>WNGQ01001550.1_pt1 | contig 23787 bp, 24 predicted proteins | sample 5407661 | NCBI WGS metagenome assembly WNGQ01 (sample SAMN13153382, study PRJNA577476) | soil metagenome | isolation source: 60 cm soil or saprolite under Garry oak tree replicate 2 | place: USA:California | collected 2016-06-15 | reverse complement strand
TACAGGTAAGCCTGCTGCTGCGCCGCCTGGGACCGGCCGCCGAGCCCTACCAGAACGACCGGGCGGGCATGACCATGGAGGCCGGTGAGGTGCTGACCGCCGTCGGCCTGGCGGGCGCGGTGCTGGCCGGCCGGAGCCGGGCCGCCGCGGCACTGTCCGGCGCCGCGCTGATGGCCGCTTCCGCGCTGACCCGGTTCGGCGTCTTCGAGGCCGGCCGGGCCTCCGCCCGGGACCCGAAATACACCGTCGGGCCGCAACGCGAACGCCTCCGCGACCAGCGCGAGTCGGCCATCTGACAGCTTCCGGTCAGCGGCTCCGGCGGCGGGCGAGGGCACGGATGAAGGCACGGACGGCGACCAGGCCAAGGACCGCGGCCCGGATGCCGGCGTGCGGCCTGGCGGGGAGCGGCGGTCGGCTCGGCCGTCCCGCGGGCGGCTTCGTCCGGCCTGCCGGGGCGGTGGCCAGCACGGTGCCGCCGTCGTCTCCGTGCAGGAGGCGGCGCCCCTGCAGGGAGAACAACAGCGCGAACGATGGCCCCACGATCACCACGACGACAACGAACAAGCCGATGAGCGCGACCAGGGTGGCGTGCGGCGCGCCCGCGTTGCTCAGCGTCACCCCGGTGCCCGGCAGCAGCACCGGGTACTGCGCAACGCCCCATCCCCAGATCACGACGGCGACGCCGGCCGGGGCAAGGACCCGGACGCCGCGCGGCCGGCCCGCGGTGAGCAGGACCAGAACGGCCACGCCGCACAGCCCGGCCGCGATCACCAGCGGCAGCGCCCGCCCCGTGAGGCGGTGCAGCAGCGCCGCATTCGAGCTGTGCAGCTCGGCCAGGGTGGCCAGCGACAGCGCCCCGGTCACGACCCCGGCGACCTGAGCCCGGCGGGTGAAGTAGGCCTGCATGCGGCGGTGGCCGCTGCGCGCTGCCTCGCCGACGAGGTAGACGGCGGCGAGATAGCCGCAGGCGCCGACGAACATGACGCCGGTCAGCAGCGACGTCGCGCTGGTCCAGGCCGGCAGGCTGGCGTGGCTGGCGTCCGCGGGTATCTGGCCGGTCGCGATGGCGCCGATCACGGTGCCCATGAAGAACGGGGTCAGCAGCGAAGAGAAGGCGAAGGTAGCGCCGAGGGCGCGCTGCAGGCCGAGCTGACCGGCCTCCTTGCGGAACGCGAAGCCGCTGCCGCGCAGCACGATCCCGCCCGCCGCGAGCCAGAGCGGCAGCGCGGCCGCGGTCATCACCGCGGCGAACGCGCGCGGGAAGGCGGTCCAGAAGATGACCAGGTCGAAGACGAGCCAGACGTGGTTGGCCTCCCACACCGGCGTGATCGACTCGTCGATCAGCTGGCGCGGCGCGCGCCCACGCTGGTCACCGCCGGCCAGCAGGTCCCACAGGCCGCCGCCGAAGTCAGCCCCGCCCAGGACGGCGTACAGGGTGACCGACGCCAGCAGGATGGCCCCGACGGCCGCAGCAGCGGTCATCGCCCCGGCCGGCCCAGCGCCCGGTCCTGCGGCCCCGGTGACGGGCCGTAGGGGACGGCGGTCTCGAGGGCGCCGGTGCGGCGCCAGCGGCGGGCCAACATCCGCAGGATCAGGATCGTCGCGGCGCCGAGTACCGCGTACAAGACGATGACGATGCTCAGGCTGGCGATGACGCCGCCATTGGTCGTCGCCGCGGCGGTCGTGGTCTGCAGCCGGTAAACCACCCATGGCTGGCGGCCGACCTCGGTGACCACCCATCCGCACTCCATGGCCACGATCGCGGCCACGCCGCTCACCGCGCCCAGCAGCCAGAACAGCCGCTGCCGCGGCAGCCGGCGCCGCCGCCACCACACGTACAGCGCCCACAGTCCCGCAAGCAGCAACAAGAAGCCCAGGCCCACCATCACGTCGAAGCACAGGTGGATCAGCCACACCGCGGGCGGCCGGCCGACCGTCGGCACGCTGTCCCAGCCGATGACCTTCGTGCCGGGGCCGAACCCGACGAGCAGCGAGTCCATGCCCGGAATCCGCAGGCCAGCGTAGATGTGCCCGTTGACGTAGACGCCACCGAGCCATTCGGGGACATCCCTCGACGTGCGAGCGACGTACTCCATGGAAGCGAACTTCACCGGCTGGTCCTGCGCGATGGCCCGGGCCGCGGTGTCGCCGACGAAGATCTGGAACGGCGTAAGCACCGCAGCGGGGACGAACCCGACGGCGAAGCCGGTGTAGTGGTAGCGGTCGCGCCGGCCGCGCAGGATGCCCGCCGCGTACACCCCGGCGACGGTGAACCCGGTGACCATGTAGGCGGCCAGGATCATGTGCGGCATCTCATACAGGGCCGCATGGTTGAAAACCACCTGCCACGGATTGACCGACACGATCCGGCCGCCCCGCACGGTGAAGCCGCCCGGCTGGTTCATCCACGAGTTGACCGCGATCACGGACATCGCCCCGAAGATGCCGCTCACCGCGATCGGCACCCCGGTCCAGAAATGCGCCCAGCCGCCCAGGCGCCGCCAGCCGTACAGGTAGATCGCGGTGAAGATGGCCTCCAGGAAGAAGAACAGGCCCTCGATACCGAACGGCAGGCCGAGCACCGCCCCGTACCGGCGCATCAGCCCGGGCCACAGCAGGCCCATCTCGAACGACAGCACCGTCCCGGTGACCGCGCCGACCGCGACCAGCACTCCCATGGCCTGCGACCAGCGCCGCGCCAGCACGAGCGCCACCTCGCTGGAGCGCCGCAGGCCAATGAACTCGGCCAGCAGCACGATCGCCGGCAACGCGATCCCCAGGCAGGCCAGAATAATATGGAACCCAAGAGTCGTCGCCATCTGAGCCCGAGCCGGGACCACCTCGCCGCCGGCGCGAGCAACAGCGGCGACTATCACGTCAGCGGAGCGCATCACTATCCTCCGGCCTCGCAGAAGCCCTTGCACGCCTGCATGAGTGAGACCTCGATCAGCCCGGTCCGCAGTGGTCGCGCCGACAGCTTACCCTCGCGCTCCGCGGCGCCGAGCTCCGCCGCCGAGCGCGATCGGCAGCCTGGCCCGGGCTTGCCAGCGGCAATACGGCCCCCGGCTAGCGGCACCTGCTGAATCCTGGCTAGCTGCAATGCGCTCCGCGAAGCCCTGCCCGCATGCTGGAGCAGGTGACATGGCTCTCGCCAGCGGCGGGCGGGGCCACAGAGGAAAGGAGCCGTTATGGCAGGGACGGATGGCAGCGATTCCCGCGCCGCGGTGGCGGTGATCGGTACCGGGATCATGGGGTCGGCGATGGCTCGCAATCTGGTTGCCGCAGGCCTGACCACCAGGGTATGGGACCGGTCGGCGTCGGCGACCGGCCCGCTCGCCGACGTGGGTGCGGTGGTTGCGGCGTCGGCGCGGGACGCTGTTCAGGACGCGGGGGTGGTGATCACGATGCTGCCCACCGCCGATGTCGTGGATTCGGTGATCTTCGACGGCGGTGTGGCCGACGCGCTCGCCGACGGATGCGTGTGGGCCCAGATGGGCACGGTCGGCGTTGCGGCGACCCTGCGCATGAGAGACCGGCTGGCCAGCCGCCGTCCTGGCGTCATGTTCGTGGACGCGCCCGTATCAGGCAGCAAGGGACCCGCCCAGCAGGGCCAGTTGCTGATCCTGGCGTCCGGGCCCGCCGCGGCGGGCGAGGCTGTGCGCCCGGCCTTCGACGTCGTCGGCCGCAAGACCGTGTGGCTTGGTGAGGCCGGCCAGGGCAGCCAGCTGAAGCTGGTCGTCAACGCCTACATGTCCATCCTCATCGAGGGCGTGGCGGAGACCATGGAGCTGGCTGATCGCCTCGGTATCGGTCACGAGCAGCTCGCGGAGGTCATCGAGGGCGGCCCGCTCGACGCGCCGATCGCCGGTGCCAAGTTCCACAAGATGGACCGGCGCGACTTCGCAGCCGAGTTCCCGCTCGAGTGGGCGCTGAAGGACGTCGACCTCGCGATCGGCGCCGCACGCGGCGACACGCTCCCGCTGCTGACCGCGCTTTCCGGTCAGTGGCATGCCGCCGTGGCCGCCGGGCACGGCCGCCAGGACGTCAGCGCCGCCCGCCTGGCGCTGGGCAACCCAGGCCACGGCAGCCCAAACCACAAAGGCTAGAACGCCGACGCGCCGCCGGCCGAGCGAGAGGAAGCCGCGATGAGCACCCTGACGTGGGGTAAGCAGCGGGTGAAGCCCGTCACAGCAGCGGGCCGGGGGCCCGCCGGCTGGCCGCTGGCGTTGATCTGCGCGGCGCAGTTCGTGCTGCAGCTGGATTTCAGCATCGTCAACGTCGCCCTCCCGTCCATCCAGCGAGAGCTGCACGTCACTCCGGCAAGCCTGCAGTGGATCATCACCGGCTACGCGCTCACCTACGGCTCCCTGTTGCTGACCGGCGGCCGGATCGGCGATCTGGCCGGCCACCGGCGGATGCTCCTGGCCGGGCTGGTGCTGTTCGGGCTGACGTCCCTGGCCGCCGGGCTGGCCACGTCGTTCGCCGTGCTGGTCGCGGCCCGGCTCGGCCAGGGCGCGAGCGCCGCGCTCGTCGCTCCGTCCGCGCTGGCGGTGCTCACCGGCATGTACCGCGAAGGCCCGCCGCGGACCCGGGCACTGGGCATCTTCCAGGCCGCCACCGCGGGCGGCGCCACCGCGGGGATCGTCCTCGGCGGCCTGCTGACCTCCTACGTCGGCTGGCGGGCCATCTTCCTGGTGAACCCGCCGATCATCGCCGCCCTCGCCGTGGCGCTGCCGCGGCTCCTTCCGCGCGACGCCGGCCAGGGCCGCACCCGCCTCGACATCGCGGGCGCCGCGCTCGTCACGCTGTCGGTCACCAGCCTCATCTACGGGCTCAGCGAAGGCGAAGACCACGGCTTCACCACGCCGCCGGCCGTCGCCGCCTTCGCGCTCGCCGTTCTGGCCGGATACCTGTTCGTCCGCGCCGAGCGCCGGGCCGCCGCGCCCATGCTCCCGCTCTCCGTCTTCGCCGACCCCGCCCGCCGGGCCGCGCTGGCCGCGATGCTGCTGATGGGCGGCGTCCTGGCCGGATACCTGTACTTCATCTCGCTGTACCTGCAGGACAGCCTGGGTTTCGGCGCCCTGAGGGCCGGCCTGGCGCTGGTCCCGGCGACCGCCACCGTGATGGCCACCTCCATGTTCCTCACCAGGCGGCTGCTCCCCAAGCTGGGTGCCAAACAGATGCTGCTGCTCGGCCTGGCCGCCATGGGTCTGGGCCAGGCATGGCTCTCCCAGATCACCGCGGGCGGCAGCTACGAAGTCAACGTTCTGACCGGCGTCATGCTGACCGCGTTCGGGCTGGGCATCGCGTTCCCGACCGTGTCCATCACCGTCACCGCGGGCATACCGGCCCGCCAGCAAGGCGTAGCGGGCGGCCTGTTCGTCACCGCCCAGCAAGCCGGCGCCGCCGCCGGGCTCGCAGCGCTTGCCACCATCGCCGACGCCCGCACACACGCCGCCCACGGCTCCCTGGTCGCCGGTTACCGGCTGTCGTTCCTCGTAGCTGCCGGCCTCATCGCCACAGCCGCGGCGATCGTCCTGGTCCAACTCCGGCCAGCCACCGCCAAGCCGGCGCCAGCCGTCCCGGCCAGCCCCGCGGGGACGCCAGCCGCCTCCGCCGCCGCATCACCTCAGCCCGCGGCGCCGCGCCCCGCCACGACCGGCGCCGCCGGGCCCGAACCAGCCGACCAGTGCCCGCTAGCCCGGTGCGGCTTTGGCGGCGAGGTGCATGTTCCCGGCCATGACACACCAGCGGGACGTGTGCCCGCGGCCAGGCCCAGCGGAGATGATCTGCGGGCGGCACGCGCGGAGACGTCGCGAAGAGCCACTCCTCCGTCTTCGTCACCACGTTCCTGGCGGCGGCCGTCGAGGTCATCGAGATGGTGATCATCGTGGTCGGCGTCGGCACCGTTCGCGGCTGGCGGTCGACCTGGCTTGGCGCCGCTGCCGGCCTGGCCGTCCTCGCGGTGCTCGTCCTGGCGCTCGGCACGGCGCTGACGCTCGTGCCGATCGGCGCGTTGCGGCTTGCGGTCGGCTCGCTGCTCCTGGTGTTCGGCCTGCAGTGGCTCCGCAAGGGGATCGGCCGAGTCAGCGCCGACGGTTTCCGCGGCATGGGCGCGCGGTCCGCGTCCGCCGACGGCATCCCCGGCCATGGCGTGGACTGGACCGCGTTCGTCCTGTCGTTCAAGGGTGTGCTGCTCGAGGGCCTCGAAATCGCGCTGATCGTCGTCAGCTTCGGCGCGACCGCGCAAGCATTTCCCGCCGCGGTCCTCCGCGGCCGCCGCCTCCGGAGTCATCGTCGGCGCGGGACTGCTCGCCCGCGGGATCGTGGAGCGGATCCCGCGCAGCGCCCTGCAGCTCCTGGTGGGGACGCTGCTGTCAAGCTTCGGGACCTTCTGGGCCGTGGAGGGGCTCGGGGTCGCGTGGCCGGGCGGAGACGCCGCGATCCTCGCCCTGACCGGGTGGTACGTGCTCGCCGCTGCCGGGTACATCGCGCGTCTGCGGCAGCATGCCAGCAAGCTCGTTCCCCAGAACGCGAGGTGAACCATGATCCTTTCCTGGCTCAGCCGCGCAGGGACCGTGAGCCTTGGCTGGCTCCAGGGATTCGGAAGGTTCTGGTACCGGTTCGTCATCGGCGACGACTGGACCGTCGCCGCGACCGTAGCGGCCGCTCTCCTGCTGACCTGGTTGCTGCACACCGCGGGCGTGGCCGCGTGGTGGCTGCCGCCGCTGGCTGCGGTGGCCTGGTCGGGGCCAGCCTTCGCCGCATCAGCCGGTGACTCCAGCGGCCAGCGAGCAGCTCGGCGTGCCTAGTTCCTTTCGGTTGCCTGCGGCGGGCCAGGAACGGCCACCACGCTGGCGCTCGTCACTGGGGCCGCCGCTTCAGACCCCTGGTAGCCGACCTCGGCGTGCTCGCTGAAATCGAGTCCGGCTTCCTCATCCCCCGGTGCCACCCGCAGCCCGACGGTGCGGTCGGTGACCCACAAGATGATCCAGGTCATGACGAACGGGTAGACGATTCCGACGACGGCCAGCACTGCCTGGCGGCCAAGGTGGGTCCACCCCGGCCTCGCCTGCCGCGTTCACCGCGAGGCTCGCGAAAACGCCTGTAAGCAAGACCCCGATCGCGCCGCCGACCATGTGGACGCCGACCACGTCGAGGGAGTCGTCGTAGCGGAAGATGTCCTTCAGGCGGACAGCGCCGTAGCAGAGCAGCCCGGCCGCAGCGCCAATGATGATCGCCGCGCATGGTTGCACGTAACCCGACGCCGGGGTGATCGCGGCCAGGCCGGCGACAGCACCGGTCGCAATGCCCACGCCGGATGGCTTGCGACGGCGCCACCATTCGATGCCCATCCAGGCGAGCATCGCGGTGCGGGCCCCCAACTGGGTGTTCACCAGGGCATAGCCGGCGACCTGCCCGGCGGACACCGCGCTGCCCGCATTGAAGCCGAACCAGCCGAACCACAAGATCCCGGCGCCGAGCGGCACGCTGTGCGGCCGCTCGAGCTGGTGGCTCCGCCTCAGGTAGACGGCGGTGGCGAGCGCCGCCGCGCCGGCCAGCTCATGGACCACCGAGCCGCCGGCAAGTCGATCGAGTGCAGGCCGCCGGTGCCGAGAAACCCGCCGCCCCATTCACTGTGCGCGAACGGACTGTATACGAGCAGCGACCACAGGCCGATGAAGACGAGGTAGCCGCGGAAGCGCATCCGCTCAGAGAAGAGCGCGAGCCCCGGCATCATGAAGAAGACCAGCGCGGTCGAGGTCAACATCCAGGCAGTGTCACCAGCATTGACGTGCATACCAGCCTCCAACAGGCGCCTTTGCCCCGGTATGATCCTGGCCACCATAGCCCGATCACCGGCTCGTGCACCTGCGATCGCGCCTTCGGAATGATCTTCCTATGACCGTGCACGTTCAACTGGACGACCGCGGCGCCCCGCCGGGGTGCCTGGTGGTGGGGCACGACGTCGTCGGCGGGACCTTCGCGATCAACGGTGGCGCCTTGCCGTGTGACCTTGGAGAGGTCTGCTACTTCGGGCCCGACACCTGGGCTGGGCGCCGATCGGCGTCCCCGGTCACTCGGGTGTGCTGCGGCGGGCGCTGGCGGGCGGCCCGCGTTCGAGGACCTGCGCTGGCCCGGCTGGCAGCGGGAGGTCGCGGGGGCGCCTGCCAGCCAGGGCATCTTCTTCGTGTACCCGCCGCTGTGGGCCACCGAGTCTCGCGACGCCGCATGGTCCATATAATCCGGGATGCCTGGCGTGCCGGGTCGACACCGCGCTGCGCCAAGTCTTGCAGATCCAACTCACGAACCGTTGATTCCACCCGGCAAGCGCTCGTTCCCCATAGCCTCCCGGAGAGGGCCATGGGGAACGGTCAACGAGCCCGCTGCTGCGATCATTTCTCCCATTGCGCAGGAGGCGTGGCCGCTGTGGTAGGCCCAGGAGCTGACATGGGCTGCATGCCACCGGTTTCCTTGCTCGGCACATTGTCGAGGATCGATTGCGCCCGCCGGTCAATGAGCCGGGTGAAGAGTTGCTGGGCGTAGCCGAGCACGAGCGCATAGGCGAGGATCTGCTCTTGCGAATCCAATGCGGACAGGCCTGGCACGAACTGGCCACGCAGCAGCAGCAGCCCAGCGACGGCAGTTAGCGCACCGGTGGGAACCTTGAGCGCGGCCAGCGCGATCGGGATGTCGTATGGCGTGGATGTACCGCGGATGTTGCGGATCGCGAACGCGGCTGCGAGCGCGCCTCCTAGCAGCCCGAGGCCGGCGACGAGGATGACATCACCCGTTGCCGGGCCGCGGCTGCCGGTGGGGCACACGTGACGCCCGGCCGAGAGCGTGAAGCAGAACGGCACCATCGATGGGTGCTTCGAAACGAGGAATACGAACAGCAACATCAGGATGACAATGAGCACCGTGGTCACGCAGAGCACGTTGCGGAAGTTCCGGAGACGCACGTGGGCTTGGTCGGCGGCTGCGTAAGACGCCGCCATCGCGTCCTTCAGCCTCAGGCGCTTCACCGGCCCAGGGTCCAGTCCCGCGAGATCCTTAGCATCCGCAAGCCGTGGGTCGCCGGATTGAAGGGAGCGCATCGCTTGCGCATGCAGCCTGCTGGCGGTCACGTCCACCTCGTCCGGCGAGACTAGGTCGACCATCAAGGTCTGCGCCGCGTGCAAGCTTTGATATGCCTGCTCCTGCGATGTACCGAACCAGTGGTCGCGCAGGCGGCGCTGCGCGTGGCATGCATCGCGTGCCGCTTTGATGAAGTTGGCTACCGCCCGGGCGGTAGTGTGGCAGGAGGCGTTGTTCGTGCGGCCAAGCAGCGCAGTCTGCATGCGATGCTCGATAGCGTCGGCCTTAATTACTGCCCGCACTGCCCACTGGTCCGGCCGGGGCTTCGCCCTCCGGGACCTGGCTCGAGGCTCCGTTCCCGCCGAGATCACCTCAGCCGCTCCGAGATGCGGAGGCAGTTGCCGTTGACGCCTCCCTCGCCCTGACAGCCCCGCGTCGTCAGACACATGACCGTTCTGGGCCTGCGATGTTCCAGGCATGGCTGTGCCTCCTTCGGTTTCCCTTAAGGGACTGCCCGCCAGAGCCCGGAAGCTGCTCCAGAAAGATCGGCCCTCTATCTGGATATAGAGGCGCGACGCATGCCAGAGATACAGAGTCAATGGCAAAATTGCCGCAGTTCTTGCCACTTTCCGAGATGATGTGCGTGCCGAGAATCGTATCCACGGCTCTGACAAGCAGAGTTGCTCGCTCGATGTTCTGCGCGTGATGATCACGATCATGTGCCTGCGGTGCACTCGGCGCGGTTCGCGGACACCGCACCGGCCGCTGACCACCCGAACCAGGTGTAGTCCTGGGACATCACCAAGCTGCACGGCCCGGCGAAGCGGACGTACTACTAACTGCACGTGATCCTGGACATCTTCAGCCGGTGCGCCGTCGGCTGGATGGTCGCCACCCGCGAGTCCGCCGCCCTGGCGGAGAAACCGATCGCCGCGACCGCGGCGAAGCAGTTGGCTCGCCTGGGCAGCGGTCCGGCTGCGGGACTCAGGCCCGGGCCTCATACCTGGCGCGGCGGCCGATCGGGGTGAAGCCGAGCCTGCGGTACAGCGCTGAGGCGTGCGGATTGTTGATGTTGACGTTGAGGGTGATGGCTGCCTCGCCTGCGGACCGCATGCGCTGCACTGCCTCGCCGATCAGCCGCGCGCCGATGTCGTGGCCCCGGGCCGAGGGCACCACGCCGACCTGCGTGATCCAGCCGGTGGCTTCCGCGGCGATGAACGCGACATCGGCGCCGCCGAGGGTAGCCAGCAGTGTCCACTGTGCGCGGAAGTCCTCGTCATCACTGATCCACTCGACCCAGCGAGCTTGCGTCCAGCCGGGAAACCCGGGACGGTCGCGGAACGCCGCCTGATACACCGCGTAGAACCGTGCCGGGTCGGCCTGGCCCCACTGCGACAGGGTCAGGCCACGGGGCGGATGCGCCCGTGGCGGCTGCGCCGAGGCGGCGAGTTGCATCACATCCTCGGCGAACACCTGCGACAGCCCTTTGGCGAGGTACAACGCGTGGGCACCCTCACCGAGCGCCTCGGTCTCCGCGCGCATCCCGCCGTGGCCGGCACGGTCGCGCGCCCAGTCCAACGCGTGTCCGCCGATGCCCAGGCGCCGCCATGCCGGATGAACCAGCCCGGTCGTGACCGCGGCGCCACCGCGGCCTTCACCGGGCGAGCCCGGCGAGGGCCGGCGCAGCGACGATACGCAGATCAGCTCGGCGCCGCCGAAACCGGCGCAAGCCTCCGCGCCGGACAGGTAACACCGGCCCAGAAAGCCCGGACTCGCAGCAAAAGGCTGCCCGCCGTCAGCGGACAGGCACACCCGGGCCAGCTCAGTCACGGCCGGCAGGTCAGACTCGCCCAGCGACCGCCACGACAGCGCGCGAAGACTGTTCACGGCGGATAACCCTTCGACCGGAACAAACGGGTGCTGACACTACGGACCATCGGCTGCAGACGCAATCAAATTTCCGGGGCCTGCGCATCGTCTAGGTGCCAGCGAATGATCCCGAATCCATACCGCACCGCGGCGTGGAGCCTGGCAGGGTCGAGGCTGCTATCGGGTCCCTTCGGGATGGCCACGAAGCGGCCGGCCATTGGGTTGGCCGCGGTCATGACAGCCAGCAGCCTCTCGATATCGCCGGGGTCGTCCACGATCTCCGGGCGGGCGAGCACGTCCCGGCCACGCAGCCGCAGGTGCTCGGGCCGGCCGGATCGGAGGTTGAGCTTCCAGTTGCCCCCGCCCGGTGTGAGCAGCACGTCGCCATCGCGGGCGTAACTGACCGGTTGCCGGTAGGACTTGCCGGTCTTGCGCCCGGTGAGATACACGAGCATGAGCCGACCACTCATCGGCGTCGCGAATGGCAGCCCGAGCACGATTCGCATCGGGACGTTGACGACACGGAACACACGTCGCTGGATGCGGCGGCTGAGCGGGCGCTTGGTTCGTGCAGACATTGATGTCTCCTGAGTAAAAAGCCGCACTGGCAGGGCCGCGGCTCGCCACCCGGCGGCCCGCCAGGGTTCCGGGTTGTCATGCGCTGTTCCCAAAGAATAGACATCGAACTGTTAGACGTCAAATCGTGAGCAGCGGTCGGGTGGCCGGCAACCGCGTCGCGCCGGCCCTCGGTGGTCACGGTGGTCCCTCGCGCTCCGGCTGGTGCTCAACAGGGCGCTGGCTCCCCCGGCGGGCCGAAGCGATGGTCCGGGTGATCTCGCGGTGGCTCAGGCCGGTCTTCGCCGCCGCGGCGGCCAGGTCGTCCAGGGCACCGGGGTCGCCAGCCTCGATGACCCGGCAGGCGGCCCAGAACAGGCCCGCGTTGCGGTTGCCCTCCTGGAGCCGCTCGACCCAGCCGGCGAGGTAGCTGATGTCGCGAGGCCCGGTGAGCTCGTCTTGGGCGGCCCGGCTGCGCTCCGGTTCGAGCAGGCCGGTGACGGCCGCCCAGTCCAGCCCGCCGGATTCTGCCTGGTGCCGCAGCAGCAGGTACGGCTTGCCGTTGACCTGCGAGGGCGGGGCCAGGACGTAGCCGCCTCGGGCCTTGAAGTCCAGGTGATGGCGTGGCAGCCGGCCCGATGGCTGGTCGCTGCCGGTGAAGTAGGCGTGCAGCCCGCCGCCGGGCGTGGCGACGACCGCGTGCATCGGGTCGAGCAGGCCCGCGCGGTTGAGCCGGTTGACGGCGGCGAAGCCGTGGCCGGCCGGGCCGTGCTGGTCGACGTCCAGGACATCGGGCCCTGGGTGGCCGGTGGCGACAGCGAGATTGGCGGCCGGCAGGCGTTGCCACCAGAACCTGATCCGGTCTGGGTCGGTCGTGGCGTCGTGGAAGCCGTGCCGGGTGGCGGGCTCCTTGCCGCCGGGCTGGCAGGGAAAGACCGGCCACCCGCGGGCCGCGCAGGCCAGCGCCCAGTCCGCAGTGGTCTGGGGGCCGGCAGTCACCGCAGGCCCTTCGTTGCGCAGGAAAGCCTGTCTGGGCGGCTGCACCCGAGAGCCGGCGCGCGGGCGGTCATGGCCGGGTTCCGGTCCGGGTAGGCCGCGCGCGGCGGGATGCGGCGTGCTCGCAGCAGGCGGTCTCGCTGGCCAGGTCCGACCGCTTCCCGGCGTGGGCGGAGAGCTGGAGCAGCGCCGCGGCGTGGGCTTCGGGTTCAGGCATGGTGCGTCAGTTCCACGGGAACTCGTCGCAGTCGTCGGTGTCGTCATGCCCGGTCGCGGGCTCTTTGTGCGGGACGAGTGTCAGGCGCAGCCCCGCGGTACGGCCGGGCGTGTGCGAGCGGTCCCCCAGGTCGGCCGAGCGGCCGGCGGCAGCTGGTCTCAGGAGGCCGGGCTGCCGAGCGAGCCGCTGGTGAGGGCACGGAAGCCGGCGAGCGCGCCGCCGGCGAGGATGGTGGCGGTAGCGAGCCCTGCGGCGGCGGTGAGGATGCTGCCGGTGAGGGCGAAGGCGAGGCCGCCAGGGACAACGATGAGGAGAACGCCGGCCGCGAGGTGGCCGGGCGTGGCCAGCCTGGCCCGCAGCCACAGCAGCAGGATGCCGATGACCGCGATGGTGGTGATGGTGAGGTCGGCCCGGCCGAGCGCGGAGAGGAGGAACGCCAGCGCGCAGCTCGCCGCGAGCTGGGCCACGGTGGCGGTCGTGATGGCCCGCTCGAGGCGGTGGGCGGCTGGCCCGCGGGGCCGTGGCGCGAGGCCGCGGGTCGTGACCGCGCCCCAGATGCCCGGAATGACCGGGCGGCGGCTAGGGTGACGGCGATGGGGAGCCGTCCGGGCCAGCCGGTGGCGAGGGTGCCGCGGGTAAGCCAGAGCGCGGCGAAGGCGAGCTGGATGAGCGCGCCGACCCGGGCGACGCGGCGGCGCCACGCGGCGCGGCGGCGCCACGCGGCGCGGGCAGCCGGGTCGAGGAGGGTGGGTGCGGTTGCTGCTGGCTGGGTATCGCGCTCGAGTGCTTCATGGTCTGCTTCGGCCTTTACCTTGCCCTGTGGAGCGTCGGCGGGTTCCTCTTCGGCGGCGTAGGCGCCGTCCTGTCAGGCGCGGCAGTTGCCTGCCTGCTCGGCCCGCCAGCGCGCCGATTCACCCGCCCACCGAGCTAACGCGGCGTCCCTGCTGCCCTGGCGCACCACCACTTGCTGCGGCAAGCAGGCATCGGCGCTGGAGGCCGCGGCTCAGAAGGCGCTGATCGCGTTTGACGAGTGGCGGGCCGGCGGTGAGCTGATCAGCGACGGCCTGGCGCGCCGGTTTCACGCCCGGAGCCGGGCGACGCGGCCGCTCCATCCGACCGGGTCGCGGACGGCTGTGCTGCCGCGTCGCAGATGAGCCGCTAGGGGCGTTCGGAGAACCCCTTCAGGTAACGCGGCAACTCCTTGGGCTGGCTGTTCGGGTGCTTCGGTTGTCGTGGGCCGCGGAGGTTGATGGGCGGGCGGTCGCTGGCCCGGCCGCCGGGTTACCGGTGTGCATCGAGGAGGGTGATCGACATTTCCGGGTTCTCGACGTGGGCGTTGTGACCAAGGGCGGGGAGCGTGAGTGTTCGGACGCCCAGCCGGGCTAGTTGCCGATCTGTGTTCATCGGGTCGTGCTCGCCGCGGGCAAGGGTCACCGGGGCCCGCGATTGTGCTAGCAATTGCGCCATATCGGGCGCCCCGACCACGAAGGCTCCCGGATCCATGGCTAGCCGCCATCGGCCGTCCTGCTCTCGCAGCCCGGCGTCCACGGCTGGGTCACCGGTGGACAGCAGGCCGGCCAGACCCGACACCCGCAGGTAGCGGGCGGCTGCCTCGTCACGCGAGCCGAACCAGGCCGGCGGCCGGCGGGCCGCAGCCTGAGCCCGGTCCAGATCCTCATCGGTCCAGGCGACCTTGATTCCCAGGCCGATAACCGCCTGCACCGGCACCGCGAACCGGCCGCTGGCCAGGGCCAGGCCGACGACGCCGCCCAGCGAATGTCCCAGCACGACGATGCGGGCACTGGGCTGGACGATACCGGCGACCGCAGCGGCGAGGCCGTCGAAGGTATAGGCAGCAGCTAGCCGTGGCGAGCCGCCATGACCGGGCAGGTCGGGCGCTAGCCAGCGCCCCGGCCATCGCCGGGCGAGCAAGGGCCGCCACCTGCCCCAGACATCGCCAGTCGCGCCGAGGCCGTGCAACAGCACCAAGAGCGGCTCCCCGCTGCCGCCCTCGTGAACCCGCAAGCGCGCCTCCATGGTCGCAGTGTGCCACCGCGCCCCCGAACTGGGCCATCTATGCGGCGGCTCGTCGCCGCGGCAGGCCCGCAGGAGCAGGGGCCGGTGCCGCGCTGAGGTACACGGCCATCGGCACCGGCGGGACCCGTCCGTTACCTGCTGGCCGGCACCTGCTGGGCCGGCGCGCGCGGGGCGAGGTTGTCCTGCTCGGGAGATCGCCGACGGCGCATGGGGTGGCTAAAGTCGGCAGTAGTCGGCAACATTGGCAACGCGGGGGTAGGCATGGCGTCCGCGATGTCCATCGAGGGGTTCCTGGGGCGGCAATGACACTGGCCCGGTCTGCCCGGCCCGAAACTGAGGTCGTCTTTGATCCGTCGACTTATGTCGACGGAGTGCCCTTCGGGGCTCTGGCACGGCTGCGACGAGAGACCCCCGTCGTCTGGGTGGCCGAGGCTCCTGTCCTGGGCTGGCCGGCGGGCCCGGGGTTCTGGCTGGTGCTGCGGCACGCGGATGTCGAATCGGTGCTGGCCAGACCGCAGCTTTTCTCTTCCTCACTCGGGGCCACGCAGATCCGTGACCCGGCGACGCCGCAGGCACTCGGCTATGTCCGGCAGATGATGCTGAACATGGACCCGCCAGATCACTCCCGGCTGCGGCGGCTGCTGGGCCGGTCGTTCACGCGGCGGGCGGTCTCCCAGCTTGAGGACCGTATCCGCGGTCATGCGCGGGCCATCTGCGACCGGGTGTTCACGGGTCCGCGGGGTGAATGCGACTTCGCCGAGGACGTGGCCGCGGATCTGCCGCTGCTCACCCTGGCCGACGTGCTGGGCGTGCCGCAGCAGGACCGCTGGCTGCTCTTCGACTGGTCCAACCGGGTGATCGGCTACCAGGACCCCGACTATGCCTCCTCGGCCGAGTTCGACCAGGCCGCGGGCACGCCCATGGCCAGGCAGGCGCTGGCGCTGCGGCCGGTGCCGGGCCGTGACGGCCGGATGCCCGATCCGCGGACCCGCGAGGGAATGCCGGACCTGTACGCCTATGCCCACCTGCTGGCTGAGGACAAGCGGCGCCGCCCTGGCGATGACGTGATGTCGATCCTGCTGGCACAGGCCGACGACGACGGCGGCGGCCAGGTGTCGGCGGCTGAATTCGAGAACATGTTCTGGCTGTTCGCGGTGGCCGGGAACGAGACGCTGCGCAACGGCCTGCCCGGTGCATGCATCGCGCTGCTCGAGCACCCGGGCGCACAGGATGACCTGCGCGCCGATCCGGCCTTGATGCCCGCCGCGGTCGAGGAGATGCTGCGCTGGTGGACGCCGGTCATGACCTTCCGCCGGACGGCAACCTCCGAATGCGAACTCAGCGGGCAGCACATCGGCGAAGGAGACAAAGTAGTCGTTTCATTCACCTCGGCCAACCGCGACGAAGCCGTCTTCGCCGGGCCAGGCCACTTTGACATCCGCCGCCACCCCAACCCCCATCTGGTGTTCGGGCACGGCCCGCACTTCTGCCTGGGCGCCCACCTCGCCCGCACCCAGGTGCGCGGGCTGTTCGATCAGGTCCTGGCCCGCACGTCCACCCTCACCTACGCGGGCCAGCCGTCCTACCTGCGATCGAACTTCCAGCGCGGCGTCAAGCGGCTGCCAATCAGCTGGACCGCATGAGCCCGACCGCGCCGACACCCAGAGCCGCCTGGCCTGATCTCCCACCTCGACGGGAGTGGGAGTCGGTGGCCTATCGGCGCTTTGCCCGTCAGCTAGCCGGTTTCGCGCGGGATCCGCACCCGGCCCGACGCGCCGGTCTACGACCCGACCGGCGCCAGAATCCGCCGATGAGGATATCAAGATTTCTGCATAATAACCGTTACAGGCTGATACGCGTTAGTTAGTTTCGCAGAAATCTTTCGTTCACGGCGGCGCATCAGTGCTACGCGCATCATGCGGGCTTAGCTACGAGCCCGGCCCTGCCAATTGCCCCGATGGGGAACCCGGCAACGACCATTCCGCTGACACCGACATCTGGCGAGCAAACCTTCCCGCCACGGCACGTATGAAGCCAGCGATTCTGCCGGGAACCTGGTGGACTTGCTGGCTGCTGCTATGGTTCACCGGGATCCGCCATTTCACCACGTTCAATGGCAGCTCGCGCGAGACGACCAGCGTCTACTCCTGAGCCCGGGCTCGACATGGATCAGCAAGATTTTCGTCAGCGCAGCCGCGGTCACGCTCCTGCTGATCGTCCGCGCCATATCGACCGAGAACTCGGCTCAGGCCATCGAATCGCTAACTGGTAGCGGCGGCCCGGTCTTCAGGGACAGGAACTCGCTTACGCCGAGGAGCCGCAGTACCTGCCGTTCAAAGGGCCGAATGTCGTGTCGGCTTTCATCGCGGAACAGCCGCGGTGAGGTGAGCCGCGCGGTGCGGCCCTGCACCTTGAGCTCGCAGCCGCCTGCGGCCAGGACGTTCTTGACCCAGTCAGTGTCCGGGCCGTAGGTCAGTGCGAGAACGTAGCCGTCTGCGGCGCGGAACACGTTTACCGGTGTCTCGTAGAGGCGGCCGGAGCGCCGGCCGCGATGCACGACAACGCCGAAGCCAGGCATCCGCGGGGCAATTCGCCTGGTGATGCGGTTCAGCCCGACCTTGTTCCACCGCCTGACAACCCGGGGAATCGGCATGCTAACTCCCTATCAGTCGCCGGTCGCACGTGAGGCAACCGCAAGCGTACAGGTGAGCGGGGCTCTACCTGCCCGGGCGAGGGAATGACCTCACCATGCCTGCTCCTATCTCTGACAGCGGGCCGGCGCCGGGCAGCCGCCGCGATAGACCGTGGCTTGCCTGGTCCACCGGTTCCCGCCGGAAGCCGATGAACTCCCCGGTGTCGCTCCGTTCTATATGTAAACGAACTGAGTCAGTCTGACAAGGTGCTGGCGGCGTCCCTATCTGGTCACAGCTCGGCAACTTCCGGCATCGCTCTTTGGCTACGACCTTCTGACGGTTCCGCGGGATCCAGAGCTGTCACGAGTCGACCGAGATCCTCGTCTGTGCCTCACGCTCCGTGACTCCGTGAGTGTTGGCGGGCGGCTCAGATTAGGCTCGGCTGGACGCCGTGAAAGTTCTCCTGACGGCTAGATAACCGCCGATATAGCTCGTTCTGGACGGATTGTGGACTGTTGAGCAGCCATCAGCTGAGCGTGCAGATCTGGCCGTTCTGGAGCCCCGCGAGATCCAGGGCGGTTCAGGTCGTCACTGCCTCTCGGTGCCTCGGCCAGGGCGCCTAGGCGGGTGCTCGCGAGAGCGCGGCTCACAGCAGCTGAGCTGATCTACCGGATCGAGGCGCTCGGGCACCACCGCCCCGGAACCGGCCGGCTTCTCCCCGCGCTTCCGCGCGGGAGACGGCCCATCGCCGTCGCGCGCGGCCGGATTACGCCGCTCGGCTGACACCCATCCGGCTCTAATTGATCACAGCGCCAGTTGCCGACGGTCTATGGCGTGCCGAACCGCCCGATCTGCGCTGGTATCGACGGGAACCCGATCAAGACGATGGCCCGCGACCACGGGCCGGGTGCGCGGCGCCGCTCACCGCAGGGATGTCTCGTCGCCGTCGGTTACGGTGACCGGCAGCGGAAGGTCTGCTGCACGGGATTGCTCGACATGCAGGCCCGGAAGATGATGACTTCGCTGAAGGTGATCCCATCGACTTGCAGGCCGTAGCATCCCCGACTGCGCAACCGGGCGTACCCCGACCAAAGTCGCCAGCCGTCAGGGTTGAGGCCGACGCCGCCCGGCGGTCCCGGCGGGACGTCCACCTCAGCCAAGGGGACCTTGCCGGCGCCGAAGCCAAGCCCGTCGCGGCCGGTGAGCTTGCGGCCGCGGATGAGCACCGGGCCGTGGTAGGACGGCGAGCCGACCCATTTGAGGACCTGTCCGCCCCAGGCGCTGCCGCCGAACAGGCCGGCCCGCGAGGGCAGGACGAACGGCATGACCGCGATGCGGGCGAAAGGCCCGAAGCCTAGCGCGTAGATCGGGCCAGGGCCGATCACCGCCCCGAAGCCGCGTCTCACTTTGCGGCCGGGCGGGGAGACCGGGCACCGGGTCCCTGCGGCGATGTGCGGCAGGTGAATCGGGCGGCGGAGCGCGGCCGACACGCCCCCGCGAGGGCAGCCAGACCCTGCCTCGCAAAAAGCAGAGTACGTTGCACCCCCGGTGGGGGCCGGGACCGGCATCGTGGGGGACGGCACTGACACCGTGGGGGCCGGCGCCGGCGTGGAGACACCGCCGCGCGGGCCCGGAGCACCCGCGCCCGTCTGGCAGTCCACGCCGGCGAATGGCAGCAGGATCGCCAGGGCGGACGCGCGCCGAACGCGGCTGACCCGGGGCTGGCTGTGACCTGATGCGGAGCTTGTCAACACGGCCTCCCGTCGGCGTCCGCGCCCGCCGTACCGGCTCACAGGCCGGTCACTCCCAGCAGGGCCAGGCCGCCAAGGGCCGCCACGGCCAGGTTCCCGCCGGGCGGCAAGCGCCTGAGCCCGCGGCAGCACGTCGGCAATCTGGGCGGACGGCCCCCGGCTCCGGGCCAGCACCACGGCCACCAGCCCGCGGGTGAGCCCGAACGCGGCGCCTGCGAGGGCTCCGGCCTTCGGGCCGGAGACGAACTCGGCGGCCAGCAACACCAGATAGGCGGAGTGCGGGACGATCGTGGCGACGCCCGACCCGAACAGCGCGCCCCAAGCCGCGTACGCCCGCCGGGCGCCGTATGCCCCAATCCAGCGACGGGAACCTGGCGGTGCCTGCCATACCCCCTTCGGGTTTCCCCGCACGGCGGAACCTCTGCGAGGAGCGCGGCGAGGATCACCACCTCCGGCGAGACCTCGTGAATCGGCTGCCCGATCATCCCGGCGAGGAATCCGACCAGGCCTCCGGCGAGCACAGCAGCGCCCACGTGGCCCGGCGAAACGCTCATTCTCTCTCTTCTTCGACCGAGGAAGCTCAGCCCCATGGCCATATTCACCGTTCATGGCGAATGCGCCGCGAGCAGGCCCGTGGCGATCCCGATGCCGGCTACCACAACCGAGGTCAGCATGACCTGCTCACCGCGTACGCGCGCACTGCGTTCCTAGCAGCAGGGGACGCAGTCCGGGCTTGCCGTCTGGCATCCCTGGCACGTGTAGTGGAAGCCCTGACACGTGCAATGCGTTGTCCCGCACTTGCAGTCGCAGCACTTCCAGTACCCGCAGGACGAATTCTGCGTACCACAGTTATAGCACTTCGTCTGCTGGCACCAGCACCCAGTATTCGTGTGGGCGCTGTATTCGTGTGGGCGCTCTTGAGGTAGTTGCAGTATGTGGTGTTGCAGTCTCCGCTGCTCAGGCAATCATGCTCACCCGGATCCCGCACCGCAACCTCTATGCCCTGACTCCCGACGGCCTGCGCTTCGCGGTCTTCTACAGCAAGGTCCACGACCGCGTCCTGCGCCCGCTGATGGCCAGCGACCAGCCCCAGGCCCCGCAACCACTCCGACGTGCCCTGCGCGTCATCGACCATGAGGTCACCAGCCGGCTCGCCGCAGCACGTCTCCCCGCAGCGGCATAACTAGCGTGACACGCTCTCGGCGGGCCTCAGGCATGCCGACCGCCAGTTCCGAAACGCGATCATCGGCCCTGACGCCGCGCCGGACCGGCTGCTGCGCTTGGCCGAGATGCGGCGGCCCATTACCTGGCTGTCAGTTTCCCAGACCACAGCTGAGTCGCCGGTGTCGTCAGAGGCTGCCTGGGGTCAGTACGCCCCGCCTGCACTCAGCGGAGACAGCGTCTTCAGCGGCCCCCGCGAGGCGCCTCGGGGCTTGATTCTGACCTGGACCCGGAAGATGCAATTCACCGTGCCGGTATCACAAGCCGGCCAGACCAGCAGCTAGTCCCCCTGCCGGTCGGCGGCTACCATCGGCGCATCCGCGCCCATCCATCCCAGCAGGGTGACATTGCCGGCCGGTGTCCAACTCGCTTCCGCAGGTGACGCCGTCAACAGCCATACGCTCATACCGCCGACCAGGGCTGCGGTCGTCCGCACCAGATATCGCTTCAGAATCCCGCCCGCGCCTCGCATCTCAACGCCTTGGCAGGTGGGCACAGGCTGATCGGGACGCCCGGGCGGGCGCGCCGGGTCGGCGCTCCGAAGTCAGCACAGAAAGGTCGAGTTGATACGGCATTGCCTCGATACCTGCTTCCAGTTCGCCGGCAGGCGAGCTGGAAGAGGTGATCGCCCGCGGGCGAGAGCTGGCGAAGGCGGTTCAGCTCGGTCGCTCAGGTAGGTAGCGTGATTGCACAGCATTCAACCGGAGGGCCGAGATGGCTGCTGCAGCAGCCAGGGGCGGAACCAGCGCCGCGGATCAAGACGCGCTCGCGCCGGTCCATGCCCTATTCCAGCAGCGCGTCGCGGGGGATGATGCGGTACTCAAGCTGGCCGCGCTCCGCTTCGCCCAGATGGGCCTGGCAGCCGAGGTGTACGCCGACTCCCCGCGCCAGCTTGACTATGTCCTGCAGTTCGCGCCCGCCCATCCGCGCCTGCCTGTGGTTCACCTGAACCGCGGCATCAATCTCGTGCACGAGCAGGACCGCGCCGCGATCGGGGAATTCGCCGACCGCTTCGCCGGACGGGTCGCGGGTTTGGTCGTCCACGACAGCGCTGACATGGGGGCCCAGACGGACCGCGTGCTTGCCGCATCGCGGGAGCTCAATGCGCGTCTTTGCGAGCGGGCCGATGGTCCTGCCGTCTTCCTTGAGTATGCGGCGGGCCTGGAGCCGGGCTTGTTCGTCGAGCTGGCGGAACGGCTGCAGGACGCTGAGCGAATTAGCTGCTGTATCGACGTCGGCCACATCGGCATAAGGCAGGCGACCGCCAGGTTTAGCCGCCGCCATCCTGGGCTGAGCCCCAGAGACCTCGGCCCAGCGGACGGTCGGCTGCCCGGTCTGATCGCGGACGTTCAGGATGCTGTGGGCGGCGCGTTGCAGGACGTGCTCGAGGTCATTCGCTCGATCGGCCGGCTCGGCAAGCACTTGCATTTCCACCTGCATGATGGGCATCCCATCATTTCAGGTCTTCCTGATCACTTCAGCTTCCTGACACAGATACCTATTCCGTTCAGCTATCAAGGCCGCCGATCATTGGGAATGATGTATGGGCCGAGCGGCCTGGCCGCTATCGTGTCGACGGCCATCGAGTCATGCCCCCCGAATGGCGTATCGTTCACGCTTGAGATCCACCAGGCTGAAGGCAGGCTACTCCTCGCTGACGCCGCAGGGCTGTTTCGTCACTGGCGGGACGTTACCAATGCCGAGCGTATGAACTACTGGCTCTCAGTGCTGGCTGAAAATGCGATTCTTGTATCTCAGCAGCTCGGTTAATTACCGGGTGCGGGGACACAGAAAATGTGGATCGACTGATCCTTTGCGCGGCACCGGCGGCCCTGCTGTGGCTTGGCCTTGTCCGAGACCATGACGACTCGGTCCGGCGCTACCCAAGACACTCCCTCGGCCGTTCCGTAGACAATGCCGCCATCGGCGCCCCTCGGCAAGGCGTAGGTCGTGCCGGCGCCGGTTACCTGCCAGCTGGCCGGCGCCAGCTCACCGACCCACAGCGCCGACGAGACCTGGGATATGACCGCCATCCGGCCGCCGGTCACCGCGATGCCGCTGTAGTCCTCGAAGAGGACCGTCTCGGGCAGCCTGATCTCGCCCGCCCGCTCCCAGCGGCGGCGTCCGCGCCGGAAGGCGTGCACTCGTCCGCCGCCGGGAGTACGCCCCTCAGCGCCACCTTTGCACCGATTGCCCTCGCAGAGCGCGAGCAAGTAGCTCTGCCCTTGGCGTTCCACCCAGGTCAGGCCCTCCAGGCCCTTGTTCTGCCGGTCAAGCGGGAAGTCGAGCCAGGCATTGCCGACATAGCCGAGGCTGGCGTCGTACTCCTGCACCATCGCCATGCTTCCCGTGCCCGCGGCGCAGCGACTCGATCAGGACGTAGTAGCGCCCGTTTCGCGAGTCGTACGCGATGTCCTCGAAGCCACTGCGGTGGCCCTTGTCCTGCCTGATTACGTGATTGGCCCCGGCGGTCGGGGACAGATCCTGGCCGATGCTCGCGATGTGCGGCAGGTTGTAGAAGATGACGTAGAACAGCCCGTCCTTGGCGAGCACGCCGCTCGCCTCCAGCCTCCGATCCAGCGCCATCGAGGATCTCGAAGATCTTCGCTTCTTTGACCAGTTCAAGCTGCTGCATCGGGGCTTGCGCGACTACCACCGCTGGCCTCCTGGCACTGCGGCATTGGTTCCGTGGTTGCTGGGGAAGTTCGCTCCGCCGGGCGCGCGTGGCGTCACCTTGCGGAGTCGTCCCAGTTGCCGGTGCGCACTGTCCCGCCGCATGCGGACGTAGTGCACGATGCCCTCGGCCTTTTCCCGCCCGCGCCTGAGTTCGTTCTGCTTGCAGCCGCTCAGGTAGACCTGATCGTTGGTGAACTGGCGTCCGGTGAATGGCTGGCCGCAGGGCGTGGCTGATTCGAGATAGGCGGCCTGGCGTACCCGGCCCCACAGGCCGTCATCAGAGTCCGCGGCGATAAGCTCGCCGAACGCGTCCGGACTGAACAGGGTGCCGAGCAGGAACTCAAGGAAATCCAGGTAATACTGGCGAAAGTCACGGTTGCGCAGCAGGTTCTGCACCATTGGTATGCGCGACGTAGCATGGTTCCGCCAGTAGCGCCGGGTGTTGCTCGGCCAGTCAATAATGTCGGTGTACTGCCATTTGGTGCCGAAGTAGTCGATGCCCAGGCAGTTGTCATAGTCCCACGGAATGAACGTAAAGTAGGGGGAGCCCATGAAGTCGTCGTTAACGGAGCCCGGCCGCCCGGAGTTGTACAGGTAGTAGTTGGACGGGGTGGCGGTCGCGGTAGGGACCGCCCTTGCGGGCGGCCCCCCGCACAGATCCCAGCGTGCGGGACTACCGCACTGGGCTCCTGCCTCGGGTGCGAACGTCGAAGCGCGCTTCAGGGTAGGGGTGCAGGATCCGGGCCGGTGGGAG
>WNGQ01002719.1_pt1 | contig 23789 bp, 24 predicted proteins | sample 5407661 | NCBI WGS metagenome assembly WNGQ01 (sample SAMN13153382, study PRJNA577476) | soil metagenome | isolation source: 60 cm soil or saprolite under Garry oak tree replicate 2 | place: USA:California | collected 2016-06-15 | reverse complement strand
GTCACGGTAAACACTACCGCCAGGCCGCTTTCACCGATGGTCATGGATTTTGAATGAGAGGACTGGCTCATGCGGTTTCTCTCTAAAAGGAGACGAATCTAGAAAACACAGGCGCGCCCAAGAGGAATTGATCGAAATCAAGTTGGAGGCATCGGATCGATCGGGGTTGTGGAAAAAACGCGCGCAAGGCCTTCGCGCCCATCGTCAGCAAATGCGTCGAAGACGCCGGCGTCTTGGTCAGGCCACGGGAAATTCGCCGCAACCCCGTTGATCCGGATTCGGCTGGACGACGAAATGGGCGAATCGTGCGGATGGCTCAACGCGAACCGGCGCTTCGCTGAAAAACGCTCTAATCGTCCGACGCCGCGAGCGCCCTGAGAACGTCCTCGCGGGCAATGATGCCGACCAATCGGCTGTTGCCGTCGATCACCGGAACGCTCCTGATCCGGTGTTCGACCATGAGCTGGAGCACCCGGGTCAATTTCGTGTCGGGACGAACATAGATGAATTCCGAGATCATGACGTCGGCGACCGTCCGGCTCATCAGGTCGCTGTAGCGCGGTACCATCTGGCTCGGCGTGAAGGCGAAGCACTTCAGCATGTCGAACTTGGTGACGATGCCGACGACCTGTCCGTCCTCTTCGACCGGATAGGTGTTGAAATCGTCACGTTTGATCATGTCGCCGAGTTCGCGCACCGTGACGCCGCGCGTCACCGTGCTGACGGCCTTCGTCATGTAGTTTCCGGCGGTTTCCTCGAGAAATTTGTACACGGTGCGATCCCGTCCTTGTTGCAGTCCGATCCTTCACCGGCGAGCCCTGTCCTAATGAGACAGCAATACGCAACGGGCGCTCTGCGTTACGAGATGCTGCGTCATGCCGCCAAGCACGAGCTCGCGAAAGCGGGAATGGCCATAGGCGCCCGCGACAATCAGGCCGGCGCCGAGATCATCGGCGATGTCATCGAGTTGCGCCGCCGCGCCCCGGTTTCCGTTGCCGTCAGGCACCCGCGCTGATGCGATCAGACTATGGCGGGACAGCCAGGCGACGACGTCGCCGACCCGCGCTTCGGCCAAAGGCTGCTCGCCGTCCGCTTCCGGAATCTCGGCGACGACGATAGTCTTCGCTTTGCGTAGCAGCGGCAGTGCGTCGGCGATCGCGCGCCTCGCCTCGGTGGTGTCCTTCCAGGCCACCAGGACGGTGCGCAGATCGAGCCAGCCGGCGCCGTCGGGAACGACCAGAAGCCGCCTGCCCGTCTGCATCACCAGATCCTTGGGGCTTGCCAGCGCGAAGGCATCGGAAAACGCCGGACTCTGGCCGCCGGTGACGATGATGTCGGCACAGCGCGCCTCTCGCAGGACAAAGCGTGCGGGAAAATCGAGCGCGCTGCGCCACTCCAAATATTTGGCCCGGTTCTCGATCGTACCGCGAAATTGGGCCTCCAGCTCCGCAAGCCGCTTCCTGATTGCGGCTTCCCCCTGGTCGATCAGATTCTGGGCCGGTTCTCCGTCCATGAAATAGAGTGGCGGGCTGAACTGGGCCGCGGCGACACCGACAACTCCCGCATCGAACCGCTCGGCAAGCTGGCCTGCGACTTCGAGGCGGGCGTCATTCGGCTGGTCGAACGCCAGGCTGACCATGACCGTCGCAAGTGTCATCCGCGCTCTCCCTTGGCAACAATTCACCTTTGTGTTTCTAAACGCTGGATCGCGCGGCAGGATGAGATAGATCAAACCGGCATGAACAGACTTTTGGCGCCCGCAACACGAGCTGGTTTGAAATTATGAATCCGATACCAAAGTTTGCACCCAAGCGCCGCTGTCCAAAGGGCAATCTGGTGTAGGATGTATTGATGCGAGCTGGGCAGTTCAGGCTTGTTGGACAGGGTATAAGGACGTGAAAGCTTGAGCGCGGCCGGCGTAACTCACACCTCAGCCGAAGACTCCGCCCGGAGCGAGGATTTGCGGGTCCGAATCGAAGGATTCGGGGTTGGGACCTGGGATCTCGACCTGACCACGCGCGATCTCGCCTGGTCGGAGACGACGCGCGGCCTGTTCGGCATCACCCGCGATCAGGTGGTCACTTACGAGCTGTTTCTATCCTTGCTGGAGTCCGATGATCGCAGGGGAACGGAGCAGGCGATCGCACACGCGATCGAGGATTGCAGCGGCCTCGACGTTTCCTTCAGGGTGCATGGGGCAAACGGACCGAATCAATGGATCCGCTTGCGCGCGGGCCTGATCGCGGACGAAACCGGCGCCGCGCGCCATCTCAGCGGCATCGTCCTCGACATCAACCAGGAAAAGCAGATCGAGGACTCGCTGCGCAGGCGAGAAAGACATCTCCGATCGATCCTCGATACGGTGCCTGACGCGATGATCGTGATCAACGGATCAGGGGTCATTCAGTCTTTCAGTTCGGCCGCGGAGCGGATGTTCGGATACTCCGAACAGGAGGCGATCGGCCTCAATGTCCGCGAGCTGATGCCGGATCCGGACCGCTCGCGTCATGACGGCTATATCGGGCGCTATCGTTCGACCGGCAAGCGACACATCATCGGAATTGGGCGGATCGTCACCGGCAAGCGCCGGGACGGAACCGCATTTCCGATGCACCTGTCGATCGGCGAGATGGAGTCCGACGGCGAAACCCACTTCACGGGCTTTGTACGCGACCTCACCGAGCATCAGCAGACCCAGGCAAGGCTGCAGGAACTGCAATCCGAGCTGGTTCACGTCTCCCGGCTGAGCGCGATGGGCGAGATGGCATCGGCGCTCGCGCACGAGCTCAACCAGCCGCTCGCCGCAATCAGCAACTACATGAAGGGTTCGCGCAGGCTGCTCGCGGGAAGCGAGGATCCCAACGTGCAGAAGATCGAGAACGCCATGGACCGCGCCGCCGAACAGGCGCTGCGCGCCGGCCAGATCATCCGCCGCCTGCGCGATTTCGTCTCGCGCGGTGAATCGGAAAAACGCGTTGAAAGTCTCTCCAAGCTGGTCGAGGAAGCCGGCGCACTGGGTCTGGCCGGCGCCCGTGAACAGAGCGTCCAGCTGCGCTTCAACCTCGATCGGGAGGCCGACCTGGTGCTGGCAGACCGCGTGCAGATCCAGCAGGTCATGGTCAACCTGTTCCGCAACGCGCTCGAGGCGATGGCCCATTCGCGGCGACGGGAGCTGATCGCAACCAACCGCAAGGTCGCCGACGACATGATCGAAGTCGAGGTCTCCGATACCGGGACCGGATTCCAGGAAGACGTCAAACCCAATCTGTTTCAGACTTTCTTCACAACCAAGGAGACAGGCATGGGGGTAGGACTCTCCATCAGCCGCTCGATCATCGAGGCCCATGGCGGGCGGATGTGGGCCGAAGACAATGCCGCGGGAGGCGCGACGTTTCGCTTCACGCTGCCCGCGGCGGCGAACGAGAGCTGATCCATGTCACGGAAGGTCTACGTCATCGACGACGACGAAGCGATGCGGGATTCGCTCAACTTCCTGCTCGATGCCAGCGGCTTCGAGGTCACGCTGTTCGAAACGGCCCAACAGTTTCTCGATAGGCTGCCCGCGCTGGCCTTCGGGTGCGTGGTGTCCGACGTGCGCATGCCCGGCATCGACGGGATCGAGCTGTTGAAGCAGTTGAAGGCTCTCCAGAGCACGTTCCCGATCGTGGTGATGACCGGTCACGGCGACGTGCCTTTGGCGGTCGAGGCCATGAAACTCGGCGCGCTCGACTTTCTCGAGAAGCCGTTCGACGACGACCGCCTGATCGGAATGGTCGAAACCGCGATCCGCCAGGCGGAACCTGCGGCGAAGAGCGAGGCCGTCACGCACGACATCGCGGCACGCGTCGCGACGTTGAGCCCGCGGGAACGTCAGGTCATGGACGGATTGATCGCCGGACTGTCCAACAAGCTGATCGCACGCGAATACGACATCAGCCCCCGCACCATCGAGGTCTACCGGGCCAACGTGATGACCAAGATGCAGGCCAACAGCCTCTCCGAACTGGTGCGGCTCGCGATGCGCGCCGGCCTCATCAGGGATTGAGGCAAATCAAGCCGAAAGCCGAACGTGGGTGGTAACCTGAAGGGATCATTTCGGCAAAAAAATGCTCGGCCTTCTTGCGATGGCGTCATCCACCAAACCCATGATTTACGTCGTTGACGACGATGTCGGCGTGCTCGGTTCGTTGCGCTTCCTTCTGGAGACCGACGGTTTCCAGGTTCGGACGTTCAGGAACGCGGCGGCGCTTTTGGACGCCACTCGACCGACGGGCGTCGATTGCCTGGTCATCGACTACAAGATGCCGGACATGAACGGCATCGATCTGGTCGGGCAATTGCGTCGCAATGACATTGCGGCGCCCGTGGTTCTCATCACCGGCTATCCCGACGAAAAAATCTCGGACCGCGCCGCCGCCGCCGGCGTCGAGCATGTGCTTTTGAAGCCTTTGCTGGGGGACAGCCTGGTCAAGCAGATCAGAGGCGCGATTCAGGACGCCGTTTCGCCGCCCTGAGGCCGGCAGCGCATTGCATGATCCGGACTTGAAGCGCTGTACCAAAATAACGATGGTCTTTGGAAAAAATCCCACCCGAACAAAGAGATGAGCTTCGGAACCAGCACGCGAGCCGTGACCTCCGGAATTCTACGTAAGTGAACCCCCTTAAGATATCGCGCGAAATTTCCGTGGGCCTCTGCCGAGGATAACCATTCGCCATCCGCCGCAAAGGAGATGGCTTAATGCTCACCCACTCGCTCAACAGCCCCGTCATCGGCAACACCATCGGCCATGCCGCCATCCCCACAGCCGATCAGTTTGCCGCGATCACCGGACATGCCGGCCTGATCGCCACGGAGTTCTCCTACAAGAAGGAAGAGGAAATCTACGGCGAGGATGAGCCGGCGGAATATGTCTACCAGCTCATCACCGGCGCGGTCCGCTCCTATAAGCTGCTGTCGGACGGCCGCCGCCAGATCGGCGCATTCCACCTTCCAGGCGATGTGTTCGGGCTCGAATCGGGCATCGTCCACCGGCTGGCCGCGGAAGCGATCATCGACACCACGGTCCGCTTGGTGAAGCGGCGCAGCCTGGAGCAGGCCGCAACCGTCGACGTCAATGTCGCCCGCAAGCTCTGGGCCATGACCTCAGGCGACCTGCGTCATGCCGAGGATCACATGCTGCTGCTCGGGCGCAAGACCGCGATGGAGCGCGTGGCAACCTTCCTGCTCGAAATGGACCGCCGTCTCGCGGTTGCTGGCATGATGGCGTTGCCGATGTGCCGCCGCGATATCGGCGACTATCTGGGCCTGACCCTGGAAACGGTCTCCAGAGCGCTTTCCCAGCTGCACAGCCAAGGCGTCCTCGGCTTTTCCGGCGCCCGCCAGATCGTGCTGCGCAACCGCCAGCGGCTGCGCACCATGGATGCGTAAGCTCAAGTGTCTCCCTCCCCGCGACTTCCAGGCCCTGCGGCTCCCCCGCAGGGCCTCTTTCATTTGCCGCGCGGGGCCGCTTGTCCGTGAACGCCCGTCATCGGATCGGCCTCGCCAAAGCGCCGTTCATAGACCTTGATATAAGCCTCCGGCGACGGCTTGAGGTGGCGCCTCGTGAGCGCGATGAGCTCGTGCCGCCGCGCAGCGCGAAGCGCCTCGATCATGTCCAAATGGTCCTGGCGGGCGCGATCGAGGGGTTCGGGAAACGCATTTGCATAAAACCTGATGCCGTAGACCTTCTGCGCCAGCAACTCGATCGTCTCGATCAGGCAGGCGTTGCCGCAGAGACCGAACATGACCTGATGGAAGCTGAGATTGCTGTAGAAGACGGTCAACAGGTCGCCCGCGGCAACGGCCGCGGTGTGCCGTCGCTGCAACTCCTCGAGCTTTTCGATATCGGCCTCGCCAACCGGAAATGGAATGATGCGGACCGCCATCACTTCCAGCTTTTCGCGAACCGCGTAGATCTCCCTTACCTCGTCTGGCGTCAGTCCACGCACCATGGCGCCGCGGTTGGGAATCCGCTCGACCAAGCCCTTCTTTTCAAGCTCGAACAAGGCCAACCTCACGTCGCCGCGGTGGGTCCGGAACAGGTCACACAGATCCTGCTCGACCAACCGCTCCCTCGGTAGACGTCGCCCGAGCACGATATCCTCCTCGATGCTCTTTTCGATCGTCTTGGCGATGATGATCGCAGCCGGCTCGCGCGCATGCGAGGTCGCCGTCGGATGCGATTTCGAGGTTCGGACCATCGCCTGCCTGGGTCGTTTGCCGACCATGGTTTCTCCGGATTGAAAGCCGCGCCCTGCCGCCCGCCGGCGCCCATGCCGGACCACCGTGCCGGAATCCCAGTCGACGATCATAGAATTGTAAACAGGATTGTAAACAATTCTGAACCGGGCTATCGTTGAAAAAATGCGCGCGGACAGCAGCCCTGTACCGCGACCGCGCAGGGAGGACGGCATGAGAAACCGCAAGGCGTCTGCCACCAAGCGTCGCGACCAGGATCTCCCGTCGAAGCGGCAGGATCGCCGCGCGTTTCTCGTCAAGACCGCGGGCCTGCTCGCCGCGAGCGCGTTCGGCGCGGTCCCGCTGCGCGGCTGGGCCGCCGATCCGGTCAACATCGGCGCGCTTTATCCAACCACGGGCAGCATGGCGCAGATCGGCGTCGGCTGCGTCGCCGCCGCCAAGCTCGCCGTCGAAATGGTCAACGACGCCGGCGGCATCAAATCGCTCGGCGGCGCCAAGCTCAATCTCATCCTGTCCGACGTCCAGAGCGACACCACGGTGACGCGAACCGAAACCGACCGGCTGATCACCGGCAACAAGCTGTCGGCGATCCATGGCTGCTTCGCCAGCGCGCTCACGCTGATCGCCAGCGAAGTCTGCGAGCGCGCTCATGTGCCGATCATCACGGGCTCGAGCTCGGACCAGCTCAACAAGGGCCGCACCTACACGTTCACGCCGTTTGCGCGCGCCTCGCAGTTCGCACGCGCCCAGTTGCAGATGGCGAAGCTCGTCGATGACCATCCGAAGGTCGCCGTCATCTTCGAGAACACCGCGTTCGGCACCTCGACCTCGAACGGATTGAAGGAACTGGCGCCCGGCGAAGGCGTCGAGATCGTCATGTTCGAGCCCTATTCCGCCGGCTTCACCGATGCGAGCCCGCTGATCAACAAGGTCAAATCGTCAGGCGCGAACGCCCTGTTCTCGGTCTCCTACCTGAACGACCTCATTCTGATCGTGCGCACCGTCAAGCAGGTCGGCCTCAACATCGCGATCAACGGCGGCTCCGGCGGCTTCGTGATTCCCGATTTCTACAAGAACGTCGGCAAGCTCGCCGAAGGCCTGCAGGGCGTGGCGCACTGGAACCACGACATGGACCCCAACGCCGAGAAAGTGAACGCGGAATACAAGAAGCGCACCGGCGAATTCCTGTTCGAGTATGCCGGCGGCCTGGTGGCGCAGACCTTCATGATCGCGGACGCGCTGGAGCGGGCGGCGTCCACCGATCCGCAAAAGGTCCGCGACGCGCTGTCCACGCTCGATGTGTCCTCCGGTTTCGCCGCGATGGCGCCCGGCGGAAAGGTCAAGTTCGGACCCGACGGCAAGAATGTTTACGGCCGCCCGATCGGGGTGCAGTGGCAGAACGGCGATCTCGCCAGCGTCTTCCCGAAGGACGACGCCCGCGCGCCCCTGATGAAATCCTGACCCGGTCGTAGCCGATGTTGGAGACAGTCACCCAGGCCGTCATCAACGGCCTGCTGATCGGCGGCATCTACGCGCTCGTCAGCATCGGCGTCACGCTGATCTTCGGCGTGGTCAAGATCGTCAATTTCGCCCAGGGCGAATTCGTGATGATCGGCATGTATATCAGCTTCTTCCTCTCCAACCAGTTCGGCATCGATCCGCTGCTGTCGCTGTTCGTATCGATGCCGGTACTGTTCGTCATAGGCGTCCTGATCCAGCATTTTCTGATCCGCCGGGTACTGGGGCCGAACGACATGCCGCAGATCTTCCTGACCTTTTCGCTGTCGCTCTTGCTCTTGAACCTGGCGCTGATGCTGTTCACGGCGAACTACCGCACCGTCCACACCTCCTATTCGGACGAGGCGCTGCATCTCGGCGGGCTTTACATTCCGGTCGCGAAACTGATCGCCTTTGTCGTCGCGATGGGCTTGAGCGGCGCGCTCTGGGTGTTCCTGCACACCACCGACCTCGGCAAGGCGATGCGCGCCGCGGCCCAGAACCGCGACGTGGCGATGCTGATGGGCATCAACCCCGACCGGGTGTTTTGTGTCGCGCTCGGCATTGCGCTCGCGCTCGCCGGCGCCGCCGGCTCGCTGTTGATGCCGTTCTATTCGGCCTATCCGTTTGTCGGGCAGGTGTTCGTGCTGATGGCCTTTGTCGCCGTGGTGCTCGGGACGCTCGGCAACGTGATCGGAGCGCTGGTCGCGAGCCTGATGATGGGCGTCGCCGAATCGCTCGGCATCCAATATGTCGGCGCCGACTCCGGGCTGATCGTGGTGTTCGCCATGCTACTGCTGACGCTTGCCTTCAAGCCGACCGGCCTCGGGGGGAAAGCGCGATGATGACGGAAGTCCTGCGACCGCGCAGCCTCGTCCTTCTCGCGATCGGCCTTGCGGTGCTCGTCATCTTGCCGCAGGTCGTGACCAGTTCGTTTGCGGTCGACATCTTCATCCGCATCCTGCTGTTCTCCTTCATTGGCGTCGCCTGGAACCTGATGGGCGGCTATGCCAAGCAGCTGTCGCTGGGACATGCCGCCTATTTCGGGCTCGGCGCCTACACCTCGACGATCCTGCAGATCGATTTCGGCGTCTCGCCATGGATCGGGATGATCGCCGGCGGCGTGGTGGCGATGCTGGCGAGCCTGCCGATCGGTTGGCTGTGTTTCAGGCTGCGCGGGCCCTATTTCACCATCGCCACGATCGCGACCGCGCAGGCGTTGATGCTGATCTTCCTCAAATTCCGCGATCTCGCCTGGGGCGCCGAGGGTACGACCATTCCCAATCTCGGCAGCGCGCCCTTGATGATGCAGTTCGAGACCAAGGCGTCGTATTACTATGTCGCGCTTGGCCTGCTCGTGATCGGGCTCGTGATCACCTCTGTGATCGAGCGATCCTGGATGGGTTATTACCTCGTCGCGATCGGCGAGGACGAAGACGCGGCGGAGGCGATCGGCGTCGACGCACCCAAGATCAAGCGCAACATCTACCTGATCTCTTCGTTCCTCACCGCCCTCGCCGGCACCTTCTATACCCAGTATATCTACTTCATCGACCCGGCGACGGCGTTTTCCTTCAACATCTCGATCGAGGCGGCGCTGGTCTCGATCGTCGGTGGGATTGGAACCCTGTGGGGCCCGGTGATCGGCACCATCCTTTTGGAAACAACCTCGACGCTGCTGCAGAGCCGGCTCGGCAGTTCGATCAGCGGCGTGCAACTCACCGTCTACAGCCTGATCCTGATGGCGGTGATCCTGTGGCGGCCGACCGGGTTGATGGGGCTGGTCGGCGAGGTCTATCAGCGCGCCATCGGCAAACCGGCTCGGGCCTAAGAGCATGGCAGATGCGCTCGTCATTCGCGGCCTCTCAAAACGGTTCGGCGGCCTGCGCGCCGTTCAGGACGTCAGTTTCTCCGTGAAGGAGAACGAGACCTTAGCCCTGATCGGGCCGAACGGCGCGGGCAAGACGACGAGCTTCCATCTCATCACCGGCTTTCATCGCCCGGACTCCGGTTCGGTCCTGGCCTTCGGCAAGGAGGTCGTGGGCCTGCGGCCGCACGATGTCTGCGCGCTGGGCCTGGCGCGCACGTTCCAGGTCGCAAAACCCTTTGGCGCCATGACCGTGCTCGCCAATGTCATGACCGGCGCGTTCCTGCGCGATCGGCATGTCGCGATCGCGCGCGAGAAGGCCCGCGAGGCGATCGCGTTCGTCGGCCTTTCGGCCAAGGAACAGACCGCCGCCAAATCCCTGACCACGATCGATCAGCGCCGGCTCGAGATGGCCCGCGCGCTCGCGACCGAGCCCCGCCTCCTCCTGCTCGATGAAGTCATGGCCGGCCTCAACCCGGCCGAGATCGACCAGGCGGTGGCGCTGGTCGGCAAGCTCTCCAGCCGCGGGCTGACCATCGTCATCGTCGAACATGTGATGCGCGCCATCATGGCGGTGGCAAGCCACATCGTGGTGCTCGATCACGGACAGAAGATCGCGGAAGGAAATCCGAAGGAGATCGTGGCGAATCCGGAGGTAATCCGCGCCTATCTCGGCTCCGGCTATGTGCACGCGCCGACCGCGGGAGGCGCGCATGCTTAGGCTCGAGGGAGTCAGTGCGGCCTACGGCTCGGTGCCCGCGATCAGCGATGTCTCGATCGAGATCGGCGAAGGCGAAGCCGTCGGCCTGTTGGGCGCCAACGGCGCCGGCAAGAGCACCACGCTGCGGGCGATCTCCGGACTTGTGAAGCTCGCGCGCGGCCGGATCATTTTCGCGGGCGCCGATCTCGCCACGCTTGCGCCGCACCGGATTCCGGAACTCGGCATCGCTCATGTGCCCGAAGGGCGGCAGGTCTTTCCCGAGATGACCGTGCAGGAGAATCTGGAGATCGGCGCCTACGTGCCGAAGGCCAAGGCCGAACGCAGAGAGAGCCTCGATCTGGTCTACGGCATCTTTCCGAGGCTCGCCGACCGCAGGAGACAACTGGCCGGCACCATGAGCGGCGGCGAACAGCAGATGCTGGCGGTCGGCCGCGGGCTGATGCTCAAGCCGCGGCTTCTGATGCTCGACGAGCCGTCCCTGGGGCTGGCGCCCGTCATGACCGACGTGACCTTCGAGAAGATCGACGAGATCCACAAGATGGGCACGGCGATCCTGCTGGTGGAGCAGAATGTCAGTCGGGCGCTGTCCCTGGTGCAGCGCGCCTACGTCCTGGAAAGCGGCAATGTCATCATGCACGGCACGAGCGCGGAGCTCGCCGGCAACAAGCAGGTTCAGGCCGCCTACCTGGGGATTTAGGCACATCTAGCCGAGACCGGCATCGACCTGGAAGCATTGGCGCGTGATGCGGCGGCTCTCGTCGGAGGCCAGAAACAGCGCCATGCGCGCGATGTCGTCGGGCGTCACCGCATCGGGAATCGCCTGACGCGCGCGCATCTCGGTAATCTGGCGCTCGTCCGGGTACCAGAGCCGGCGCTGGCGCTCGGTGACGACCATGCCGGGCGCAATCGCGTTGACTCGGATGCGATCGGGTCCGACCAGCCGCGCCAGCGAGTTGGTGAAGCCTATGATCGCGGCCTTGGCCGCGGCGTAAGCCGGCAGCGCCGGCGCGCCGCGCATCCAGGCGATCGACGACATGTTGATGATCGAACCGCCGCCGCTCGCCTGCATCTGCGGCACCACCGCTTGGGCGGCGAAAAAGACGTGCCGCAGGTTGACGCCGATCATCCAGTCGAATTCGGCCGGCGTCACCTCCGCGAGAACCTGGCGCTGGTCGTTGGCGGCGTTGTTCACCAGCACCGTGGCGTTGCCAAGCGCGGCGCGGACCTCCTCGATTGCACCGCGCAGGGCTGTGATGTCGAGCAGGTCGCACGGCACGAACAGCGGCGCTGTGCCGCCTTCGCTCGCGACCTCCCGCACCAGCGCTGTTCCCGCATCGGCATCGATGTCGAGGAAGGCGACGCGGGACTTTTGGGCGGCAAAGGCGCGCACGAAGGCAGCGCCGATGCCGCTGGCGCCTCCGGTGATCAACACGACCCGATCGGTGAGGCCAGCATAGCTTGTAGGTGTCATGCGATGAGACGCTCCGTCGCGGGATCGAACAGGCAGATACGGCGGGTATCCAGCGCGAAGGGCGCCAGCGTACCCGGCTCGGGGCGGATTTCGGGCGAGATGCGCGCCAGCACCGGCTCGCCACCGAGCCGCAGCGACACGATGGTCTCGGCACCGGTGGGCTCGATCATCTCGACCGGCGCGTTGACGACGATCGGCGCATCCGAGTTGTTTCCAAAGGCCCGCCCGGACTCGGCGATGCATTCCGGCCTGATGCCGAGCACCACCTCGCCGCCGCGGAAGGCCGCGGCCGCGTCGTAGCCCTTCAGGCAGAGACGGACCTCGTCGGGTCGCCCCTCGCCGATCACGACCTGCGGCGCGCCATCTTGCGCCACGAGTCGCGCCGGCATCGTGTTCATCGGCGGCGAGCCCATGAAACGAGCCACGAACAGGTTGGCCGGATAGCGGTAGATCGTGTCGGGGTCGGCGAATTGCTGCACTTCGCCCTTGTGCATCACCGCGATCCTTGTCGCCATCGTCATCGCCTCGATCTGGTCGTGGGTGACGTAGACGATGGTGGCGCGGATGCGCTGATGCAGCCGCTTGATCTCCATCCGCATCTCGACCCGCAGCTGGGCGTCGAGATTGGAGAGCGGCTCGTCGAACAGGAACAGCAGCGGATCGCGCACCAAGGCGCGCCCCATCGCGACGCGCTGGCGCTGGCCGCCCGACAATTGCGACGGCCGGCGATCGAGCAACTGCTCGATCTGCAGAAGCTTGGCCACGTTGGCGACCGCCGCATCCTGCTCTGTCCTCGGCACATGGCGGCATTCCATGCCGAAGGTGATGTTCTGGCGCACCGTCATGGACGGATAGAGCGCGTAGGACTGGAACACCATGGCGATGTCGCGGTCCTTCGGCTCGACGTCGTTGACGATCCGTCCGCCGATTTCAATGGTTCCCGCGCTCGGACGCTCCAGTCCGGCGACGATATTGAGCAGCGTGGACTTGCCGCAACCAGAAGGTCCGACCAGCACGGTGAATTCGCCGCTTTCGATGTCGAGGTCGATCCCCTTCAACACCTCCAGGCGCGCGAACCGCTTCGACAGAGCGCGAATGCTCAACGCTGCCATGATGACACCATCACTTGACTGCTCCCGCGGTGAGGCCCCTGAGGAAATAGCGGCCGCCAAACAGATAGACCAGCAAGGTCGGCAACGCCGCGATCAGGACCGCCGCGCTCTGTTCACCGTACATCGGTTCGCTGGTGATGGCGGCCGTGAGCGCAATCAGCGCGGCGGTGACCGGCTGCTGGCCGCCCGAGGTGAAGGTGACGCCAAAGAGGAACTCGTTCCAGATCCCGGTGAACTGGAAGATCACGGTCACGATCAGGATCGGCGGCGAGAGCGGCAGCACGATCCGCCAGAAAATCCGGAAGAAGCCAGCGCCGTCGATGCGGGCCGCCTTCAAGAGATCCTGCGGGATGCCGACATAGTAGTTGCGACAGAACAGTGTCGTGAAGCTCATGCCCTGGACGGTGTGGATCAGGACCAGGCCGGCGATCGTGTTCATGAGCGAGAGATCGCGCAACACCACCACCCATGGGATCAGCTTCATCTGCTCGGGGAGGAAGACGCCGAGGGTGACGAGCGCAAAGATCACCTGATCGCCGCGAAAGCGCCAGAGCGCGATCGAATAGCCGGCGAGCGCCCCGAGCAAGGTGGAGAGGATGGTGGCCGGTATCACCAGGGCAAAGGAATTGAGCATGTAGGGCTCGATGCCCCAGCAATGCTCGGCCATGCAGAACTGGTTCCAGGCCTGGCCGTAATTGGCAAAGGTCAGCTCCCGCGGCCAGCCGATCATCGAGGTGGCAGCGATCTCCCGGCTGGAGCGCAGCGAGTTCAGGACCACGACGCCAAGCGGCATCAGGAGCAGCAGCGCGAGTGCGATCAGCGCGGCGTAGACGATCAGGCGAGACCACTTCATGCCCGGGCCTGCTTTTGCCGCCGCCAGCGCATATAGAGTCCATAAGGCGCGAGCACCACGACCAGCGACAGCAGCATCAGCACCGCGGCGGCCGAGCCGCGCCCGAGTTCGCTGCGCTGGAACATGAAGTCATAGACCACAAGCGTCGGCAGCATGGTGGAGATGCCGGGCCCGCCGCCGGTCAGCGCCCGCACCAGGTCGAACGCCTTGATCGCCCACTGCAGCAGGATCACGAACACCGTGACAAAAATCGGCCAGATCGTCGGCAGCAATACGCGGCGGTAGATGCGCAGGGGTCCCGCACCGTCGATCTGCGCGGCCTTGATCAGGTCGCCGTCCACCGACCGCAATCCGGCCAGGAACAGCGCCATGGCAAATCCGGCGGCCTGCCAGACCCCGGCCAGGATCACGGTGTAGATGGCCTTGTCCGACTGCACCAGCCAGTCGAAGCGAAAGTCGGTCCAGCCGAGATCGTGTACCAGCTTCTGGATGCCGAGCCCGGGGTTCAGCAGCCAGCTCCAGACCGTGCCGGTCACTACGAATGAAACCGCAAGGGGATAGAGAAAGATCGTACGCAGCACGTTTTCACCGCGCACGCGTTGATCGAGCAGGATCGCCAGCAACAGTCCGAGCGCCATGGTCAGCAGCACGTAACCGAGGCCGAAGATCACGAGGTTGACATAGGCGATCTGGAAGTTCGCGGTCCGGGTCACGGCCCAATAGTTACGCAAGCCCACCCAGGAATAATCCGGCATCAATTTCGAGGCCGTGAACGAGACCCAGGTGGTCCAGAGCGTGAAGACCACGACATTCCCGGCCGCGACCGAGAGAGGAATCCAGATCGCAAGTTGCGTCAGCGCGGAGCCCAAACGGCGACGCCACACGCCCGCGGCCCCTTCCCGTCCCGCGTTCGCCTTGCCTGCGTGCAGCGCCAGGATGCTGCGCATCGCCAAAAGATCCTACTGCGCGCTCGCGACCGCCTCGACCAGCTTCTTCTGTCCTTCCGCGGCCGGAATGGCGCTGTTGTGGACATACTCGGTCAGCACGTCGATCATGGCGGCGGTCATGCCGTTCGGCTGCGCCATGTTGTGCCCGAGGCTCAGCACCACCCGGTCCTGGGCGATGGCATCGCGCAGATTCTGCGCCGAATTGCGCTGGCCGTCGCTGAAGCCTTCGGCCGCCAGGTTCACATCGGTGCGGGCCGGGATCGAGCCGGTGATCTTCGAATACATCTCCTGCGTCGAGGTCTGCATGACGATCTCGGCGAACAGCTTCTGTCCCGCTTCGAGATCGGCCCCCTTCGGCTTCCAGAAGATGAAACAGTCGGCGTTGAGGTCGAAGCAGGGCGGACCGCTCTCCTGTGGCGCCGGTCCGCTGGAAAAATCCGCGACCGTGGCGCCGGCTTTCAGCAGGTTGCCCTGGGCCCAGCCGCCCATCAGCACCATGCCCATGTCGCCCTTGACGAAGGACGGCAGATTCACCACCCAGCTCTGCGCCGCGATGTTCGGATTCATCCAGTTGGCAAATTTGCGCAACTGTTCGAAGGCCGCCAGCACCTCCTTGCTCTTCAGCACATCCATATCGAGCTGCATGATGGCGCGGCGATAGATGTCGGGGTTGATGCCGGCGAGCGCGATCTCGAATTTCATCCCGTCGTCCCAGCGGATGCCGCCATTGGCGACCGGGATCATACCGGCGGCCTTCATCTTCTCAGCGGTGTCGTTGAACTCCGCCCATGAGGTCGGCGCCTTGGTGATGCCGGCGCGCTGCATGCCCTTGGTCGACATGAACAGCGTGTTGATCCGATAGACCTGCAGCGGCAGCGCCACCCAATGGCCTCCCGGCTGACAGCTCTTGGCGAGTTCCGCAGGAACCTTGTCGGCATAGCCGGCGGCCTTCACCAGCGCGCTGATATCGACGGTCGGCGCGATCTTCGACCACGCCGCGATCTCCGGCCCCTTGAGCTGCGAGATCGCGGGCGGATCGCCGGCGATGATCTGCGCCCGCAGCTTGTTCATCATATCCGTGGTGAAGCCGGGAACGGGATTGTGCTGCCAGACCCCGCCGCGCTCCTCGAACACCTTGCCCAGCGCCGAGATCGCCGCGCCGTCGCTGCCGGCGGACCATTGCGAGATGGCGGTGATGCGCGGCTTCGCGGCATCTTCGGCGCGGCCCAGCGCCGGCATCGCGAGCGCGGCAGCGGATGAAGCGAGCAGACGGCGCCTTGTGATGATTGGCATAGTGTTCCTCCCGGCTTTTGATATTTGACGCGGCTCAGCCGCGCCGCTCATTTCAACTCAGGCAGCCTCCTCGGATGCGGCCGGCATGCCGCCGCGGCGCGCCAGACAGCAAGCCGCGAACGCCAACGCGGCATTCGGATCCTTGCCGTCCGAGGGTGGTATGAAAGCGACCGACACCTGAGCGAACTCGCGCCCGCCCATCACGCAGGCGTCGATGCCGTCGACCAGTGCCTTGCGATCCTGCTCCGCAAGCAGCGACGGCCAGCCGCTGATCGAGACGGCGGGACAGGGCTTCACGTTCAACGTATTGCCGATTGCGAGGCCCAGCCGGAACAGCCGGCGCCGCAATTCCCGGCCCACTCGCGCGGTGATCGGGAGCGCATTCACCCATTCGTCGCCGAGTCGCAGCAGTTCCAGCTCGCCGACGCCGAGAAGCCTGGCCAGCGCCGGAAGGGATGTATAGGCCTCGACGCAACCGCGATGCCCACAACGGCAGGGCGGACCACCTTCGCCGAACACCATGTGGCCCAATTCGACCGGCGGCAGCGCGTCGACGTCGATCAGGTCATCCATCCACGCGCCGGCAACGCCGTAGCCGACAAAGACGAACAGATGGGGGCCGTCAAACGGATAATCATCCGTGTGGCGGCGATGGAAAGCCCCATGCGCCACGACCGAATTGGTGAACTCGGCCGGCACGTCCGGGAAAATCTCGTCGAGCATGCCGCGAACGAGCCGCGTGTCGCAGGGAATGATCAGACTGGCGCGCTCACTCAACCGGCCGAGCCCCGGAAGCGAAATGCCGATTTGCGCGAGCCGGACCCGGTGCCGACGCGTCCAGTCCAGCAGCAACAGCAGAGCGTCGTGAAACCGCCGGCCGACGGATTCGAAGCTCGGAGATTTCGGCAGCGGCAGGCGTTCGGCGTAAAGCAGTTCGCCGGAGAGCCCGCCGACCCCGAGGCTCAGGTGGTGCGCGGTCAACTCGATCGCTGCCAGCCGAACCGAGCCATCGAGCGACACCAGCCCCGTCGGACCGCCGACATAAGGCGCAGGCCGCCTCACTTCCTCGATGAGCCCCTCTGCTTTCAGATCAAACAGAATCCGCGACAAGCTCGCCTCGGACAGGCGCACGGCCTTGGCCAGAGGCGGCCGAAACACGCCGCCAGACTGCAGCAGATGTCCCAGAATGGCGGCACGTGTTTGCCGCCGGCTTCTCGGCTGCTCAGACATTCCCGTCCCTTTTAATTCTTACTTAGTGTAAGAACGTGCGCGCAAAGCAATTCGCTTGTCAAGCGCGGCAAGTTTTGCGGCGCACGCAAATGACGGCGAGGCCAGAGCGGCTGACAAGCACTGCGGGCGATGCAATGCAGACCGGCGACGTGCACGGCGCGGGATGCGCACCTGGCGCCGCACAATGACTGTCATGCCCCGCGAAAGCGGGGCATCCAGTACGCCGTGCCTTCTCGGATCCATCACTGATGTCTCGGATTACTGGATCGTCCGCTTTCGCGGACGATGACGACTCGAATTTCAAACAGCCGAACACACCTTCGCGCTCGCGAGCGGCGTGCGCTCCGAGTTGATGCTCTCTTCGTGTCCCTCTGAAACAACGAGGGCGCGGGGAATGCCGGGTGCCCAATGCACCCGCAGCCTGGTGTGCGCTATTGGTAGTAAGTATGCACACCAGTATTCACAGCGGAGGCACCGGAAACATCCGGCATTCCCCACGCAATGGTTTTAACGGTTTCCTCCGCGCTCTCCCCGGCGACGACTTCCTTCTTGCCGCCGTCGTCTCACGGATTGAAGGCAACGCGCGCCCGGTCGGGCCCGCTTGATGCCTCCGCGAGACTTAACACCAGCAACGGGTGCCAGGACCACACGGCTTTGCCGTCCGCAAAAGCGTCGTTCGTCTTGCGCACTCTTGATGACTCACGGTTGAGTGACGATCGCGATACGCCCCTCGCTAACCGGGACGGGATGCGCAAGTTGTAAATCTGATTTGGGGTATTCGCGAAGCGATTTATTTTTCGCGCGAGGGCTGGACAGGATTTTGGCAAAACTGCCCGTCGGGCAAATCAGCTGGCTGTGCGCGGTAGATCGAAGAGCGCGTAGGGTAAGGTTGGCCGCACCCGCCATCCTTGCGAGCAGCGAACTAAGTGCATAAGAATTGCTCGGCGACAAGTCGAGGCGCACACGAATTGGTCCAGTGTCATTCAAGGCGTGCTGTTTGGTTTCCTCTTGGCGCTGCTCACATGAGATTTTTGTGGGGCCGGGGGAGGACATCGTAAGAGCTAACCCGTAAGATAGATTGAGATCGGCAGCGCGTGCTATGGGCTGAGCTCTTCGCGAAGCCCATCATCGCAAACTGAAATTGATGAGCAGGCGTAGCCCGCATGAGCGCAGCGACTGCGGGACGGATATTACGAATTGCCCCGGATATCGCTGCGCTCATCCGGGCTACAAGTTTCCTAACTCACCAGCGCCCGCTTCGGCTCGACGATCTCGAACATGCGCGGGAATTCGTCCATCAGGTTCATCAATTCCGCAAGCCGCAGCGGGTTGCCGGTGACCTTCTTGCCAGCCGCGACCGCTTCCGGAAAACTCGTCTGTTTCGCGATCACCTCGTCGAGCGTGCCGCGCGCGAGCGTAAAGCCGGCATCGGCATTCGCGGCCTGCGCGCTTGTCGCATAGGTCAGCGCGGAATTTTCCAGGGTCAGCGCGAAGCTCTCGCCGGTGTCGGTAAAACGCCAGTTCAGCACGATGTGCTTGCCTTCGGCCTTCGGGCCGTTGAGGCGAACGCCGAGCACGTCCCATAATTGCTCGGTGCGCAGCGCCGCCAAGGTCTCGCGCGGCATCGCCGGGCGCGCCGGCACCTTCGCCGTGCCCTGCCGCAGTTCCTGCGCGCCGAACAGATAGGCGTTGCGCCAGGTCGAACTCTCGGCGGCATAGCCGTGCTGCTCGAAGGTGTCGGCGAGCAGTGCGCGGGCGGCCGCGTCGTCGGGTCCGGCAAACACCAGATGGCTCGGCGCCTGCGCGACGAAACGGAATTCGCCGCGTGCGAAATCGTTCGCGGCGCGCACCAGGATCGCCTCGGCGCCACCCATGTACTCGACATATTTCTTGCCGGCCTCGACCGGCGGCAGCGGATCGAGGTTGACCGGGTTCCTTTCCGGCATTCGGGAACAAAGACGCGGATGCCCGGGTCAAGCCCGGGCATGACGCGCGGAGGGAGGCTAGCCTATTTTTTCACCTTGCTGGCGTCCATCGTGATCGACGGATCCAGCATCTTCGTCGTGAACGCGGTCTCGACGTCGAACGGCTTCTCCATGCCGAGATAGGTCTGCACCAGTTCGTAGTCCTTCTTCATCCGCCCGCCATCGATCCAGCCCAAGGCCCTGGTCGTGGTGAACTCGTCCGTCATCAGGACCTTGATGCGCTCCCACTGCCGTTCCTGGTTCTCCTTGTCGAGGCCCGAGACCTGGTCGAGCAGCGCCTTCAGGCAGGGCGCCACGTCGGCGACGCAGGCGGCATAGGCCTTCTGGCTGATGCGCACGAAATCCTCGACCAGCTTGGGGTTCTTCGACAGATAGGCGCCGTTGACGATCAGCGAATTGCCGTACGGGTTGAGCCCGATCTCCTTCCAGTTCAGCGCGCCGAGGTCGCTGCCGAACTCGATCACCTTGAGATCATGCTCGTTGTAGAAATCGCTGATGATATCGACGGTATGGCTCTTCAATGCCGCGATCTTGGCGGTCGGCCCGACATTGACGAAAGTCACGGCATCAGGCGCGATGCCGGCGGCTTTGGCAAAGGCCGGCCACATCACCCGCGAGGCATCGCCGGGCGGATTGCCTATTCTGTGACCAGGGAAATCCTTGACCCCGTTCACGCCATAACTCTTCAGCCAGTAGAAGGTCTGCCCGGTATTGGCGTAGATGCTCATCAGCGCCACCACGTCAGCGCCCTTGCTGCGCGCCACCAGCGCGGTCGCGAGATCGGCGATGCCGAACGGCGAGCCGCCGGAGCCGACCTTGAGCGAGGAGACGCCCGAACCCTTGCCGACCTCGATGGAAAGGTCGATGCCGGCCTTTTCGTACCATCCTTGCGCCTTGGCGTAATAGAACGGCGAGTGGTCGGCGGTCGGCGTCCAGTTCAGCATCAGATTGACCGGCTCGCCGGCGCGCGTCGACCCCGCCGGTATCAGAAGCGCGAGCGCGAGGCCCACAATCCCCAGGCGTTTCATGATAATACTCCCTGATCGCAACAGCCGGACTTGTCGATGCCTCGTCCCGACGCTACCAATGCAACTCGGGACGATGAGGCTTGTCAACTGTCTGGTTGGATATGCTCGAAAGACGTGCAGCTGAGACCAAGCCGAAGCGCCGCGATCCGACGGCGACGCGGGCCAAGCTACTGGCGGCGGCGCGGCGCGAATTTGCCGCCCGCGGCCTTGCCGGCGCGCGCGTCGACGACATCGCGGCGCGCGCCGGCGTCAACAAGCAGCTGGTCTACCATTATTTCGGCGACAAGGACGCGCTCTACCTCGCGGTGCTGGAATGGGTCTACGAGGAAATCCGGGCCCAGGAGCGCAAGCTCAACCTCGCGGGCCTGCCGCCCGAACAGGCCATCCGCAAGCTCGTGCAAAGCTCGTTCGACCACCTCGCCGCCCACCCCGACTTCATCGTGCTCCTGAACGACGAGAACCGTGGCGGCGCCCGCCACGTGCGCGGCTCGAAGCGGATCGAGGCCATGCATTCGCCGCTCGTCAACATGGTGTCGAAAATCCTCAGAGAGGGCGTGCGGACCGGGGTGTTCCGCAAGGGCATCAACCCGGTGCAGCTCTATATCTCGATCGCGGGACTGAGCTACTTCTTCTTCTCCAACACCCCGACCCTGTCGGCGATCTTCGGCAAGGATCTGAGCAGCAAGACGGCGCGGGCCGCGCGCCGCAAGCACGTGGTCGACCTCGTGCTGCAGGCGCTGCGGCCGTGACGTCTCCTCGCATGACGGCGTAGGATCAAGTGTGGCCAATCAACCGAATCGTTGAAAGACGAGACAGACGGCGATAGAGTTCGGTCGCGTTCGACGACAACGGAGCCACCTGTGTCCAGTGACCAAGCACGACCGATGCGGTCGTTCGCGATCATCCTGATCGTGCATCTGGCCGTGATCGTGCTGTGGCAGGTGCTGGTCGACGCCTTCCAGGTGCCGAAATTCATCCTGCCCTCGCCCTCCGCCACGCTCACGACGCTCGCATCGGCGAAATATGCCTGGGCCTCCAATCTCGCGGTCACCGCGGTGGAGATCCTCGGCGGCTTCGCGCTCGGCGCGCTGGTCGGCGTCGCGCTCGCGGTGATCTTCACCTGGTCGCCGCTGGTCGCGCTGGTGCTGCTGCCGCTGTTCGTCACGCTCAACATGATTCCGAAGGTGGCGCTCGGGCCGCTGTTCATCGTCTGGTTCAGCTACGGCATCTTTCCGAACATCCTGATCGCGTTTTCGATCTGCTTCTTCCCGATCCTGCTCACCACCGCGCGCGGCCTGAGCGAGGTCGAACCCGACCTGCTCGACCTCGTGAAATCGCTGCGCGGCTCGCGCTGGGTCCTGTTTCGCAAGATCCAGCTGCCGGGCTCGCTGCCTTACGTGTTCTCCGGTATGAAGGTCGGCGCCATTCTCGCGGTCGCCGGCGCCATCGTCGGCGAGTTCATCGCCTCCGAGCGCGGGCTCGGCTACCTCATGATCCAGGTGCAGTCCTCGCTCGATACGCCGGCCATGGTGATGGCGGTGGTGCTTCTGACCCTGCTCGGCGTCGCCCTTTACTGCCTGGTGCTCGGGCTCGAACGGCTGTTCGTGGTCAGGGATGTCAGGTTGCAGTGAGATGATCGAAGACAAGCCCATGCTGCTGACGCGCGACACCCTGCCGGTAACCATCGCCGATACTGCCGCGCTCGACGAACTGTTGTGCCGACCCAGCCAGGCGCTGATCGATGACCTGCAGAAGGCCAAGGGCGACATCATGGTGCTCGGCGTCGCCGGCAAGATGGGGCCGACCTTGGCCGGTCTCGCCAAGGCCGCCGTCCCCGAGCGCCGCGTCATCGGCGTCGCGCGCTTCAGCGAACCGGGCGCGAAGGCGTGGCTGCAGGCGCGCGGCGTCGAGACCATCGCCTGCGACCTTTTGGATGAAGCCGCGGTCAACGGTTTGCCGAAGGTCGCGAACATCATCTTCATGGCCGGGCGCAAGTTCGGCGCCGAAGGCAATCCGGCGCTGACCTGGGCGATGAACGCGCACGTGCCTGCCATCGTCGCGCAGGCTTTTCGGTCCTCCCGCATCGTTGTGTTCTCGACCGGCTGCGTTTATCCGTTCGTGCCGGTCGACGGCCCGGGCGCCGACGAAGCCACCGCGCCCGATCCGCCCGGCGAATATGCGCAATCCTGCGTCGGCCGCGAGCGCATGTTCGAATATTTTTCGCTGAGACACGCGACGCCCGGGCGGCTGTTGCGGCTGAACTACGCGATCGACATGCGCTACGGTGTGCTGCACGATATCGCCAGCAAGGTGCTGCAGGGCCAGCCGATCGATGTCAGCCTCGGCCATGTCAACTTCATCTGGCAGGGTGACGCGTCGTCGCAGGCGCTGCGTTGCCTCAGCTCTTGCGACACGCCGACCACGCCGATCAATGTCAGCGGCCACGAGATCCTCGCCGTGCGCGATCTCGCCGCGACCTTCGGCCGGCTGCTCGGCCGCAAGCCCGTCATCGAAGGCCAGGAGGAGCCGACCGCGTGGCTGACCAATACCGCGCAGGCGGTGAAACTGTTCGGGCTGCCGATCGTCGATACCGATCGATTGATCGCCTGGACCGCGGACTGGGTGACGCGCGCAATGCCGAGCCTCGGCAAGCCGACCAAGTACGAGGTGCGCGATGGACGCTACTGAGCGCCTCGACATCGTCAGGCTTGATGACGGCGACGTGGCCGGCGCCCTCGCGCTGTCTAGCGAGGCGCACTGGAACCAGACCGCGGCGGACTGGCGCTACTTCCTCGGCAAGGGAATCGTGTTTGGCGTCCGCGCCCTCGATCGCCGCCTGATCGCAACCGCCGCGCTGCTGCCCTACACGTCGCGCGAAGCCTGGATCAGCATGGTGCTGGTTACCGCCGGCTGCCGCCGGCGCGGGCTCGCCACCCGGCTCATGGACGCTTGCCTTGCCGAAGCCGGCCGGCGCGGCCTCACCCTTTGGCTCGATGCGACGCCGGCGGGCGCCGCGGTTTACGGCCGGCTCGGGTTTACGCCTACGCTTGCGCTGCGACGGCTGCGGCTTGAAACGGCGCCCGCGGCAACAGCCGTTAGCCCGTTGCCGGCCGGACAACTCAGCGAGTTCATCGCCCGCGATGTCGGCGCCATCGGTTTTTCTCGCCGCGACCTGCTGAGCGAGCTCGGCAGCCGCGCGGGCTCGCTGCTCGCGTCGAATGGCGACGCGATGGCGCTGGTCCGCGATGGCCGCGCGGCCCGCCACATCGGGCCGCTGTTTGCCTCCGACGCAGGTCATGCGCTGGCGCTGGTCGCCGACATCGCGGGCCGCGAAACCGGGCCGCTTCTGATCGACGCCGTTGCCGAACACGCGGACTTTCTCGAAGGGCTCGTCGACGCGGGCTGGACAATCGAGCGGCCGTTTCAGCGGATGAGGTTCGGCCAGGCGATCGCGCCATCAAGCGAACCTCCGTTCGCGGTCGCCGGCCCCGAATACGGATAGGATTCCCATGCATCACAGCGAGATGAAATCGGACGTCCGGCACCT
>WNGQ01011664.1_pt1 | contig 23791 bp, 26 predicted proteins | sample 5407661 | NCBI WGS metagenome assembly WNGQ01 (sample SAMN13153382, study PRJNA577476) | soil metagenome | isolation source: 60 cm soil or saprolite under Garry oak tree replicate 2 | place: USA:California | collected 2016-06-15 | reverse complement strand
TAGGTTTTGGGCAATACGCCTTTCAGTTCATCATTTTCGGCTTCGATGGCGTGCATGGCATCGTTTATGGCGCGTCCAATATTTTCGCCTTCGGGCAATTTAAGCAAATAGGAGAAACGCGCATCGGCGAAACGCAGGAAGATCAGGCCCAGCACAGGCACCGAATATTCGGAAGCTTTCAGGTTCGAGTTGGCGCGTAGCTCGTCGGCAGAAGACCAGAGTTTCTTTTCAATTTCGCTGTGGTTCGCTGGCATCGACACATACTTCCCTTCTCCATTGGCATTATGCATATTATAAAATTGCTACTTGAGCAGTATAGCAGAGCAACAGGGCAGGGGCAAGCCCAGCCCGTACACGCCGCTAGATGCCAGTGTAGCCAGCAATGCCCTCTCTATCAGGCGAACAACCAGGGCAGGGGCAAGCCCAGCCCGTACCCTATACGTACGCACGATATCGATTCGTATAACGAATCAGCAGAACCAGGGCAGGGGCAAGCCCAGCCCGTACCCTACTACGAAGCGACTGGCGAAGCCTCGTATAGGGTACGGGCTGGGCTTGCCCCTGCCCTGGTTTCTGGCCTCATCCCCCTCAGCACCTTAAACCTCGTATCCCCCCCAACCTCCTCAATCGTCTTAAAAACGCTTCGCATCGTCGACTCATACTTCAAGAAACGGTTCGCCACAAGATAAAACCTCCCACGTGGGCGCAATACTTGCGCAGCTTCGCGGATAAACCGTTCGGCAATCTCGGTGGTCTGAATACCTCCTATGTGAAAAGGCGGATTGGTCACAACCAGGTCGAAACGCTGTGAACTGACCGCCTGCGTGCCATCGCTCGACAACACCTGGGCGTTGGTCAGACCGCTCTGCTCAACCCTGTGCCCGGCCTCGTCTACCGCGACCAGGCTGGCATCAACCATCGTCACCTGCCCCTTCGTGGCTAAACGTGCCATATGGCAGCCAATGAAACCCGCTCCACAGCCCATATCTAAAGCCACATCCGTAACACGAACCTCCAGGCTCTCTAACAACAGCCGCGTCCCCTCGTCCAATTTGCCCTCGGCAAAGGGTGTAAGGGATGGGGTGGGCGCATCGACATGTAGTGGCACCCCTTGTGGGTGCCAGGCTGCTATTTGCGCGCGCGAGGCTGCTGTTTGCGCGCCCCAGGCCGCCATTTGCAGCGAACGCACAACCCGGTCGCCTTTGTGTATCTCCAATGTTTCGACATTGCCAAACAGTGCTTGCATGCGTTTGGCCAGCGACAGGACACCGCGATCTTTGGCACCCTGTGCGTAGAGTCGCCCGCCAGGTTTGAGCGCATAGGCGGCGATCTCCAGCGCGTAATGCATCCAGGCATTGCCGGGCTGGTAGAGCATGTTCATGACCGCCACATCGATAGTCGCGGGCGCTTCATGTAAGGTATACTCGTGAAAGGGAACGTGTCGCCACCGCATGAGGCGACGTCCTTGATTCTCTCGATCCAACGCAGTTTGCGCCGAGTGTAAGGCGGCAATGTTATCTTCAGCGAGAAGAAGTTCTCCCGTAACGATACGCTGCGCCGCTTCCCCTACAAAGGGGTCAGCAGCAGAGTTCAGGATCAGCAGTCGATCATCAATAGCAAGTTGTACGGTATCACACAGTAAAGAAGAACGGAGCATGTTTATGGCCCTCTATATTGATAGTGCGTTTCTCCATAATATCATGAATGTCCTTGAAACGATACGTGTGGCGGGGCTGGAGATCACGTAACGAAAAAAATGAGCTTCTCATCGTCTTACTAGTGATCAAAGGGATTTTCACGAATAGTCACAGGGATCATCATTGACCGCATCGTTAACGGCAAGTCTGAACAACTTCGCTCGGAATACGGACCCAGTTGGCAGTCGGAACAAGATGAATACCACCTTTCTGACTGCCTGAGCCGTAGGCTAGAACGCAGTTCGTTGGCAGTCGGAATACGGACCCAGTTGGCAGTCGGAACAAGATGAATAGATTGTAATGCATCAATATTACTTTGTCTCAAGAATAATGAAGGGTTTGTCATACAAGACTTAACCGTTTTCATAGGTTCGTCAGGATGACATGGTATAGTATGTCCTGTGATACAAAACAAGAAAAAACATATAGTAAGCGATGGGGGGGAAACACCTGCGTAAAGGGGAATGATGGGAAACGTGGCAATGGATGCAAGGCATGCAGGCGATTTATCGCTGGGTGACGTGTAAGTGAGTGGGACCGGGGCAGATAGATAACCCTTCGCTAACAGGGGTAAGTGTGAGGAAGCGAGGCGGATAGTAAACATGGAGTCTGGGGTTATGTGGTAGGGTGGAAAGCCTGAAGGAGCATTCCTTCAGGCTTTTTGGGTTGTGCTCATTCTTATCGTCTCTCCCATCTTACCTACCTCACATGTTCACTTGCTCGCCGGGCTGCAACGGGCGGAATTGCGTGCCATCGTTGATGTACACCAGTCGTTGATCCTGGATATGCACGATCATATCCGGTTTTCCATCCCCATTCACATCGCGGAACTCTCCTGTAACAGGCGTCAAATCCTGCCCATTACCAAAGAGCGTGGGACCATTATAGATACGTGCATGCGTGGAATCACCGCCCGGAAGCTCGATAATCACGACGTGGCGATTTAAGTTGATAAAGATAAAGTGCGACGGGTTAGCGTCACTGTCGTTATGACCAACCACCGCGTCTGTCTGATACGTCCTGGGCCTGCCGTAGGTGCTATCATCCTGATGCAACTGCCACCATGACCCCAGCGCGCTGAACGTAACGGCCAGCAATGCCATTACCACCATCCCTACGATCACTGCAAGCAAAGGAAGTCGTCGTATTCGACGAGTGCTCTTTGTTATAGTTGGACCAATCGCCTTTGATGTAACGCCACTGCCTGTAACAGGCGCCACCGCCGAACGCCTGCGCTGCATAACCGCTCCCGTCTGGGTGACGGGGTCATCCAGCGTATCGCGTTTTGGAGGCAGATTATAGCGCCTGGCACTTGTATGTGGCCTGGGAGTCACGTAATATTGATCTTCGTCTTCAACGTCGTAATCGATATCGACGGGCCGCTTACTTGCCTGCCTGGTTTCCATGACCCAAGAACCTCCTTGCTAGCTGAGTTTAGATATTTTGTTCTAACATCTTCTCACACTATGAACCGGCTGTCAAGAGTTTTTGGGGGAAAATGCAGGGATAATCTCCTCTTTCATAGGACTATGAGAACTATTTCCCAAAATAGGCCCATTTCACTTCATGTTGAAGCACCCATGCGGCTTGCTCGGGTGACATGATATACCTCTCTAGAGCGACATATATCCGGTGAGGATTATCGATGGCAGAGAACCATGACTCGCCAGGTCGTAGTGGAAAATCATGCATCTGCATCGGGATATCAAGATGCGGGTCCAGGTCGAAGATAACAAGGTAGTGAGAAAGGTATTCGTATGACTTAATTCTGCCCTGATCCAGCAAATCTTTGAGGAAGATGGTAGATGCGCTCAAGTTCGGGTAAACAAGCAGAACGACAAGCAGTACTTCGCCTGTCTCGTCAAATATGCGGCGACCAATCAGGAGATTGCCGGTCGCTTTGAAGTAGTTTTCGATTGCTGCCTCGACATTTTCTTCGGATAGAGGATAAACAATTTCGATCAAGATGTACATTGACGCTCTCCCCTCCATTTATCTCCAAAAACCTCAAACGCAGTGCTTAGCTCGAGGGGAATTAATAGAGCAAGCACCAATACTTGACTACGCACCTATCTGGTTCATGGATTACTTCTCTATTCCGCATCAACAAAAGTGACGGAGGTCCCGAGAGAACCCTAAGCTGACGGCAAAAGTTCCCACCTCTCCAACTTGCAAAACAGGATATGATATCATTTACCGTAGGAAACACTCAAGCAAATAGCAGCACCAGGGAGAGGGCAATGGCACAACGAAAATACTCAGTCATGAGTGTCGAGGACTACCTGATACTCAGCAGGAACAGCAAAGACACACGCTACGAATATCTCGACGGTGACTTACGAATGCTAGCCGGAGGAAGTCCTGATCACTCCATCATCATCGCCAATTTGACAGCCACGATCAAGGGACCACTCAAAGGCAGCCAATGCCGTGTCTACAATTCCGACGTGCAACTCAAGCTTTCCGAAAAGCGCTACGTCTTCCCCGATATCACGATCAGCTGCGATGAGCGCGACAGGAACCAGAAAGAAACGATACGCTACCCCCGCCTCGTCGTCGAAGTACTCTCTCCAACCACAGAAGCTACCGACAGAGGCAAAAAAGCAGCCTACTATCGAGCATGCCCAACCATAAAAGAATACGTGATGGTTGACTCCGAAGAAGTCTTCATAGAAGTTCACCGTCGCGAAGAGGAAAAATGGACAATCCATACCTTCGAACCAGGATATACCGTCACATTAGAAGTCTTCATAGAAGTTCACCGTCGCGAAGAGGAAAAATGGACAATCCATACCTTCGAACCAGGATATACCGTCACATTAGAAAGTCTTGGCATCCAGTTCCCTATCGAAGATGCTTATGAGGGAACAAGTCTTACTAGCTAGCCAACGAGAATGAGCCATGATACAATAGTCCCATTACAAGTTCTTGGAAATGGGTACACTTTGCTCATCATGCTAGATATCATTCTCACGCTGGCGGAAGCATTTCGCGCGCAGCATAAACAACTATATATGGTGGGGGGAACGGTGCGCGATGTGCTGCTTCATCGGGGTCAATCCAATGATGCAGACCTGGCGACCGATGCGAAACCCTACGAGATCAAGCAGATCGTCGCGCCCACACGCCCCAGCGCGGTTATCCTCGTCGGGGAACGTTTCGGGACGGTGCGCCTGCACTATGGCAACGACATCATCGAGATCACCACGTTTCGCAGCGAAAAGTATAACGCCGAGTCGCGTAAACCGGAAGTGTGTTTTGGCACGAGACTGGACGACGATCTGCTGCGGCGCGACTTCACCATCAACGCCATGGCGCGTCATCCACTGACGGGCCAGATCAGCGACCCCTTCGGCGGAAGGCAGGACCTCGAGGAGCACCTGTTACGCGCGGTAGGCAACCAACCTGATCAACGCTTCGATGAAGATCCCCTGCGCCTGCTGCGCGCCGTGCGTTTCGCCGCCCAGCTCGATTTCACCATTGAAGCTGAGACGCGCCGCTCGATGATTCGCCAGGCGCATAAGCTGCAAAAGATTTCGCGCGAACGCATCCGCGATGAGATGAATAAATTACTGCTCTCCGATCACCCCTCGAAAGGGCTGAATTTACTGGTCGAACTGGGATTGATGCAGTGGATTATCCCGGAGGTGCTGGAATTGCGCGGCGTCAGCCAGCAGCCGCAGCATACCATACATACCAAAGATGTGTATACGCACGTGCTGCGTGTCGTTGAACGTTCCTCTCCCAGGCTGGCCACCCGTTGGAGCGCGCTGCTGCATGACATCGCCAAGCCGCGCACGCGCACAGTGGAAGATGGCAAGGTGCATTTCTTCGGACACGAGGATATCGGGGCGCATATGGCATATGATATCCTGAAACGCCTGCACTTTGATCGTGACTTTATCGAAAGCGTCTCGCGCATCGTGCGTTTGCACATGCGAGCCAATGGCTATGCCTCTGATTGGACAGATGGAGCGGTGCGTCGGCTCATGCTCGATAGCGGAGCCGACCTGCCTGACCTGCTCGATCTTTCGCGCGCCGATATTACCAGCTATCGCGCCGATAAAGTATCGCGTGCCGCCGCCCGTGTGAAAGAGCTTGCCGAACGCTGCCAGCGCTTGAAAGAGGAGGCCGAGCGGGTGCCGCTCAAGAGCCCACTGGATGGCAACGAACTCATGGAGCTTTTTGGTCTCCCGCCCGGTCCCTGGCTGCGTCCCATCAAAGACCACCTGCTGGGTCTGGTCATTGATGGCGCGCTCTCGCCCGATGATAAAGAACAGGCGGCACGTATTGCAAAATCTTTTATGGAAACGATGCCAGGAGAGGGGCAATGAGTGCCAGGGAAAACTTGCAGGCCGTCAAAGAGCATCGACCACTGGTGGGACACCTGCTGCCCTACATTCCACATTACCGGGCGCAGGACTACCAGGTCGAGTTGGATCCGGTGAACGGCTGGCTTGATACGCTGCCCGAACCTCCTCAGACGCCTCCCGTAGAAGTAGACCAGCAATCATAGAGCAATCATTCCAGCGAAGAAAAGGAAACCAATATGTCAAAAGCAAATAAGCCGGGATCCCAGAAACCTACGACAAACAATACCGCCGGGACGCAAAAAACTACAGCACAATCAACGCAAACAGGTGCATCAACTTCGAGTTCTCAACCAACCATGCATCGAGCTAAGCAGGGTGGCAAGAACCGCAAGTCCACCATTGGCGGAACGGCGGTGCAGGGTGCAAAATCCACCCAGCCAAAGGAAATGCCCACGACGCCTGCCGCGCAGCAACAGCCGGAGTCCTATAACCGTGAGATGCGCCGCCGCATGGAGCACATGGGAACAGGCCCCTACAGCGAACCCGCTCCCAATCCGACACGCAAGCGCATGCAAAAACGGGTAGATGAGCGGAAAAAACGCCAGGAAGTCGTGAAAAAGACGGTTGTGACCAGAGGGCCAAGTACCAATATTAAGGTCGGGCGCAAAAATACCTACTTCTTGCTGGGTGCGGTAGCGATTGTGTTACTGATCATCGTGATCGCCATTATCATCCGGCATCCATTTTAAGTAATATGCCTTAGCGCGCAGCAGCGACGAACAGGGCAGGGGCAAGCCCAGCCCGTACCCTAGACGAACTACGAAACCAAATCGTCTAGGGTACGGGCTGGGCTTGCCCCTGCCCTGGTAGGGTCGTGCTTCGTCTAGGGTACGGGCTGGGCTTGCCCCTGCCCTGGTAATCAACAGCATAGAAAGCGTCGCATCACAGCCGCCGGAGACCCCGGCTCCTCTATTGCATCCCAATCATTCATCAGGTAAGATACTTCAAAATCGGTATACACGCGATGAAGACAGTAGACGCACACATAAGAAAGAGCAGGAAAAAGTATGGATACCACGATTACCATTGAGTTCTCTTCAGATACAAAGGAGCATCTCAGAACCCTGGAGCAACGGTTGAAGCACGAACATGACGTGGATGTTGACCTGGTTGAGCCAAAACATGCCACGGCTCCCGCGCTTATTGCTATCGGGATTAAGAAACATGGAAAGCGGGCAGAGGATGCCGCGCAGCGTGTAGCGCAGGTTCTTTATAGCTTCTTACACGATGAGGCAAGTACGGCGGGCCAGAAACAGATCTTGCTTATTACCATAGAGGGAGATCGTGTTGATATAGAGAACCTCTCTGTAGAGCAAATTAAAGGGATTATCCTTGCGGCTAAAGAGGGCGAAAACGCCTGACGGACAAGAACACCAGGCCATTCTCGATTTTTGATGGGAACTCTCACGTCCAGAAAAATTGACGCATTTCACAATAGCGGTTATAATTCACTGGATATCTTATGGGTTTATGATCTTTCTTTACTGAGGAACAATACCGATGCCAAAAATGTATGGATGGGTGCGTGAGGTAGTGCCCGAAAGTCTCGCCGATCTGGCCGGACTGCAGCCGGGAGATTTGATTCGCACAATCAACGGTCATACCATTCGTGACCTGGTAGATTATCGCTTCTATGTCGCCGATGAAGAATTAACGATTGGCTTTGAGCGGCAGCTGAACCAGCATGAAATTCAGATAAGCAAAACCTACGATGAGAACCTGGGCGTACTCTTCGGTGAGGAGCCTGCGCCCTTTATTCGCCAGTGCGCCAATAAATGCGTCTTCTGCTTCATCAAGGGCCTACCCGAACGTTTTTCAGCGCAGCCAGGCATGCCACACGGCATGCGCTCCACGCTGTACATCAAAGATGACGACTACCGCTATTCCTTCCTTTTTGGCAACTTCATCACCCTGACCAACCTGAAAGAGCACGACTGGCAGCGCCTGGACGAGCAGAAGTTGACGCCCTTGTACGTCTCAGTGCATACCACCGACCCCGAACTGCGCCGCAAGATGGTGGACGGACCACGCGCGGGCGATATCATAGATCACATCCAGCGCCTGGGCAGCATGGGCATTACCTGCCATACCCAGCTTGTACTCTGCCCACCCATCAACGATGGCCCGCACCTTGATCGCAGCATTCAGGATTTGACAAAACTGCGCCCGATCGTCGAATCCATCTCGGTGGTGCCGGTCGGCCTCACCAAATATAACAACATGATTAAGATGGGCGAACTGCCGCCCTTGCGCCACTATACCCCTGCCGAAGCAGGGGCCATCATCGAGCAGGTTGAGCCATACCAGCGGCGCTTCGAGGCCGACAGCCCCGACGGCTACCCATTCGTCTACCTCTCCGACGAATGGTACTACATCACCGGGCGCGACTTCCCACCCGCGCAGCACTACGGCTCCTACGCGCAGATTGAGAACGGCGTTGGCATGACGCGCTACCTGGTTGAACAGTGGGCGCGCGGCAAACGCAAGCTCCCCACTCGCGTGCCGGAGCCGCGCCGCGTCACCCTCGTCACCAGCACGATGGCTCGCCCCATCATCGAACAATTTGCCGCAGACCTGCGCAGCATCGAAGGTCTCGACGTGCAGGTATTGCCCATTGTCAACCAGTTTTTCGGCCCGGAAGTCACGGTTGCCGGTCTGCTCTGTGGTCAGGACGTGCTGGCTGCCCTCGAAACAAACGACGACCTGGGCGACCTTATCCTCCTGCCCCGCGTCATGCTGGACAACGAAGGCGTGCGTTTCCTCGATGACATGACTGTCGAGGAGTTCAAGGCGCGTCTTCCAGTGCGTGCTGAGTTTGTACGCAATGCGCCAGAGACGATAGATGCGATTCGAGGGCTGGCTGCCACCCCATATTCTACGCGAGCAACTCCGGGCTATCACGTTTCGGATCATTCACCAACCGTGAAACTGCTCGTGCCGTCATCTCATCCGATGGGTAGGGCGTGAGCCAGTGCGTCAAGAACTGCTCATCCTTGATGGAGGTATCAAGCCAGGCGTCACGCGCTTCGGGCAGCAGAATAGCAGGCATACGATCATGGATGGGCGCAACCACTTCGTTGGGTTCGGTGGTAATAATCGTGCAGGTACGTAACTGCTGCCCATCAGGGCTTTTCCAACTATCCCACAGCCCAGCGAAAGCAAACGGCTCGTGGTCTTTCATCGTAATATACATGGGTGTCTTAAACCCATTCTCCTTCTTCCATTCATAGAACCCATCGGCAACAATCAGGCAGCGTTTCGAACGCAGCAACCCCTTGAAGCTCGATTTCTCGGCCAATGTCTCAGCCCTGGCATTGATCATCCTCGAACCAACGGACTCGTCCTTCGCCCACGAAGGAATCAGCCCCCAGCGCAGTTCTGCCAGGTGCGTGGTCCCATTGCGCATAATAGAAACGACGTTCTGCGTCGGCGCAACATTATAGCGCGGCTCGGCCTCCAGCGTCGGCTCAACCCCGAACTTCTCAGCGATGGTTTTTATATTGACGGTAAGTGTGTAGCGACCGCACATATGGGTATCTCCTCGTTTTAGGTAACTGTCAGGAATTGCTCTACTTCCTGTTATTATTCTATTCTTTTTTAGCATAACGCATACGGTTAGCCAGATTCAATTTCGAAGAGTTTGGCTCTTCCGTTAAGTGAGGATGTATAGTCTAGCCTATCACTTGCTGGTATTCAAAAAAGTGAGAAAAACCCCTCGACAGGCAGTTTCCGCTATGTTACACTTCATTTAGAAGAAGTAAGTGAGGAGGGTCTTATGCGTGGCGAAGCGGTGGGATAGGAGCATGAAACGGTTGTTCAAAGAGGCTCCAGAGGACTTTGTAGAGTGGCTGCTATCAGGAGATTTACTATGCTAGATGATATCTTATTAGAGACACCAGCTTTTCAAGACATTATGAGAAGAGGTCATGAAGAGGGTCTTAAAGAAGGGCAGCTAGAGGCCTTTCGTCGGACGCTTCTGCATATTGCCGAGGTGCGTTTTCCTGAGTTAACGCAATTGGCAAAAAGAAAAGCCGCCATCCTTGATGATCCCGAAGAACTTGATGGCCTGATCATCAAAATAGGCATCGCGCGAGATATCGATGAGGCCCGGCGTTATCTCCTTGGTGAAGAGAAGGAAGAAGACAGCGACTGACCTCCACCCTGCTCAATCTGGATGGCCCGACCATTACCACCGTGCTGTCAATTTGCGTCGGCACATTTGAAAACTTCCTCTTCTGCCTGCTGCTTGGTGCGACCGTGAGCATCATCACCCGCTCGGCAGCCTTCGGTATCGCTGCCAGCTTCGGCTACCTGATCGGTGAGGACATCGCCGCGCAGATTTTACCCGTGCTGGGGAAGTCGGTGCATACCCCGCTTGGCAACCAGCTCGTCAACCTGCTCTTCACCACCAACCTGAACGCCTTCTACTCCAATACGCTTCCAGTATTCCTATCGAGAGGGCTAGATCAGTTAGATGGTGTCATTGCATGCGACCCACTGGCGAAAGGCTGCGCAACCGTGAGCATGACGCAATCGTTCGTGGTGACGTTGATCTGGGCGTTGATCTTGGGAGGAGTTTCGACGTGCCTATTTATTAAGCGGGATGTTTTAACGTAAAGTGTGAATGTTTCTTTCGTTCTTCGCCGTGGGTTTTTATCTTTCAAGAACTCACAGCCGCTTATGTATGTCAAAACACACACATGCACACTCAAGGTCTGGTCATACGATTGCTGTCCAGACCCTGTGCAAACACCTCCAGGCCAAGAAGAAAGCCCTCCACTGGATCGCCCAATTGCATCTGCCCGGCCAATTCGAGCATCACGAATCCATGCACAAATGCCCATGCCGCTTGAGCTGCTGCTACAGCCTGCTGTTCACCCACGAGCTGTGTTGCTACTGCAACCATTGGTGCTGCCACTGCACGTCCTGCAGGCGAGGGAGGTTCCTCTACCGGGGTACTTCCAAAGAGTAACAGATATAGCTGAGGATGCAGCAGTGCCCACTCACGATAAGCCATTCCCAACGCCCGTATTTGTTGGCGCGCATCCGGGTCGGCCCAGGCACGCGCTTGTTCCAGTTCTGCTGCAAGGAGATGAAGCCCCTTTTCCGCCACAGCACTGAGCAGTGCCGACTTATCAGCAAAGTGGTGATATAAGGAGGAGGCGCGCACATCAAGTGCCAGGGCAAGCCGACGCATAGAGACGGCGTCGATCCCTTCCTGCTCCAACAACTCGGACGCAACTATTACAAGCGTTTCTCGATCAATTTTCTTCGTGTACACCATAATATCTAACTATGTTAGCCTTGACATTTCCATTTGTCAATGGTAAGCTATTCCTATGAAGACGAACGATGTTCGTCTTCAATCGTTCTGGCTAAGTGGGAAGATAAGAAGGAGTTGAAGAGAGAAGAAATGAGGAAAAATGAGTATACAGAAAAAGATTGTCCTCGTCGCGCACGACGAGAAAAAGCAAGATTTGCTTGAATGGGCGCGATTTAATAAAGAGTTGCTGAAACAGCACGAGCTCTATGCGACAGGAACCACGGGCAAACTCCTGGAACAGGAACTCGGGGTCGCCATACACAAGCTGCAAAGTGGACCATTGGGCGGAGATCAGCAGATTGGGGCAATGATCGCCGACGGAGAGATGGATGTGCTCATCTTCTTCTGGGATCCGCTCACGACACAACCACACGATTCGGATGTGCGAGCCCTTTTACGGATCGCCGTGGTGTGGAATATACCAGTCGCCTGCAATCGCGCATCTGCCGATTTCATAATCTCATCGCCATTGTTGTCAAATACCTATCAACGTTTCTTACCCGATTATCACGTGTATTCGGAACGGATGGATACTGATGAGACAGGATCGCGGAAGAAAGCGCAGGTCGCTTAAGAGGTGAACCAGGCAATAAATCGAAAGGAAGAGTAGCATGGAAAGAGTTATAACCATTGTCGGAAAGAATAGCGTTGAATATACAGTCTCGCTGACTGCTGAGCAAGCAGACTACTACTTGCGTCTCGCGCAATTTCGCGCTTCGTCTCCTGACGAAGTGATGCATGAATTTTCCGAGTTGATCATCAGCAAGAGCAAGCAAGACACGCAACAGGACAAAGCGCAGTACAATTAACAAAACAGAGGGAAGGGAACGGGAAAGACTCCGTTCCCTTTTTTAATTGCCTCTACCGTTACGACTACCTCTCATCGTTGACCGGTAATATAGCCTGGCTAGAGGTGGGCCAATTTAATACACAGAAATTTCTCAAAATGTGGATAACTATGTGGACAAATGTTCTAATTGTGGAAAACTCCCCACTTCTTCCCACACTGGCCTGTCAGAAAACTACTGGACAATCATCCTCTCCCCTGCTAGGATAGTGCATATTCAGGTTTACAGTGGAAAGGAAGGAAATGCTTTATGACCCAGACACAACTAGAAACCTATATTTCAGAACACGAGGGGCGGTTCCTCGAAGACCTCAAGGGCTGGCTGCGTGGCTGCGTATCCCCAGTATCAGTACCTTGCCGGAACATGTGGGCGATATCCGGCGGGCGGCGGAATACGCGGCTGACCAGTTGAAGCGCATCGGGTTTGAGCAGGTGCAGGTCATACCGACGAAGGGGCATCCACTGGTCTATGGCGAATGGCTCAAGGCGCCCGGCAAGCCAACAGTGCTCATCTATGGGCATTATGACGTACAGCCCGTCGATCCCGTGGATTTGTGGGAGTCGCCGCCGTTTGAGCCGACTATACGCGGGGATAACCTGTATTGCCGGGGGGCCTGTGATGACAAAGGGCAGACCATGCTTGTTATCAAGGCCTTGGAATCGCTAATGGCGGTCAATGGTCAGCTGCCCGTTAATGTGCGCGTGCTCATCGAGGGCGAAGAAGAGGCCGGTGGCGAGTCGATTGAACACTACGTCAAGACCTATCCCGACCGCTTGAAGTGCGACGCCGCCTTTATCTGCGATACCCACATGCCATCGAAAGAGATTCCCGCGCTGATTACCGGCCTGCGCGGTATCATCTATACCGAAGTGGAAGTGCGCGGCGCGAAGAGCGACCTGCACTCAGGATCGTATGGCGGCGTTGCGCCCAATCCCATCCATACCCTTGCCGTGATTATCAGCGGTCTGAAGGATGCGCAGGGACACATTTATGTCCCCGGACTGTATGACAAGATTCGACCGGCCTCGGATGTAGAGAAAGCCTTCTGGCACGATGACCCGCTGCATTTCAACGAGGCGCTTCTAGAGGAGATGGGCGTCTCAGAGTTCACGGGTGAGGCGGAATATCCCCCATTGGAGCGTATCTGGGGCCGCCCGACACTAGAGGTACACGGCATCGTTGGCGGCTTCATCGGCGAAGGCGCGAAGACCGTCATCCCCGCCGTTGCCAGGGCCAAGATCAGCCTGCGCCTGCCCGCCGATCTTAAGTCGGACGAGGTATTCACTCTGTTCGAGCGGCGCGTCAAAGAACTGGCCCCGGCGGGCGTCGAGGTCACGGTGCATAAGATACATGGAGGCGAGGCAGTGATTGTACCGGTCGATGCAGCGCCCATGCAGGCAGCAGCCTCCGCGCTTAGAGAGACTTATGGCAAAGCTCCCATTTTCATTCGCGAAGGCGGTTCTATTCCTATAGCCGCGCTCTTCTACAATCTCCTGGGCGTTCCTGTTGTGATGATGGGTTTTGGTCTGCCGGACGATAACCTGCACGCCCCAAACGAGAAGTATTCGCTTTCGCAGTTTTACAAGGGTATTCGCACGGTTTCACGGTTCCTGCAAAAGATGGGGGAATAACAACACAGGGACGACCTCTGCGGTCGTCCCTATAACTACTTCAATCCCTGCTCGTCGGCGATCTTCGTCAGTTGATTGCGTACCTCCCATAGCTCCGGGTAGAACGCATCTCGCAGCGTGCGTTCGAGCATCTCCATCGGAGTACCGCCGGTGCCGATGGAGCCTGGGCCGATCATACGCTGCGCCAGCTTGAAGTGCTGTGTGCGGAAAATCTGGAACACTTCGTCGTAATCGGTCAGCGCTTCGGCAAGGGCCATCAGCAGGGGATAGCGATCAGCCTGCATGTAGATGTCGGTCAGCGTGGCCTGCTCATGCGCGAGCAGGGCACAAAAATCATCCCACAGCAGCGGTGAAAGTGTCATTAAGGCATGAAATCCGGGGGAATCGGTGCCCGCTCCGTCGTCCAACATTTTGCGGAATCCGTGAAAATCCCAGGGAGACATAGTTTCCAGCATGCGCAAATTTTGTAGCATCAGGTGTTGAATCGCGATGACGCGCTGCATCAGGCGCAGGGCTGGCGGCACGTTGAATCCCTGCAACAGGCTGCGGATAGTACCCAGCTCAAAGGCGGCTTCTTTCCACCACAGTTCAAATACCTGGTGGACCACCTGGAATTGCAGCTCATCATGATGCGCTAGCTCGCTCTCAGGTTTTTGCAGTGAAAGTAGTTCCGGGATGCGCAGGTACCGCTCATACGTACTCTCCCCCGGCGCGTGCTTTGCCTTGTGTGGAGTCATACTTTTTACCATAAAACATAGTCTCCTTCTTTGGATACTCCTGGAAACGACGGCGTCTCTCTAAAATAAGCATAGCACAGAACGGTCAAAGTGAGTAGAGTCAAAAAGCATATTGCAAACCACTTGCACTTCTGTGCAGACCGTACTATCATAGGAAAGCAGATAGACGTGTTTATCAAAAGTATTGGAGTAATTAATGGGAAGCATCCCCTTGTTGTCATACATCTACATTAACATCGACCCCGTCATCTTCTATATCGGGCCGTTCGCCTTGCGCTGGTATGGGCTGATGTATGTCGTTGGCATTGTGATGGGCCTCTTGTTCATTCGTGGTTATACCAGGCGTAAAGGTATACACCCGGATATCGTCTACCGAGTACTGTGGTGGTGTATTGTGGCCGGTCTGATTGGAGGTCGGCTGTACTTTGTGATACAGCAGCCGGATTTTGTATCACATTATCTACAGCAGCCGCAGCATATCCTGGCGACCTGGGAAGGCGGAATGGCTTTCTTTGGAGCGCTCTTCCTGGCCATCCCGGTACTATTCTGGCGCGCAAAGGTTGAACGTATCAATCCACTGGTCGCCCTCGATGGGGGCGTCTTGTTCGCCGCCGCCGGTCAGATTTTCGGGCGCATCGGCAATATCATCAATGGTGATATCGTTGGCTATCGCAGCAATCTTCCCTGGGCAACGGTCTACCAGAACCCGCATAGTTTTCTTTGTGTGAACCTGGCCGACCCCACCCAATGTGGAAGCGTGGTGACCGCCGTGCAGCCCGCCGCCGCCTATGAACTACTCGCGAATATCGTCTTGCTGGGGCTGATGTTGTATCTCGCCAGCCGCATGCGCCGCCCTGGTCTGCTCCTGCTGGTCTACCTGTTCGGCTATGTGATCACACAATTCTCCCTCTTCTTTGTGCGCGACAATATTATCGTCAGTTTCCTCGGCCTCAACTGGGGTCTGAAACAGGCGCAATGGACCTCGCTAGTAGTCTTCATCTTGCTCATCCCGCTCACCTTCCTGATTTTGCGCGTGTCAAAGCCCATTCCAGAAGGTGAAGTGCCCGCAACCTACGGCATTCCGCAGAAACCTGCCAGGGATACGGAGGAGCAAGAGCATCAGGGACATGAACACGAGCCTGCGATGCAAGCAGATGGGAATGATGAACAGTCAGCGGTAGAAGAAACTGCGCCGGAAAACGGCAGTTCGCCAGCAATAAAGGAAGCATCGGAAAAGATAGAGAGCTGACCGCCCAGGTCCAGCTCTCTACTACTCCTCTTCCAGTCTTCACCAGTATACCAGCTTGCGATGCATCACCGAGATCAAAGTATCGGTCAGCGTCAAGATCGCCTCAAATTGCTCGGCCTGCTGCTCAGCCGGCAGGCCCTCTTCGCGCCAGCGTGGTTGCACATGCTGCTCAAAAGCGGCGATTTCGCTGCGCACCAGTTGGCGCATCTGAAAACGAATCAGCGCGGGAAGCGCGATAGGCAAGCCCAGGTACTCAAGACGCTCGTACAGTTCGACTAACAACACATCATCCCCGGTGTACAGCACCTCTTGCTCAGACTGCACGGGGAAGAGCAGGCCCTGTGAGGTCAATTCGTCGATCCGCTCTGCCGTTGCGCCCGTTTGTCGCATCAAGGCCTCTTTGGTCAATCGTATTTCCTGTCCACCTGCCGTGAGTGGCCGCAGCAGGCGTTGTTTGAGCGCCAGGTTCATCTGCACCTCGCCCTGCTTCGCGCGAATGGTCAGCATTTGCCGGATCGTTTCCAGGGGAAGATTCTGCTGTTCCTTCAGTTCCTTAATAATGTTGAGTACCACCACGTGTTCATCGTCATAATAAGCCACGCGCCCTTGCATCATGGGGGGCGGTAACAATCCCTGCGTATTGTAAAAACGGATGGTCCTGCTCGGCATACCGGTGATATGTGCCAATTCATCGATAGTATGCATATTTCACACTTACCTGTACCATTGATACTGTCTCGCCGACATTGTAACACAACCAGGGGCAAGCCCAGCCCATTTTTGCAAACGGTGTACATTGAAGCAGGGATTCCCAGGGCAGGGGCAAGCCCAGCCCGTACCCTAGACGGGTGGGCGTTGCTTCGTCTAGGGTACGGGCTGGGCTTGCCCCTGCCCTGGTAGCTTATCTAGAGAAACTGCTCAGCTTGTCGTGGCGCGAAAGCCCTGGCCGTTGGCAATGAGCCTGCCCTGGTAGCTTATCTAGAGAAACTGCTCCCGAGCAGCGACCCAACCGTCTCCAGCAGTTCATCATCTGGGCAGGGTTTGGTGAGATAGGTATGTATCCCCAGTTCGTGGGCGCGTCGTTTGTGTTTTTCTGACGCGCGTGAAGTTAACAGAACGATCTTGAGTTGGGGCAGCATGGCGCGAGTGCGCAAGATATTGAGGACCTCGTAGCCGTTCATATTCGGCATTTCTAGATCAAGCAGCAGCAGGTCGGGCGCTTCTTCCGCCAATAGCTCAAGCGCCTCCAGGCCATCGCGCGCTTCCAGGATTAGATAGTCTTTCTGGCTGAGCGTCTGAGAAAGGGAACGCCGGATGGTGACAGAATCATCCGCAATCAATATTTTTGGCTTTCCAGGCGTGCTGCTTGCTCATTGCCAGTTTTCTCTCCCTGCTCCGTAGGGACGCGATTTATCGCGTCCTCGTAATCCGCTCTATCGCGTCCCCGTAATCCGCTCTGTCGAATCAACTCGGGCACATCCAGCACCAGTAGCACATTGCCCGCGCTATCTATGGCCATACCGGTAATGCCTGGACGCCGCAGCGGAGTGGGCGGCGGCTTCATGACCAGTTCAATCTGTCCTACGACTTCGTCTACCTGCACGGCGACCGGTGTCGTAACAGGCGTATCGGCTTGTAATACCAGCACAGGTGTTGCCGAGGCTCTCAGTGGAGCTTGCGGAGCGCATTTCAATCCTCTCGTGTCTTTGAATGCGGCAGACATCTGTGTCATGTGCGCAAAGCCGAGCAGCGCATTGAGCGTGTAGCTCCGCTCGTGCGCTTCCTGCTTCGCATAATCGATGCGCTGCACCTGAGAAAATGGCACAATCACACGCTGCTCGCCTGCACGTATCAACAAACCCTGCGCCACGCCCTTTGCATGGGGGAAGCGCAGGCGGAAGTCCATGCCCCCGGTTGCGTTGCGCTGAGCAGTGATCGAACCATGCAGCGGTTGGATGACCTCCAGTAACATATCCAGGAAACCACCTGGTATGGGTAGAGAAAAGCCGATTTCAATAATGACCTCGCTGCCGATCGTTTGCGCGTGCAGCCGGATTGAACAGGGACTAAGTTGTCCTTCCTCGGAACCTATGGCTTCAATGAGATGGGCGTGAATCAGTTGTAACAACGGAGCTTCCAGGGTTTCCAGGATATCCTGGTCAATCTCCACCGTCTCACCCGTCACCTCAAACTGCACTTCGCGCTTCCATGCCGCCCCCTGCACGGCTTTTTGTGCACTCGCAGAGAGTGCGCTGAACGGAGCCGTGCGCAGCAGCAGGGTAGTGGCGCGAATCACCTGCGCCTTTACCATATGCTGTTTCACGAGCGTATCGAGTTGTGCCAGCGCGTGCTGCAATTGAGCGGTTGCGGTGGAGACATCAGCTATGGCCTCATTGAGCGCGTGCGTCAGCAGGTTACTTTCGGCAAAGCGGTCAAGCTCCAATTCGTCCCACATTGCGGCCTCGGCCAATAGGGGAGGTGGGAGAGGCTGCTGTGGAGCAACTCCTGGCTTCTCCTTTCTTCTTGCCGTAGAGGCCAGATTTATCGCGTCTGCGTTCTTAGCAAGACGGATTGGGGCCGACGCCTGGTGCTCATGTCCAGTGCGCAGTTCTGCTTCCCGTAAAATACGCGCAACGAGTGACGAAGCAGGGCGCTTATCGTATTCCATATAGAGACGGTTCACGTCCTGCATAGACATTGGTAACGTCGCAAAGAACGCCTCTATGCGCCGCAAGCGAGCCTGTGCTACATGCAGTTCCTGAAGCGCCGTCTCAACCTGTTTACGCGCAACCTCCAGGGCAGTTTGCTGCTCGACCAGTTGCTCCGCATGCTGGATCAGCTGACCGAGATGTTGCCGGTCAACAGGGTAGGAACGGCGGCTCTCGCTGCCTTGCAGTCGCCCTACGCCCTGGAAGATCACCCCCGCATCCTGCTCTGTAGGGACGCGATTTATCGCGTCCTCACCGATGTCCCCACTGGATCTCGCTGGCGTGTGAATATCCAGGGCTGCATAATATTCTTCAAGATTGAGCAGCGGCTGCATATCCTCCTGGCCATGTGCCACTACACTGTGCAGTGTCATCTCCAAAGCGCCCATGGCATTCCCCAGCGCGAATAGACCGGATAGCAGGAGAATCTCACCTTTCTTCATATGCTGTATGAGCATTTCAATATGATGAGCAATAACCGATATCGCTTCGCAGCCAATCGCTGCCGCTGTACCTCGTATTTTATGCGCGACCCGTTGTAGTGTTAAAAACCCTGGCGAATCAATACGATCATCAATCTCCGCCTGCTCAAGCGCGCGCCGCAAAGCCGCAATATCTTCCCCAACCTCCGAAACAAAAATGGTCAGCATTTCATCTTCAGGCTCGGATGCTGCATCCAACCGTGTAGGGTACGGGCGACCCTCGCGGTCGCCCTGGGATATTGCCCCTTCGGGATCGCCCTGGGATATTGCCCCTTCGCGGTCGCCCTGGAATGTTGCATCCTCGCTGTCGCCCTGAAACACTGCAAACCTATCCGTCGCGTGGAAGGCGCGCACCACTTCCAGGTCTTCTGGGGAAAGTTCGCTGTGTTCGAAAGGATTTGATGCTTCAGACATGATACGCGGCCATTCCTATCTGCTGCGTCACATCGGAGAGCAGCGCTGGCACATCCAGGACGGGAACTTCAGCATACACGCCTTTCACAACTCCCGCCCGTGTAGGAGTGTAGAGCATGGATGGCCCGGTGGGAGGACGATACAGAACGTCAAATTCTATGGTGGTCGTCAATCCTACCGCGGGCACATACAGGCCAATGATCAGTTCTGTATGCCGGGTGATGAGCAGGTAACCTCCCGACGAGGGGGCATCAATGCCTGAGAGATACATGTCCAGGTTGACAACAGCAATCGTTTCACCCCGCCAGGCAGCTACGCCTGCCATCCACCGGGGTGTCAGGGGTAAGAGCGCAATACGATGCGGCGGCGGCACAACCTCCTCGATAGTGCGCAGAGGAACCAGGCAATTACCGCGCCGCAGCTCGCATTCGAGGTATTGATCTGGGTGTGAACTCTCACCCGACGGAGGGTTGCTGGCCTCCTCGTTTGCACGCACGCGCGCATACTGCCAAAATTCCTCGTCGGTTATCTGCTCAAGACGTTGTACCGGCAGATTGCCGGGTTCCTCCAGAAAAGCCATTTTATTGGTAGACAGGCACACCCAGATATGAGTGAACGACTGACATCACTTCTTGTGTGCGAAATGGCTTGGTAATATAGTCCTTCGCGCCAGCAAGCCTGCCCTTGAGGCGATCTATCACACCGTCGCGCCTCGACAACATGATGATGACCGTATTTCCAAATTGCTGCTTCGTTTTCAGGTGACGGGCTACTTCATATCCGTCCATTTTGGGGAGTCCGATATCGAGAATGACCAGGTCAGGTATGGGGCAACGCTGTTCATGTAAGGCACGTAAGGCTTCAACACCATCGCAGTAGCTCACGGATGGAATGCCTTCGCGTTTCAGGCTGGTTTCTATGATCTTCCGAACCGTGAGTGAATCGTCAATGATCATTACCAGTTTGCTCATCATTTCGTCCTCTTTCTCTCTCCACACTTACCAACAACATCCCTGTTAATTTCAGGCGCCCATCGTAAGCGCCCTACATTCCAAACAAGATACTACCTTCCATTCCTGCTGACGATGTAGCGGCCCCTTCATCGTGCCCGCCGTTGCAGTGATGGCTGTCAAGGTAGCTCACGACATTCCAGAGTGAGCATCATCTTGTTTGTAAAAACCAACAAATAACCGAAATTCGGGGTACCATAGGAACGGAATCTGGAAAAGCGGCGCGAATCAGGAAACAACCATAAAATTACCCGATTCAAATAAGTGATCCCTAGACAATAGTAACATACAGAAACGACATGTGCAACACAACGGCATAAAAATGTAATTAAAATTACCGATTTTGTGGGCAAAATGTCAAAATTGTAATACTTTTACCGGCTCAGGCGGGCCCGAACAGGTAGAGTAAAGGTGAAGGTACTCCCCTTTCCCGGCGTGCTCTCGGCCCGAATATGTCCCCCATGCGCCTCTACCAGGTGACGCGCAATCGCCAGGCCAAGGCCGCTGCCTCCACCACCAGGCCCAATAAAGTCGGCCTTCGATCTCGCTCGATTCACTTTATAGAAGCGCTCAAAAATGCGTGGGAGTTCCTCTGCCGGAATACCCACTCCGGTATCACGCACAAAGAAGGACTGCGTCACCCCCTCAACCTGCGGGCGTGTGCCGATCACCACATCGCCGCCGGAGGGAGTAAATTTAAGAGCATTATGCGCCAGGTTCACCAGCACCCGCGTAATATGCTTGCTATCGGCGGCAACCAGCGTCTTCCCCTGCTCTATCTCAGTCTGCAGCTGAACACGGTGCCGCTGCGCCTGCGGCAGCATGCGCGCCATCACCTCGCGTACCAGCGATTCCGCCTCCACCAGTTCAATCGTCATCGGCGTCTGCCCCGATTCGATGCGTGAAAGATCATGTAGCTCTGAAACCAGCACCGTCAGGTGTTGCACCTCGTTCTCGATCTTCTCCAGAAAGACCTGTGCCTGCTCCCGGTCCGTATCAATCGCCTCTTCCAGCGTCTCCGCCAGCAGTCGTACCGAGGCCAGCGGCGTGCGCAATTCGTGCGAAATATTGGCGATAAAGTCACGCCGTGCCCGCTCCAGCCGCCGCAACTCTGTCAAATCCTCAATCACCACCGCGTAGAAGCGGTACCTGCGCGCGCTCCGCGCCGTTTTTGTATGCTGCAGCGGCGTCACAGATATCTTCCAAGCACCCCGAGTACCCACCTTTTCCACGTTCCCCGAGTACCCACTGGCATGTTCCTCGCTGCGTACACTCCCCGTCTCAATACTTTGCCGTATAAGCGAGAGTATCGGCTGATCCGAGATGAACTGTTCGATGTTCATCCCCTCGATACCCCCGCTCGTCTCAAAAAGCTGCATCGCCTGCGAATTGTAATAGCGAATAGCCAGCGTCCTATCCACAATCACCAGCGGCCACGGTGTAGCTTCTAGGAGTTGCTGGAAAAAATGCTGGTAATCGATGCTGGTGGTGTCTGTCAACGCTTGTACCTCACAGCTATGCATCTGTAAACCAAAGAAAAGACCACCTATGTTTACGGTGGCCCTGGAGCGAGGCTCCTCGAATGGGATTCGAATTGGTAACCTACCGGTTTGTAGGTAGTGTATCACAAAAGTGTCGATGGGTTGGTTTAAGGAGATAAAAACCGGCAGGGCGCCCAACCAGCAGGTATGGTGGCCCTACTTTCCGGCTCCTCGAACAGGATTCGAACCTCTAATCTAGCGGTTAATAGCTGGCATGAGCAAAACCAGACAGGAAAGCTGTCCCAAAAAGGACAGCTCAACCCTCTTTATTTGTGATGATCACATGTGGTGGTCATCACGATACCATTCCGAGCACATGTTCAGTAATAGAAAGGAGGACGGTCATGACACAACCGTCCAAACGCATTCTTGTTCTTGGCGCGGGGGTTGCAGGCTTGCTCTTTACCCTGCGCCTGGCCGGCAAAGTGGCCCGCGAGTCTGTCCAGATCACCCTGGTCGACGAATCGGACACCTTTACCGTGCGCCCCAGGCTCCATGAGTTTGCCACCAATCAGCGCGTCTTTAGGCGCTCGTTTTCTCAGATCCTGCGCAAAACGCAGGTCCAGTTTCTGCAGGCGCGGGTCACCAGCCTTGATCCCAGCCAGCACCGCGTCACGGTTCAGGATCAGCAGCAGCAGCATGAGCTGGCGTACGACTACCTGGTCTATGCGCTGGGGAGTATGACTGATCGCCACAGCGTGCCTGGGGTGGCAGAGTACGCCTACAGCCTCTCGGCAAGGGGTCCGCTCTCAGCAGCAGCTTTGCGCGAAACGCTCCCCACCGTCCAGGCAAGAGGTGGCCAGATGGTTGTCTGTGGCGGAGGAGCAACCGGCATCGAAACAGCAGCGCAGGTGGCAAGCGTCTATCCTCGCATCAAAGTCAGCCTGGTGACGCAGGGGTCGCTCGCTCTCTCCTGGGGCAAGAACGTGGCCGACACCATCCGGCGGCGACTGGTGAGCCTGGGCATCGAGATCGTCGATCAGAGCACAGTGAGAGCCGTGCGCGCGCAAAGCGTGGTCCTCGACCAGGAGCGCGAGCTTGCTTGCGACCTGTGCATCTGGACGGCAGGCTTTGTGGTACAGCCTTTGGCAAGGGAATCTGGCCTGGTCATCAATGAGCGCGGCCAGATTCTCGTCGATCCCTTTTTGCGTTCGGTCTCCCACCCCCAGATCTACGCAATTGGCGACGCGGCCTCACCAGTCGAGGATCCAGGAGTACCGCACGTGCGCATGAGCGCCTTCACTGCGGGAATCATGGGCGCTCATGGCGCTGATTGTTTGAGCGCCATTCTCGCTGGCAAGACGCCCAAACCGCTCAGCTTCGCCTACCTTGCTCAGGCCATTGCTCTGGGGCGACACAACGCGATCTTCCTCGCGCTCTCTCCTGACGATAGGCCCAGGCCGCCCTACATCACAGGCCGGTTGGGCTCTCTCACTCGTGAGGCGGCGGTGAACTTTGTCGTGAAAGCCACGCTGGCGCAGCGGCGCTTTCCAGGCTTGTTTACGTGGCTAGGGAAGGGGCGTTATGAGCAGGCACAGCGTCAGTTCGCCAAAGAAGAGCACCCTCCGCTGCCAGCGCATCACCTCTCCTGATGGAGACGGCAGCGGCTGCAGCCGCTGCCATTGGTGACGCGGCCAGGCAGGCACGGTCCGTATGATGAGAGTGGCGTGAGTGAAGATCTTGTCGTAAACTCTCAATGGATAAGTGAGCCGGTGTTCTCATGAATCACTGAAGGAGGAAACAGAGTGGAATCCTTTGAAACCTATCGTACCCACCTC
>WNGQ01003334.1_pt1 | contig 23801 bp, 20 predicted proteins | sample 5407661 | NCBI WGS metagenome assembly WNGQ01 (sample SAMN13153382, study PRJNA577476) | soil metagenome | isolation source: 60 cm soil or saprolite under Garry oak tree replicate 2 | place: USA:California | collected 2016-06-15 | reverse complement strand
TGGAACACGATCTGCAGCGACTTGAGCTGGTCCCGGGTGCGGCGCCGCACGTCGGCGGGGAGCGGCTGCTCGCCGAATTCGACGGCCGCCCCCTCGTCGGGCGGGATGAGGCCGAGCAGGACCCGGGCCAGGGTGGTCTTGCCGCTGCCGGATTCGCCGACGAGGCCGAGCGTCTCCCCGCGGTGGAGATCGAGATCGACGTGGAACAGTGCCTGGACTGGCCCAGCACGGGAGGTGAACGTCTTGGACAGGTTCGCCATCCGGGCCAGCGCTTCGGCGGTCTCCGGCGGCCGCGGCAGGCTCACGTCCACCGGCGTGCTCCGGGGCAGGTCCGGGGCGATGTCGTGCCGGTAACAGCGGGAGGTGTGCCCCGCGTCGATGTAGAACGCCGGCGGCGGCGCCTCCCGGCAGCGGTCCTCGGCGATCGAGCAGCGCGGGGCGAACACGCAGCCGGGCAGGGTGTGGCCGGGGGGCGGCAGGAAGCCCGGGATCGAATCCAGCCGGCCGTGGTCCTTGCGCTGGTCGCGGCGCGGGATGCAGCGCAGCAGCCCGATCGTGTAGGGGTGGCGCGGGGCGTCGAAGACCTCCGCGGCCGCGCCCTCCTCGATTAGTTCCCCGGCGTACAGGACACCCACCCGGTCGCACATCTTGGCGATGACGGCCAGGTTGTGGCTGATGAACAGCACCGAGGTGGAGAACTCCTCGCGCAGCGAGGTGACCAGGTCGAGCACCTCGGCCTCGACGGTCGCGTCCAGCGCGGTGGTCGGCTCGTCCAGGATCAGCAGCGACGGCTCCGCGGCCAGCGCCATGGCGATGACGACGCGCTGCGCCATCCCGCCGGAAAGCTGATGGGCGTACCGGCCCATGACCGAGCCGGGGTCGGCGATCTGCACCTTGGCGAGCATGGCCTCGGCCCGCTCCAGCGCCTCCGCCCGCGATGCCCCGGCCAGCTCGTACACCTCGGCGACCTGGCGGCCGACCCGGATCGACGGGTTCAGCGCGCGGCCGGGCTCCTGGTACACCATCGAGACGGTGCGGGCCCGCAGTTCGCGCAGCGCGGCCTCGCGCATGGCCAGCGGGTCCCGGCCGTTGATCGCGATGGACCCGCCGCTCACCCGGCCGTTGCGCGGCAGGTACCTGGTCAGCGCGAGCGCCACCGTGGACTTACCGGAACCCGATTCGCCCACGAGCCCGTAGGACTCACGGCTGTCGATGTGGAACGACACATTGCGCAGCGCCAGCCGGTCCCGGCCGCGAACCCGGTAGCTGACGTTCATGTGCTCGACCGCGACGGTGGGCCCTGCGCGGCCGGCGCTAGGTGGTTCGGTAGCGGGGTCCGCGGTAGTCATGAGGCTAGTACCTGCTCGATCGAGTCGGTGACCAGGTTGATCGCGATCACCAGGGAGGCGATGGCAAGCGCCGGGAACAGCGTCATCCACCAGTACCCCGCCGGGAGCACGCCGTAGTTGGCGGCGATGTCCGCGCCCCAGTCCGGCGTCGGCGGCTGGACGCCGAAGCCGAGGAACGACAGCGTCGCCACGGTGAAGATGGCGTACCCCAGCCGCACGGTGAACTCGACCAGGATCGTCGGCAGCACGTTCGGAAAGATCTCCACGAACATGATCCGCGGCGCCCGCTCGCCGAGCAGCCGGGCCGAGGACAGGTAGTCGAGCTGGCTCTCGACGAGCACCGCGGACCGGACCGTCCGGGCGATCAGCGGCGTGAACACGAAGCCCACGACCACGATGATGACCGCCGGGGACGGCCCGAGCGCGACGACGAACATGAACGCCACGATGACCAGGGGCAGGGCCAGCACGGCCTCGACGACCCGGCTGACCACGATGTCCACGACACCGCCGAGGTAGCCCATCAGCAGCCCAAGCGCCGTGCCCGCTACGGTGCCGAGCAGCGTGGCCAGCGGGGCGATGAGCAGGATGGTCCGGGACCCGGCGATGACCCGGGACAGGATGTCCCGGCCGAGCTGGTCGGTGCCGAACCAGTGCGCCGAGGACGGCGCCTGGTTGGTGGCCAGAAGCTGCTGGGCCAGCGGGTCGTGCGGGGCGATCGCGCTGGTGAACAGCGCGCAGATCACCCAGAAGAGCAGGATCGCCACGCCGGCCAGGAACGTCGGCCGGCGCAGCAGCAGCCGCCAGGAGGTCAGCTCGCCGGACCGCTCGGCGCGCGCGACCACCACCTGGGCGGCCGGGGCCGCCGTGATGTCGGTCATCCGCCGCCCCCGAGCCGCAGCCGCGGGTTCAGCACCGTGTACAGCACGTCGGCGATCAGCGTCGCCACCATGTACACCACCCCAATGGTCAGCACGCCCGCTTCCAGCATGGGGAAGTCCTTACCCTGTGCGGCCTTGTAGATGAGGTTTCCGATGCCCTGGTAGTTGAACAGGGTCTCCACCACCACCAGGCCGCCGATCAGGTAGCCGGTCTGGGTGGCGATGACCGTGATCGTCGGGAGCAGCGCGTTGCGGAGCAGGTGCCTGCGGATCACCACGGACCGCTTCAGCCCCTTGAGGGTCGCGGTGCGCGCGTAATCGGAGTCGAGCGCCTCGATCATGCCGGCCCGCGCCATCCGGGCAATGTAACCGAAAAGCACGAGCACCAGCGGGATGGCGGGCAGGATCAGGTGCTCGAACTGGCTGCCCGCCGAGGCGCCGGATCCCGCCGACGCCGAGACTGGCAGCCACTTCAGCGCCACGGCGAACACCACGATGACCACGATCCCGGAGACGAACTCGGGCACCGTGGCGGCGGACAGCCCGGCCACCGAGATGACCCGGTCGGTCGCCCGGCCGACGTTGAGGGCGGCCAGGATGCCGCCGAGGATGCCCAGCGGCACGACGATGACGAAGGCCAGCGCGCCGAGCTTGATCGAGTTGACCAGCGCCGCCCCGATGAACGGCGCTACCGGCTCACGGAACTGGTACGAGGTGCCCATGTCACCGTGCAGCAGCCCGCCGATCCAGCTCAGGTACTGGCTGATCAGCGGCTTGTCCACGCCGAGCTGGTGGTCGAGGGCGGCGACCGCGCGGGGGTCGGCGAGCGGGCCGAGGATCGACCGTCCCGGGTCACCGGGCAGCACCTGTCCGGCGAAGAACACGATCAGGCTCAGCAGCCACAGCGTTATCAGCGCCAGTCCCAGGCGCTTCAGCAAGTACGTTGCCACGTGGCCCCCTCTGGCTGGCCCGATACCCTCAGTGCCCGGAGTTTGAGCGTTCAAGCGTGATCGACTTGGACCCATTCAAGCGTGATCCGGCGCAAAGGGGGAGTCCCGATGCCGAACGGTGAGCGGGAGCCGTGGTGAGGATCGGGGGGCCGCGGTGAAGATCACTGCCATCCGGCTCGACCGGATGCGGCTGCCACTGGACCCGCCCTTCCGTGCCGCCTGGGACCCGGTGCCGCGCCGGGCCTTTGGCGCCACCCTGGTCCGGGTGGCGACCGACGAGGGCGTGACCGGGTACGGCTCCGGCGACACCATGGACGGCTTCGCCGCGTTCGAGGGCCTGTTCCTGGGCCGGGACCCGTGCCAGGTCGCGCGGCACGTGCGGACCCTGGAGGCCATCGGGTTCCACGCGGCCAGGTACTGGCCGCTGGAGGCGGCGCTGTGGGACATCGTCGGCAAGGTGGCCGGGCTGCCGGTGGCCGCCCTGTTCGGCGGCGCGACGACGAGCATCCCCGCGTACGCGTCGTTCGGTGAGAGCAAGAGCCCGGCGGAGCGGGCGGAGGCGGTGCTCGCCGCGCGCGAGGCGGGGTTCCGTGCGGTGAAGATCCGGATCGACCGCGCGGACGTGGCGGCCGGCCTGGCCGCGGTGCGGGCCGCCCGGGCGGCGGCCGGTGACCAGGTCGAGATCATGGTCGACCTGAACCAGGGCTGGCGCATGCCTGGCGACATCTCCCCCGCCCTCGACGCGGCAGGCGTGACCGCGCTGGCCAGCGAACTGCGCGAACTGGGCGTGCTGTGGCTGGAGGAGCCGCTCCCGGCCGGCGACACCGCCGGCCTGCGGATGCTGCGGGACCGGACCGGGATCCGGGTGGCCGGCGGGGAGATGGCCCGCACCCCGGCGGAGCTTTTCGACGCGCTCGCGACCGGCGCGCTCGACGTGGTGCAGCCCGACGCCGTGCTCGCCGTCGGCCTGCTCCGGGCCCGCACGGTCGCCGAGTACGCGCTGCTCAGGCACCGCTGGTTCACCCCGCATACCTGGACCAACGGCCTGGGCCTGCTGGCCAACCTGCACGTGGTGGCGGGTGTCGGCGGTGGCCCCTACCTGGAGTTCCCCTGGGACCCGCCCGGCTGGACCGTGGCCCGCCGCGACTTCTTCCTGGCCGAGCCGGTGTCCGTCGACGCCGCCGGCTGCCTCGGCGTGCCGGGCCGGCCGGGGCTGGGCGCGGTGATCGACGAGGACGCGGTCCGCCGCTGGGCCGTGTCCTGACTGCCGCCGTCATCCACGACCGCGAGGTCAATGTCCGGCGCACCGCACCACCCGCTACGGCGGCCCGCCGACCAGGCCGGGGCCGCGCGGGATCCCTGGCCGCCTGCCCACCAAACCGTCCCCGCCGGGTAGTGGGGGCGCATTGCTGCTAATCGCCCCCTCAGAACCGTGCGTGCCACTTCCTCACGCAGCCACTCATAACGCGCGACCTCGCGTCGCAGCGGCCACCCACCCCTCACAAGGACGGCCTGCGGCCGACAGCCCATCCGGCACGGTGCGGCGTGGGCTCCAGGCCCGCCCCGCCGTACGCGCGGCGCGCAAACGCCGCGGCGGCGGGGGTCTGGTGATTTAGGGAACTTCGCAGGCGTCACCCGGACGTGGGCCATCCGGGGGGGTGCAGTACCAGCCGTTGCCCGGATCATTGAGGAACTCCATCACCATGGCGCCGAACGAAGCAGCGATGATCTCACAGGAGCCGGGGCTTCCGTGCACCTCGTGGAAGCTGTCGTAACAGCGGCCCAGGCGGGCAGGGTGGAGGCGATGAGTAACCGCAACTCCCATCGTCTACCTGCTATATGAGTTAACGTGCGGCCGGAGGAGGCCGCCGGGACAAGGGAGTCTGTGGGATGACGCGGTACTTGATCTCGTTCGGCGCCCACGCGATGGACCATTTCCCCGACGAGGACATGCCCGCCGTGGCCAAGGCCGCGCACGCAGTGGTCCAGGAGGCCGTGAACGCTGGCGTGTTTGTGTGCGCCGGCGGACTGGAAGACCAGCGGGCGAGCGTCGTGGCCACCGACGGGACGGTCACCGACGGCCCGTACCCGGAGGCCATCGGCGGACTCACGGTCGTCGAGGTGCCCTCACGCGAGGAGGCGCTGGAGTGGGCTGCCAAGATCGCCGTCGCCTGCCGCTGTGCGCAAGAGGTCCGGGAGTTCGGGCCCGACCCCGAACTCGACGAGATGCTCCGCCAGGCAGATAGGTGACGGTGACGTCAACCTGCCCGGTCTGAAAGCCAGGCTCCGCAGCTTCCCAGAACGGGGGCTGGCCATATCCAGATCCGCGCGGCGAGAATCAGATCCTAGAAACCGTCAAGCGTCACCTGAAGCCAAACCCCGTCAAGAATCAGTTGGGCTCAGGCAACCGGAATGCTCCGGCGACTGGTGCGGGCTCGGAGCATCAACACCCCAGAAGGTAATGGTTGCCGCATTCGTCACTTTCGTGTGGCTGGGCCTGGCGGCCAGGGGCCGCCGCCCGGGCCGTGGACCGCGCCGGCTGTCCTGGGATGATGAAGGCCTGACCTCGACGAGGAGGCGTCATGGATCCCGCGAACGCTGGTTCCCCGCCCGGTGCCCGCCCGGTCCGCGCCCCGCGCGGCACCAGCCTGAGCTGCCGTGGCTGGCCACAGGAGGCGGCCATGCGGATGCTCATGAACAACCTCGACCCCGAGGTCGCCGAGCACCCCGACCAGCTCGTCGTCTACGGCGGATCCGGCCGGGCCGCGCGGAGCTGGGCCGCCTACGACGCCATCGTCATGTCCCTGCAAAGCCTGGCCGAGGACGAGACGCTGCTCGTCCAGTCCGGGAAACCGGTCGGGGTGATGCGGACGCACGAGTGGGCGCCGCGGGTGCTGATCGCCAACTCGCTGCTGGTGCCGCAGTGGGCCACCTGGGAGGAGTTCCGGCGGCTCGAGTCGCTGGGGCTGACCATGTTCGGCCAGATGACGGCCGGATCCTGGATCTACATCGGCACCCAGGGCATCCTCCAGGGCACCTACGAGACGTTCGCCGCGGTGGCGGAGAAACGGTTCGGCGGCACGCTGGCCGGCACCATCACGCTGACCGCGGGCCTGGGCGGGATGGGCGGCGCGCAGCCGCTCGCGGTGACGATGAACGGCGGGGTCGCGATCTGCATCGACTGCGACCCGTCCCGGATCGCCCGGCGGATCGAGCACGGCTACCTCGACGTGGCCGCCGACGGCCTGTCCGACGCGCTGCGCCGGGCCGAGGCGGCCAGGGACGAGGGCCAGGCGCTGTCGATCGGCCTGCTCGGCAACGCCGCCGATCTCGTGCCGGCCATGCTCGCCATGGGCGCGCCGGTCAACGTGGTCACCGACCAGACCTCGGCCCACGACCCGCTGACCTACCTGCCGCGCGGGGTGGCGTTCGAGGACATGGCGGCGCTGCGGGCCGAGGACCCGGCCGGGTTCACCATCCGGGCGCGCGAGTCCATGGCCGCCCACGTGGCGGCCATGGTCGGCTTCCAGGACGCGGGCGCGGAGGTGTTCGACTACGGCAACTCGATCCGCGGCGAGGCGGAGGCGGCCGGCTACTCCCGCGCGTTCGACTTCCCCGGCTTCGTGCCCGCCTACATCCGGCCGCTGTTCTGCCAGGGCAAGGGCCCGTTCCGGTGGGCGGCGCTGTCCGGCGACCCCGGCGACATCGCGGTCACCGACCGCGCCATCCTCGACCTGTTCCCCGGCAACGAGCCGCTGGCCAGGTGGATCCGGCTGGCCCGGGAGAAGGTGCACTTCCAGGGCCTGCCCGCGCGAATCTGCTGGCTCGGCTACGGCGAGCGGCACCTGGCCGGGCTGGCGTTCAACGACCTGGTGGCCCGCCGCGAGGTGCGGGCGCCGATCGTGCTCGGCCGGGACCACCTGGACTGCGGCTCGGTCGCCTCGCCGTACCGGGAGACCGAGGGCATGGCCGACGGCTCCGACGCCATCGCCGACTGGCCCATCCTCAACGCCCTGGTCAACACGGCCTCGGGCGCGTCGTGGGTGAGCGTGCACCACGGTGGCGGGGTCGGCATCGGCCGGTCCATCCACGCCGGGCAGGTCTGCGTGGCCGACGGCACCCCGCTGGCCGGGGCCAAACTGGAACGCGTCCTCACCAACGACCCGGGCATGGGGGTGATCCGCCACGTCGACGCGGGTTACGACGAGGCGGCCGAGGTCGCCCGCGACCGGGGCGTGCGCGTCCCCATGACCGAGCACTCCGGCCAGTCGTCGTGACCGCGGCGGGCCCGGCGTGAGCTTCGCCGCGCTCTGGGAGTCACTGCTGCCGATCGGCCGCGACGCCGGCACCGGCGGCTACCGGCGCCTCTCCTGGACGGCGGCCGACGCGGAATGCCGCCGCTGGTTCTTCAATTCCGCTGACGAACGAGGGCTCAGGGCTACCGCCGACCGCAACGGCAACCTGTGGGCGTGGTGGGACGTTCCTCAGACCGGTCCCGGGGCGGGCCCGCCCGGGGCCGTGGTCACTGGCAGTCACCTGGACTCGGTGCCGGACGGCGGTGCCTACGACGGCCCGCTCGGCGTGGTGACCGGGTTCGCCGCGGTGGATCTGCTGCGGCTGCGCGGCCGCCTGCCGGTGCGGCCGCTGGCGGTGGCCGCGTTCTTCGAGGAAGAAGGGGGCCGGTTCGGCGTGGCCTGCCTCGGCAGCCGGCTGCTGACCGGCGCGATCGGGCCGGACCAGGCGCGGGCGCTGACCGACCGCGACGGCGTCACGCTCGCCGCGGCGATGGCCGCCGCCGGGCAGGACCCCGCGGCCCTCGGCCCGGATCCCGGGCTGCTCGCGGGCATCGCCGCCTATGTCGAACTGCACGTCGAGCAGGGCCGCGCGCTGGCCGACCTGGACGCCGCGATCGGGGTGGGCGAGCGGATCTGGCCGCACGGCCGGTGGCGGCTGACGTTCACCGGCCGCGCCGACCATGCCGGGACCACCAGGCTCGCCGACCGCCGGGACCCGATGCTGGCCTGTGCCGCCACGATCCTCGCCGCGCGCGGGGCCGCCACCCAGGAGGGCGCGCTGGCCACGGTCGGCAAGGTGACCGCGGAACCGGGCGCGGTCAACGCGATCAGCTCTTCGGTGACCGCCTGGCTGGACGCGCGGGCCCCGGACACCTCCCGGCTGCGGGCGGTGGTGGACCGGGTGCTGGCGCAGGCCCGCGCCGCCGCCGTGGCCCAGGGCGTGGACGTGGAGGCCGGCCAGGAATCGGTCACGCCCGCCGTGGATTTCGACACCGCGCTGTGCGACCGGCTGGTGGCCACCCTGGCCGCGGCCGGCATCCGGGCCCCGGTGCTGCCCACCGGCGCCGGCCATGACGCCGGGGTGCTGGCGGCGCACGTGCCGGCCGGCATGCTGTTCGTGCGCAACCCGACCGGGGTTTCCCATTCGCCCGCCGAGCGCGCGGAACCGGAGGACTGCGCCACCGGGGTGACAGCGCTGGCCGCCGTCCTCGAGGACCTGGCATGCCACTGACCCAGGACGCGCCCCGGCGCTGGCACGCCGAGCTGGCCTGGCTGCCCGGGCGGGGGGTGTACTCCGGGGTGCTCATCGAGGCGAGCGGCCGGCATTTCACCGCGGTGACCCCCGGCGTCGCGCCCGGTGACTGCCCGCCGGGCACGGTCGCCCTGCCCGGTTTCACGCTGCCGGGGCTGGCGAACGCGCACTCGCACGCGTTCCACCGTGCGCTGCGCGGTGCCGTCCAGGCCGGGCAGGGCACGTTCTGGACCTGGCGGGAGCGGATGTACCAGGTCGCCGGGCGGCTGCAGCCGGACAGTTACCTGGCGCTGGCCAGGGCCGTGTACGCGGAGATGGCGCTGGCCGGGGTCACCTGCGTCGGGGAGTTCCACTACCTGCACCATGACGCCGGCGGGGCCCGCTACGCCGACCCCAACCAGATGGGCCGGGCGCTGATCGAGGCGGCCGCGCAGGCGGGGCTGCGGATCACCCTGCTCGATGCCTGCTACCTGCGCGGCGGGCTGGCCGCCGACGGGTCCGCGGTCGGGCTGTCCGGCGTCCAGGCACGGTTCAGCGACGGGGACGGCGCGCGCTGGGCGCGGCGGGCCGGTGACCTCGGCCCGGACGAGCACGGGATGCTCGGCCCGCACGCCCGCGCCGGGGTGGCGATCCATTCGGTCCGGGCGGTGCCGCCGGACCAGATGCGGCCGGTGGTGGCCTGGTCGCACGCGTTCGGCGCGCCGCTGCACGCGCACCTGTCCGAGCAGCCCGCGGAGAACCAGGCGTGCCTGGCCGCCTACGGCGTCACCCCGGCCCGGCTGCTTGACCAGGCGGGCGCGCTGGGCCCGCGCAGCACGATGGTGCACGCCACGCATCTCACCTCCGGCGACATCGCGCTGCTCGGCGGCAGCCGGACCGTGGCCTGCTTCTGCCCGACCACCGAGGCCGACCTGGCCGACGGGATCGGCCCGGCCCGGGCCCTGGCCGACGCGGGCAGCCCGCTGAGTCTGGGCAGCGACAGCCACGCGGTGATCGACCTGCTGGCGGAGGCGCGGCTGGTGGAGCTGGGGGAGCGGCTGGCGAGCGGCAGGCGCGGGTCGTTCCGCGCGGCGGAACTGGCCACCGCGGCGACCGTGGCCGGGCATGCCTGCCTCGGCTGGCCCGAGGCCGGCGAGATCGCGCCCGGTGCCCTCGCCGACCTGGTGACCGTGGCGCTGGACACGCCGCGGCTGGCCGGGACCCAGGCCGCCAGCGCGCTGGAGTCGGTGATCTTCGCCGGGTCCGCCGCCGACGTCCGCAACGTGGTGATCAGCGGCCGGGATGTGGTGGCCGGCGGCCGGCACCTGCTCGTGGACGACGTCCCCGGAGCGCTGGACGCCGCCATCGCGCCCCTGCTCGGCCCCTGACCGCCGGTGGTCTTACCAGGCGAACGTCGACAGCTCGCCCGGACCCATGGTGGCGGTGAACCCGGTGTGCTGCCTGTCGTCGATGATCTGGAACGTCTTGGCGTGTGCCGCCCCGTTGTAGACGTAGAGGACCACCGACCCGTCCGGGTTGACCAGGGCCGTCGTCGTGATGTCAGACGGATAGCTCTCATAGGCCCGGTAGGCGCGGCCGTACGAGGGCGACAGGCAGCGCCGCGCACCCGGCCTGGCGAACATGGACAGGTGCGCCAGCGCGTAGTACTCCGGGTTCCGCGTGACCGCACCCGTCGTGTTGTTCACGGTCACCACACCGCGCCTGCCGGGCTTGCCCACGTTGGGCTCGCCGTTCTGGTCCAGGGCAAGGTTCCACAGGATCACCGACCGCGCCCAGTTCGATACCCCGCCGGCGATGTAGCCGCCGGCCATCCCGGCCATGGTGACGGCCCGTGACTCGGAGACCAGCGACCGCCATTCGGTCAGGTGCTGCTCGCCGGTTGCCGGGCTCATGACCGCGGGGCTGCCCCCGTACCCGTGATAGGCGATGCCCGCGGTATGCGGGTGCGCGGCGGAGTTCGCGTAGACGGCCCGGCCATAGCCGGCCTTGGACCACTGGTCGTCCATCGCGAAGATCTTCACGTCGCCCAGGCCGGCCGAGGCCAGGGCGGGGCCCAGGTGCGCCCCGATGAAGTCGCTCTCCTGGGCGGGGGTGAGGGCGGTGAACGTCCCGCCCACCGCCTCGTTCTGCGCGGTCACGGCCCAGACGGGGATGCCCAGCGACCGGTATGCCTCGATGAACCTCACGAAGTACTGCGCGTAGGGCGCCTTGTAGCGGCCGTTGAAGGTGCAGTCGCTGGACTCGAAGGTTCCGCTGGCCAGCATCCACGCCGGTGGCGTCCAGGGGGTGGCGAGGACCCGGACGTGCGGGTTGATGGCCAGGATCTCCGTGATGACCGGCGTGATGAACGCGGTGTCCCTGGCGACGGAGAACCCGGACAGCGACGGGTCGGCGGCCCCGTCGGCGTAGGTGTAGCCGGTCCGCTCGGACCGGAAGTCGGCGGAGCCCATGCACACCCGCAGCATCTGCCAGTTGCGCCCGGACGCCGAGAAAAGCTCTTCAAGCAGGGCGCGCCGCCGCTCCGCCGTCATGTAGCGGGTCAGCACGTAGGCGGCCGCGTCGGTCAGTGCCGCCCCTGCGCCCAGGAACGGCTGGAAGGCCTGCCGCGGGCTGACCGTCACGTCCCCCGGCGCCGCCGTGACGGGGGTAAACGGCGGCAGTTCGGACCTGGCCAGCACGGTGCTCAGATCCGGCGCCGTGGTCAGCCGCAGCCTGGGCCGGGCGCCGCCCGCGCCGACGGCGCCCGCGCGGGGGTGGCGCGCGGGCGAGCCGGCCAGGTACGCATACCCGGCGGCCAGCACCGAGGCGGTCGCCAGCGTGCCGGTGGCCATGATCTGGCGCCGGGAAAACCCTGCCGGGCGGCCCGCGTCCGTCATGAAGGTTCGCCGCCCCCTCTTCGCCGACCGATCACACCATGTCACGGTCGTGGTGCCCGGAATGTTCAGTTGCCCGGCCCGTTGGCCGTGGATGACGTCCCGATGGCCCGCGCGGTTTCTTCCCGCGCATGCCCGGGGGGAATGTAGTTCAAATTTGAACTGTTATCCGGGGCAGAATGGGTGATGCGGCCGGCGTGGCTGGCCGCGGCGGCGAGGAGGACGGTCATGCCCGGCACATCGGCAGCGGCGGACACGGCGGGACAGCGTGGCGCGGGCGGCGGCCGCATGCCAGCGATCTACCTCAGCCATGGCGCCCCGCCGCTGGCGGACGACACCCTGTGGACCGGCCAGCTTGCCGAATGGTCGGCCGGGCTGCCGAGGCCGGCCTCGGTGCTCATGGTCTCCGCGCACTGGGAGGCCGCGCCGCTGGCACTCGGCGCTACCGCGACCGTGCCCCTGGTCTACGACTTCTGGGGCTTCCCGGAGAAGTACTACCAGGTGACCTACCCGGCGCCGGGCGCTCCGGAGCTTGCCGCGGACGTCCGCAAGCTGCTGCGCGCCGCGGGCACGCCGGTGGCGGACCTGCCGGACCGCGGCCTGGACCACGGCGCCTACGTGCCGCTGGTGGAGATGTACCCGCAGGCCGACGTGCCCGTGCTGCAGATCTCCATGCCCAGCCTGGACCCGCGGGAACTGTTCGACATCGGGCGCAAGCTGGCTCCGCTGCGCGACGACGGGGTCCTCATCGTGGGCAGCGGGTTCTTCACCCACAACCTGCGCGCGATGACCATGGACGGCTCGGTCCCCTCGGTGATGACGGAGTTCGACCACTGGGGCCAGGAGGCGCTGGCCCACCACGACCTGGACGCGCTGCTGGACTTCCAGCACAAGGCCCCGGCCGCGCGCCTCGCGCACCCGCGCACCGAGCACTTCGCGCCGCTGTTCGTCACGCTCGGCGCCGCGGCGGGCGACCTGTCCGGTGCCCGCACGGTCATCGACGGTTTCTGGTTCGGCCTGGCCAAGCGCTCCATCGAAATCGCCTGACCCGCACGGCCCGTGGCGGCGCTACCTGGCCGGGGGCTTCGTCTAGCCAACCGGGGCCGTTAGTGATGAATGTGACGTTCATCAGCAAAGATGATGATGAACATCACATTCATCGCTTTCCCCTGCCCTGGGGCTTACCCGATGAGGACGCCAAGGCGGGTGGTGCTGGCGCAGGCGTGCGGCGGGGTGCGGGCGACCCCGGCGTGCAGGTCCGCACATGGCGCGGCCTGCTGTGGCGGGACTGCCGAGCGCAATGCGGGTACCGGTGCGGGCCCGGATCGGGTTAGCTTGCCAGCATGGTTTCGACAGATAGTGGGCCGTCCAGTGGCGGGACGTCCGGCCGGATGACGCCGGGCGGGCACCGGCGCGCATCCCGGGGGAGATGGGACCTGGCGGCGGCCGGGGACGCGGAATCGGTGCTGGCCGAGGCCCGCAAGGCCCTGTTCGTCATGGCCGGGTTCCTTGCGGTGATCTGGGTCCTCCAGATCGCCGACTGGGCCGACCACTACCAGCTCACGCTGGACTACGGCATCCGGCCGCGCGACGTCGGCAGCCTGCCCAACGTGTTCAGCGCGCCGTTCCTGCACTTCAGCTGGGCCCACATCGAGGGGAACTCCGGCCCCCTGTTCATCTTCGGCTTCCTCGCCGCCTACCGGGGCGTGACGAAGTTCATCTGGGTGACCATCCTCATCATCCTCGCCAGCGGTCTCACCGCGTGGATCGCCGAGCCGGCCAACACCGTCGGCGCGGGCGCCAGCGGGCTGGTGTTCGGCTACTTCGGCTACATCATGGTCCGGGGATTCTTCGACCGGCACCCGATCGACATGGTGATCGGGGCGATCATGGCGCTCTGCTTCGCCTACCAGTTCAGCGTGCTGCTGCCCCACGCCGGGATCGGCTGGCAGGCGCACATCGGCGGCCTGGCCGGCGGGGTGGCGGCCGGCTGGATCTTCCGGGAGCGGCGGCCCAAGGCGGCTGCGAAACCAGACCCGCTGACCGGAACCGCTGGCCCGGGCTTCCCCGGCGGCCAGATGGGCGTGATCCGCAAACCGGGCGGCCGGGGCGGCGCCACGCCGTGAGCCTGCTGCTGGCGAACATCGGCGAACTGGTCACCAACGACGGCGGCGGCACGGGCGGGGCGGAGGCCGGGCCCGGCGCCTTTGCCTCCATCACCGGCGCGGCGCTGGTCATCGAGGCGGGCCGGGTGGCCTGGACCGGCCCGGCCGGGCAGGCACCGGACGCGGACCGCAGGATCGACTGCGGCGGGCGGGCGGTGCTGCCCGGTTTCGTCGACTCGCACGCGCATCTGGTGTTCGCGGGCGAGCGCAGCGCCGAGTTCGCGGCCCGGATGGCGGGCACCCCGTACCAGGCGGGCGGCATCGCGACCACGGTGGCGGCCACCCGGGCGGCCAGCGACGAACGGCTCCGCGCGAACCTGCGCGCCCTGCGTGCGGAGATGCTCGCCCAGGGCACCACGACATTCGAGTGCAAGTCGGGATACGGGCTCACGGTGGCCGACGAGCGGCGCAGCGTGTCGCTGGCCGCCGAGCTGACCCCCGAGGTCACGTTCCTGGGCGCGCATGTGGTGCCCCCGGAGTTCGCCGCCGACCGGGACGGCTACCTGGACCTGGTCCGCGGGCCGATGCTCGCCGCCTGCGCGCCACGGGCCCGGTGGGTGGATGTGTTCTGCGAGCGCGGCGCGTTCGGCCCGGACGAGGCCAGGGCGGTGCTCACGGCCGGCCAGGCGGCCGGGCTCATCCCCCGGGTGCACGCGAACCAGCTCGGCGCCGGTCCGGGCGTGCAGCTCGCGGTGGAGCTGGGCGCCGCGTCCGCGGACCACTGCACGTACCTGACCGACGGGGACGTCGCCGCGCTGGCGGGTGGCGGCACGGTCGCCACGCTGCTGCCCGGCGTGGAGTTCTCCACCCGCAGCCCGTATCCGGACGCACGGCGGCTGCTGGACGCGGGCGCCACCGTCGCCCTGGCCACCGACTGCAACCCCGGATCCTGCTTCACCTCCAGCATGCCGCTCGCCGTGGCCCTGGCCGTGCGGGAGATGCGGATGACCACCAAGGAGGCCGTCTGGGCGGCGACCGCGGGCGGCGCACGGGCGCTGCGCCGCGACGACGTCGGCCACCTGCGCCCCGGTGCCCGCGCCGACCTTGTCCTGCTCGACGCCCCCTCCCACGTGTACCTGGCGTACCGGCCGGGCGTGCCGCTGGTCGGCACGGTGGTGCACGGCGGGGAGCTCGCCGTGGGGTGGCGTACGGCGGAGTGACGCCGCGCGAAGCGTTATCGCACGTTCAGGCGGGAGCCCTTGTGCCGTCCCGGGCCGCCGGGGAAGCTGGCGTTGAGCCGGAGGCCGGAAGCCGGAACGCCGGATGCGCGGACGGGAGCGTTCGGATGCACCGCAGCGGGATTCGTTACGTTCATGGCCGGGCCGGTGCCCGGCAACTTCGCCGGTTCGCCGCGGCCGGGGCGGGCGCGTGCCTGCTGACCGCGGGCGCGGCCGCCTGGGCGCCCGGCGTGGCGCTGGGCCGGGCCGCGTCATTAACGTTCACGGTGAACGCGACCGCCGACGCGCACGACGCCCATCCCGGCGACGGGTTGTGCGCCGGCTCCGCCGGGCGGTGCACGCTGCGGGCGGCGCTCGAGGAGGCGGACGCCTCGCCGTCGGGCAGCACGGTGCACATCATGGTGCCCGCGGGCACCTATGACCTGACGCTGGGCTCGCTGACGCTCGGCTCCGCCACCGTCCCGCTGAACATCACCGTGGATGGGGTCGGCGTTACGAGCACGGTGGTGGCGGCCACGGGCAAGAGCCGGGTCATGACGGTTACCTCCCGCGCCACAGGCGTGCTGGAGAACCTTCAGATCACCGGCGGTAAGGCGGGTCGGCGCTGATCGTTTCCGACAGCACCATCGCCGGCAGCACCACCCAGCCGGCCGGCCGGGGATCGATCGACAACTTCGGCGGGAGCCTGACCCTCTCGTTCGCCACGCTGTCCGGCAGCCAGGGGCTGATCACCGGGGGCGGATTCAACGCCGCCACGGGCACGATCCTCGCCGGAACCGGGGCCACGCCCAATTGCACCGTGTCGTTGAGCGAGACCGCCGGCTACAACCTGTCCACCGACTCGTCCTGCGGATTGTCGCTGAAGACCGACCTGATCAAGGTGAACCCGATGCTCAAGCCGCTGGCGGACAATGGCGGGCCGACGATGACGCAGGCACTGCCCCGGTCCAGCCCCGCCGTCAACGCGGGCGGCCTGCCCGCCAGCTCGTCCTGCCCGGCTGCCGACCAGCGGGGCGAGTCACGCCCGTGGGGACCGGCCTGCGATATCGGCGCCTTCGAACTGCACTGATTTCATGGCCTCCCTCGCGGGCGCTTCGCTTGGTCGTGCCGGAGGCGCGCCAAATCGCAGTGCGGGAGGCACGGGGGTCCGGGGGCTTGCCCCCGGGGCCAGCAGCGTCTCGCCGCCGTGCCGGAGGCGCGCAGGCCAGCACCGTGCCGGAGGCGCGCAGGCCAGCACCGTGCCGGAGGCGCGCAGGCCAGCACCGTGCCGGAGGCGCGCAGGCCAGCACCGTGCCGGAGGCGCGCGGGCGAGCGCTGCGGCGTTGGGCCCGGCGGCTGCGGCGTGACGCTGCCTGTAGCTGACAGAGGATGCCCCAGAGCCGTACCGAACGCGGCCAGTAATGGGGGCGGCGTGTCGGTCCGGGCGGGGTTTTAGCGGGTCGGGCACAATAGGACGAGGCCCCTCCATGTATGAGATGGAGGGGCCTCGCGCGGTCTCGCGGCACCGTCCCGCCGATTTCTCAGCGTCCTTTGCGCCGCTCAACCACCTACCAGGGCCAGGAACGCTCCCGGTGTTCCGGTCGACCGGGGCACCGGGTGGCTCAGGGCTCCCCGCGCCGTGGCTCGGGCTTTCCTCTTTGCCAACGAGCCCGGGGTTTCCCCCAAGCCAGGTGGCGCCAAGTAATTCCCTCGCCGGTGGCTCCGGGCTTTCTCTCACCAAATGACCGGGGTTGCCCCCATGCCAAATGGCTCAAGTTTTCCCTTCGCCGACGGCTCAGAGCTTTCTTCTCCGCACATAACTCGGGGTTTCCCCTCCGCTACGTGCCTTGAAGTTTTCCCTTCGCCGGTGGCCCAAGGCTTTCTTCTCCGCGCACAACTCGGGGTTTCCCCTCCGCCGCGTGCCTTGAAGTTTTCCCTGAGCCGGGTGGCTCGGGTTTCACCCTTGCGGGTGTCCCCCTTGCCGCCGGCACCGGGCTTTCCCCGGGACCAGAGGCCCCAGAGTCTGCCCAATACCGGGTGGTCCGGGGTTTCCCCCGCACCGGTGGCGCGGAGTTTCCCCCTCGCCGTGGCGCCGGACTTCTCCTTGCCCGAAGGCCCGGAGTTGTCCTTTGCCGGGTGGCTCGGGGTTTCCCCTTCGCCGGTTACCGTCCCTGGTGGTGAAGAAATTTCTACGCCTATCGCGCGAGCCGCACAAGAGGTTTCGGGCAGCAATTTCAAGATTCTTTGGCCGTCCACAAGCCATCCACAGTTAACCCCCGGTTGTCCCCCGCGACGAGCGTTTCTCCACCGAATCCTCCACAGGCCGGTCCACAGGCGGACGGCCGCCGCGCCCGGAAACCCGGTCAGCCCAGCGACGGGTAGCGGCCGGCGTACCTGATCAGCGGGCTCCCGGCGTCCGCCACGTACGGCACGGCCAGTACCGACGCGATGACCAGCAGGTGATCCCCGGCCGGCACCCGCCGCACGGCCGCGCACTCCAGTGCCGCAAGGCCGCCGCCCGCGATCAGCGCACCGGAGGCCGCCCCGCGGTCATGCGGCGTGCCCTCCAGCAGCACCCGGGCCCCCGGCCGCCCGGCCACAGCGAACCTGCCCGCCAGGGCACGCTGGCCGGCGCCGAGCACGGTCACCGCGAACCGGTCGACCCGGCCCAGCACCTCGGCCGGGTAGGAGTCGGCGATCAGGGACACCAGCACCAGCGGCGGCGACCACGACACCGGGCAGAACGCGCTGACCGTGGTCCCGATGTCGTCCCGCCCGTCGGCCACCATGACGAGCGTGACTCCCGTGGCGAACGAGGCCAGCGCCTCACCCAGCCGGTCGATCTGGTTCCCGGGGACGGCGCCCGGCGGTGGGACCGGGGCATCGGGGGCCAATCGCTGCGTCACTGAAAAGTCCAGGGGACGGGGAGGTGCAGCGGCCCGAACTGCGGGAGGCCGGAGCCGGCCGCGAGCCGCCACACCGGCCCCCAGCTCTCGGCGAGCAGGCTGGCGCCGGCGGAGGCATAGTCTTCGCTCGACTCCGGCCGCCGCAGCCGGTCAAGCGGCGTGACGCGCGGATAGCCGCGCAGCGGCGCCGTGGCGGGCAGCCCGGCCTTGCGCCGGGCCAGCGCCACCGCGTCGTCCAGGCCGCCGAGATGGTCGACCAGGCCGATCGCGGCCGCGTCCGCGCCGGTCCACACCCGGCCGCGGGCGATCTCGTGCACCTGCTCGGGCGTCATGTTGCGCCCGCTGGCGACCTTCCCGGTGAAGTCCGCATAGATCCGGTCAAGCCACGAATTGATCTTCGACCACTCTTCCTTGCTGAACGGCCGCGTCGTGGTGAACATGTCCGCGTGCGCGCCCTCGGTCACCGAGTCGGTGGTGATGCCGACGCGGTCCAGCAGGCTGGCGGTCACCGGCTTGCCGGTGAGCACGCCGATCGAGCCGGTGATCGTGCCCGGCTGCGCGACGATCGCGTCGGCCGCCATCGAGATGTAGTAGCCACCCGAGGCGGCCACGTCGCCCATGGACACGACGATCGGCTTGCCCGCCCGGCGGACCCTGACCACCTCGCGCCAGATGGTGTCCGAGGCGACATAGGAGCCACCGGGGCTGTTGACCCGCAGCACGATCGCGCGCACCCGCCGGTCGGCGGCCGCGGCCCGCAGCGCCGCGGACACCGTGTCCGAGCCCATCGCCCCGCCGGACAGCGGGCCGCGCCCGCTGCGCCCGCGCCGGATCGGGCCGGCCGCGTAGATGAGCGCGACCATGTCACCGGCGGGTTCCGGCAGCTTCCTGGCCCGCTCGGCGAGCACCCGGGAGCGGTGGTACCGGCCCAGGTAGAGCAGGTGGGCGTCCGGCCCCGCGGTCTTGCGCACCTCGTCGTAGACCTCGTCGCGGTAGCCGAGCGCGTCGACCAGGCCCAGCTCCAGCGCCTCCTCGGCGACGTAGGGGCCGTTGTCGATCAGCTCGCGGGCCTTGGCCGTCGGGATCGCCAGCCGTTCCGCGACGGCCTCGGTGATCTGCCCGGTCAGCGAGGATGCGAGCTGCTCAAGCGCTTCCCTGGCGGGCCCGGTGAACCCCTGCTCGGTGAACCGGTCGGCGGCGTTCTTGTACTCGTGCCGCTTGCCGACCTCGTACTCCAGGCCCAGCTTGTCCAGGGTGCCCCGGAGGAACCACTGCTCCAGGCTGAGCCCGGTGAGGCCGACATCCCCTGACGGCTGCACCCAGACCCGGCCGAACGCGGTGGCCAGGTAGTACGCGGCGTTGCCAGGGCCGAACTCGCCGTACGTCTCCGCCCAGGCCACGGTGGCCTTGCCGGACCGGCGGAACCCGGCGATCGCGGACCGCAGTTCCTGCACCCGGGCCAGCCCGATCCGGCGGCCGCCGATCTTGACCACCAGGGCCCGCACCTTGTCGTCAGCCCCGGCCCGGCGCAGGCCGTCGAGCACGTCGGCGAGCCGCGGGCGGCGCATCGTGAGCACGGTGGCGACCATGCCGCCGGGCGGTTCCTCGGCGATGCCCTCGGACAGGTCGAGCTCCAGGATGAGCGGTGCGGTATGCCGCTGCCGCAGCCTGCTGAGTTTGTTTGTGAACGTCGCCTCCACCATGGGCCCACTGTAAGGCGAAGTCACCCGGGCGCCGTACGGCGCGGGTGCGGTCCGGCGCTGGGTGCGGTCCGGCGCGGGCATGCGGTCCGGCGCATGGGGCGCGGCCGGGTGGCGGCCCGGGCGCGGGGATGCCGGCCGGGGCATGCGCTATCGTCGGCCGCCATGGACGTCACCCTGATTGTGGATGGCGCCAACGTGATGGGCTCGCGGGCCGACGGGTGGTGGCGCGACCGCGCTGGGGCGATGGCGCGGCTGCACGGCGAGCTGGCGGCGCTGGCGGCCCACGGCGTGGCCGGCCCGGTGCCCGGGGGAGCGGCCGGCCCGGCTGGGGAGGCCGTCTCGACTGGGGAGGCCAGCCCGGCCGGGGAGGCCAGCCCGGCCGGGGAGGCCAGCCCGGCCGGGGAGGCCGGCCCGGCCGGGGGAGCTGCGGGCGGCCGGTGGTTCCCGCGGATCGTCTTGGTGGTGGAGGGCCGGGCGCGGGCGGTGCTCGGCCTGGTGGAGCCGGATCCGGGGGTTCGCGTGGTGGCGGCCCGGGGCGAGGGCGACGACGAGATCGCCGGACTGGCCGGGACGCTGCCCGGGCCGCGGATCGTGGTCACCGCCGACCGGGAACTGCGGCGCCGTTGCGAGGCGGCCGGGGCGGCGGTCACCGGCCCGGGCTGGCTAATCCGCCAGTTCGGCTGACTCCGGACGGGCCGTGATTGTGAGTTTGGTGCCCTTCTGTTGCCGCCACCAAGGGGCAGAAGGTCCTTGCCGTTTTACCGGGCGATGGTGTGTGGTTGGCAACTAGAAAAGGTGGCCTGCGCGCATACCCGGCCCGCACGGTTCCTGGCCTTGGAGGGAGGCAGGATGCGATGAGACGTACATACCGTGCCGTCAACGTACTCGCGGCGGCAGCCGCCACGCTCATCCCCGGGGCTATCGCAGCGGCCCCCGCCGCCGGCCAGGTGGGGCAGGTGACCCAGGCGGGGCAGGTGACACTGTATTCCGCGCGGGTTCTCGACGGCCCGCAGGGGATCACCGCCGGGCCGGACGGGGCGCTGTGGTTCACCAACTACGCCGGCAACTCGATCGGGCGGATCACCACCACCGGGACGGTGACCACGTACACCGACCCCGGCATGGCCGCGCCGGCAGGGATCACCACCGGCCCGGACGGCGCGCTGTGGTTCACCAACTCCGCCGGCGACTCGATCGGGCGGATCACCACCACCGGGACGGTGACCAGCTACTACACCGACCCCGGCATCAACGGCCCGGGACAGATCACCGCCGGTCCCGACGGGGCGCTGTGGTTCGACAACGACGTTCAGAGCGGCTCGGTGGGGCGGCTCACCACCACCGGCCAGGTGAGCACGTACGGCTCCGGCATCTCCCGGCCGAATGCGATCGCGGCCGGCCCGGACGGGGCACTGTGGACGATCAGTGACACCGGCGAGATCATGCGGGTCACCACCGCCGGGCAAGTGACTACCTTCACCGGCGTCGGCGACAACACCCACGGGATCGCGGCCGGCCCGGACGGGGCCATGTGGTTCTGCAACGCCGTCAACCATGGGTCGATCGGGCGGATCACCACCACCGGCCAGGTGACCACCTACCCTGCCTCGGGCGCCGGCAACCCCGGCTCGATCACCGCCCGGCCCGACGGCGCCATGTGGTTCGGCACGGGCAACGCCCTTATCGGACGGATCACCACACCGTGACCCCCGCGATCACCGGCTCCGCCCGGCCTCCGCGCCCTGTCCGGCGTTGAGGTCCGGGCGGTCAGGCCTCCGGGACCAGCCAGAGCGCGCCCATCGGGGGGAGGGCCAGGATGGCCGACGCCGGCTGGCCGTGGCAGGGCTCCGGCACGGCCTCGACGGAGCCCAGGTTGCCGACCCCGCTGCCGCCGTAGCCGAAGGCGTCGGTGTTGATGATCTCGCGCCACCGGCCGGGCCTTGGCAGTCCCACCTGGTAGCGCCGGTGCGGCCGGCCGGAGAAGTTGATGATGCAGGCGAGGACGCCCGGGCCGGCCGGCGATTCCGGCTCGCCCGGCGGGGCGGATCCGTCTAGCCGGGCGGCCGCCGCGCCCGGCGCGGCGGCCGCAGCGCCCGCCGGGGGAGCGGCGGCGTCCGGCGCCGGGGACCCGGCGAAGCGCAGGAACGACAGCACGTTGCCGCCCGCGTCGTTCGCGTCGATCCAGCCGAAACCCTCCGGGGAGTAGTCCAGCGCCCACAGCGCCGGGTTGTCCCGGTAGGCCCGGTTCAGGTCCCTGACCAGTTGCCGCGCGCCGGCGTGGTGCTCATCGCCAAGCACCCACCAGTCCAGGCCGCGGTCGGCGGACCACTCCGCGCCCTGGCCGAACTCCGAGCCCATGAACAGCAGTTGCTTGCCGGGGTGGGCCCACATGTAGGCGAACAGCGCCCGCAGCCCGGCGAACCTGTTCCACTCGTCCCCGGGCATCTTGCCCAGCAGCGACCCCTTGCCGTGCACCACCTCGTCGTGGGACAGCGGCAGCACGAAGTTCTCGCTGAACGCGTACATCAGCGAGAAGGTGATCTCGTTGTGGTGGTAGTTGCGGAACACCGGGTCGTGGGCCAGGTAGTTCAGCGTGTCGTGCATCCAGCCGAGGTTCCACTTGAAACCGAACCCGAGCCCGCCGAGGTGCACCGGCCGGGTCACGCCGGGCCAGGCGGTGGACTCCTCGGCGATCATCATGATCCCGGGCACCCGGCGGTAGCAGGTGGCGTTGACCTCGCGCAGGAACGAGACGGCGTCAGTGTTCTCCCGGCCGCCGTGCTCGTTGGGCGTCCACTCGCCGGGCCCCCGGGAGTAGTCGAGGTACAGCATCGACGCCACGGCGTCCACCCGCAGCCCGTCCGCGTGGAAGTCCTCCAGCCAGCACAGCGCGTTGGCGACCAGGAAGTTGCGCACCTCGGGACGGCCGAAGTCGAAGATCAGCGTGCCCCAGTCCGGGTGCTCGCCGCGCCTGGGGTCGGCATGCTCGTACAGCGGCGTGCCGTCGAACCTGGCCAGCGCCCAGGTGTCCCGCGGGAAATGCGCGGGCACCCAGTCGAGCAGCACCCCGATGCCGGCCTGATGCAGCCGGTCCACCAGCGCCCGGAACTCATCCGGCGTGCCGAACCTGGCCGACGGCGCGTAATACGACGTCACCTGGTAGCCCCAGGAGCCGCCGTACGGGTGCTCGGCGACCGGCATGAACTCCACGTGGGTGAAACCGAGCTCGGTGACGTAGCGGGTGAGCTGGTCGGCCAGCTCCAGATAGGACAGCCCGGGCCGCCACGAGCCCAGGTGCACCTCGTACACGCTCATCGGCTGGCGCAGCGGGTCCCGGCCGTCCCGCGCGGCCAGCCACTCGCCGTCGCCCCACTGATACCGCGACTGGCACACCACCGACGCGGTGTCCGGCGGCCGCTGCGCACGGGCCGCCATCGGGTCGGCCTTGCGCTGCCACGTGCCGTCCGGCCCGCAGATCTCGAACTTGTACCTGGTGCCCTCCCCGGCCCCGGGCACGAACAGCTCCCACACGCCGGATCCGCCGAGCGAGCGCATCGGATGCGCATGCCCGTCCCAGAAATTGAAGTCCCCGATCACCCGCACGCCGCGGGCGTTCGGCGCCCAGACCGCGAAAGAGCTGCCGGTGACAGGATCAAAGCCCATCGGGAACGGGTTTTCGCCGGCCGCTGCCGCGGTGTGGCCGGCTGTGTTCGCCGGGGGAGCAGGGGCGCCGCCGGGGTATGCGCGGATATGAGCGCCGAGAACCCGCCACAGTTCCTCATGCCGGCCCTCGCCGATGAGGTGCAGGTCAATCTCGCCGAGAGTGGGCAGGTGCCGGTATGGGTCGTCGGCCAGCGGCTCGCCCCGCTGCCCGGGTGTTCCGGCGCCAGGCTGGCCGTCCTCGGCGCCCGGGTAGGTCACGGCGAGCCGGTAGTCGGGGATCTCGGTGCCCGGCACCGTCGCGGCGAACACGCCCTGGTGCAGGTGGCCGGCCGGGAACCGGCGGCCGTCGGCGAGCACGATGGTCACCGAGGTGGCGAGCGGCCGCAGGGTACGGATCGCGATCCCGCCGGTGACCGGGTGCGCGCCGAGGATGGCGTGCGGATCGTGGTGCAGGCCTGCCACGATCTTGTCGATCTCGCTGAGGCTGACCTGGGTGGCGCTGTCTTCCGCGGCGGCCACGGCTACATCCCGGCGATCGCGTCGAGCGGGATGGCCTGCCAGGACGGCCGGTGCCTGGCCTCGTAGGTCACTTCGTACACCGCTTTGT
>WNGQ01001547.1_pt1 | contig 23818 bp, 16 predicted proteins | sample 5407661 | NCBI WGS metagenome assembly WNGQ01 (sample SAMN13153382, study PRJNA577476) | soil metagenome | isolation source: 60 cm soil or saprolite under Garry oak tree replicate 2 | place: USA:California | collected 2016-06-15 | reverse complement strand
CGTTTTGCGCGCCAGCGATGGCCCGGTGCAACTGCAAGGCATCGCCGAAGAAGGCCTCGGAACCGAAGGTATCAAAACGAAAGATTTGCCTGCCTTCGGCGACCGTCCGTCGCGCGTTTGCGTTGATCAGGCGGTCGTTTGGGGGGAGTTCGTCCTCGGCCGCCCGCGCCTGGGTGCTTCCTTTTTCCCCGGTGTCAATCCCGAACCCGATGAGAAGCGCAACACCAAGTAGGAGAAAACCCACAATAGACTGAATGGCTTTATGTCTCATGTGCGACTCCTTTCTGAAGATTCATTGGATCTGCGTGGAAGCTTGCGGACAATAGTCGAGCTTCACGATGTCCCGTTTACTGGCTCGTAGGTCGATCCGATCCCCCTGTGACCGATTAGATGAAGACGCGGAGCGCCGCGTTCCCGGCTTTGAGGATTGCCCCTACACGCGACGCGGGAAAGGATTTCTCAGGCCCACGTAAAATGCGGATATGCTGCAACGCCGCTCGGCCGCCGCGATCGTCATCCGCGGTGCGCGCCAGAACAACCTCAAGAACCTCTCGCTCGAGCTGCCGCTGAACGAGCTCGTCGTGGTGACCGGCGTCTCCGGCTCCGGGAAGTCCTCGCTCGTCTTCGACACGCTCTACGCGGAAGGGCAGCGGCGCTACGTCGAGACTTTCAGCCCGTACGCGCGGCAGTTCCTCGCGCCTCGACGCCGGGGAGCGCGAGGAGCAGGGCGTCGAGCTGGGATTTGAGCGTCGGACGGTCGGGCACGAAGCCGATTATACGGAGCTCAGCAGCTCCGGCATCCGCGACTCGAGCGCGAGCAGCGCGCGCTTGCGCTCCAGGCCGCCGGCGTAGCCCGTGAGGCTGCCGTCCGCGCCGACGATGCGGTGGCACGGCACGAGGATCGTGATCGGGTTGCGCCCGGTCGCCGCGCCCGCGGCGCGCGCGCTGCCGGGGCACCCGGCCCGCCGCGCGAGGGCGTCGTAGGTGATCGTCTCGCCGAACGCGACCGTGGAGATCGCCTTCCACACGGACTTCTGGAACGGCGTGCCTTCGGGCGCGAGCGGCGTCTCGAACGCCTCGCGCTCGCCGGCGAAGTACTCGGCGAGCTCGCGCTTCGCCTGCGCGAGGACCGCGTGGCCCGCGTCGCGGCGCCACCGCGCCTCGAGCTCGGGATGGTATTTCTGGCCGTCGAAGTAGACGCCGGTCAGGCCGTCGCTGTCGGCGACGAGCAGCATCCGCCCGTGCGGGCTGTCGTAGAGATCGTAATAGCGCATGGTCACTCCTTCAAAGATTGCCACAGGTGCATGACGGCGTACGCGCGCCAGGGCCGCCAGGCCTCGCCCGCGGCGAGCGCGCGGCGCGCGTCGGTCGTGCCGAGCGCCTTCATGACGCCGAGGTCCGTGTGCGGGAACGCGTCGGGCCAGGAGAGCGCCCGCATCGCGATGTACTGCGCGGTCCATTCGCCGATCCCGGGCAGCGCGCGCAAGGTCTCCAGCGTCGCCTCGACGTCGGCGTTCGGCACGAGCGCGAGCTTCCCGTCCGCGACCGCGCGCGCGAGCGCGGCGATCGTGCGGGCGCGCGCGAGCGGCATGCCGAGCTTCGCGATGCGCGCGGGCGGGACTTCGGCGACCGTCGCCACGGTCGGGAACAGCGTCGTCAGCGAATCGAACGGCGTCGACACGGGATCACCGAGCGCCGCGGCGAGGCGCCCCGCGAGCGTGCTCGCGCCGGCGACCGACACCTGCTGCCCGAGAATCGCGCGCACCGCCGTCTCGAAGCCGTCGAACGCGCCCGGCACGCGCAGCCCCGGGCGGCGCGCGGCGAGACGCCCGAGCGCCTGCGCCACGTCCGCGGGATGGCAGGCGAGGTCCATCAGCGCCTTCACGCGCGAGAGCGCGGGCGGCAGCGCTGTTGCGAGCGAGGCCGAGACCGTGACGCGCAGCGTCGGCTTCGCAGGCGAGAGCGCGACCGCGATCCAGCCCGCGTGCGCCTTGCCGTCCGCCGCGATGCGCACCGTGCGCCGGTAGCGAGCGCCCTCCACCGCCTCCACGCCTGGGATCGCGCGCGCGCCGAGGAACGCGCTCACCGCCGGCCAGTCGAACGGCGGCCGGAACGCGAGCTCGAACTCGAGCGCGTCGGACACGGCCGCGCCGTTCCGCCGCCCGCGCAGCTCGCCCGGCGCCAGGCGGTAGCGCTCGCGGAACAGCGCGTTGAACCGCCGCACGCTGCCGAACCCGCTCGCGAACGCGACCTCCGTCACCGGCAGCGCCGTGTCCGTCAGCAGCCGCTTCGCGAGCAAGAGGCGCTGCGTTTGCGCGAACTCCACCGGCGACACCCCGAACTCCGCGCCGAACGCGCGCCGCAGGTGCCGGTCCGTGATCCCCAGCCGCGCCGCCACCGCGTCCAGCCCCTCGTCGTCCAGCGCCCGGTCCTCCATCATCGAGGCGGCGGCCTGCGCCAGCCGCGTCGTCGCGTCCACGCTCGCGTTCCCCGGCGCCAGCTCCGGCCGGCAGCGCAGGCACGGCCGGTACCCGAGCGCCTCCGCCGCCGCCGCGCTCGGGAAAAAGCGGCAGTTCTCGCGCTTCGGGGGCTTCACCGTGCAGACGGGCCGGCAGTAGATCCGCGTCGACGACACCGCCACGAAAAAGCGCCCGTCGAAGCGCGCGTCGCGGGCGCGGAGCGCGCGGTAGCAGATGGCGGAATCGAGGGTCATGCGCGCATTATGCGCGCGAGGGGTGGGGGTGTCTGGCCGTTTTCGGACATTGGAGTGGGGCCTTAGCGGCGCCTGTGCACGTGGGCGGAACGGGGCTAGATTGCCCGGACCCTTCGTCTGGTTTGTGGCCTTTAAGCAGAATAGTCTTACCGCTATAAACACTATACTCTTGTGCCCAAGCTACACGAAAGACTTGCTGCACGTTCCGCTCTCGAAGGAGGCGGTGTGGGATTGCATGCCTGTCCCCTTTGAACTTCTGGAAGCGGAAGCCGAGCCCCAAGTACGCGCAGTCCTCGGTCACTTCCTTTTTGTCTATATCCACCCGTACATGGATGGAAACGGCCGGCTCGCGAGATTCTTGATGAATCTGATGCTCGTTCCCGCGGGCTACGTTTGGACGGTGATTCCAGTAGAAAGGCGCAAGGAGTACATGGATGCGCTCGAGCAGGCGAGCTCTTTCGCGAACATCGCGCCTCTTGCGGCCTTCGTCGCGGGCTTGGCGAAAGCGCAGGCCAAGGAACCTCTTCCTCGGCCGCGCTGAATTCGAAAGGGCGGGGCATCGCCGGTGCCCCGCCGGTACACCGTCGCCGCTGATGCAGGCGAACATCCTGTCGCTGACGAAATAGGCGTCCAGGCTGTTGATCGTCCTTGCGCTGACGCCGGGGAGCTTGAGAAGCAGAGCATCGATCTGCGGCTTGGGGCTGGACTTGGTGGTATCGGGATTCAAATAGGATCCGCCGGGGGTTATCAACGTTCGCGCTTTGCCGCGCCGCATGTGCAGCGCAGCGAGCTGAAGGCGTCGGTCAAGAATGCCTGTTAGGTTACGGCCGCGTTGACTGTAGCGCGCCGTCGTTCAGCCGATCTATTTCTTGGCAGGGTGAGGATGGGCGCGGCGTAGGGTCGGCGACACGACCTTGTCCGAGACGTGAAAGTCCCAGACCGCGGCGCCGCCGCTTGCGGCGAACTCCGCCACGAGCTTCGGCAGGTCGTCCAGATTCTCGACCGTCTTTCCCTGGAGCCCGAATCCGCGCGCGATGCCCGCGAAATCGCAGTAGCCGAATACCGACCCGTCCTCGAGCATCCCCTCCGAGCGGAGCTTGTGCAGCTCGGAGCCGTACGCGCCGTCGTTCATCACCACGATCAGGATGTTCAGCCGGTGGCGCTTGATGGTCTCGAGCTCCTGCACGTGCATCATCAGGCTGCCGTCGCCGTCGAACAGGACGACGGTTCGATCCGGGCGCGCGGCGGCCACCCCCATGGCGAACGAGATGCCGTTGCCGATCGCGCCGAACTCGCGGATGGTGAGGAACTTCTCCTGCGGACGCGAGGGCATCTGCGCGAAGAACCATGAGCAGTGACCTCCCGAGTTCACCATCTCCCATTCGTGCGGCAAAGCCTCTTCCAGCGCTTCGACCACGCGGCGCGGGTCGAGCAGCCCCGGCTCGATTTCGAATGGGTGGCTGTCGGGCTTCGAATCGCGGATGCGCGCCGCCATCGCATCGCTGCGCCAGCTTCCGCTTCGTCCACCGTTGCGGCCCGGCAACGCCGCCGTCAGCGCCTCGACGCCCAGGCGCGCGTCGGCTCGCAAGTGATGACGCGCCACCTCCTGGCCTTGACTGACCGCGACGGGGTCGATATCGATCTGCAGCATCTTCGCCTTCGGCCAGAGCTGGCCGCCGCCGCCCGCGTGGTAGGCGAGCGAGCAGCCGACGGCGACGACGAGGTCGGCCTGCGCCAGATATTCGAGGCCGGCCTCGGGCGTGAAGCTGCCCGAGATGCCGATGCAAAAAGGATCGTCGTGGAACAGCCCTCGCGCGGGAAGCGTCGTGGACAGCAGTCCACCCGTCCTGGCGGCCAACGCCCGGCAAGCAGCCCCCGCCCTCGCTTCGACCGCACCCAGGCCGGCAAGCACGACGATCCGTTCGGCGCCGGCGACCAGTTGCGCGGCGCCGGCCACGTCGTCGGGATGCGGCGGCATCGGTGAAGGGCGCGGCAACAGCTCGCGCGAGGGCCTCGGCAGACCCGCCGGTCCGTCCCAAGGCCGGCCCTGCAGATCGAACGGAACACCGATCACCACGGGCCGGCGTTCGCGGCGCGCCTGCAGGAATGCGTCGCGTACCGCAACAGGCATGCGCTCGGGCATGTGCAAGCTGTGATAGGCGGCACCCGTCGCGGTGACGAGCGGCGCCTGGTCGATTTCCTGGTTGTACCAGCCGCTTTTCAGCGGCGCTTCCCCGGCGAACACCACCAGCGGCAGATGGGCGCGCACCGCCGCCGGGAGCGCCGTGATCAATTGCGTCACACCGGGCCCGCACGTGACGCTCGCCACGCCCACTTCCCAGTTCTTTCGCGAGTACGCCATGGCGGCAGCGAGCGCGCAATGCTCGTGCCTGACATAGACCATGCGGCATCCTCCCTCGGACAAGCGCGCGGCCCAGTTCATGTTCGCATCCCCGAGAAGCGCAAAACATGTCCGCACGTCCTCCTGCACGAAGGCCTTGGCGAGGATGTCGTACACGCGGGGCTTGGCTTCACTCTTCATCGTTCCAACTCCCGCATTGAATGTTTTCAATAACGCGCACCGAGCAGCGCGCTGAGAAAATGTCGAAAGCCGGCGTTGCGCTGCCGACTAAGGCTCAACGCATCCCAGGCGCGGCGGCGCATCGTGCGTTGAGTCGAGCCGGTTTGCCAGCTCCTGCATTTCCTCCAGCGCCGATACGATCCGCTCCAGGGGCAGCTCCGCCCAGCGCCGCAGTTGCTCGCGGCGCGCGCCTTGCCACGTGGTCAAGCTCCAGTCGATCGCCGCGTCGTGCAGCTCATTTACCGCCATGGTCTTCCAGCCTGATTTTGAGATGCTCGATGTCGATCATATCCTGCGCGCGACCGGCCGCGGTTTTCATTTCAATGAGCGTCGGGATCGAGACGAAGCGCACCGGGACGGCGCCCAGCGGCTTGACCAAGGCGCGCGCGTGCTCCTGGTCGAACGGGAACGGCTCGCGCACGAACATATCGACGGGTGTCTCGCGGTGCGAGTCGCTCCAGAACTGGAGTACCCGCATGCCCTTTTCGGAGATCCAGGTGTCACGCAGCTTTGCGTCCGCAAACTGCTCCGCCGTGACCGGAACCACGGGGCGGTACCCGATCGCCCCCAGCGCGGCGAACGCCGCCTTGGCGTTGCCGGGGACCAACTGCACGACAAGGTCGACGTCTTTCGTGAAGCGCAAGTACCCGTGGGCGTTGACCGCGAGGTCCCCTGCGATCAAATAGCGCACCCCGGCGCGGTCGAGCGCCGTGACGATGGCGTCGAAGCTGGCGAGCTTCATGGGCGATCATCATACGGAAAAAACCGCCCATCCCGCGAGTTTCGCGGCGTTGCCGCGGGACGCGCTCCCGACGGACGTGAATCCCGATCTGCATAGGCGAAGGCGTTGGGGGTGGACGATAAAGATTTGGGGTTCGGCGCTCGCTTCCCCCCTCTTAGAGCCGGCCGCGGTTGATCTGGAATAACGGCGCGAAGGCCCGCCACAAACGCGAAGCCCTGCGATTCATCGCGGGGCTTCAATTTGGCACTGACCGTGGCATCCCTTCGTCACGTCACCGTGACGCATGCTGGCCTGGTATGTCGCTTCCGAGTGGACCCGGCTGGGGGTCATTCATCCCTCGATCGGGTACACCGACGAGTCGATCGAGCTTTTTCTCGCGTGCGGGCTGGAGAAGCGGCAGGCGAGCCTGGACGGCGAGGAGTTCCTGGAGGTCTTCAGCGTGCCTTTCGAACACGCGGTTGTGATGGTGCGAGACGGTCAGACACGGACGGGAAGACCGTGGCGGCGCTCTGGGTGCAGGCATTCGGGGCCAGCCCCTTGTAATCAACACTGTTGCGAGTAACGCTCGGCGCCATCAGCGACAAGTTCCCGCCCCCCATATCTCCGAAAGCGTTCACTTATCGCGCGAGACGGGCGTGCGGGCGTCTGTCAGCGCGATGTCCCATCTTCGCAGCTTGTGGTCGCGCCCAAACGAAAGCAGCCGCCCGTTCGCGGAATCAAGCACCAGCCCCATGACTGGCGCCGCGTGGCCTGCAAGGGCAAGGGTGAGCGGCCTGCCGGATCGGGCGTCCCAGAGGCGCACGGTCCCGTCCGCGCTGCCCGACGCGACCAAGCGCCCATCCGGGCTGAAGGTGATCGCCGTCGTCGGGTGCTCGTGCGCTTCCCACGCGCTGATCGGGTTTCCGGATTCCGCGTCGAACAGCCGCACGCGTCCGTCCATGCCGCCGGTCGCGACCTGTCGGCCATCGGGGCTGAACGCGGCGCAGACCACTGCCCCCCGGTGGGCGCGTTCCATGACGCGGAGCCGGGGTGACGGCGCGTCTGTCCGGCCGAAAGAGAGCGTGCCCTCGGAGGTGCCGACCACGAACAGAGGCGTTTTCTCGCTCGCCGCAAGGATCGTGACTTTTCCCTCCGCGACGTGGTTCAACGTGCGCAGGTGGGCACCGTTCTCCGGAGCGAAAATGCGAATGCCGTGTTGGCCCCAATTGAGCGCGAGCGACCCGTCCGACAGAAAAGCGTGAGCGGTCTCGTAGTCGGCCAGTTCGACCACGGTGAGTAGCTTGCCGGTCCTCGTTTCAAACACCGCCATCTGCTTGTCTGTGAGCCCGGTTGCCACCTGCCGGCCGTCGGCGCTAAGCGCCGCGTTTTCGTACAGCGTGACGTGGCGCGACGGTCCGACCTGGGTCTTGAACGGGCCGCCGATCAGTCGAATTGCACCGCCATTCTCAAGCGCAAGCGGTCCATGGCTCGTGTCCAGCCCCAGCCGGTTGCTGCTCATGTCGATCGCGTTCGACAGTGATTGAATCGCCAAGTCCGCGACGTCTTGCGGGGGGCTAAGCGCCTCCGGCGCCGAACGACGTGCGCCCTCGGTCCGCGCCGGTCGATCCGGTGAGTGGATTGCGAGATCCCACACGCGGCAATCCGTCCGTGTGTAAGTGCCCATGCCACACGCGAAGAAGCGCCTAAGGTCGCGCGAGAACTCGAAGCCGCGCATCGAGTGCTGTTTCCACAATTTGACGCGCCCGAGTCCTTCGCCGCTGGCGCTGTCCCACAGGCCGATGACGCCGTCGCTTCCCGCGGTCAGGAGGTGACGCTGGTCAGGCGAAAACGCGATCTTCTGGATCAATCCGACATGGCCGACGATCGGATCGATGAGTTGCCGGCCGCTGACCGCATCGAGGACGACGACTTGGTTGATGTCTTGCGGCAGCGCGCGCGCGACTGCCAACCGGCGACCGTCGGGGCTGAACGCAAGCGCGTCGATCCGGCCGATCCCCTTCCAGGATTCACCGATAGGCCGGGGGGTGGACGCATCTAAGCGGTATACGGCATCGTCTCCCGTCACCACGAGCAACGCGCTTCCGTCCGGACTCAAGACAAGGGCTTTGATCCTGACGTCAGAGCCGTCAGGACGCGCGCCGACCTGGTACCGACTGAGCTCCCTTCCCGTCGCGCGATCCACGGTGACCACGTCGCGTGGACCGGAGACGGCGAGCCGCGCGGCATCAGAGCTGAAGGCAAGCGATGCCGCGGGGTAGCGCCATGTTCCGGAGAGCTTCCCGGTCGGAACATGCCACAGGTGCGTACCCGCGGCGCCGCCGGACACCGCCAGCCACTGGCCGTCGCCGCTGAAGGCCATCGCGATGGCACGTTGGCCCACAGAGGCTTCGAGAAGGATTTTCTTGCTGGCGAGGTCTTCAACCACGACGCCGTTTCCCCGGACGAAAGCAACACTGCGACCGTCCGGGCTAAACAGGGGCAGCGCGCCATCGAAGGAATGAAATTGTCGCGGTAGCGCCGCCAGCGGCGCCGGTTTGCTTGAAACGCTCGCCGACCAGATCCCAACTACACCGTCTTTGCCCGCCGTCACGACGAGATCGCCTTTGCGCGAGAAGGCCGTTTGATGAATGATGGATTCGCGGTGCTCGACGACTCCCTGAGCGCGCGGGCGTCCGGTCCTCCAGTCGACGAGCGCGAGGCCGCCGAAGCTGTCGCCAACCATCAGGCTCTCGCCGTCTCCGGTAAAGGCAATGCCGGTAATGCCGTACGTCTCGCCATAGGCCGTCAGGGGCGCGGCGGCGGGTCGGCTCGAGCGCAAGTCCCAAAACTTGATTGTCCCGTTCCCGCCATCGCCGATGAGTGCCCTTCCAACCACGCCGAAAGCGGAACTGACGGCGAGTATGTGCTCGTTGGAGTCGAGGGCGAGACGGCGCGGACCTTTGCCCTCGAACGCGAACGGCGAACGGGATTCTCGTCCGGTTTCGACGTCCCAGATTCGGATCGTGTCGTCCATCCCTGCCGAGATTAGCGTTCTTCCATTGTCGGCGAAAACGATCGCCGTGATGAGATCTCGATGCCCGGAAAGCGATTGGCCAAGTTCCTTGCCGGTCGCGCGATCCCGGATTCGAATCGTCTTATCGCCTGAACCGGCCGTGGCGATGCGGGAGCCGCCGGGATCGAAATTGAGCGCCGTGACCTCCCCCTTTCCGGTGGATGTCTGCCAGAGTACGTTGCGCGTGTGCGCGTCCCAGAGCGTCACATTGCCGTCCACGGCGCCCACGGCGATCGCGCCACCGTCTCCGCTCCATGCCAGGGTCGCCGCCTCGGACAGGACCGCAAGTTCGCGCCCGCTCTCCAATGTTCCAATCGGCTCGCCTGTGGCGGCGTCCCATATGCGCAGCGGGCCGTCACCGGCCGAAACGACGTGGCGCCCATCAGGGCTGAGCGCCACCTTGTATACGGATGAATACAGGCCTTGACTCGGCTTGCCGACCCTCTGTGTCTGCCATAGCGGCGTTGCCTGTGCTACGCCCGTCGTGCTGTCGCTTGTGTCGGCTATGCCGTGCAGTGCGACGCCGAACGAAAACAAGGCGAGCGCCGCAAGCGGCGCGATCACTGTTACGCGCACGGAGCGCTGGGCGATGCAAGGAACGCGATGCATGGCCGCCAACTTTGGAGCACGGATCTCCCAATTTGGCCGGGGTGTTGACCCGAGAGTTTCAGGCGACAGGGATACCTCGCGGTTTCTCGGGTCCGGGTTCCAGGCTATTTCCACTCACCGCCGCCGTCGCATTCGCCGCCGAACGGCGGCGACATGTAAACGCCCGCGAGGCCCACGAGTTGGCCGGCTTTGGCCGCACTCGAAAGATAGAGATGAACGGGTCCGTCCGCGTCGACAAAGCTGACGAGGAAATCCGCGCTCCCGTCTCTGTCCAGGTCGCCGGCCCATTGCAGATAACTGCGCGGGTGAAACGTGCCCGAGCAATTCCCCAGGCTTCCCAGCAACAGCTGCCGTTTTCTCTGAGCCCGCAGCTGAAGATAGAAAGCGGATCCGTAACCGTGCCCCTCTGGCATCAACTGCTGCATCGTCTCCTTAGTAAGCAGCATGGGCACGAACATGGCGGTCTGGCCGTTCGGAAGATCGATCAGCACCTCCAGGGTTCCCCTTCCGGTCGGCTGCTTAAGAGGATAGTGCGGCGCGTAGTACGTCTGGACAGTTCCAGTTCTCAGCCACGGCGGCGCGGCGGTGATATGGAACCACGCAACGACCGGATATCCGAAGCCTCTGTTTCGTGTGAAGGATAGCCGCTGGCCGAAGGTCGGCTTGTCGTCGTAGTGTCCTTGCCAGAATTCCGGAGTCACCTTCAGAGTCGCCGGTTCGAGCACGCAGCCTTTTGCATCGCAGGCGAGCGCGAGCCAGTCGTCGCCGGTCTTGAACTGCTGCCTCGGCTGCCAGAGGTCGTTGCCGAATACGAACCTTACGTTCCCCTGCATGGTTGCTTCCGATTGGCGCGCGACCGCGTTCAAGTCCGCGAGGTGCCGTGCGATAGGATGAGCGGCTCGGTCCGGTTTTACTTCCTGCGCGGCCGCACGCAGTAACGCGCCAGACAGGGCCAGTGCGATGAAGGTGGAAGCGATCGGGCGCATCGAAAGTCCCTCCGGCAGTGTCCTATAACCCCGCGACTGGCAGCACGACGCGCTTGCCGCCAGGCAGGTCTCGAAAGATGATTCGTCCGAGATGGTCGCGCCAGTCTCTTTCCGGAGCCTCCCAAAGCGTCACCCAGCGCCGATCGGCGGTATTGAACCATTGCACCATCCGGTCGTCCCTTGCGCGGTGGGGTGCGGCATCGACCCGGTGCTTACCGAGGAGAAATAGCTCGCCTTGAGCCACATACGGGTGCGCGGCAAGGAGCAGCAAGTCCGTCTTTATTGCCGGCGCCTCCTGGGCCTCGAACTCGCGCCACGATTTCCCGTCGGCCGTGCTGATTTCCAGAATCCCCCGCGCTTCCAATCCGAGACTTGCTGTTTCGTCCTTGCCAATTGCCGCGCCGACAGGCACGCCTCCCCACTTCACGACGCTACCATCGTCGAGGATCGCGACCCTGCCACCTCTGCCACGCGACGGCGCCGTTTCACGCCAGATCTTCGTAGCGGGGTCGTAGATTTCATGGGTCGTCGACGGAATATAATCTCCGATGCCTACGAATCGGTCGGGGACGTCTTGGCTCATTGTGTTTTCATCGAGCACCGCAATCCCGTGACGCTGCTGTTCGCCGCCCGCGACGATAATCCGCCCGTCGCGTAATTCCCTGACCATAAGGAACTCCGTTCCGCCTTCCACTCCAGCTTCCCACCCGGACTGTCTCCTATTGCGGTTTAGGGAAGGAAAGCTGCTTCGCTGTATCGTGGGGTTGCCCTCCGATGCACCGCTAATGATCAACCGCTCCACGATACCGCCGGGCTTCACGGCAATCAAGCTGCCATCGCTGAGTTGTCCCAGCGCAGCGCCTTCGTCCATTTCGAGCTCCAGGGTAACCCAGCGCGCCTTCTCGATCGGCGTCCCGGCTGGCAGTAGCTCCGGCGGCGGAAACTGCAGCGTGCTACGCGTTCGATCTCCGCTGACGCCTCCCACAACCAAGAATGATCCGTCCTTCAATCTGAATACCTGGGCGCTTGTACGGGAATGATTGAGTGAGGCGACCGATTGAATGCGCCCGTCGGGCCGGATCGCCTCGACCGCCGCCGACGCCACGCCGTTTACCGATCCTCCCGCAGCCAGTCCCGGAGCGTCGCCCTGCGGAGGCAAGAACGCGATGCCCCACCTCTGCAAGGTTATGCCCGCTTCGGTGCGGATGCGCTGCGATCCATCCATGCCGGAGGACTGAATCCGCAGCGACACGAGCGACCATACCTTCGGCCCATCGCCGCCCTGTGTACACCACAAGTAGGCGCGGCCGTCAAATGAGACGGGAACGGCAACGATCTCGCCGCCCTTACTGTCCGCAGGACAGGATTCCCCCGTCGACCGCCATCCGGCGCTGTCGAAGTCGTACGCTTGCACGGCGTTGCTGCCGTTCCACGCGCGTACCATTCCGCCTGCCACGAGCAGCTGTTTGCCTTGTTGCCCCGATACCCAAATCGCCTGATGGCCCGCCACGCCGACGGTGAGCGGCGCGCCGGGGGCAAAGCGTTTTCCGCGCGGATCCAGGCGCTCGGTGCTGCGACTAGGGACATCATTCCACGTGTGTTTGGGACTCCACCCCCCCGCCACCATCACACCTCCATCCGGCAACAATGTTGCCGTCGCGTTGGTGCGCGGTTCGGTCATTTTGGGTCCCACCTGCCACGCTCTTGCGGCCAGGTCCAGGATATAGGTATCGGCGATCATGGGTTCGTAACCGACATAACGGGAGGTCGACCCCCCCAACGCCATGACCCTGCCGTCGGACAGCTCAACGAAGCTCACCCCTCGTCGGATTTCGCCCGGAAGGTCTGGCAGTTGTTCGACCGCCAGTTCGCCGTCACGGAAAGTGATTCGCTCGACGGCGTTCGTAAACGTCTTCGCTTCCTTGTCGTATCCGACAACGCCGCCGAGCACGAGGACGGACTTGTCTCGCAGCACCAGCACGTAGGGCCGCTCGCGTCCGACGTGCAGTCGGCTGATTGCCACCTGGTTTTTCGTGTTGAGCAACACCACCCGCGCCGGGTCGCGTTGCCATTGCCGGCTCGCCACATACTGGCCGCCGAAAATCAGCAATCCGAAAGGAGTTGCGGCTACCGAGTGCTGTGAACCCGGCGCAAATACCAAGGTGGGCTCTGACACGCGGTATTGCTCCACGCTCCCCGTCGTCGGCCTCCAGCGCAGAAGCTCCGTGAGGTTCGTCCGGTTGCCGTTACGGGAAAGCCACAGCGCCTCCCCGTCGTGGTCGAGCGCAATCGGAAACTCGTCGGGTGGCCGCGGCGGTTCTCCGCCGGTCGGCGCTCCCGGCGTTGGCGCGATGGCGGACACCGACACGCCGGGTGCCCCCGGCTCCGCGATTGCAGGTGCTTGACCGGGCCGGAGTTGGGATTGGAGCCGAGGTCCCGCGCTCGGCGTGACGAGCGTGGCGTTCAGCCCGGTCAGGCCTCCGTTGCCGCCGCCTTTCATCAACGAACCGCGTATCCATACCGACGTCCCGACGTTCTTTTCCAAGGGGTTGAACCCCGCCGGCTCCAGAGAGTGGCTGTAGACCTGCAATACCCGGGTGTCGCTGAAGACCAGGTGGTTGCCCGTCGCCTGACCCTCTATCTCTATCCTAAACTCGGAATAGATGTCGCGCGTATATCGAATGGCGCCAATGAAGCGGCCGTCCGGTTCGACTCTCTCGATGACGAGCCTAATGGGGTAGCTACGCCTCGTCATGGCGCTGCTCTCCCAGTTCGCTCCGATCCGAGTGGCAGTGATCTCGCCTTCCCAAATGGACGGAGCGAGCCTGTAGTTCGGTTCGAGATTGATCCAAAATACGATCTGCGGCCAGAAAAGATACGCGCCGAAGACCAGAAGGCCGGCCGAGGCCGCGACGACGGATTTCCATCGCGCCCGGGAACCGGACGCAAGGCGTCGCGCCAGAAGCGAAAGCCCGACGCCGGCGAAGTAGGCCACCAAGGCAGAGACCGTGCAGGTGAGCGCAATCAGAACACCGCTCATCACGACGACGCTGAGCGGGTTCGGCGCCTCCCTGTCGAAAAGAGACGTTGCGATGCCGACAAGCACGCCAGTCGCCACGCCAAGCGCGATCCCCCGAATTGCGTTCGCGATACGCGGGAGGTACAGAGGCGGGGCCGCGGACATGACCGCGCCGAGCGTGAGCATGAGAATGGCAGGCGTGAGCTGATGCGGGGCAAGGTTGACGAGTCCGCCGAAGACCGCGTATGCCGCGACGTATGCCTGTACGGCCGTCGCGAACAGACCTGCGACGAGACAGAACAGCATCACGCCTGGCGATCCCCATGCGGCCTTGGCCTGCTGCCAAGCGAATGGGGAATATGGGGTCGGAGTGACTTTCACCAGTTGAAAGGAAATTCAATCCGGCTGAGATTCCGCCGCACTAAGTCGAAGCGATCGCCTGGGCATGGACAAGGCCACCGTCGCCAGACCGGCGACGATGCAGAACAGCATCGCGGCGACCGAGCCCCAAGCCTCCCGGGCTCGCCGCCATCCGAGGAAATCAAGCTCCATGCGATCTCCTTGTTACGGTGCTCGCGAAGCTCGCCCGGCGACTACGAGCTCCCGGTAGACGCCTTCGGCGGGACGGCAAAACGCACGGTCTCCCCGTCGCGCTCCATCAAGAACACCGCCCAGCGGGGCTCCTTGCGCAGGTAAGCGGCGACCGACGCGTCCACGGCCCTGAGACGCCGGTTCAGCTCCTTTCCGAACGCGTCGGCGTCCACGACGTTCGAAGTCGGCGGCGAGACGCCTTTTTCGTCGCGCCACTTTTCGAGCGGCGCGGGCGTGAAGAACCACTTCGCTTCGTGCCCGATCGCCCGACTCACGCGGTAAAGATGATCGCACCTCGAAAAACGCGGGTCATCGTGCGATTTTGACACGTTCTGGAGCGGGCACGGGTTTGCTCCGACGACGCTGGCGGCGCCCAGATCCCCTTTTTCCATGGCGTCGATCATGCGCTCGTACAGAGCGGCCGCGGGAGTGCGAGCCAGCCCGCGCAGTTCCTCCCGGGTGTATGCGCCGAGCGCCGGGACGAAGCCGATGGACTCGAGCCTCTGGCGGGCGAGCTGCCGCTCCGCCGGGTCCTCCGAGCAATCGGTCTCGATGCCGGCGCGATCGAGCATGGACGAGGTGTTGCAGGTCCGCAGTATCACCTCGGCGACCGGATCGCCTTTCGCCATCGCCTGCTTCAGCGCCGGCAGCCAGGCCGCGTTCAGCGCCCGGCGCGCTCGCGCGTGCGCCGCCGCGGCGCGCCCGCTTCCTCCCTTCATGCCCTCGAGCTGGGCGACGTCGCGACGCAGCTCCCAGACGTCGATCCATCCGCGCTGGTCCACAACCGCGCGCGGGGCGCGGGGCTGCTCGCTCGGCAGGACTGCGGCCATCGTGACGAGCGCGGCGATGTTCTCCGGCGGCGCATCCGGCACGGTCGCCGGTGCGGGTGGAGCGGCAACCGGCTTGGCGACGGCGACTTCGGGACGTTTCGTGCTGTCGAGCTGAGCGACGAGCCTCGCCCGCCCGTTCTTGTCGGTTCCGGTCATCGTCGTGCCGCTGATCCATACGTCCTTGCGATCGCCGATCGGAACGTTGCCGCCGCGCAGGATCTTCGTATCCTCGAAGACCAGATGATTGCCCTCGGCCTTGCCTTCGATCGCGAGCCGAAAGTCGCGCTCCCAGTCCATGTACCCCGTGAATCGGCCGTCCGGTGCCACCCGCTCGACGACCAGAGTGAAAGGATAGGCGCGCTCGAAGCTCACGCTTCCGTTCCAGACCGACGGCACCAGCCGGTAGCCGGGGTCGGCCTTGTACCAGGGCTCGATCAGGGGCGAGAGCGGCGACGAAAGGCCGAGAGCGCAGAACGCCAGGACCGCGGCGCCCGCGATGTACCTGGGAACGGCGTGCGCGTCGGACGCGAAGTATCGCGCGAGCCGCGACAGCAAGGCGCCGACGATCCACGCCGCCAGCGCCGAGATCACGCAGACCACGGCGATCGAGCCCGCGGTCGTCATGATGGCGACGAAGGCCTGCTCGGAGGCGTTGTCGAAAAGCGAGGTCGCCGCGCCGGCGATGACGCCGCTCATCAGGCCGAGCGCCGCTCCCAGGCCCGCGCTCTTCGCGCGCGGCAGATACAACGGCGGCACGGCGGACACCGCCGCGCTCAGCGTGACGATGCGCAGGCCGAGCGTGATCTGGCCTGCCTCGAGGACGCCGAAGGTGGCGAACATAGCGATCCCGGCGTAGTAGGCGCGGAACTCCAGCGCCGCCACAACAGCCATGATGCAGAGCAGCATCAGGCCGACCGAACCCCACGCGGCGCGGGCTTCCGGCCATCGGAGCAGGGCGGCGAGGCTCCGTCTAGCCGGGTCGCCGGCGGCACGAGCGCGCGTCTTGCGGGTGGAGGACGGATCGGCCGGCATGTTTGGGCTTTGGCGGATGGTACAACAGCTCGGGCCGGGCGCCGATGCCGATGCAATCCGCGTGACGGTGTTGTTGTCGTTCCTAAAGGAGGAAAGGGGGAGACGGCGAACTTATCGGGGTCGACTCTCTCGCTGCCGCCGTGCCCTTTGGGGCTGCTCCTGCATACATCGGGGCGAAGAAGCTCGAGAGCTACGGTTTCAACCTTGCTCGAGCTCGTGCGGGGGTAAATTCCCTCTCCCCCGGGAGAGGGCCAGGGTGAGGGATTTCCCGCTCCCTCCGCTCTGCCTCCCCGCAAGCGCTTGCCCAGATCCCGCGTCTGCGCGGGACCTGGCTGCACATTCAAGGCAACAACCGCGCCACGCCAAAGTCCGTGCGCACACTCGATGCCACGGATCCGCCGAGCAACACCCGGCCGTCGCCCTGGATCGCGAGGCCCGTGCAGGAATCCTGCGTCGCGGCGCCCATCGGAAATACCGCTGCGCCGGACTGGTTGAAGGTGACGTCAACATCACCATTGCCGATAAGACGCTCAACGTAGTAGTCGGCGTCGCCGTCCGGAGTCCACCACGAGGTACCGCCCAGCACGATGCGGCCATCGGCCAGCAGGCGCACCGCGCGGATCTCGCTCGGACCCGTATTCAGCGGACGCGCGATGTAGCCGCTTCCGCCAACAGTACTTTTCTAATTATTTTTGAATCTCCCTTTTTCCAATGAGCTACATTACGCACACCTCGCCCTTGCGGGATTGCACCCAGACGCCGCTACACGAGCATGCCGAGCCGCGGTAAGCTTCGCGATCGCGTCATGCTCGGAAGCCCGTCGTGCGGCAAGATTCTGTGGAGCAGGCGCATCGAAACATTGGGTGCTTGCTCATGATGTGTAAGACCAGACGACCCTACGGGAACTCCGAGGCGGCGGGATCGTCATTTCCCAACAAATTCGTCGCCGTGCTCCTTACCGTGGCTTCTGTAGCCGCTGCCGCGCATCCGCTCGACGACCCTAAGCTTCGACAATGTTTGAGAGGATGGGAGGACTGGGGGCTTGCTGCCCGCCTGCCCTATTTTCCCCGCCTTCACGCTGGTAATTGCTTCGTCGAGGAGCCCGACGCGACAGCGGCGCAAGGCAGCTTTGGCGGTTTGAAACCGCGCAGGCTGAAGCTCGAATTCGGGTTCGACACGCAGTGGTACCCGGGGTCATCCTCCGGCACGCCCGGCAGCGCATCTTACGACCACCGATACAAGGACGCCGCCGCTGCGGCGATTCAGCACTTCGCGCGGCTGCTGATCGCGCAAGGTTATCGGCCCGCCGGGGGCGCCGCCGCCACGGAACCGCAGACCGCCCTCGCCATCGGCCCCAGCGCCTACGAGCGAGCATCTTCCGGCGGTGTACGCCGGGTCGAATTTCGACCCATGGGAATCGACAGACTGGCGATCATGCTTGAGCAAAAACGCGGCGCGCTGCGCGAGGACATGCGCTTGCCGGCTCCCGATGCGTCTTTCGACTTTACCGCACCCGCCAGCGCCCGACGACTATTCGCGTTGCCGGGTTTTGTCTTTGTCGGCGATCGCATCGTCTTTCTCGGGCATCGACTCCCCGGCACGACCATCGGCGGCTCGGGCACTGGAGCGGAAGGCATCATCGTGAAGGTGCCGGTACGCACAATCAGCTTTCAGACGGAAAACCCGGCGCCAAAGGGCGAGGTCGACGCCGCTTTGCGCGAGGCCCTGCTGCAAGCTGGCTGGAAATCGCTGAACGAGCAGGTCCACTACGTGCGCGGCGATAGCTTGTACCGTTACTCTTTGAGTCGAGGCGACCTTGACGCCGGGTTCTTCTATGTCGACGGCCCGGCGGCACACACTACGCTTCACGTCGAGTTTACCGATCTTTCGTTGGCGTTTCGGATCACGTCTCTTGTCAATCGGTTCCATGGGCAGGTGCAAGACTGGGAAATCGCGCCGGAATTCGACGCGTCCGGCAATGCGGCCGAAAGAACCCGCGACGAAATCTTCGTGTTCGCCGCCCACACCTCCCGTCCCGCGCCGAACGATGCGAGCGCGAAGATCCTCGTTACGCCGATCGCGAGCCAGGGGAACGAACGCGCGCGGCACGACGCTGCACGCCATGCCGCGCGGTGGGTGGTGGAGCAACTCGTTCAGCGCGGCTGGCACCGCAGCCGCATCCATCTTCTAGAAGACGTTCACCCGCCTCGCCTCAAGGAATTCGGCGTCGAGCTTGGTGCGCGGGTCACAACGATGGCATGCAAGGCGCGCCCGGAACCGGGAGCGACGCCCGAAAAGACAAACTGCGAGTGTCGCGAGAAAGGTACGGTCGTCTCCACCATGCCGGGGGCGTGTTCGTGAGGGCCCCGCGGCTCAAGGCCTATCTGGCCTTGATCGTCATTGCCGCGGCAGCGATTGGGTTGGGTCACGTGGGCTCACTGGATTTCCTGGCCGAGTGGGTACCGTTCTGGCGTTCGGCCCGCGTTTGGACCGACCCCGCACTGGATCGTCTCGCGGCCCCGGAACCAAAGGAACTGAAGCGATTGTCGGCGCGCATCTCGCCGTTCGTCACCGTGTTTACGGCCGCGCATGTCGCCGCGGCCGAGGGATACTTCTGCGACCTATCGCAGGGCAGTGCGGCCGTACCGCTGCGAGTGACAACCGGGGAACGCACGGTTGTCTGCGCCGAAGATATGGAAGGGCTCAGGCCGGGCCGCCGTGTGTTGCTGTTGCGTGCGCGGTTTCCGCTGGGTTTCGTCCGCGGTGTGGAACTGAAGCGCGTCACCCCGGAGGTCACCCAAAATCCCCAGCTCCTCTTGACGCTGCCCAGTATCGCGGTGGGCAAGGGCGTGGTATTCCCAGACGTCGGCGTGTTCGCCGATTTCATCGTCGATCGTTTCTTCCTCAACTACCACGGCTTGTGCTTTGAAGAGCAGGTCGTTGATGCAGCGGCGCAGCTCCTGTGCTCTCATCAGCTCTCCGAGCGCGCGCGCCATGGCTTGCCGCGCTGGAATGGGCAGCCGATCTCCGCCGGCCGACACGAGCAGGTGCAACTCACTTTGCGGCAGGCGGGATTCGAATGCGCGCCGCCGGGGCTCGATCCTCCGGACACAGCGGGTGCGTCGGACACTTACGCGGTGCGCTGTGCTCTACGTACCTTCGCGGAGCAGGCGCTAGATGTCACGTTGCTGATCGACGCGCGCGACAGCAGACCACGGGCGTTGCGCGTCGCGATCGGCGGCGAGCATCGCGTGATTCCGCTGTCCGGGAGGCCGGTATTCGAGCACCCCGATACCGCCTCGTTCATGGTTCAGTTTGACAGCGGGGAGGTCAGGGATGCTGCGCTGTCCTCGAGCCTGCGCAGCCAGGACACGTCACACGTCCTGATTCCAGGCTATGCGCGTCTGGATGAGCATTCGCGGCGCCGTATCGTCAACGTGCTGCTTGCCCAGATGAACGACGTCGTAGAGCCCTCGAAGGAGCATGTCTCGCCTCCTCTCTTGCAGCGTCTGGACATCGCGGCGTACTTGCTCGCGCGCTTCGGAACGGATGCCGTAAGTAGGGCGCAGCACCTGGCCTTGGGACGCTCTGGGGTTCCTGGCGAGGGCGCGAATGCGGGTGATCCTTCAGCCGGGGGCGCGCCGAAACTCTCCCTTTCCGCGATCGCCGCAATTGCGCTTGCTGGGTGCCGCGTCGCGGGGGAGGGGCAAGACTGCCTTCGGCCGGCGATCGCCGCGCGTCCCGAGGTCCGTGGGATATTTATTTCCGCGCTCGACGAACTGCGCATGCAGGTCAACGATTTTCCTGAATCCCATCCCACACGCGAGCGTCACGCTCTGCTCGATCGGCAGATCGCAGCGTTCGAGCACAAGGGGGACTTGTCAGCTTATCCGCACACCCCCACGTACCCGCGGTCGGTGCAGTAGTCGCACCCGTCCTTGCGGATCATGGTGTAGTTGGCGCATTCGGGACAACGCCCACCCTATATGATCGGCACTGCGCCCTTCGCCGGCATCTCGAGGACCCCCATCGGCTGCACTGGCAGGCCCTTTCGTCCAAGTAGCCCGAGCATCGCGTAGCACTGGGTAAGCCGCGCTAGGTAAGAAACGGTCGAGGGGAACGTGAGCTGCTTTTTCGATCCCGGCAGGAAGACCATGAAGTCGCCCAGCGGCTCAGGAAAGTCGAGCAGCCTCCTCAGTTTCATCCCGATCCACGCCGGATCGATGACGCGTATGTCGAGCGAGAGGATCCTGCAAAGGCCTCCAGCCCGCGCGGATTCTTCATATGACCCGGCATCAGCGTCCGCTCCTCGCGTATAGCAGAATTTCAAACCGACCCACTACCCCGCCCCGCCTCCGCTTGACACCCCCCTTACAATAACACCATGCAGCACCGTCGCCACGGCGCCGCGATCGTGATCCGCGGCGCGCGTCAGAATAATCTCAAGAATCTTTCGCTCGAGCTTCCGTTGAACGAGCTGCTGGTGGTCACTGGCGTCTCGGGTTCGGGGAAGTCTTCGCTCGTGTTCGATACGCTCTACGCGGAAGGTCAGCGGCGCTACGTCGAGACGTTCAGTCCGTATGCGCGGCAGTTCCTCGACCGCATGGACAAGCCGCAGGTGGATGCGATCGAGGGGATTCCGCCGGCGATCGCGATCGACCAGACGAACCCGGTGCGCACGTCGCGCTCGACGGTCGGCACGATGACCGAGCTGAACGACCACGTGAAGCTCTTATTCGCGCGCGCGGCGGGCCTCTACTGCCGCGGCTGCGCCCGGCCCGTGCGCCGCGACACGAACGAGTCGATCTACAAGGAGCTGGCCGCGCGTGCCGCGGCGGCGGGCGATCCGCGGCTGGTGATCTCTTTTCCGGTGCCGATTCCGAAAAATTTCAAGCTGGAGGAGGTGGAGGCGGCGCTGAAGGCGCAGGGGTACGACCGGTTTCACTCCAAGTCGAAGACGATGCTGGAAGTCGTGCAGGACCGGGTGCGGATGGCCTCGGTGGAGAAGACGCGGGTGATCGAGGCGCTGGAGGCGGCGCTGCGGGTTGGGCAGGGGAAGGTTAACGTCTACGTCGACACCACCCCGCCGCCTTCGGCGGCACCCCTCCTCGTTGAGGAGGGGAAGGAGCCGGCCACGGTCTGGCGCTTCTCCTCCGACTTCCACTGCCCCGACTGCGACATCCACTACTCCGAGCCGACGCCTTCCCTGTTCTCGTTCAACTCGCCGATCGGCGCGTGCGAGACCTGCCGCGGCTTCGGCCGTGTCATCGGCATCGACTACGGCCTGATCGTCCCGGACGAAACGAAATCGCTGCGCGAGGGCGCGATCCGGCCGTGGCAGTCGCCCTCCTTCCACGATTGCCAGGACGACATCGAGAAATACGCGAAGAAGCGCGGCATTCCGCTCGACACCCCGTTTCGCGACCTGAGCGCGAAGGAGCGCGAATGGGTGCTCGAAGGCGAGCCCGAGTGGGTGAGCTGGCGCAAGTCGTGGCCCGGGGTCTGGTACGGCGTGCAGCGATTCTTCAAGTGGCTCGAGACCAAGGCCTACAAGATGCACGTGCGCGTGCTCCTGTCGCGCTACCGCGCCTATACGCCCTGCGCCGACTGCGGCGGCGCACGGCTCAAGCCCGGCGCGCTGCTGTGGCGGCTGGGGACGAAAGAGGACGCGGACGCGGCGATGGCCGGCCGGCGAGCGCACCTGCCGGGCGGCGTGACGTTCGACGAGGCCGCGCTCGAGAAACTCCCCGGGCTGACGATGCACAACCTCATGCTGCTTTCGGTGGACCGCACCCGAGCGTTTTTCGAATCGCTCCATCTCCCGGCGCCGCTCGACGAAGCGACCGACCTGCTCCTCACCGAAATCCGCGCGCGGCTGCGCTACCTCCTGGACGTGGGCCTGGGCTACCTGACGCTCGATCGCCAGTCGCGCACCCTCTCGGGCGGCGAGGTGCAGCGCATCAACCTCACCACCGCGCTCGGCACCTCGCTCGTCAACACGCTTTTCGTCCTGGACGAGCCCTCGATCGGCCTGCATCCGCGCGACATGGGCCGCGTGATCGGCGTGATGCAAAGGCTGCGCGACGCCGGCAACTCGCTCGTCGTCGTCGAGCACGACCCGCAGATCATGCTGCAGGCCGACCGCATCCTCGACATGGGGCCGGGGCCGGGGGAGCGCGGCGGCGAGATCGTGTTCTTCGGAGCGCCCGAGGCGCTGAAGGCGGCGAAGACGATCACCGCGGAATACCTTTCGGGGCGAAGGCGCGCGGACGGAACCACCCTCACCCTGCCCTCTCCCGCAAGCGGGAGAGGGTCCGAGCGCAGCGAGGGGGCGAGGGAATTTCTGGAGATCCTAGGCGCCGCCGAGCATAACCTCAAGAACATCGACGTCGCCGTTCCGCTCGGGCGGCTGGTGTGCATCACCGGCGTCTCGGGCTCGGGAAAGTCGACGCTCGTGCAGGACGTGCTCTACCCGGCGCTCCTGAAGGCGAAAGGCAGGCCCACGGAGGCGCCGGGGAATTTCCGCGGCTTGAAGGGACACGGGCTCCTCGAAGACGTGGTCATGGTCGACCAGACGCCGATAGGGCGCACGACCCGCTCGAACCCCGCGAGCTACGTCGGGGCCTGGAACGCGATCCGCGACATCTACGCGAAAGAGCCGCTCGCCAGGGAGCGCAAATACACCGCGGGCACGTTCAGCTTCAATTCGGGCAACGGCCGCTGCCCGAGCTGCGGCGGCAACGGCTTCGAGCACGTGGAGATGCAGTTCCTCTCCGACGTGTACCTGCGCTGTCCCGACTGCAACGGCAGGCGCTTTCGCGATGAAGTCCTCGAAGTGAAAGTCGGGAGGAAATCGATCGCCGACGCGCTCGAGCTGACCGTGTCCGAGGCGATCGCTTTTTTCGACGACCCCGAGGTAACGCGGGCGCTCAAGCCGCTTGCCGACGTCGGGCTCGAGTACCTGCGGCTCGGGCAGCCCGTTCCCACGCTCTCGGGCGGCGAGGCGCAGCGGTTAAAGCTCGCCGGGCATCTTGCCGGGGCGGCGGCCGTCACCCCCGCGAATGCGGGGGCCCAGCGACGTGGAAAGTCCCTGGATTCCCGCTTGCGCGGGAATGACGACGCAAAGGGCTTGCTTTTCCTCTTCGACGAGCCCACGACCGGGCTTCACTTCGACGACGTCGCGAAGCTCCTGCGCGCATTCAGGCAGCTCATCGCCGCGGGGCATTCGCTCGTCGTCATCGAGCACAACCTCGACGTGATCCGCGCCGCCGACTGGATCGTCGACCTCGGGCCCGAGGGCGGCGACGCGGGCGGCACAATCGTGTGCACCGGCACGCCCGCCGAAGTGGCCGGGCACCCGAGCTCGCACACCGGCCGGGCGCTGCGCGAATACGAGGCGGCGCTCGGTACACCCCTCACCCGCTCGCTGCGCGAGCCTCCCTCTTGCCGCATGCGGGGAGAGGGGGCGATCGAAATCCACAACGCCCGCGAGCACAACTTGAAGAACATCAGCGTCGCGATTCCGCGCAATCGATTCACCGTCGTGACCGGGGTCTCGGGCTCGGGAAAATCGACGCTCGCCTTCGACATTCTCTTCGCCGAAGGCCAGCGGCGCTATCTCGAGTCGCTCAACGCCTACGCGCGCCAGTTCGTCCAGGGCGCG
>WNGQ01001902.1_pt1 | contig 23845 bp, 21 predicted proteins | sample 5407661 | NCBI WGS metagenome assembly WNGQ01 (sample SAMN13153382, study PRJNA577476) | soil metagenome | isolation source: 60 cm soil or saprolite under Garry oak tree replicate 2 | place: USA:California | collected 2016-06-15 | reverse complement strand
AAAGACCCGGTAGAAGCGCTCGATCTCCCCCGCCGCCTCCTCCGCGCTGTCCGTGACGCGGAAGAGCGATAGGTCCTCCCCCGAGACCATCCCCTGGTCGGCCATCTGCTCCTGGACGAACTCCATCCAGCGCCGCCAGAACCGGCCGCCGGGGGCATCGACGAGCACCACGGGCACCAGCTCCGACTTGCCCGTCTGGATGAGGGTCAGCGCCTCGAAGGCCTCGTCGCCCGTGCCGAAGCCTCCGGGAAAGAAGGCCATCGCCCAAGCCTCGCGGACGAGGAAAAGCTTGCGGGTGAAGAAATACTTGAACGATATGAGCTTCGGATCGTCGGCGATCCACGGGTTGGCGTCCTGCTCGAATGGCAGACGGATGTTCATGCCGAACGACCGCTCGCGCCCCGCTCCCTCCTGGGCGGCGCCCATGACCCCACTGCCTGCCCCCGTGATGACCATCCAGCCGTGGTCGGCCATGCGCCGGCCGAAGGAGCGCGCCTGCACGGAGACGGGATGGTCGGCGGGCGTGCGCGCCGAGCCGAAGACCGTCACCTTCGGTGTCTCGCGATAGGGAGCGAAGACCTTGAAGCCGTAGCGGAGCTCTTTCAGGGCGGCGCTGGCGATCTTGAGGTCGGCGACCGGTGCCCTGTCCTCGAAGGTCTTGAGGACGGTGGTCAGCATCTCGTCATGGAAGCGCCGGGTGTCTGCGGGCACCCGGAGGCCCTCGAGAAGGGCGGCGATCTGGCGATTGGCTTGCTCATCCTGGAGCTGGTAGCGCTTCTCTCTGCTCACAGGTCCAGCATACACCTCACGCTCTCAAGCGAGGGTATGCCGCACCATCTTCGCGTCGACGAGGTAAATGACCATTTCCGCGATATTGGTCGCGTGGTCGGCCACGCGCTCCATGAAGCGCGAGATGAGGATGAGCCGGATGGCGCGGGGGATGGTCTTGGGGTCTTCCATCATGAAGGTCAGGAGCTCCCGGAAGAGCTGCTCCTTGAGGGCATCGACATCGGCGTCCTCGGCGCACACCTTGCGGGCGAGCTCGGTGTCCCGCGCCACGAAGGCGTCCAGGCTCTCCTTGACCATGTGCTGGGCCTTCTCGGCCATGCGGGGCAGGTCGATATAGGGCTTGAGCTGGGGCTCCCGGTTCAGCTCGAGCACGCGCTGGGCGATGTTGACGGCCTGGTCGCCGATCCGCTCGAGGTCGGTCACGATCTTCATGGCCGTGGTGATGAAGCGAAGATCTCCCGCCGCGGGCTGATGCAGGGCGAGGAGGCTGACGCAGGTCTCGTCCACCTCGACGTCGTAGGCGTTGACCTGCTGGTCCCGGTCGATCACCTCCTGGGCGAGGACGTCGTCCCGTTCGAGCAAGGCGCGCATCACGCGGCGGATCTGGTCCTCGACCAGCCCACCCATGGCGAGCAGCGTCTGCTTGAGAGCCTCCAGCTCTTCGTGGAAGTGCCTTTGCATGGCGGTCTCCGGGCTCGCGTCTAGCCGAACCGGCCGGTGATGTAGTCTTCCGTCTTCTTGTTCTTGGGGTTGGTGAAGAGCTCGCGGGTCACCCCGAACTCCACCAGCTCGCCCAGCAGCATGAAACCCGTGTAGTCGCTCACCCGCGCCGCCTGCTGCATGTTGTGGGTGACGATCACGATGGTGTAGCTGTTCTTGAGCTCGAGCATCAGCTCCTCGATCTTGGCGGTGGCGATGGGATCGAGGGCCGAGCAGGGCTCGTCCATGAGGAGCACGTCGGGCTCCACGGCGATGGCGCGGGCGATGCAGAGGCGCTGCTGCTGGCCGCCCGACAGCCCGAGGGCGGACTCGTGCAAACGGTCGTGGACCTCGTCCCAGAGGGCGGCGCCCCGCAGGCTCCGCTCCACGAGAGCCTCGAGGTCCGCCCGGTTGTGAACGCCCAGGATGCGCGGACCATAGGCGACGTTCTCGAAGATGGACTTCGGGAAGGGATTCGACTTCTGGAAGACCATGCCCACGCGCTTGCGCAGGTCCGTCACGTCCTGGCTCGCGTCATAGATGTCCGTGCCCCCGATCCGGATGCTCCCGGTGATCTTGACCCCGTCCACCAGATCGTTCATCCGGTTGAGACAGCGGAGCAGCGTGGACTTGCCGCAGCCGGAAGGGCCGATATAGGCCGTGATCCGGTGCTTGGGCATGGACATGGTGACGTTCTTGAGCGCCTGCTTCGGCCCATACCAGAGGTTGACCTGCTCGATCTCCACCATCGCGGTCTCCATCACGGCCCCGTGGGTGCTCGGACCGTGAAGGCTCGCGGTGACGCTGACAGATCCTGGCATGACAGCCTCCTTATCTTCTCATTCTAGACGGCGGACGTCGCGTATTTCCGGCGAAGTCGATTGCGCGTGGCGATGGCGAACAGATTCAAGAACACGACGATGGCCAGGAGCAACAGCGTGGTCGCGAACACCATGGGGCGCGCCGCATCCACGTTCGGTGACTGGAAGCCCGTGTCGTAGATCTGGAAGCCCAGGTGCATGAACTTGCGCTCGAAGTGCAGGAAGGGCCACTGCCCGTCGATGGGCAACGACGGCGCGAGCTTGACCACGCCGGTGATCATGAGGGGCGCCACCTCGCCCGCGGCACGGGCCATGGCCAGGATGAGCCCGGTCAGGATGGAGGGCATCACGGCGGGAAGGACGACCCGGAGGGTGGTTTCGAGCTTGGTCGCGGAGAGCGCCAGCGAGGCTTCACGCATCCCGCCCGGGATCGCCGCGAGCCCTTCCTCCGTGGCCACGATGACCACAGGCACGGTCAGAAGGGCCAGGGTCAGCGAGGCCCAGAGTATCCCGCCCGTGCCGAAGGTCGGCGTGGGTAGCGCCTCGGCGAAGAAGAGGCGATCGATGAAGCCTCCGACGCCGTAGATGAAGAAGCCGAGGCCGAACACGCCGAACACGATGGAGGGCACACCCGCGAGGTTGTTGACGGCGATGCGCACGACGGAGACGAAGGGGCCCTGCCGAGCATACTCGCGCAGGTAGAAGGCCGCGAGCACTCCGAGAGGCGTGACCACGATGCTCATGAGGATGACCATGAGGACGGTGCCGAAGATCGCGGGGAACACGCCGCCTTCGGTGTTGGCCTCCCGGGGCTCGCCGGCGACGAACTCCCAGAGATGGCCGAGGTAGTAGCCCGTCTTGGCGAGGAGCCCCATGGTGTTCGGGAAGCGGACGTCGAGCACCTGGGCCAGCGGCAGCTCCTTGGCCTTGCCTCCATCCGCCGTCACCACCATGGTCTCCGTCTGGCTCTTCCGCAGCGCGGCCAGGCGTGCCGTCTGAGCCTGATACTGCTCCTGGAGCGGCGCGAGCTGCTTCTGCAGCGCCTCGATCGCGGATCCCGACGTGATGCCCTTGAGCTCGAGCCCCTTGAGCTTGAGGCGGATCGTCTCCTGGCGCGCGTTGATCGCGCCGATCTCGCCCTTCTCGATGCCCCGGATCTCTCGGCGCGCGCGGTCACTCTGGCCCAGCCGCTTCTGGACCTCGACCCAGGCGGCCGGGGCGACCGCGACGACTGTGCTTCCGTCCCGCATCTCCTTGATCGTCCCGATGAGGAGGCCCCATTCGGTCCGCTCGACGACGGCCACGTCCGCGGGGTATTCACGCTTGGCGACCTGGGCTTCGTCCACCCACTGGAAATCGGCCCCGTAGAGGTCTCGGTTGGCGACCTTCAGCTTGATGCGGTGCTCGTTTCGCTTGCCCGGCACGGGCTCGCGGTCCACGAGCTGCCCGGTCATCACCGTGCCGTCGGACAGCGTCACGCGGACGACAGCCTTGGGCCAGAAGAAGCCCATGCCGTTGTAGACGATGAGTGAGATGAGACCCACGACCAGCAGGAGGGCAAGCGTGAGCGCCCCGCCCGTCAGCCAGACAAAGGGCTCTCCGCCGCTCCAGAATCCCTTGTGTCGCACGCTCATAGGTAGCGGTACTTCTTTCTGAGCTTGAGCCGGACCATCTCCGCCGCCGTGTTCAACACGAAGGTCATGCAGAAGAGAAGGAAGGCCGAGAGAAAGAGCACGCGGTAGAGGGTTCCGCCGTCCGGCGCCTCGGGCAGCTCGACGGCGATATTGGCGGACATGGCGCGAAACCCGCTGAACATGTTCCAGTCCATGATCGGCGTGTTGCCGGTCGCCATCAGGACGATCATGGTCTCGCCCACGGCCCGGCCCAGTCCGATCATGATCGCGGAAAAGATGCCGGGGCTGCCGGTGGGGAGCACGATCCGGAGCGCCGTCTGCCAGCGGGTCGCCCCGAGGGCCAGCGATCCCGCCCGGAGGTGGCCGGGCACGTTCGCCAGCGAGTCTTCGGCGATGGTGAAGATGATTGGGATGACCGCGAAGCCCATGGCCACCCCGACGACGAGGGAGTTGCGCTGGTCATAGGTGAGGCCGAGCGCCGAGAGGACCCAGCCGCGGTAGTTGCCCTGCATGAGGACGGTCTCGACGAGACCGCCCGCCGCCAGGGCAAGCCACACGCCGCCGAGGACGACCGGGATCAGGAGAAAGGCCTCTGTTCCTGTCTTGAAGCGGCCGCGGACGCGCAGAGGAACGAGTCGCCACAGGCAATAGGCGGCCAGGATCGCGACCGGCAGCACGAGGGGCATCAGAAAGAGGCCAGGCACGATGGGCTCGAGAACGGGCGCCAGCCAGAGACCGGCCAGGAATCCCAGGACCACGCTCGGGAGGGCGGCCATGATCTCGACAACGGGCTTGACGTAGGCCTTCACCGACGGATGCATGAACTCGCTGACATAGAGCGCGGCCAGGAGCGCCATGGGCACCGCGAAGAGAAGCGCGTACAGCGTGCCCTTGAGGGTGCCGAAGATGAGCGGGGTCAAGCTCATCTTGGACTCGAAGTCGTCCGTGCCGCCCGTGGACTGCCACACCCAGGCGGGCTGCGAGTAGCCCTCGTACCAGACCTTGCCGAACAGCGTCTTCAGCGTGATCTCGGGATGTGGGTTGTCCACCGTCCACTGCGCGAGCTTCCCCTTGCCGTCCGCGGCCAGCACCGCATCGTTCTTGGGGGCGAAGGTCAGGGCCGCGAGTCCCGGCGCATCGCTCTTGACGCGCAGGAGGGTCTTGCCGGACGTGCCATACGAGATGTGGACATGACCCGTCCCGTCGGCGGTGGCAAAGCTCTTGTCCCGCTTCGAGGCCGTCATGGCGACCACCGCCCCGGCGTGAGGCGCGAACTCGTAGATCCGCGTGAGCCGCTTCTCGCCGCCGCCGGGCGGCGACACCACCTGCCACGTGGAGACTCCGCCCTGCTCGTCGCCGACCGTCAGCGTTCGGTCTCCCAGGAGGAATCCGAGGGCGGTGACGGACGCGCCCGGCTTGGTGGTGACGGCCGCCGTCTCGATGAGCCTCGGCCCCGCGGCATCCCTCATGTCGTAGCGGAGCACCTTCCCCTGGCTGGTACCGATGAAGAGGTCCTCGCCGCGTCCGTCCAGACGCAGGGCCGTGATCTCCCCCGAGACCTCGGGCGTGAACGCCTGGATCGACTCCTCGCGGCGCGTCCCACCGATGAGTGCCTTCTTCTCGATGACGCTCTGGACGATGAGGTCGGCGGGTCCAACCTGGGCGACCGTCAACCCGCCCGCATCCGCGCCCCCCGAGGCAAGCCGCCGCACCGCCCGCTTTTTCTCCGGGTCGAGGACCACGGCCGGTCCGAAGGCGGGAGCCGGAACTACCGCACGCTTGCCATCCTTGAACGTGACATCGAACCTCATGTCGAGGGGTATCGCCCGCCCGTCCGAGGTGCCAACGAGAAGCCGCGTCTTGTCGATGGTGACCACCGAAGCGACGGTGGCGCCATTCAGGCCCGGCACCACGGCGGGCGGAGGAGTCGCCCCCCCTTTGAGCGAGACGAACTCGAGGCTGCCGGGTCCCGTGATCGTGTAGGCGATCTCCCGGTACTCGTCCACCCCGACGGCGTCTCCGGCGGTCGGACCGGCGCCGGCGGTCGAGGCGGCGTAACTGCCGGCGAAGGTCGCGGTGGCCGGCTTGAACAGCGGAAAGACTTCGGCGGCGATGACGAAAAGGATGGCGAGGATGCACGCGATGATGACGATGCCGCCCACAACCACGAGCCGCGACGCCCAGCGGTCGGCCAGGATGCGGCGCTCCGTGCGGGCGCGGCTGACCACAAGCGGGCGGGCCGGGGATGCCGGCCCGCCCGCCGTGAAGGTGTCGGTGTTGATGGCCACGTTACTGGATCTTCGCCAGCTCTTCCTTCGCGATCGAGGCGGGGATCGGGAAGTAGCCGTCCTTGATGACGCCCTCCTGCCCCTCCCGGGAGACGATCACCTTGACGAATTCCCGGGTCAGCGGATCGAGCGCCTTACCGGGGGCCTTGTTGATGTAGACGAAGAGGAAACGGGCCATCGGATAGGCCCCGGAGTACGAGTTGTCGGCGGTGGCCTCCACACACTTGCCGCCGTCCTTCTCGCTGAGCGGCACCGCCCGCACCCCGGCGGTGGCATAGCCGATCCCGCTGTATCCGGCGGCGAAGCGGTCAACCGTCACTCCCTGCACCACCGCCGCCGAGCCCGGCTGCTCCTTGACGGTGTCCTTGTAGTCGCCGTTCTTCATCACGTGCTCTTTGAAGAAGCCGTAGGTGCCCGAGGCGGAGTTGCGCCCATAGAGGCTGATGGGTTTCTGGGCCCACTCACCCGTGAGGCCGACCTGCCCCCACATGTTGATGTCCTCCTTGTGGCCCGTGCGGCGGGACTTGGAGAAGATCGCGTCCACCTGGCTCATGCTGAGGCACTTGATGGGGTTGTCCTTGTTGACGAAGACGGCGAGGGCGTCCACGGATGTCCGGATGGCGAGAGGCTTGTAGCCAAACTTCTTCTCGAACTGGTCGATCTCGGTCCCCTTCATCTCGCGTGACATCGGCCCCAGCTGCGCGGTGCCGGCGATGAGGGCGGGCGGGGCCGTCGAGGATCCCTTGCCCTCGATCTGGACCTTGGCATTGGGGTAGAAGCGGCTGAAAGTCTCCGCCCAGTGGGTCATGAGGTTGTTGAGCGTGTCCGACCCGACGCTCGAGATGTTGCCGCTGACGCCGCTGACCGACTTGTAGGCCTGCAGTCCCGAATCCAGCTGTACCTGGGCGGCCAGCGCCAGTCCCGCCGTTGCCAGAGCGACCGCCATCGCCACTGCAATTACCGCCCGCTTCCTCATGTCTTCCCCTTTAGGTATGGTCGGATGATCGCGTGGCCATGTTTCAGCGACATAACCGCCGTGTTACGTTCGTGTTAATTCCGGCTTCCGAGCCGTGCCGGGTCCTGCTCGCGGAAGCGATAGCCGACGCCTCGCACGGTCTCTATTCCGGGCACGGGCAGCCGAGCCGCCGTGAACTTTGCCCGAAGCCGGGCCACGTGCACGTCCACGGTGCGCGGCTCCACGAAGCCGTCTTCGCCCCAGACCAGATCCAGCAGCTCCTCGCGCCCGAAGACGCGGCCCGGTGTGCCCACGAGGGCGGCCAGCAGGTCGAACTCCTTGGGCGTGAGATCCACCCGCTGGCCCTTCATGATGACCTCGAAGCGGTGCCGGTCGATCTCGAGGTCGCCCGCCTTGAGGTGCTGCTTCCGGTCCGCGACATCGCTCCCCTTGCCCCGCCGGACCACCGCGCGGATCCGCGCGACCAGCTCGCGCGGTGAGAAGGGCTTGGTGACGTAGTCGTCGGCGCCCATCTCGAAGCCGAGGACCTTGTCCCCCTCTTCCACGCGGCCGGTGACCATGATCACGGGAATGCCGCGGGTCTCGGGATCCTGCTTGAGCCGCCGACAGACCTCCCACCCGTTGAGCTGCGGCACCATGATGTCGAGCAGGATGACGTCGGGCTTGTTCTCGCGCGCGCGCTTGAGGGCGTCGGCGCCATTCCCGACCAGGGTCACGTCGTAGCCTTCCTTGGCCAGGTTGTAGCGGATGAGCTCGGCCACGTCCTGCTCGTCCTCGACCACGAGGACGCGGCGGCCCGATTTGGGCGATTCCGGTGGAGCGGTCTCCGAGGTGCGCCGCCGTGTCGCCATCGCCGCGTTGGCCTCCCCCATGGCTCGTGTCGTCATGGCGGAAGTGTCGCCGCGGCAGGTTACAGCCCGATGACGGCCCCGTAAATGTTGGGTGAAGTGGGCCGCCGACGGCCTCCCGAACGACCGGGAACCGGGAGCTGCCCTGGCGCCCGGCCACCGCGTGCCCCAGGTGCCGGTAAGATCGCCCGGCGCGCCGTCGCCCCTATCGCGTGAGCGGCTAGACCATTTCGGAGCGCGGCTCCTGCACCCAAGGAGCCTGCTGTCGTCCCTCGAGCATGCCCCAGTGGTAGGTGACGCACTCGTCGGCCGCGAAGCCGCGGGACAGGAGAAAGCCCCGTCGGCTCGATTCGCGCGTGCGCGCTACCGAGGTCTCAAGCCGCATCCAACCCCGCTCGGTCGCCAGTCCCTTGGCGTGCTGGACCATGCGGTCGCCGATGCCGCGGTCTCGCATGCCGCGCTTGACCACCAGCTCCTCGATTGTCCCGAGCCAACCCTGGAGCCTCAGAACGGGCCGGGATGACAGAGCGATCATGGCGACCACTCCGTCTCCCGGATGCTCGGCCACGAGGACGGCGTAACGCGCATCGCCCAGGAGAGCGTCTAGCACCCGGGTCAGCGGCTCGCGGCGCACGGGGTAGCCGAGCTGCACGAGAAGATCGACCAGGTGGGGGAGATCGCCGGGCGCCGCCGGCCGCACGATCAATGTCGAGACCATGGCGGCACTCTGGGCCGCGCGCGTTTCGTGAGGATGACCCTTGCGTCAAATCTTAGTAACAACGCCCGTGACCGACCGGATCGAAGACGCCGATGCGATGACTCGACTCATATCGGAACTGCCGATTTGACTCTCAGTCCCGGGCCTTTAGCATGTGGGGGCTGGACTTGGAAACTCAGTGTTCGAGAGATCAGAGCCCGACTCAAGGAGAGGATTCATGGACAGACGGACATTTCTCCGGACGGGCGCCGGGGCGTCGGCCGGGATCATGCTGGCCGGCCTCGCTCAGCCGATGCGCTCGATGGCCGCGCCGGCATCTGGCAGTACTGCGTGGCGCACCTTCGAGGTGATCACGCGTCTCGAGATACTCAAGCCCGCGGGCGTGACGCGGGCCTGGGTGCCCATGCCGCTCCTGCCGGACACCGATTACCACAAGAACCTGGACCAGGGCTGGACGGGCAACGCGGCGACCATGCGTGTGTATCGCGACGACAAGTACGGCGCGGGCATCTTCTACGCCGAGTGGCCGGCCACAGAAACGGCGCCCGTGGTCGAGGTGACCACGCGCTTCTCCACCCGCGACCGCGCCGTCGATCTTGCCGCGCCGGGCAATTCCTCCCCCGAGGACAAGGCGGTGCTGAAGAAGTATCTCTCGTCCACGAAGTTCATCGCCACCGACGGCATCGTGCGCAAGACGGCGCGCGAGATCACCAAGAGCGCGAGCACGGACGTGGACAAGGCCAAGGCGCTCTACGAGTGGATCGTGGACAACACCTTCCGTGACCCCAAGACGCGCGGCTGCGGGCTCGGCGACATCAAGGCCATGCTCGAGACGGGCAACCTCGGGGGCAAGTGCGCGGACCTCAATGCCCTCTTCGTGGGGCTGGCGCGCTCCGTGGGCATCCCCGCGCGCGACATCTACGGCGTGCGCGTGGCCGACTCCGCCGAGTACAAGAGCCTCGGGCGGAGCGGCGACATCACCAAGGCGCAGCACTGCCGCGCGGAGTTCTACTCGACGAGCCACGGCTGGGTCCCCGTGGATCCCGCCGATGTCCGCAAGCTCGTGCTCGAGGAGAACGGCGGGATCCCGCTCACCGATCCCAAGGTGCAGAAGGCGAGGGTCAAGCTCTTCGGCGCGCTCGAGATGAACTGGCTCGCCTACAACTACGCCGCCGATCTCAAGCTCCCTAACTCCTCGGGCGAGCCTCTTCCCTTCTTCATGTATCCACAGGCGGAAACGGCCAACGAGCGGCGCGACAGCCTCGACCCCGATTCCGTGCGCTATCGGCTGACGTCGAAGGAGCTGACCTCGTAAGATCCGGTCGACGTCCGAGCGCCCTCCCTGCCCCCGACAGCTCCGGGGGCAGGGTTCTTTAAGCGCGACGTTCCGCGCGGGTGGTGCCCTTGACACCTGCGGCGCCCCGCACTAACTTGAGGCCTCGTGGTACCGGGACGCGGGGAGGCGCGGTGGGCGCCCCGCCCGGCATCGGTAGCCCCATCGCCCCGACGGGAGACAGCCGCGTCGTCCCGATGGAGCGGCGCCATCCGGCTCAAGACGCTCAACGGGGATGTGGCCAAGGTCGCCACGAGCGGCGAGGCGCCCGCCCGCGCCCTCTCCGACCTCCTCGTGCACGAGACGTCGGTCGCTTACACGTTCATCGCTCCCGCCTTCTTCCTCCTGCTCTTCCTGGTCGCCTATCCGTTCCTGCTCTCCGTCTGGTTCAGCCTGAGCGATGCGCGCGTGGGAGAGACAGGCGCCTTTGTCGGCCTCGACAATTTCCGGCGGCTCCTCGGCAGCTCGATCTTCCTTCAGACCCTGCAGAACTCCATCGTCTTCACTGCGCTGGCCCTGGGGCTCAAGACGGTCTTCGGCATGGCCCTGGCCCTCCTCCTCTACCGGATCACGAGGTTCAAGCGCCTCATCCGGGGCGCGGTGCTGCTGCCCTTCATCGTGCCCACCGCGCTGAGCACGCTGGTCTGGTGGTGGATGTTCGAGCCGATGTACAGCGTGGTCAACTGGACCCTCAAGGCCCTCCACATCGTGAATCGCGACATTCCCTGGCTCCCCGATCCCTACCTCGCCATGTTCACCGTCGTCCTCGTGAACACCTGGCGGGGGCTCCCCTTCTTCGCCATCACCCTCCTCGCCGGCCTCGTGGCCATCCCGCGGGAGCTGTACGAGGCGGCGGAGTCGGATGGCGCCGGCCCCGTCGGCCGCTTCTGGCACATCACCATTCCCCTCGTCAAGCCCGTGCTCGCCGTGGTCATCCTCTTCTCGACCATCTTCACCCTGGCCGACTTCAACATCGTCTACGTCCTGACCAAGGGCGGGCCCATGAACATGACCCACCTCTTCGCCACCTACTCCTTTGCCCTCGGTCTGCAGAGTGGGCAGATCGGCCAGGGCGCGGCCGTCTCCCTCTTCCTCTTCCCCATCCTCCTCTTCGTGGTCTTCGTCCAGCTCCGCACCGTTCGAAAGTCGACGACCTATGAGTAGCCGCGGGGGCTGGTGGCGAAGAAGCCGGCCCTTCTTCACGCTCTACATGCCGACCATGCCCTTCGTCCTCTTCGCCCTCTTCCCCCTCTACTTCATGCTCGTCACGTCGTTCAAGAAGAACGCCGAGCTCTACGACGTCACCTCCGTGCCCTTCTGGATTGGCCGCGGGGTGACCTTCGGGCACTACGAGCTGCTCTCGAAGGACACCTTCTTCTGGAGCTGGTTCGTGAACAGTCTCATGGTCAGCGTGGCCGCTAGCGTGATCTCTGTCGTCCTCGGCATCCTCGCCGCCTATCCGCTGGCGCGCCTGAAGTTTGTCGGGGCGGAATCCTTCGGGGTGGCCATCTTCATCACGTACCTGGTGCCGCCGTCGCTTCTCTTCCTGCCGCTGAGCACGGTGGTCAACCGGCTCGGCCTCTCCGACAGCCTGTGGGCGCTCGTGGTCACCTACCCGACCTTCCTCGTCCCCTTCTGCACCTGGCTCCTCATGGGCTACTTCCGCACAGTGCCGAAGGAAATCGAAGAGTGCGCGATGCTCGACGGGTGCAACCGGCTGCAGACCCTGATTCGCATCCTCCTCCCCGTGGCTATCCCCGGCGTGATCTGCGCGGCCCTGTTCGCCTTCACGCTGTCCTGGAACGAGTTCCTCTATTCCCTGGTCTTCGTCTCCCCCGCCGAGCTGAAGACCCTGACCGTGGGCGTCTTCTCGGAGCTGATCCGGGGCGACATCTACTACTGGGGCGGGCTGATGGCGGGGGCCTGCATCGGCTCCTTCCCGATCGTGATCGCCTACGTCTTCTTCCTGGATTACTACGTCTCGGGACTGACGGCGGGAGCCGTCAAGTAAGGAGGGCAACATGGCGAAACCCAGCGCTTCGACCAATCCGGATGCACGTCCCTTGAGCAGGCGTCAGTTCCTGGGCACGGCGGCGGGAGGGGCCGCCGGAGTCACCGGCATCCTCGCCGCGGGCCGCGCGCCTGCCTTCGCCCAGACCCGCGAGCTCACCTTCCTCAGCATCGCCAGCTTCGTTCCCGAGACCGACAAGGAGCTGAAGCGCCAGCTCGACGAGTGGGGCGCGAAGAACAAGGTCAAGGTACGGCTCGACATCATCGCCCACCTCCAGCTCCAGACCAAGAAGGCCGCTGAGGTGCAGTCGCGCTCGGGCCACGATCTGACCGCGCTTGGCCCCGGCCTCGGCGATGCCGATCTCTACTTCGACTATCTGGCGGACCTGAACGACGTGGCCGCCGACGTGGCGCCCAAGAACGGCGGATGGCTGAATCAGAACGACTACCTGATCCGCGGCAAGTGGAAGCTGCTCCCGTGGTGGCAGCCGCCGTTCCCCATGGCCGTGCGCACCGACCTGCTGGAGCAGCTCGGCGAGAAGAATCCGGACACCTGGGAGGACTGGCTGCGGATCGGCAAGAAGGGCAAGGCCATCGGGCATCCGTTTGGGACTGCCCTCGGCCACAGCGGCGACGCCAACGTCACCCTCCTCTCGATCCTGTGGTCCTACGGCGGCTCCTACGTGGCCAAGGACGGCAAGACGATCACCATCAATTCGAAGGAGACGCGCCAGGCCATGGAGTTCGTCAAGCGTCTCTACACCGAGGCCATGGACCCGGAAGTGCTGGCGTGGGACGACGCCAGCAACAATCGGTGCCTCAACGCCGGCAAGTGCATCGGCATCCACAACCCGATCAGCGCGTACGAATCCGCCAAGAAGGACAAGGTCCTCGTGCCGGGGACGCAGAAGGAGATCGCGGAGGTCATCGACCACATCAACACGCCGAAGGGCCCCGTGGACCGCAAGGCAACCACCGGTTTCTGGTGCGTGGGGATCTGGAACTTCTCGAAGAACGTGGACCTCGCCAAGGACTTCCTGCGCTACCACTTCCAGCCCGACAACCAGGCCAAGTGGGTGGACGCCGGCCACGGGTTCAACATGCCGTTTCTCAACAACCTGACCAAGCACGCCGTGTACAAGAGCGACAAGCAGTACCGCTTCATCCCCGAGGTCGCCAGGGTGACCGTCGCGCCCTCCTGGCCGGGCCCGACCACCGCGGCCTCCCAGCAGGTCTGGGACCTCTACATCATCCCCGACATGTTCGCGCAGTACGCGACGGGCAAGATGACGCTCGACCAGGCGATCAGCTGGGGCGAGAAGGAGATGCAGGAGATCTACGCCGGCCGCCGGCGCAAGAACTAACGCGGGCGACCTGACGCGCTTTCACGGCGGCCGCTCCGGGCGAACCCGGGGCGGCCGCGCTCGTCTCAGGTTGGCTTGCCCGTGGGCAAGGTGAAGCGGACCGTCGTCCCCTTCCACAGCTCGCTCTCGATGCCGAGATCGCCGCCATGCGCCAGCACGAGGTGCTTGACGATGGCGAGCCCCAGGCCGGTGCCTCCGAGCTCTCGCGAGCGCGCCTTGTCGACCCGGTAGAAGCGCTCCGTCAGCCTCGGCAGATCGGCCTTCGGCACCCCGACCCCCGTGTCGCGCACCGCGACCTCGACCATTCCCGACGGGAGCCGTTGCGCCTCCACCCACACGTGCCCTCCCGCCGGCGTGTACTTGACGGCATTGTCCACGAGGTTGATGAGGATCTGGGCGAGCCGGTCCCGATCGGCCAGGACCTCGGGCATGTCCGCGGGGAGACTCGCCTTCACCGTCACGCGGCCCGACCCTGCGCGGGGCTGGATGATGGCCAGGGCCGACTCCGTCACCTCGGTGAGGTCGGTCGGCTCGATGCGCAGGGAGATCCGGCCGAGCTCGATGTTGGAGAGGTCGGTCAGGTCGTCCGTGAGCCGGCCCAGCCGCTCGGTGTGGCGGAAGACGATCTCGAGGAACTTCCGCGCATGCTGGGGCTCCTCGAGGGCGCCGTCCAGGAGGGTCTCGAGGTAGCCCTGGATGGCGGTGAGGGGGGTGCGGAGCTCGTGGGAGACGTTGGCCACGAACTCCGTGCGCACCTGCTCGAGACGGCGGAGCTCCGTGATGTCGTGGAGGATGATGACCACCCCGGGCTCGTCGCCCGTGAAGCGGAGGGGGACGGCGTGCACCTGCAGGACGCGCTCCGGGGGGTCGGGCAGTTTGATCTCCCGGCTCACCACCTCGCCGTCGGCCGCGGCCCGGCTCTCGCTGAGGAGGCCGTGCAGGTCCACGTTGCGGATCACCTCGAGGAGAGGCCGGCGCTCCACGCGGGTCTGGCCCAGGCCGAAGATGCCGCGGGCCCGCTCGTTCAGCAGGATGATGTGATCGTGGCCGTCGGTGGCGATGACCCCCTCGACCATGGCGTCGAGGATGGCGGTGGCCTTGGCCTGCTCGCGCTCGAGATCGTCGATCTTCTCGCGGAGGCGCCCCGCCATGACGTTGAGGGAGCGGCCGAGCGTGCCGATCTCGTCGGGGGAGCGCACGGAGGCTCGCACCCGGAAATTGCCCTCGCTCATCTGGCGAGCCACGTCTTCCATCTCGACCACGGGGCGCGTCACCCTTCCTGCCACGAAGAGCCCGATGCCGAGCGCCACGACGAGGGCGACCGCGCCCCCCGCCAGCATGACGCCGCGGAGCGATTCGTAGGCGGGGGTGGCCGCCTCGAGCGGCGCGGCGAGCCGCAGGGCCCCCACTACCCGGCCGGCCTCCGACACGGGCACCGCCACGTAGATGAGGGGTGTCCCCAGCGTGCCCGAGCGCCGCACATCCCGACCGGCGCTTCCGTTGAGCGCGGTGCGGACCTCGGGTCGCGCCGCGTGATTTTCCATCTCGGCCACGTCTGCCGGGCGCCGCTCGGAGTCGGCGAGGACCCGACCGTCGGGGGCGATGAGGGTGACCCGCGAGTTCGTGCGCCGGGCGGCCCGCTCGGCGAACGTCTGAAGGCTCCTCGCCTCACCACCGGCCCGGAGGCCCGCCCCCGCCTCGTCCTCGAGCACCCGGGCCCCGGTCCCGAGCCGCGCCTCGATGGACTCGACGGCCACGCGCTCGAGGCCCCGGGAAAGATAGAGGCCCGCGAGCATCATGCTCACCGCCACGAAGCCCACGAGGGTCAGGGTGAGCTTGAGGGCGATGCGCCTGCGAAGAGCGTGAACAATCCGGGCGAGCATCAGCTCTCCGGGTCCAGGCGGTATCCGACGCTCTTGACGGTGAGGATGCGGTGCCCCTCCGGCCCCAGCTTGACCCGCAGCCGGCGGACGTGCACGTCCACCGTCCGCGACTCGATCTCGCCCGCGCGCGAGTAGCCCCACACGCGGTCGAGGAGGAACTCGCGCGAGAGCACCCGTCCCTGGGCATCGGCGAGCGCGCTCAGCAGCTCGAACTCCTTGTGGGTCAGGGTCAGGGGGGCGCCCTGCACCGTCACCGTGCGCGTGCCGGGGTCGATGGCGAGGGCGCCCATGGCGATGGCGGCGGCGCCGGGAGCGGGCTTGGCCCGACGAAGGACGGCGCGCACGCGCGCGAGGAGCTCCTTGGGAGAGAAGGGCTTGACGATGTAGTCGTCGGCGCCCAGCTCGAGCCCGAGCACGCGATCGACCTCATCGCCCTTCGCCGTGAGCATCACGATGGGCAGGGCGACGGTGGCGGGATCCTGGCGGAGCTTGCGGCATACCTCGAGCCCGCCCATGGCGGGCAGCATGAGATCCAGGAGCACGAGGTCCGGACTGGCGTGGCGGACCTGGCGCAGCGCTTCCTCGCCGCTGCTCGCGCTCGAGACCTGGAAGCCCTCGCGCTCCAGGTGGAAGAGGACGAGGTCGCGGATGTCCCGCTCGTCCTCGACGATGAGCACGCGGCTCGCCATGTCGCCGCTATCTTACCAGCGGCGCGTCTCCCCCAGCTTCAGGATCCAGGCGCGCTCGAGCGGCACCGCGCGCCGCGCGGCCTCGGCGAGCATGCGCGCGGGCGGCTCGTCGAGCGGCTCGTCCGCGAGATCGAACGTGCCCCAGTGGATGCCGAGCAGAGTTCGTCCCCGGAGGTCCTGAAAGGCCGCCACCGCCTGTTCGGGCGTCAGGTGCACGAAGCGCATGATGGCGGGCGGCATGTAGGCGCCGATTTGAACGGCCACGAGATCGAAGGGACCCAGGCGCTCGCCGATCTCGCGGAAGCCGTCGAAGTAGCCCGTGTCCCCGCTGAAATAGACGCGACGTGCTGCTCCCGCCACGACCCACGAGGCCCAGAGCCGAGTGTTCGAATCCCACGGGCTCCGCTGGGAGAAATGCTGCGCGGGCGTGCACACGATGCGGAGCCCGCGGTACTCGAATTCCTGCCACCAGTCGAGCTCGACCACGCGCGTGATCCCCTCTCCCTCGAGCCAGCGCTTGAGACCGAGGGGCACCAGGAAGACCGGGTCGCGTTCGGCGGCGAGCCGCTTGACGGTGCCGAGGTCGAGATGATCGAAGTGGTCGTGAGACAGGAGGACCACGTGGATGGGCGGAAGGTCCTCGAAAGCGAGGCCGGGGGCCTGCAGGCGCTTCGGCCCCGCGAAGGAGACCGGGCTCGCCCGCGGGCCCCAGTGGGGATCCGTGAGCAGGTTGACCCCGTCGAGCTGCAGGAGCACCGTCGCGTGCCCGATCCACGTCACCGTGGGCTCGGAGCCATTGGCGCGCAGGGCGGCGCCGTCATTGGCCTCTCGCGGCACCTCGATCGTCCTGGCCTTGGCCCAGGCCCGTTTCCAGATGAAGGCGAAGCGCGCGGCGCCGGACGGTCGCTCGAAGGCCGGGTTAGTGTTGCGGAAGCCGCCCTCGACGTGATGGGGGGGCTGGCCGAGGACGGGCTCCGTGCCGACCTTCGCGCAGGCGGCGGGAGCGCACACGGCGAGGAGGCAGGCAAGCAGGAACGACCGCGCGCGGACAGGCACGGTCAGCGAGTCTACCGTGGAACACGACGGCGCGCGACGGCGGTCAGGCCGACTTGGCTCCGTTGCTGCCGTTCCCACGGGCCACCGGCAAGAGTCCGAGCAGCCGGAGACGCTTGCGCAGCGTGTTGCGGTTGATCCCGAGCAGGCGAGCGGCCTTGAGCTGGTTGCCCGCCGATAGCTCCAGGGCATGGCGCAGGAGCGGGGTCTCCACTCTGGCCATCACGCTCCGGTACAGCCGACCGCTCTCCGCCGCCGCAGAATCACGCACGACGATCGGGAGGACGGTGCTCAATAGCCGATCGAACTCCTCCGCATCAGCTCGGCCATCCATCTTGGGTCCTTTCCGAGCCGCCTCCCCGTTGAAGCAGTCTCACGTCGCGAGGCTCGTGAGATCGAGCCTCGCCGTCTGCGCTAGAACTCCTTGTAGTGCAGGAACTTCGCGTCGATCGTGATCACGCCGCGCTCACCCTTCTTCTCCAGCGTCACCTTGCAGTCGATGGCCGAGAGGATGCCATCACCCCACAGCTCGTTCGAGCGCTCGCGCAGGGCGTCGCCGTACACTCCCACCAGCTCCATGAGCCGGTACTTGAAGGGATCCGTGGTGAGCGGGAAGTCGGTGCGCAGCGGCATGGAGGTCGTCGCCATCGCCGTCTCCGCGTCGATCCCGAGAGCCTGCGCGAGCTTCTTGGCCTCCTCGGCATTCAGCCGGTGCTGCCCGTGGAGGGCCGCCGCGATGTACATGGTGTCCTTGGTCCCGATGGCCTTGCCGAGGTCGTCGTAGGAGAGGCCCTGGGCCTCTCGGGCCTGCCGGATCTTCTGGAGCGCCGCTGCTCGGTCCATGGTGTGTCTCCTTTAGCGTGTGGGGATGAGCTCTCCCGCGGCGCGACTCTCCTCTGCCTGAGCATTGGCGAGAGCCTGCTCCTGGAGGTGGCGTGAGCGCTCCACGAGAAAATGGATGATGTGGCTGCGCAGGCGCGCGTACTCGGGATCGTCGATGATGCTCGAGCGGAAGCGCGGCCGCGGGATCTTGACTTCCACGATCTCGGCAAGGCGCGCGTCGGGGCCGTTGGTCATGAGGGCGATGCGGTCGGAGAGGAGGATGGCCTCGTCGACATCGTGGGTGACCATGAACACGGTGTTCCGCGAGGCCGTCCACATCCGCACCAGCTCCTCCTGGATGACCCCGCGGGTGAGGGCGTCGATCTGAGCGAAGGGCTCGTCGAGGAGGAGCACCTTGGGCTCGGTGGCGAAAGCCCGGGCCAGGCCCACGCGCTGCTTCATGCCCCCGGAGAGGGCCGACGGCCGCTTGTTCTCCGCCCCCGTGAGGCCGACCATCTCCACGTAGCGCTCCACCCATTGCTCGATCTTGCGCGACGGCCACGAAGGATACGCGGAGCGCACGGCCAGTCGCACGTTCTGGGTCACCGTCATCCAGGGCATGAGCGAGAAGTTCTGGAAGACGACCATGCGGTCCATCCCGGGGCCGCTGATCTCCCGGCCCTCCAGCACCACCCCGCCCAGGGAGGCCGTCTCCAGCCCTGCGATGATGTTCAGGAGCGTGCTCTTGCCGCAGCCGGAATGGCCGACCATGGTCACGAACTCACCCCGCTCGACCCCGAAGGCGACGTCGCGGAAGACGCAGAGCTGTCCCCGCCCGTCGGGATCGGGGAAGAACTTGGTGGCGTGATCGATCTCGAGAAAAGCCATCCGGCGCGTCTATTCCGTGTAGGCGACCAGCTTGGCCACGCGGCCCAGCCCGAAATCGAGGAGCACGCCCACGAGCCCGATGGCGAGGATGGCGAAGATGACGCTGTTCAGCGCGAGATTGTTCCACTCGTTCCACACGAAGTAGCCCACCCCCGTGCCCCCGATCAGCATCTCGGCGGCCACGATGGCGACCCAGGCGCTTCCGATCGAAATGCGCAGCCCGGCCAGGATGGCGGGGGCGGCGGCGGGCAGGATGACCTGGAAGAAGCGCCGGGGCCAGGAGAGCTGGAGGAGCCGCGACACGTTGAGATAGTCCTTCTTGATGCTCGCCACCCCGAAGGCGGTGTTGGCCATGGTCGGCCACAGCGAGGACATGAAGATTACGAGCACGGCCGCCTGCCCCGCGTTCTTGATCGTGTAGAGGAAGAGCGGCATCCAGGCGAGCGGTGACACGGGCTTGAGGATCTGGATGAAGGGATTGGCCGCCTTGAAGAGCGCGGGCGAGGACCCCAGGGCCACCCCGAGCATGATCGCCACCACGGAGGCGGCGAGATAGCCCATGACGAGCCGGCCCAGGCTATAGCCGAGCTGGAGGCCGAAGCCCTTGTCGTTGGGCCCGCGGTCATAGAAAGGGTCGGCGAGCATGTGCCATGACGTCTGGGCGACGGCCACCGGCCCGGGAATCCCCGACCCCTTGCTTCCTTTCCCGCCCGCGCCCGCCAGAGCCTGCCAGGCGCCGAGGCAGACGACGAGGAGCACGAGGCTGTACACCACCGTCCTCACGCGCTCGCGCCGCGCCGCCGTCATGGCCATCAGGCCCGCTTGATGGCGAAGCCGCTCAGGTACTCGGCGGGCTTCGCGGGATCGAAGGTCTTCTGCTTGCCGAGCAGGAAGGCGTGGGTCACGGAGTTCTTGTCGGGCGCCTTGTAGCCGAGCGACTTCATGACCTCGCGGCACTGGTCGGCCGCGAAGACCTGCCCGGCGACCTTGGCGTAGTCGAGATCGCCCTTGACGTAGCCCCACCGCTTCATCTGGGTGAGGATCCAGATGGCCATGGAGTGGTACGGGAAGGGGTCGAAGTCCACCCGGTCCGGCACGTTCATCTTCTGGCCGAGGCCGTTGTCGAACTGGCCCGTGAGCACCGCCTCCACCACTTCGACGGGCTGGTTGAGGTAGTTGCGGGGGGCGATGGCCGCCGCGATGTCCTTGCGGTTCTTCTTGTCGTGGGCGTACTGCGTGGCATCGACGATGGCCCGGAAGAGGGCGCCGAACGAGTTGGGCGAGCTCTCCGCGAAGTCCTTGCGCGCGGCGAAGGCGCAGCAGGGATGCCCCGGCCAGATGTCCTTGGAGAGCATCCAGATGAAGCCCTCGTTCTCGTACACGGCGCGCTGGTTGAATGGGTCGGGGCCGAGGTAGCCGTCGAGGTTGCCCGCCCGCAGGTTGGCCACCATCTCGGGCGGCGGCACCGCGCGGATCTGGATGTCCTTGTCGGGATCGAGGCCGGCCTCCGCGACCACGTAGCGGAGCAGGAAGTTGTGCATCGAGTAGTCGAAGGGCACCCCGAACTTGAAGCCCTTGAAGTCGGCGGCGCTCTTCACGCCCTTGTGCTTGTTGGCCAGGGTGATCGCCTGGCCGTTGATGTTCTCGACGGCAGGCATCACGTAAGGCACTTCCTGCGATCCGATGCCCATGCTGATGGCCAGCGGCATGGGCGACAGCATGTGGGTGGCGTCGCTCTCCTTGTTGATGGAGAGGTCGCGGATCATGGCCCAGCTCGAGGCCTTCACCACCTGGGCATTGAGGCCGTACTTCTTGTAGAAGCCCATGGGCTCGGCCATGATGATCGGCGTCGCGCACGTGATGGGGATGAACCCGATCTTGAGATCTTTCTTCTCGGGCGTCCCGAGCTTGGCCTGGGCCAGCGCCTTGGCGGCCTGGAGTGGGAAGACGTCCGCGAGGGCGGCGGCGGCCGCTCCCGCGCCGACGATCTTGAGGAAGTCGCGGCGGTCCCCGAAGACCGCGTGCTGGACCGAGCGCTCGACGAGGCGATCGATCACAGCCTCGGTGTTCTCGGGTTTTGCCTCCATCGGTGTCTCCCCTCCCCCGTTCGGGGTCGGCGCTTGATTTGGGGACGAATCGCCCGGCTTGAGCAGAGCAAGCCCTGTGCCTCGACTTGGCTCCAAGCAAATCAACAGGTTCAGCGAGGCGGGGAAAATCGGAGACGCCGGATTGCCCACGAGATAAGCAAACTCGCCGCTATCGTGAGCAAGCCGTGGGCAATCTCTCTGCCTACGATGTGGGCATGAACGAGACGTGAGCGCTCACCACGCGCCACCCTTCAGGGGTGCGAGCCCACGTCTGGCTCTGGCGCCCCTGTCGACCGGACTCGAGGCGCTGGAACTCGGTATTGGCCGTCCTCGGTATTGGCCGTCGCGACGTCGCGGCCGAACGTGGTGATGACGGTGTTCTTGAGCTGGCGCCTCAGATCGCTCTTGGGGCGCGCCAGGCGCGATGCATGGACGGCCTCGAAGCCATAGGCGTTGTCCGTCAAGGAATAGCGGATGACTCGCGGATCACGCCAGAAGCAGGAGTCCAGGACTTCGATGTCGTTGGCGTTCAGCGCCTTCTCGTAGCGCTGGAAGGCCGCCGTCACCTCGACGATGACGTCGGGCAGGTTGATCTCCACGGTTCGGTCTCCTTTGCCGGGAGTCTCCCTCGATGAGCGTCTCCCGAGACGCCGATCATCCGGCGATGCGGGCAGCCACCACGCCTTCGCGCTCCAGGGCGGCCGCGACACGGAACAGCGCGGCCTCGTTCCACGGCGCGGCCACCAGCTGGACGCCCAGGGGAAGCGGCCCAGCGTCGGCCACGGGCACGGAGATCACGGGCAGCCCGATGAAGGACAGCGGCTGGGTGTAGAGCCCGAGGTTCGGTCTCGTCTGCACCGTCACTCCCGCGAGGGTCATGGTCTCCTGGCCTATCTTGGGCGCCGGGCACGGCGTCGTCGGGGTCAGCAGCACGTCCACCGACTGGAAGATCTCGCGCACGCGCTCCCGATACCAGGCCCGGAAGCGCTGGGCCTGGACATACAGCGCTCCCGGCACGAGCGCGCCGGCGAGAAAGCGGTCGCGCGTCAAGGGATCGAAGTCCATGGGCCGGCGCTTGAGGTCGTCCAGGTGAAGGCTGGCGCCCTCGGAAGCCGTGATGATCATGGCCGCCGCCCGCGCCCGATGGGCCTCGGGCACGGTCACGCGCCGCGTGGCTCCGAGGGCCTTGGCGACCCGCTCCACGGCGGCAAACGCCTCGGGCTCGCCTCCCGCCGCGAAGTGACCGTCCGCGACGGCGAGGCGAAGTCCGCCGGTTCCGTCCGCGAGTCGCGGAAGACACGGCTCCCCGTTGCGCCCCGCGCACACGGGATCGGCGGCATCCGGCCCCTGCATCACGTCGTAGGCGACGGCCAGATCGCGCGCGGAGGTCGCGAGCGGACCCACATGGTCGAAGCTGATGCCGAAGAGGGCGGTGCCGGCCCTGGACAGTCGCCCATAGGTGGGCTTGAGCCCGAAGATGCCGCAGAGCGCGGCGGGGACGCGGATCGAGCCATTCGTGTCCGATCCCAGGGCGAAGGGAACGAGCCCCGCCCCCACCGCGGCGCCCGATCCGCCCGACGACCCACCCGCCACTCTGGCGGGATCGTGGGGATTGTGCGTCGGTCCATAGTGCGTGTTCTCGGTGGTGAAGCCGAAAGCGTACTCGTCCATGTTCAGCGCGCCCACGAGAACGGCGCCCGCCCCGCGCAGCCGGGCGACCACGGTCGCGTCCTTGGCCGCCCGCGGGCGCTCAGCATTGATCCGGGATCCCGCCAGCGTGGTCAGCCCCGCGACGTCGAAGAGATTCTTGACCGCGAAAGGAACTCCCGCGAGCGGACCCACCACCTTACCCGCTCCGATGTCGGCGTCCACGGCCTCGGCCTCGCGCAGCGCGCCCTCGGCGACGACGGCCGTGAAGCAGTTCAGCTCCCCGTCCCGCGCGCGTATGCGCTCGAGGGTGGCGGCCACGAGGTCTCGCGCCGTCACGCGGCGGCCACGGACCTCCTCAGCCATGCCGATGGCGTCGAGACGGGTCACGGCTCGAATACCGGCGCCGTCTCGGCGTCGCCCACGGGAAAATCACGGATGAGGGCGCCCGCGGCAAAGAGGATGGCCAGATTGCGCGCCACCCCGTCGCGGCACTCCGCGGGAATGGTCAGGCTGAGGAGCGGAGCGACCTCGTCGACGTACCGAGCGATTGTCTCAGGCTTGGGCGCGGGTTCGGGCGCGCCGCTCATGCCAGATGGCAGGCGGCGAAGTGGTCGCCGCTCGTGACCTTTAGCATCGGCCTCTCCTCCACGATGCGGCCAAGATACATGACGGACGCCCGATCGGCCAGAAGGCGCGCACGTTTCGCGCTCACCTGCCCGCGGAGTGGCGATCCTACATCTTGCGCAGGGCGAGCGGACCCAGGCTCCAGAGAAGGTTCCGGCAGCACGTCCAGGCGAGATCGATGGCTCGCTGAAGCTCAGGAGCCGAGCGAGCGAGGAGACGGACGACCACTCCGCCCCGGGCGAGCATGGTCACTCCCGCTCTCGCCTCGAGCCCAGTCCCCTCGAGCAACGTCGACAGGCTCGACGCGAGGTCATCGAGGCGCCCATACGTTGGCGAGAGACAGACGACCGTGGCGACGTAGGCCATGCCTTCGGCGGCACCGAGCCCACCCCATCCCTGGGCGCCACCCAGGATCAGCCGGTCCTTGAAGAGCAGACCCTCCGAGTCGCGCACGATCGTGCCGGTGTCGAGCAGATCGAAGCGCCACGCTTCGCCGCGCGCCGCGCGCCCGACGGCCCAGGCGTCGCAGAGCACGGCGGAGGCGCCCGGAGCCATCTCGACCTCCACGCTCTGCACGAGGCGGGCCCCCGGCGAGGGAATGACATGATCCGGCATGTACTCGAGCCGCGCGCCCTCACCCACGCGAAAGACCACGCGCTGGACGGAAGC
>WNGQ01001542.1_pt1 | contig 23879 bp, 16 predicted proteins | sample 5407661 | NCBI WGS metagenome assembly WNGQ01 (sample SAMN13153382, study PRJNA577476) | soil metagenome | isolation source: 60 cm soil or saprolite under Garry oak tree replicate 2 | place: USA:California | collected 2016-06-15 | reverse complement strand
GCTCGTCGTCCTCGATGTATTCGAGCGCCAGCTCGAGCGTCACCTGCCGCGGCGGCTCCAGAATGATCATCTCGTCCGACGCGGTCGTCCGCATGTTCGTGAGCTTCTTTTCCTTGGACGGGTTCACGTCCATGTCCCCCACCCGCGCGTTCTCGCCCACCACCATGCCCTCGTACACCGGATCCCCGGGTTTGACAAACATCGTCCCGCGCTCCTGCAAATTGAAGAGCGCGTATCCCACCGCCACCCCCTCACGGTCCGCCACCAGTACCCCGCGGCTCCGCCCCTGCAACGGGCCCGCCCATGGGCCGTAGTCGAAGAACCGGTGGTGCATGATTCCCGTCCCCCGGGTGTCGGTCAAGAACTCCGAGCGGTACCCGAGCAGCCCCCGGGCGGGGATCTTGAAGCGCATCCGCACCATACCCACCCCCGGGTTCCGCATGTCGAGGAGCTCTGCACGGCGCGGGCCCACCTTCTCCATCACCACCCCCAGATACCCCTCGGGGCAGTCCACCATCAGCTCCTCGTACGGCTCCAGCCGCTCCCCGTTCGGCCCCTCTCGTGGAATGATCCGCGGCCGGCTCACCTGGAACTCGAACCCCTCGCGTCGCATCGTCTCCATCAGGATGCCGAGGTGCAGCTCTCCCCGACCCGAGACGGTGAACGTCTGGGGGTCGTCCGTTTCCTCCACTCGCAGAGCCACGTTCTTCTCGAGCTCCCGAAACAGGCGATCGCGCAGCTGCCGGCCCGTCACGAACTTCCCCTCCCGCCCGGCGAACGGCGAGTCGTTCACCTTGAAGTCCACCGAAATCGTGGGCTCCTCCACCGCGATCCCCGTGAGCCGCTCCAGATAGTCGGGTGCCGTCACCGTCTTGCCGATCTCGACCCCGACCAGACCCGCGAGCGCCACGATGTCGCCGGCCGAGGCCTCCTGGACCTCGACCCGCTCCAGCCCGTCGAACGAAAACAGCTTCACCACTTTGGCCTGCTCGTACAGCGCATCTCCCAGAGGACCAGGCTCGCCCAGGGGAAGTAACGCGACCGTCTCGCCGACCCTGACGTGCCCCCGCTCGATCCGGCCGATCGCGATCCGGCCCAGATACGAGGAATAGGCGAGCGTCGAGACGAGCATCTGAAACGGCCCGTTGGGGTCGGCCTGCGGCGCCGGAATCGTGTCCAAAATGGTCTGGAACAGGGGGTTGAGATCCGTCCCCGGGGCCTTGAGATCGAGCGTCGCGGTCCCCGCGCGGCTCGATGTATAGAGGAAGGGGCAATTGAACTGCTCGGGCGTCGCCTCCAGGTCCAGGAACAGCTCCAACACCTCATCGTGCACACGCAGCGGCTCGGCGTCCTGGCGGTCGATCTTGTTGACCAGCACGATCGGCTTCAGACCGAGCGCCAGCGCTTTCCCCGCCACGAAGCGCGTCTGCGGCATGGGGCCCTCGGCGGCATCCACGAGCAGGAGGAAGCCGTCGACCATACGGAGAATCCGCTCCACCTCGCCGCCGAAGTCGGCGTGGCCCGGGGTGTCCACGATGTTGATCTTGGTATCGCCCCACCGCACCGCGGTGTTCTTCGACAGGATGGTAATCCCGCGCTCGCGCTCCAGCGGGTTCGAGTCCATGACCCGCTCGTTGACCTGCTGGTTGGCGCGAAACACCCCGGCCTGGCGGAGCATCTGGTCTACCAGCGTGGTCTTCCCATGGTCCACGTGCGCGATGATGGCGATGTTGCGGATCTGCAAGGGGCTAGGTCCTGACAGTACCTATGTGAGGGGTGCCGTCTGTGAGGGGCGCAGTATAGGAAGGTGGTGTCGAAAAGACAAGCTCAAAAATCACCAAGCGGAGGGCCAGGTTATTCGCAGGTCGGATCCCGCTCCATCTGCACCGTCACATGACTGATGCCCATACCCCCCAAGCACGCCTGGACGGCTTCGAGCACCCGCTGGTTGTCCGCCGGGTTTTGGACGACCAGGTGGCTGCTCATCGCGATCACGCCGCTCGTGACCGTCCACACGTGGAGGTCGTGCACCGACGCCACGCCGGGGATGGACGCGATCCGGTCGTGCACGTCCGAGAGAGCGATGTGCGCGGGCGCCGCCTCGAGCAGTACGTCCGTGCTCTCCTTCACCAGTCGCCAGGCGCTGCCGAGGATCAGGAGGGAGATCAGGACGGAGATGACGGCATCGGCCTGCACCCATCCGGTGGCGAGGATGATCACACCCGCGAGGAGGGCGCCGACCGAGCCGAGGAGGTCACTCACGATATGGAGGTAGGCGCCGCGCTGGTTGAGCGAGTGGTCGTGCCCGCGGTGCAGGATCGCGGCGCTTACCGCGTTCGCCGCCAGTCCCACGGCAGCGATGATCAGGAGCAGCGTGCCTTGCACCTCGGCGGGTGACCGGAACCGGCGGGAGGCTTCGAGGCCGATGCCCAACGCGATCACGATCAGGGTCGCCCCGTTCACGAGCGCCGCCAGGATCTCGAGGCGCAGCAGTCCGAACGTCCGCTCCGCCGTCACCGGCCGTCGCGCGAGCGCCGTCACGACGAGCGACAGCCCCAGCGCGGCGACGTCGGCCAGCATGTGACCCGCGTCGGCGAGCAGGGCCAGCGAGTGCGCCAACCACCCGCCCACCGCCTCGGCGACCATCACGGCAGCCGTGATGCCGAGCACCAGCGTGAGCCGCCGGCGGCTCTCCTGCCGCAGCGGCGCGCGATGCGTGCATTGCACATCGATTGGTAGTGTCGCGCTCACCTAATCCCCAGTCCCCGGTCCCTAGTCCCAAAGATAATCACGCCCTATGTTCCCGCCTCTATGCCCGGCCCCGCCACACAATCGCTCGGCCTGCGCCTGCTGGCGGTGGTGGCGCTGGTGCTGGCGAACGCGTTTTTCGTCGCCGCGGAGTTCGCGCTGGTCGCGGCCCGCCGCACGCGCATCGAGGCCCTCGTCCGGCGCGGCGACCGGCGGGCAAGGACCGTGCAGGCCGCCTTGCAGGACCTGTACCGCCAACTGTCTGCGGCGCAGCTCGGCATCACGGTCGCCTCGATCTTGCTGGGCTACGTGGCCGAGGATACCGTGGCACAGCTGTTCCGCGATTGGTTCGCGGCGCTGCCGCCCGCCCTCGAGTTCCTCGCTCGCGGCGGCGTCGCGTCCACGGTCGCGGTGGCGCTGGTCTCCTTCCTCCATGTCGTCTTCGGCGAGCAGGCGCCCAAGGCGTGGGCCATCACCCATCCGGAGCGGACCAGCCGCTGGATCGCCGCGCCGCTCATCTTCTTCTCGTGGATCACACGACCGTTTACCGATCTCCTCAACTGGAGCGCCGGCCGCGTGGTCCGCCTGCTCGGCCTCAAAGGCACCACGGCCGAGCTGGAGCGAATCCACTCGCCCGAGGAGATCCGCATGCTGGTCGAGCAGAGCCGGCAGCGGGGCAAGCTCGACGCCGACGACGCCCGCCTGTTGCAGGGCGTGTTCGAGTTCAGCGAGAAGACTGCCCGTGAAGTCATGACACCGCGTACCGAGATGGTGGCCCTGCCGGCGGACTTGTCGCTCGAGGAAGCCGCCGATCAGGTGGCCGTCGCCGGCCGGTCGCGCTATCCGGTGTACGGAGAGTCGCTCGACGACATCCTCGGCATCGTGCACGCGAAGGACATCCTCGCCGGCCTTCGCTCGGCCAAGGGCGGCAGCCTCCGCGCGGTGCTCCGTCCCGCCGTGTTCGTTCCGGGGACGCGCGAGGTCGAGGACGTGCTCGCCGACATGAAGCGGCAGAAGATCCACCTCGCGATCGTGCTCGACGAGTTCGGCGGTACGGCGGGTCTCGTCACCATGGAAGACCTGCTGGAGGAGATCGTCGGCCAGATCTACGACGAATACGATCGACCCTCGGGTGAGCTGCGCGCCGCGCCCGCGGGCGTGGCGCCCATCATCGCGGGCTCCGTCCCGATCCGCGAGGTCAACAGCGCGTTCGGACTCGAGCTCGGCGACGAGGACTACACCACCATCGGCGGGTTCCTGTTCGGCGCGATCGGGCGCCTCCCGCGGCCGGGGGACCAGGTGGCGGTGAAAGGCGCGGTGTTCGAGATCGTCGAGGTGGAGGGACGCCGCGTCGGCACGGTGCGGGTGCTGCGGCGCGGGCCGGCGCCGGAAGCCTAGCGCTCGAGCGGCGCGTCGGCCCGTTGTACGCGTCGCGCCAGGTCGGTCGCGAGCTCGAGCGCCGCCCGCATGGAGCCGGGGTCGGCAACCCCCTTGCCGGCGATGTCGAGCGCCGTCCCGTGGTCCGGCCCGACCCTGGGGAACGGCAATCCGAGCGTCACGTTCACACCCCTGCCGAATCCCGCGACCTTCACGGCGGTCATCCCGACGTCGTGATAGGGCGTGAGGACGGCGTCGAACTCACCCTTGAGCGCCCGCACGAACACCGTGTCCGCCGGCAGCGGCCCGGCGGCGCCGAGCGTCCGGGCCGCGGGCGCGAGCACACGCGCGTCCTCGTCGCCGAACAGGCCGGACTCGCCGGCATGGGGATTGAGGGCACAGACGGCGAGCCGCGGCGCCGCGATGCCCCACCAGTCGTGCAGCGCGCGCGCGGTGATCCGCCCGCAGCGCACCACGCGATCGGTGGTCACCTGTGTCGGTACGTCCTTGAGAGCGATGTGCGTCGTGACGAGCACCACGCGGAGCGTGCCGGCGGCGAGCATCATCGCGACGTCCACGTCGCCGGCGAGATGGGACAGGAGCTCGGTGAGGCCGGGATAGCGGAATCCGGCGAGGTGGAGGGCGTGCTTGTGCACCGGGCCGGTCACGATGGCGTCGACCTCCCCCGTGCGCGCCAGCCGCACTGCTGCTTCGACCTCCTGGCCCGCAATCCGCCCCGCTTCCGCAGGGAGCAGGGAGCGGGGAGCAGGATCTACGCTCCCGAGAAAGACGAGATCGGCATCGAGCGGACCGAGGGCGACCGCCTTCGCCACGACTTCCGGCCCGATCCCCCGCGGATCGCCCAGCGTGACCGCGAGTCGGGGCCGGCGGCTAGAAACGGACGTCGACGTATGTGGTGCGACGCAGCAAGTCGAGATGGTGCTTGATGGCAAGCTGCTGGCTCAGCCCGTCGCGGATGCGATCCTTCACTTCGTCGAACCCCAGCTCGCCTTCGGGAAGGCGCTTCATCAGCTCGAACACCACAAACCTCGGTCGCGCCGTCCCGACGCCGACTTCAAACACCGGCTTCAATCCGCGGACGGTGTCTGACCCGATCGCCGTTTCGTAATCGGGCGGGAGCTGGGCAACGGGGAGGGCATCGGCGAGCTTGGGCTCGCTCGGGTCGGCATAACGACGCGCCAGCGAGTCGAACGACGCTCCGTGCGCGAGCGCGTCGTGCACCGAGTCGGCCTGCCGCCGGGCGATGGCGACCTGCGCCACGGAGATGGCGGGCTGGATCAGGATGTGTCGCGCCAGAATCTCCGCCGGCTGCGCGCGCTCCACCTGAATGATGTGGAGCCCGAACTCGGTGCGCACGACGTCGGAGATCGTCCCCGGCCTCAGGCGAAACGCGACGTCCTCGAACTCCTTGACCATCACACCGCGGCGGAACCAGCCCAAGGCGCCGCCCTGCTCCCGAGAAACGCTGTCGGCCGAGTACTTCTTCGCGACGTCGGCGAAGCCGGCTCCGCCCCCCTGCCGCAGCGCCACTACGAGGGACTCGGCCAGCTGCAGCGCACGGGCGCTCGCCGCCGAGTCCGGTTTCGGCATGACCACGACCTGGCGGAACGAAATGGCGGCCGGCCGTTTGGGTTGCTGCGCTCGGTTGGTCTCCCAGAACGCCCGCATCTCGGCGTCCGACGGCGGAATCGGTCGGAGCTTTCCCTTCTGCTTCAGCCCCTCGATCAGCCGCTGTTGCAGGATCGCGCGACGCTGCTGATCGGCGAGCCATCGGCGCCACTCCTCCTCGGACACGAACCCGGCGGCGCGCAGCTGAGTCTGGAACTCCGGGATCGAGGTGAACTGCTTGCGCACGTTTTGGACGGTCTGCTCGACCGCGTCCTGCACTTCCTGGTCGGTCACCTTGATGGTGGTGTCCCGCTCCGCCTGCTGCACCAACAGCTCTTCATCCACCATTTGCGAGAGGATCTGGCGCCGCGCGGCGTCCCGCCCAGCAGAGTCCTCCGCCACCTTGGCGCCTTGCGACTGCGCCAGGACGAGCTGCTCTTCCACCTGCGACGCCAGGATCGGCTTCGTGCCGATGACGGCCACGATGCGGTCGACCGGACGGTCGGTCGCCGCGCGGCCCTGCGCCGCCGCGCGCGGCGCCGCGGGGAAGAGGGTGGCGAGCGCCGCGACCACGCTCAAGACGAGCGCGCGCATGTCAGCGCGGCGCCTGCCGGCCACCGCTGTCGACGGCGACGGGTGGTGGGCCAGGTGCCCGTTTCAGACCCGTCGGCGGCGCCGCGCGCACGGTCGTGTCCGCGGCCCGGATGGCCTGCGCGCTCTCCACGGCGCGCGCGATGCCCGCCTCGTTGAGCGACCACGGCTGACCCTGGCGCAGCGCGCTGGCCAGGAAGGGCGGGACCGGGAAGAACGGCGCGCTGCCTTTGGTCACCGCCTGGTCCACGTAGCGGTCGACGTGCGCCATGGCCAGCTGCACGCGCGCGGCGGGGGTCGCGGCGGAGTCCTCGAGGAGCTGGGGCGACAGGCCGAGCAAGCCCTCGAGCCGCGCCACGCCCGAGTCGTGTTCGGCGCGCAGCTGCCGCCAGTCGCCCGCGTTGAGCTGCACGCCGGCCTTGTCCACCTCGACCAGCAACATGTCGCGCTGCGCGAGCACCTTGAGGAACTGGTTCAACTGAGCGTCGCTCGCCGTGGCGACGCCGCGCACGTCGTTCGGATCGAGCGCCAGCAGCCACCGCGCCAGGTCCTTCACCTGGAAGGTGCCGCCGCGATACGTGGCCAGTGTGCGGTTGTCGCTCCGGGCGGACGCGATCTGCGGCACCGCCTGGCGCACCAGCGCGGGCCCGCCGGACTCGATCTTGAGCTGCCGCTGTTTCGCGACGCTGTCCAGGTACACCGAGTCGAGCCGGGCGGTGCGCGAGTTCTCGAGATCGAGGCGGAACGAGTCCCGCACCTCGGCGAGCGGCGGCCGACGAATGATATGGAACCCGAACGGCGTCCGGACCACGGCGGTCATCGCGCCCGGCGGGAGTGTCCATGCGGCACTGTCGAACGCGGGGACGAACTGCCCGCGCGGCGTGGCCGGCAGATAGCCGCCGCGCGTCTTGGAGCCCGGGTCCTCCGAATAGCGCCGGGCGAGCTGCGCGAAATTGAACCCACGCTGCGCGGCGGCCTGGCGCAGGAGCGCGGTGGCCTGCTTCTCTTTTTGCTGCTCCACCATCGGCACAGCGCGCTGCGGGATCCGGATGAGGATGTGCTGGAACAGCCGCACGGTGCCTGCCTGGAACGCCGAGTCCGCCTGCGCGGGCGTGAGCTTGCCGCGCGTCGCGACCAGCTGGTCGTGATAGCGCTCCCATTTGAGCTGTGCCACCATGGGCCACTCCGCAGCGAGGACCAGAGCCGAATCGTGCAGGTCGCGCCCGCGACCGAGCTCGGTCGCGAGCACCGCGTAGTCCAGGTAGACGTTCGCGACGCCGGTGAGGACGTCGGGTCGAATGGGTATGCGCTGCGCGTGTCCGACCAGATGCGCCAGGCGGTCGACCGTCAGGGTCTGTCCGGCGGCCGTGCCGGCGACCTGCGCGTGTGCCGAGAACGCGTCCCGCAGGGCGGAGCACCCCGCCAGCACGAGCACCATGACGATCCACCCCAGCCGCACCATGCCACCTCCTTAAGGGTGAGCGTCCGCGAGAACCGCGGTGAGAGCTCGGACGAGCCCCGACCCGATGGGCTCTCCGCCGAGGCGGCGGAGTCGCAGGGAGAGGGGCGCCGCCCGCCGGACCTCGGCCTCGAACTGTACCACGTCGAGCGCCGCCGTCAGGCCGGCCAGCCGCGGGCTCGCATCCCGCGCAAACGTGAGCCGCGCCTCGTCGCCCTTCACCAGGACCATCTCCAGTCCCACACGGGCGCCGAGGGCGCGGAGGTCGGATACGAGGAGCAAGCGCTGTGCGTCGTCGGGGAGCGGCCCGAACCGATCGCGCAATTCCTCGCGCACCGCTTGAATCTCGCTAGGCGCCTCGGCCCGCGCCAGCCGCCGGTACAGCTCGAGCTTCACCGCTTCATCCGGCACGTAGGCGTCGGAGAGGTGCGCCGGGAGATCCAGGATCACCTCAGGGGGCACACCCCTCCCTGCTCCCTCGTCCCCCTTCCCGGACTTGAGCGCGTCGACGGTTTCCTGGAGCCAGCGGAGGTAGGTATCGAATCCGACCGCCTGCGCGTGGCCCGACTGCGCGGCGCCGAGCAGGTTGCCGGCACCGCGCAGCTCGAGATCCCGCAGCGCTATCCGGTAGCCCGAGCCGAGATCGGTGTGATGCTCCAACACGCGGAGCCGCTCTTCCGCCTCGGCGTCCACCAGCTCGGGCACGAGGAGATAGCAGTACGCGCGTCGGTGACTCCGCCCCACGCGCCCACGCAGCTGGTACAGCTGCGCCAGGCCGAGCTGGTCCGCGCGGTTCACGATCATGGTGTTCGCGTTCGGCACGTCGAGTCCGGACTCGACGATCATCGTGGAGACCAGGACGTCCACCTCGCCCCGGACGAACCGGGCCATCACGGCATCGAGCTCAGCCTCCTTCAGCTTCCCGTGCGCCACCGCGATCCGCGCCCGTGGCGGGGCGAGCGCCCGCACCCGCGCCGCGATCGTGTCGATCGTCTCGATGCGGTTGTGCACGAAGTACACCTGCCCCGCACGATCCAGCTCCCGTGCCACTGCCTCCTCGATCAATCCGTCATCCCACGGCTCGATGAACGTGAGCACCGGCGAGCGATCCTTGGGCGGCGTCTCGAGCAGCGTGAGATCCCGCAATCCGGCCAGCGACAGGTGCAGCGTCCGGGGAATGGGTGTCGCGGTGAGCGTCAGCACGTCCACGACGAGCTTGAGCGCCTTGAGCCGCTCCTTGTGCCGCACGCCGAACCGGTGCTCCTCGTCGACGATGAGGAGCCCGAGATCGTGAAACCCGACGTCCCGTGACAACAGGCGGTGCGTCCCGATTACGACGTCCACTTCGCCGGTACCGAGCCGCCGCGTCACCTGCTGCGTGTCCTTCGGGCCGCGGAACCGCGACAGCACCTCGATCCGGACGGGATAGTCGGCGAGCCGCTCGCGGAAGGTGCGGCCGTGTTGCTCGGCGAGAATCGTGGTGGGAACGAGGACCGCCACCTGCTTGCCTGCCTGCACGGCTTTGAAGGCGGCGCGCAATGCGACCTCGGTCTTGCCGTACCCCACATCACCCACCAGCAGGCGATCCATCGGTCGGGCGCGCTCCATATCCCGCTTCACCTCCTCGGAGGCCCGCCGCTGGTCCGGCGTATCCTCGTACAGGAAGGCCGACTCGAGCTCGCGCTGCCACGCCGTGTCGGGAGGAAAGGCGAATCCGGCCGCGAGCTGCCGTCGGGCGTACAGGTCGAGCAGCTCGACTGCCATCTGTCGGATCGCGGCGCGCGTCTTGTCCCGCTGCCGCTGCCACGTGGTCGTGCCGAGCCGGTGCAGTCGCGGCGGCGGCGCGTCCCCGTCGGCCGCGGACCGGTACGGCTCGAGCTGATCCAGTCGGTACAGCGGCACGTTCAGCCGGGACCCGCCTTCGTACTCTACGACGGCCACCTCGAGGGTCCCGCCCTCCGCTCCCACCGCGATCGTCTGGATCCCGCGGTAGATCCCGATACCGTGCTCGAGATGGACCACGTAATCGCCGGCTTTGAGCGCGCGCGTCGCGGCGGTGGCCATTGCCTCGCGGTACCGACGCGGCCGCCGCAGCCGGCGGGCCCGACGGAAGATCTCGTGGTCGGTGAGCACCCGCAGCCCGGGCAGCACGAATCCGCCGTCCAACGCCCCCACGGCAAGGGTCGCCCGGTCGCCGGCCAGGAGCTCCTCCAGGCGCTCGAGCTGGCCCTCGTTGTCGCACAGGATTACGGTCCGCGGCTCGGTCGCGACGATCTGGCGCAGCCGCTTGATGTCGCGGTCGACCGGCTCCGGCGGCGCGATCGGGAACCGGACACCGACGTCGGCGGGGTCGAGCGCCAGCCGGGGGAACTGCGCGAGCTGCGCCCGCCACGCTGCTGGCTCGACGAACAGCGCCTCCCGCGCCGGCGGCTCCTCGCCCAGCCGCCGCGCGACCTCGAGGTGATGGGCCGCCTCGGCCCAGGCGCGCTCCACTTCCTGCCCCAGCGCCGACTCCTGCTCCAATACGATCAGTGCGTCGCTGGGGAGGAGGTCCAGAAGCGACTGCCGCTGGGGTTGTAGGGGCGCAGCATGCTGCGCCCCTACCCCGCCGGGCTCCCGTGCTTCCGTTCTCACCGGGAGAATCGTCATCCGCTCGATCGCTTCGCCGGAACGCTGCGAGTCGAGATCGAACGTCCGCAGCGACTCGATGTCGTCTCCCCACCACTCGAGCCGCGCCGGTGCCGCCATCCCAAACCCATACACGTCGAGGATCCCGCCGCGTACGCTGAACTGCGCTACTTCCGTAACGGTCGGGACCCGAACGTAGCCCATGGCCTCAAGTCGCTGGACCGTCTCGCGGAGGGTACCGCTCCCCGCTCCCCGCTCCCCCTTCGCCAAGACGAGACGCATGGACTGAAGCGTCCCCGGCACCCCGGTGCGCTCAGCGGCGGCGCGTGCGGTCGTGACCAGCGCCCGGACGTGCCCGGATAACAGCAGTTCCAGCGTCTCCACCCGCTCGCCGGCGATTTCGAAGTGTGGCTCCTCAGCGCCGAGCGCCTCGCGCTGCGGATACAGCGCGGCCGCGCTCCCCGTCAGGGCACGCAGATCCGCGAGCCATCGCTCCGCGTCGGTCGGTGTGGGCGTGATCACCACAAAGACGCGCTGCGCGAGGCGCCGCGCGAGCGCGGCGAGCAGCACGGCGGGACTCGAGCCGGGGAGGCCGGCGATACCCAGTCGGGCTCCGGGCGCCGGCAACCCCTCCGCCAGCGCCCGCGTGTCCGGGAGCGCGTCCAACCGGTCGATCACGAAGTCGAGCGGCATCAGCGGGTGCGCGTGGCGACCCCCAGCTCCACGAGCGCGACGAGCAACGCCAGCACCAGCAGCAGCCCGCTGCCATCGCGGCGCCCGGCGCCTGCGAACCGGGCGGCCGCAAACGCCGTGCTGTCCAGCACGTCTGCGCCCAGGACCTCGTGCACGAGTGCCCGCGACGCCGGCGTGAGATCCGATTCTCGCGGGTCGAGCCCATAGACGATCGCGCCGATCGTATCGGCGCCGCGGATCCGGAACGCCACGCGCGGGGCGCCTTCCAGCTCCGAGATGGCTGCCTCCCCCCGTGCCAGGCGGTTCACCAGAGCATCCACGAACGGCACGAACGCGGGTGCTGCGGGCAGCGCGGTCCAGGCCGTGTCGAGCCGGCTGCCGAGGAGCAGGACGTTGCCGTCCCGCACCAGCCACGGCTCTCCGTTCACAGTCGCGAGCACGCCGCTGTCTGCACCCATCCCTCGTCCCGCGTCGCCCGCCACGAGTTCGATCCGGTGCCGCCGCGTCACCGGTAGCCCGGCGATCGCCGGCACGGTAGGCCCGGCGATCGGCCCGGGCGTACCCGCCGACGCGAAGCGCCACCGCCCTCCCCGCGCGGCGAGGGCGCGATTCGCCTGGCCGACGAGCGGCGCCTCCGCCGGTGGCATCACCACGCTCACCAGCGTCCCCGCCTCCGGCCGGTCCCCAATGGTCACCTCGGTGCCTCCCCCCCCCTGCCGGACCCGATGCCCTTCTTCCAGCACCGCGAGCGCGGCGGCCACGAACGGGCTCCCCGCGGCGCTCGGGAGCGCCGCGACCCGGGCAGGCGGAGCCACTCGCCACACCAGCAGTCGTCGATCGTCGGCCCGCAGCTCATCGGCGTCGAGCACCGCTTCGCCCACCCACCAGCCCGGTCCGAGCGGCGGCAGCGTGATCGATACCGTCAATCCGGGGGCGGCGAGGGCACGGCCGACCTCGCGGCCGCGGATGCGCAGCGTCACCGGCGCGCCGCCTCCCTCTCCCCCTGCTCCCGGCGTCCCGACGATGTCCACGGCTGCGGCGCCGTCGGTCACCCGCGCGGGGCCGACACCGCGGTTCGCAGGCGCCTGGCTCGGAGGCGCGAGGGCGAGCACTCGCACGCCCCGCGGCACGCCCGCCCGGCCGGGACCGAGCGCCGTGCGCTGCAGGTCACTCACGACCTGTACCTCGCGCGCCGCGAGCGGCTCCGCGTCCACCAGGCGCGTCGCAGCCCGCACGGCGGCGGTGAGATCCAAACGACGAGCCGAGACGCGGGTGCTGTCTACGGTCGCGCGCAGCGCTTCCGGCGTCCCCGCTCGCGCCACGCCATCCGCGAGCACGAGCCACAGACGATCGGACGCCGTCGCGCGCGCCAGCGAGCCTCGCGCCACGGCTTTCAGGCGCTCGAGCGCGGAACGCCCGTCCACCACGAGCCCGGACGACGCCGAGTTGTCGAGGATCACGGCGAGCGCCGTCGGCTCGTGCAGCGACCCGGCGCTCGCCTGTGTGGGGAAGAGCGGCCGCGCCGCAGCGAGCACGATCAGCACGATCAGCGCCGTCCGCAACATCAGGAGCAGCAGGTGTCGCAGCTTCAAGCGCCGTGCGTTGTGGCGCTCCGCCTCGCTGAGATAGCGGAGCGGCGGAAACTCAGCCTCCGGCGGCACCCGGCGCTCGAGCAAATGGAGCAACGCGGGGATCGCCGCCGCGGCGAGCCCCACGAGCGCCACCGGATGCAGGAACGTCACGCGAGCAGCCGAAGCGCCATGCCGAACGGCAGGTCGGTCATGATGTGGTGGTACGCGATGCCGTGCCGCCGGCACGCTGTGCGCCATGCGTCGATCTCCCGGCGCACCGTGGCCCGGTAGGCCCGTGCCAGCTCGCGCGGCCGAATCACCACGCTCGCCGCGGATTCAGGATCCCGGTACCGCACCTCGGGCGGACCGGTGAGCTCCGCCTCCGCCGGATCCATCAGGTGCAACACGATCACCTGATGGCCACGATGACGCAGGTAGCGCAGTGCCGTCAGCGCCAGCTCACGGTCGAACAACAGGTCGGAGACGAGCAGCACGAGCCCACGGCGGGTGAGCAGCGAGGTGAGCCGCACCAGGGCGGCCTGCGCTGCCGTCCCCCGACCGTCTGGCGTCTCGACCAGACCGCGCACCAGTCGCGCCCACTGTCCCACCTTGACCCGCGCCGGGACCACTTCGCGCACGACTTCGTCGAAGGTGATCAGCCCCGTGGCATCCCGCTGTCGCAGCAGAATCAGTGCGAGCGCCGCCGCCAGCCGGTCGGCATAGGCCCGCTTGGTGAGTCGGTTGGGCGCGCCGCGCCACGCCATCGAGCGGCTCGCGTCGACCAGAATCATCGCGCGCAAGTTCGTCTCTTGCTCGAACTGCTTCACGAACAGGCGGTCGGCCCGCGCGAGGATCTTCCAATCGAGGTAGCGCAGCTCGTCGCCCGGTTGATAGGCGCGGTGCTCCGTAAACTCGACGGAGAACCCGCGAAACGGTGAGCGGTGGATGCCGCTGAGAAAGCCCTCCACAACGCCCTGCGCCACGATCTCGATCCCACCAAAGCGAGCCACCTCGGCGGGATCCAGCAGATCGATGCGCTGCACGTCGGCCATGGCCTCGCGGAAGCTAATGAACAGCCGAATGTCCCGGGTAGAGGACAATACGCGTCTGGTGATCCCCATCAGTCAGGTGTTGAACCTCAGGCCTCATAGCCACTTAACGCCCCTGCGAGCACGCGTCGGGTTGGCATGCAATCTGCCCCTCACCGGCGCGAACGGAGGCCCCATGTTGCACACCATCTGGTTGCTCAGCCTCGTCATGGCGCAGGCCGAAAGCCCCTCGACCCGGCCCGCGTCCGTCGAGTATCGCCCCCGCGTCGAGGTCTGGACCGACCGGGGCGACAGTCCTTACACCAGCGGCCAGGGTGTCCGCGTGCACTTCCGCGCCGACCGGGACGCCTTCGTCACCATCCTGCGCGTCGACACCGACGGCCGCGTGCGCGTGCTGTTTCCCCGCGAGCCGTGGGAGGACAACTTCGCCCGCGGCGGTGGCGACTACGAGGTGCCGGGCGGACACGACCGCGACGCGTTCTACGTCGATGATTATCCCGGTGTCGGCTACCTGTTCGCCGTCGCCGCAGCCGACGCGTTTGTGTACGACGGGATCCAGAGCAAGGACCACTGGGATTATCGGTTGATCGCCGACGGGCGGGTCCGCGGCGATCCGTATGTGGCCCTCACCGACCTGGCACAGCGCATCGTGCCCGAGGGTTATGCTGATTGGGATTACGACATCGCGCCGTATTACGTGCAACAGCACTACGACTACCCCCGGTTCCTGTGCTACGACTGCCACACGTACGTGAGTTATTCGTCCTGGAGCCCGTACGACTACACCTGCGTGCGCTTTCGGATCGTGGTGTTCGACGATCCGTACTACTACCCGTATCGGACCTACGGCGGCACGAGAGTCGTCTTCACGCGTCCGTACCGGCCGGAGCCCCGGTTCATCTTCAAGGACCGGCAGGCGTCGGATGCATTCATTACGCGGGTGCGCGAGCGGCCCGTGAACGACGATCGCCGGCGTGACGTCGGCGTGCGCGGTCGTGACCTGGGCGGCATGGGCGTCATCCCGCCGCCCAACATACGGCCGCCCCGGCGGCGCCCTGGCTCCGAAGATCAGGGGAGCGACGACGACCGTGGTCGCGGCCGTCGGCCGGACCAGCCCGATCATCGGGACGACCCCCGCCGCCCCGAACAGCCCGATCGGCCGCCGCGGCCAGAGACGCACCAAAATCCCGATCGCCCGGAGCGGCGTGATCGTCCCGACCGGCCCGAGCGACCGGAGCGCCCCGCGCAGCCCGCGCAGCCGGAGCGTCGCGCGGCTCCGGAAGAGCGGCGGCGCGCCGAGCCACCGCCCCCGCGCGCCGAGCCGCGGCACGAGGCTCCCCCCCCACCGCGTAGTGAGCCGCGGGTCGAGCCGAAGCGTGAGCCCCCGAAGGAAAAGCCACGGGCCGAACCCGAGCTCAAGCGGCGCAAGCCGTAACCACGCAACAGCGTGAGCGCGCCCGACCGTAGTTCCACGCGGTCGGGCGCGTTAGCTTTCGTCTCCCCTACCTCAAGGCCTGAGCGATGCAATACCGCTTGGCGCTGCTGCTCGCGGCGCTCCCCGGACTGGCCGCCGCACAGCGGCAGCGGCCGGCCGCCCGTGGTGCGGCTTCCATCACGATCGCGGACGTGCAGCGCCGCATTGGAGTCGTCGCCGACGACTCGATGCTCGGCCGCGCCACACCGAGCCCGCAGCTCGACGCCGTGGCGGCCTATGTCGCGGGCGAGTTCCAACGGTTCGGCCTCAAGCCGGGCGGCGACAGCGGCACCTACTTCCAGCACTATCCCCTCGAGGTCCTGCGGTTCGACCCCGAAAGCTCCACCATCCGGATCACCGGCCGCACGCCGGGGGTTTGGCGCGCGGGCCAGGACGTGCTGCTCGTGGAGGGACAGCCCCCGGCGGGGACGGCGGCAGGCACGGCCGTTGTGATCATCGGTTCGGCCGAGACCGGAGGCACGCTCGATTCCACCGCCGTCACCGGGAAGATCGTCTTCCTAGCGTACGGGCCGGGGCTCAACACGATCGCGGCGAAGGTCCTCCCCCTCCGGCCGCTCGCCATCGTGTTGGTGGCGGGGTTCCCCGACTCGATCTGGGCAAAGCTCCCCGGTCACGAGGCGAGCGTGAGTGTACGCAACCCGAGCGCTGAGAGCGGTCCCGCGGTCCCCGCCGTGTTCGCGCTGCGGACGGCAACCGCGGGAGCGCTGTTTACGCAGGGGGGCGTGAGCCCCGACTCGCTCCGAGCGTGGGGCGACCGGCCCCTCGTGGCTCGCCCGCTGGCCGATATCACGCTGCAACTGGACGTGCGCGGGCGGGTGCTCCAGCACGCGTCGGCTCCCAACGCGATCGGGATCCTCGAGGGCAGTGACGCCGCGCTGAAGAAGGAATACGTCCTGTTCAGCGCCCACATGGATCACATCGGCACGCCGAGCGCGGGGGAGGGCTGCACGCCCCGCGGCGCGGACTCGATCTGCAACGGAGCGGACGACGACGGCTCGGGCACGGTGGCCGTGATCGAACTGGCGGAGGCATTCGCCACGGCCCGTGAGCGACCCAAGCGCTCTCTGGTGTTCATGACCGTGAGCGGCGAGGAGCGGGGCCTCTGGGGAAGCGCCTACTTTGCCGACCATCCCACGGTACCGCTGGCGGACGTGATCGCCGACCTGAACATCGACATGGTCGGCCGCAATGCGAAAGACACGGTCGCCGTGATCGGCCGCGAACACTCCAATCTCGGCGTGACGCTCGACAGCGTCGCCGCGGCACACCGCGAGCTGAACATCAAACCGGTCGGCGATCTGTGGCCACAGGAAGGGCTGTTCTTCCGCTCGGACCATTACAACTTCGCGAAGAAGGGCGTGCCCATCCTCTTCTTCACGACCGGGTTGCATCCGGACTACCACCAGGTGACCGATTCCGCAGACAAGATCGACGCCGAGAAGGAGGCGCGCTTCGCACGGCTCGTGTTCCATCTGGGGCTGGCCGTCGCGAACACACCCCAGCGACCCCGCTGGAACGCGGACAGCTACAAGCGGATCGTGGGCGGGGGAAACTGACGCCTAGCTGACGCCGGCAAGCAGCTCGGCGTTCGTCTTGGCGCGCCGCAGCTGCGCCAGCAGGACGTCGATCGCCTTCTCCGGCGGGAGCCCGACCAGGCCCCGCCGGAGCTGCTGTTTGGCCGCCACCGTCGGCGGGTCCGCGAGCAGCTCCTCGCGCCGTGTGCCGCTGGCGGCCACATCCACCGCAGGGTACAGGCGGCGGTCCGCCAGCGTGCGAGACAGCCGCAGCTCCGAGTTGCCGGTCCCCTTGAACTCCTCGAAGATCACGTCGTCCATCCGGCTCTCCGTCTCGATGAGCGCGGTGGCGATCACGGTGAGGGAGCCGCCCTCCGGCACGGCGCGCGCGGCCCCGAACAGTCCTTTGGGCTTGGCCAGCGCGTTGGCGTCCAGGCCACCCGACATCGTGCGCCCGCTCCCCCGCCCCGTCGTATTGTGGGAGCGCGCGAGGCGCGTGAGCGAGTCGAGCACGATCACGACGTCCTTGCCGAGCTCCACCTGGCGGCGCGCGTGCTCGAACGTCATGTCGGCCACGGCGACATGCCGCTCATGGGACAGATCGAAGCTCGACGCGATGACCTCACCCCGACCCCAGTCCACCATTTCGCTCACCTCCTCCGGCCGCTCGTCCACGAGCAGGATGAGGAGGATCGCCGCGGGATGGTTGAGCGCGACCCCCTCCGCCACGGCCTGCAGCATCACCGTCTTTCCCGCCTTGGGCGGCGACACGATCAGCGCGCGCTGGCCAAAGCCCAGCGGGCAGATCAAATCGACGACGCGCTGGATCTCAGCGGTGCGCGGGCTCGAGGCTTGGGCGGTCTCGAGGCGTAGGAGCCGCGAGGGGTGCACGGCGCCGAGCTTTGCGAAGTCGGGCCGCTCACCCAGACGGGCGGGCGGCACGCCGTTGACGCTCACCACGCGCCCGTTCTCCACGGTGACCAGATCGCCGCGCCGCAGTCCGGGAAGGCGGACGCCGGCATCGCCCTTGGCGGGCAAATAGCTGTTAGCGGCGAGCCGCACGGCGCCGCCGTTGGAGGTGGGGTCGAACCAGCCGGTGATGGGAGCCAGGGGAGTTCCTCTTGGAGTATACCGCGTTCTCCGCCATCCGTCATCCGCTGTCCGCAGCGACGGGGCACGACGGATGACGAATGACGGATGACTATATTTTAGCCCCACATGCGCCAAGATCACATCCGCAACTTTTGCATCGTAGCCCATATCGACCACGGGAAGTCCACCCTGGCCGACCGCCTCATCGAGCTCACGGGCACGCTGGACAAGCGCCTGATGCGGGAGCAGGTCCTCGACACGATGGACCTGGAGCGTGAGCGGGGCATCACGATCAAGCTCAACGCGGTGCGCATGAACTACCATGCCCGCGATGGGGGGGTGTACGAGCTCAATTTGATCGACACGCCGGGGCACGTGGACTTCACCTACGAAGTGTCGCGCTCGCTCCAGGCGTGCGAGGGAGCGATCCTCGTGGTGGACGCGTCGCAGGGGATCCAGGCGCAGACGCTCTCCAACCTGTTCCTCGCGATGGACGCCGGGCTCGAGATCATCCCCGTGCTCAACAAAATCGACCTCCCCGGAGCCGAGCCTGACCGCCGGGCGCGGGAGCTGCATGAGCTCATCGGGGCGAAGCCCGAAGAGATCCTCCGCATTTCCGCCAAGGAAGGCACCAACGTGCCCGACCTGCTCGAGGCGGTGGTGCGCCGCACCCCCCCGCCTCGTGGGGTGGCGGACGCGCCGCTCCGCGCCCTCATCTTCGACTCGTATTACGATCGGTACCGCGGGGCGATCCCCAGCATCCGCGTCGTGGACGGGACGATCCGCCCCGGCATGAAGATCGCCTTCGGCGCGCACCGGGACGACGTCTACGAGGTGGACGAGGTCGGGTACCTGCAGCTCGGGCACAAGCCGACCGAGCAGCTCGAAGCCGGCGAAGTCGGCTACTTCGTGGCCAATGTGCGCGGCGTGCGCGACACCCGCCCCGGCGACACGGTGCTCGACGCGGACCACCGCGACGTGCCGCTGTTGCCCGGGTACCGCGACATCATGTCGATGGTGTTCGCCGGCCTGTACCCAACGAACGCCGAGCAGTTCGAGGAGCTGCGCGACGCGCTGGGCAAGCTCCAGCTCAACGACGGATCGCTGCACTACGAGCCTGAGTCTTCCGTGGCGCTCGGCTTCGGGTTCCGCTGCGGGTTCCTCGGCCTGCTGCACATGGAGATCGTACGGGAGCGGCTCGAGCGGGAGTTCAACCTCGATCTGATCAGCACCGTGCCCAACGTGGAGTACCACGTCCACCGGACGGACGGCACCGTGGAGCTGGTCGAGAATCCGAGCCTGATGCCGCACGGCTCGGCGGTGGACCACATCGAGGAACCGTACGTCAAGGCGCGGATCGTCGCGCCCGCCGAGTACATCGGCGCCATCATGAAGCTGGGCCAGGAGCGGCGCGGCGTGTACCAAGGCATGCACTACGTTGACCCGACGCGCGTCGAGTTCAGCTGGGAATTCCCGCTGGCCGAGATCATTCTCGACTTCTACGACAAGCTGAAGACCATCTCCCGCGGCTACGCCTCGCTCGACTACGAGTTCCTCGAGTACCGCCCGGCCGAGCTCGTGAAGCTCGACATGCTGCTCAACGGCGATGCCGTGGACGCATTCTCGGTCATCATCCACCGCGACAAGGCGTACGAGTGGGGCAAGAAGATCGCCGAGAAGCTGAAGGAGCTGATCCCGCGCCAGCTGTTCGAGGTCGTGATCCAAGCCGCGATCGGGACCAAAGTGATCGCCCGCGAGACCGTCCGCCCGTTGCGCAAGAACGTGACCGCCAAGTGCTACGGCGGCGACGTCACGCGCAAGCGCAAGCTGCTCGAGAAGCAAAAGGAGGGAAAGAAACGGATGAAGCAGGTGGGGACGGTCGAGATCCCGCAGGAGGCGTTCTTGGCGGTCTTGCAGGTTGACTAGCCTCGTCATCCAAACCGCCTTTCTGGGAGACGTCGTCCTCACGACGCCACTGCTCGAGGCGCTCGCTGCCCGCCACGGGCCTGTGGACGTGGTGACCACCCCGGCTGCGGCGCCGCTGATCGAGCCGCACCCTGCGGTCCGACGGGTGATCCCGTACGACAAGAAGGGCCGCGATCGCGGCGTGCGGGGCCTGCTCAGACTGGCCCGGACCCTGCGCGCGGAGCAGTACGAATGCGCGTATCTTCCGCATCGTTCCCTGCGGACGGCGTTGGCGGCATGGCTCGCCCGCATCCCGCGGCGGGTCGGCTTCGACGACGGCTGGCGGTCGCTCTACACCGACGTCCGAGGGCGGCCGAATCAGGGTCACGAGATCGACCGGTTGCTCGCGCTCGCCGGGGGCGCGGTGCACCGTGCCCGCCCGGGACTGCACGTCACCCTCGCCGATCGCGCGGCGACGGAGGGGTTCCTGCGGGAGCACGGCATGCGGGAACCGTTCGTCGCGCTCGCGCCGGGATCGATCTGGGGCTCGAAGCGCTGGCCCTACTATCGCGAGCTGGCGGAGCGGCTGGCGGGCAGCGTAGCAATCCTGATCGTCGGCGGACCCGAGGACGCGGGCCTTGCCGCGGAGATCACCGAGTCGGTCGCGCGGTCGGGAGGTCGGGCGGTCAGTGCGTGCGGCCGACTGAGCGTCCGTCAGTCAGCCGAGGCGATCCGGCGGGCGGCGGTGCTCGTGACGAATGACAGCGCTCCGCTCCACTTCGCGCAGGCGGTCGAGACGCCGACGGTGGCTATCTTCGGGTCCACCGTGCCGGGCTTCGGGTTCGGGCCGCGGGGACCTCGGGACCGCGTGGTCCAGGTCGACGGCCTGCCGTGCCGCCCGTGCTCGGCGCACGGCCCGCCCAGCTGCCCGCTGGGGCATCACCTGTGCATGAAGTCGCTCTCGGTGCAGGACGTCCTTCAGGCGATAGAGGAGACCGGTGCGCTACGTCGTCGGGATTGATATCGGCGGAACGAACGTCGTCGCGGGCACCGTGGCCGAAGACGGCTCCGAGCTCTTGGGCCTCGTGTCGGAGCCGACCTTCTCGGAGCAGGGCGCCGACGCGGTGTTGACCCGCATCGTGAAGCTGACGCGGGCGTCGATGGCGGCGGCGCGCGGCAAGGAGATCGCGGGCGTCGGCATCGGATCGCCCGGTCCGTTGAACACGAAGACCGGCGTCGTGCTGCTCACGCCCAACCTGGGGTGGACCAACTTCCCGCTGCGCGACCGGCTCACGCAGGCGCTGGGACTGCCCGCCACGCTCGACAACGACGCCAACTGCGCCATCTTCGGCGAGTGGTGGCGGGGCGCCGCGCGCGGCACCGACCACGTGGTCGGGCTCACGATCGGCACCGGGATCGGCGGGGGCATCGTGCTCGGGGGCGAGGTCTATCGCGGCGCGTCCGACATCGCCGGCGAGATCGGGCACATGACCATCGACTCGACCGGGCGGCTCTGCAAGTGCGGCAACTACGGCTGCCTCGAGGCCTACGCCTCGGGCCCCGCGATCGCGGCGCGAGCGGTCGAAGGAATCAGACCGGGCGCCGACACGTCCCTCCCCAAGTATGTGAACGGCGATCTCTCGAAGATCACCGCCCAGCTGGTGTACGAGGCGGCGCACGACGGCGACGAGTACGCGCGGGAGGTCGTGAAGGACACGGCCAAGTTCCTGGGCGCGGGCGTCGCCAGCATCATCAACATCTTCAATCCCGAGGTCGTGGTCATCTGCGGCGGCGTGACCCTCGCGGGGGACCGCCTATTCATGCCGCTGCGGGCGGAAGTGCAACGGCGCGCATTCAAGCCGGCCGTGGACGTGTGCCGAATCGTGCCCGGCGAGCTGACGGGCACCGCCGGCGTGTACGGGGCGGCCGCAGTGTTCATGAAGCACACGTGGGGACGGGTGTGAAGCGGCTCGGCGTCATCGGGTCCATGGTGTGGGACACGATCTACGGGCGCGACCCCGCACAGCCGGCGGTCGAAGAGTGGGGCGGGATCGCGTATTCTCTCGCTGCCTTCGACGCGACCCTAGGCGACGCCTGGCAGATCGTTCCCCTCATCAAGGTGGGTCGCGACCTGGCTCCACGCGCCGCGGAGTTTCTCGGCACGCTCCACCATGTAGCGCCCGGGGCGCGGTTCGTCGAGGTGCCGGCGGCGAACAACCGCGTCACGCTCCGCTACTACCAGCGCGAGCGCCGCTGCGAGCAGATGTCGGGCGGCGTGCCGCCCTGGACCTGGCCCGAGCTCGGGGCCCAGGTGACCGACCTGGACGCGCTGTACGTCAACTTCATCTCGGGCTACGAGATGGACTTGGAGACGGCGCAGCTGGTGCGCCGCGGCTTCCGGCGCTTCCTCTATGCCGATCTGCACAGCCTGTTCCTCGGGAAGGAGGCTGACGGCACCCGCGTCCCACGGTCGCTCCCGGACGCTCCCGCCTGGTTCGGCTGTTTCGACACGGCCCAGCTGAACGCCGAAGAGATGGAGCAGCTCGGACCCGACCCGCTCGCGGTCGCGGCAGGCGCGCTGGCGCGGGGGTGCGGCACGCTGGTGGTCACGCTCGGTGCGCGGGGCGCGGCGTACTTCACCGGCCATCCGGTGCGGACCGAGCTGATCCCCGCGGAGGGGCTCCCCCTTCCCGAGGGCGACCCGACCGGCTGCGGCGACGTGCTCGGCGCCACGGTGGCGGCGTCGCTCGTCGCCGGTGCGAGCCTCGAGGACGCGCTGCGACTCGGCACGCGCATGGGCGCGCGTAACGTGACCCACCGCGGCGCTACCGGATTGCGCGACCACCTGCTGGGCCGACTCTCGGCGGTGTGACCCGGCTCGTCGAAGTCCCGACGCAGTTCGACGATCGCTCGTTCGACCAGTTTGCGAGCGCGTTCGCCGAAGCGACGAAGGACGGCGAGCGGCTCCTGTTCGATGCGCATGCGGCCGAATGGGCGTCCCCCTACGGGCTGGTCGGCCTGCTCGCAGCGGGGCAGGCGGCGCAGGGCACGGGCCGGGCCAGCGGAGGAAGCGGGGAGCGACCGCTGCTTACCGCGCCGACCCACGCCGACGTCCTGACCTATTGGACGCGCGCCGGATTCTTCCGCGAAGCAGCCGAGCTGTTCGAGATCCATGGGAAGGTGCCCCGGGTGAAGCCCGCGGAGGAAAGCGACGTGTTGCTCCCCGTGACGCCGGTGCGCGCGGCAGAGGACGTGCACGCCGTGGTCTCGAACATCCAGCAGCGTGCGTCTGCCATCCTGGCGTCCGAGCTGGGGCTCGATCCGAAGGCGACGATGGGCTTCGCTATGGCGCTTTCAGAGGCGTGTCAGAATATTGTAGAACACGCGGGCACGGGGGGCTGGGTTGCGGTGCAGGCGTACCACTGGCGCCGCAAGCTCGCGAAGCGCGTGGTCGTGATCGCGGTAGCGGACGCCGGGGTAGGGTTCCGCCACTCCCTCGAACCGACGCAGAGCAAGCGCTTCGGGACACGCTGGGGAGATGCGGCCGCGCTTGAGGCCGCGCTGATCCAGGGTGTGAGCCGGTTCCGCGATCCGGGCCGCGGCCAGGGGCTCGCCGGGATCCGGCGCTACCTCACCCGCTGGGACGGCAAGATCGCGATCCGCAGCGGGACGGCTCGCATCGCGATCGTGCCCAAATGGGACGACGACGTGCCCTTGAAGGACGGCCTCCCGGCGTTCCCGGGTGCCCAGGTGCTCATCATCATTCCCGAGCAGGGGTCCACCAAGCGGTGATACAGCATATCGACGTGCATGCGGTGCTCCAGGAATCGGTGTCGGGCGTGTACACGGACCTGGTCACGCGTCCGACGGGGCGCGTCGTGCGCGAGTGCATCGAGCGGGCGATGGCGACCGCCGCAGCGGACGTGGCCGTCGCCCGCATCGATTTCACGGGCGTGGGATGCATCGACTACTCGTGCGCCGACGAAATCGTGGCGAAGCTGCTGCGGAGCCGGCCGGGGGTGCTGGTCCTGATGGGCATTTCGGACGGCCACCGCGAAGCAATCGAGCCCGTGCTCGCAGGGCATCGCCTCGCGGCGCTGATCGAGCGGCCCGACGGCACGCTGGAGG
>WNGQ01001537.1_pt1 | contig 23899 bp, 26 predicted proteins | sample 5407661 | NCBI WGS metagenome assembly WNGQ01 (sample SAMN13153382, study PRJNA577476) | soil metagenome | isolation source: 60 cm soil or saprolite under Garry oak tree replicate 2 | place: USA:California | collected 2016-06-15 | reverse complement strand
TGTCTACGAACCTCCGACTTCTCTGTATGAATTGTGGAAACTGGGACAGCATCCGTGGAGTTGACACTCTCCGAGAAGTAGTAAGATGTCCGAAATGCAGATCATCTCTGATCGCGGCAACATACCGGAGCAACGACGCGTTGGGCCCGATCATCAACAAGAAAAAGAGAGGAAACAAATTAACTCCTGAGGAAGAGAAAGAATGGATGACAGCATGGCGCTCCGCAGGACTAATCCAGAATTACGGCAAGAGAGCCGGCATAGTTCTGGCAGCTAGGGGAGTCGGCCCTACCACCGCGACCAGAATTCTCAGAAAACGGTTGGCGAGAGAAGATGACTTATACCTGAGCGTTCTAAGGGCGGAGCGAGAGTTCGAGCGTACCCGAATGTTCTGGGACTAGACCTGAATGACAGAGTCTTCTGAGAATCTCCTCAACCATATCCTTGTGAAAAACCCCGGCATGCCTCGAGAAGAACTTCTCTCGATGGTAGAACGTAAGAAACAAGAATCACACGGTCTCCTCTCTGAGGAAGGGGCTGTTCGACTTCTTGCACAGCAGCTCGCCGGTTTATCTGGACAGTCGGTCAACATTTCTGATCTGCGGATTTCAAGTGTCCAAGCAGGGTTGTCGGACGCGACGATCTCGGGCGAAATTCTCTCGATAAGCCAATTGCGTGAGTTTCAGCGGTCCGATGGATCTGTCGGCAAACTAGTAAGAGTCAAACTGAAGGATGGCTCAGGGCAGATCACTTGTGTCCTATGGGACTCTTCAGCGGAAATCGTTGAGAAGGAACAGCTCGCAGGAGGGTCTAAGCTGCGTCTTGCGCATGGCTACACTAGGTTGGGGCTTGCAGGCGAAGTCGAGTTTCACCTCGGATCTCGTAGCAGCATCGAAATCCTGAGCAAAACCCCAGCGACAGATCTCGTATCTAGTTCCGGCGAGATCCACCAGACCCCATCGGTTAGCATCTCTCCCGAGACCGTGCGAGTCCGTATCAGAAAGCTGCAGAAGAGCAGGGGAGAGAACGGGCCAGCTTGGGCCTTGTGCGAGAACGAAGAAGGTCTCACAATGGCAAAGTTCTGGGACGACAATATGGAGACAGTTCTTTCGATGGGAGAGGGTAGCGTAATTACGATCAAGAATCCATGGATCACAGAGAGGAACGGAATGGTCTACCTGAACGTTGGATCAAAGTCCTCCATAACGAAGGAGACGCTTGTTGACATCGAGTCTCCTCCTCCCGTCACGATCGCATCAATCAAACCGGGCCCCAAGCTGTACACTACGCGTGGAGTAGTGGTTGAGCGAACTGATCCACGTGAGATCGAGACAAGGGAAGGTAGGAGAACAAGGGTCTCAAATATTAGGGTGGAAGATGGTACAGGTAAGATCAGGATCGCCCTCTGGGACAATCATGCCCAAATTGTGGAGAGTCTAAGGATGGGAGACGCGATAAGACTGACCGGGATCAAAGCCCGGGAATCCTCGAACGGAGAACTGGAAGCGTCGACCGTGTTTCTAACCCAGATCGAGAAATCATAGAGATATTTTGCTGAAAGCCCATGATGGCGCTAAGAGTAGGAAAGGACCCTTTCGACTACATCAACGAGGTCAAAGTCGAAAGGTCACGTCAGTCAATGAAACGCCGACTCCAAGAGTACCATCCCAATTCTAGCTCGATTGACACGCTTGAGAGGGTCGACGAGAAACATCACCTGATAGTATTCTCAGCAGACTGGTGCTCTGATTGTATCGCGTACATCCCAGGCCTCGCAAAATCGTTGATAACGGCAAAGAACAACATGCTGCAAGCCCGCGTCGTAGACTATGACGCCTATCGGGATATGGCTGAAGAGTTCAACATCAGAGCGATCCCCACAATAATTGTTTATGATAAGAACTGGAAGGAAATTGGAAGATTCGTTGAGACCCCGAAAAAATTCGGAACAATTGAAGAAGAGATCTGTGCAATAATAGGATCAAAGGGCACGGCCAAGTAGTCACCTCTAGGGCGTGATCTAAACTCGGCGTTACTATGGCCGAGAAAATAGTGACCGGTCATTCCCGCAAAGCAATTGAAAGGTAATGTTATATTGCTGAAATCTTGAGTTTTCGAGATGCGTTTTCACTGGGTTAACTTGCGGTTTCGACGGCGCTATCTTGTGATTCTCGTATTCTTGATGGTGCTTCCCACGGTCTTCATTGTGATGTCCAACAGTCTATCTCATCCCTCCTCTCAACATGTGCAACCTGCAGCATCTACTCCTTCGCCCTACTGCCGGACCGGTGATCCCTTGGCAGGGGTTTACAATCCTCTTCGATTTCGGGTTTTGTCTAGCTGCCAGGTCGCAAGCGGGGCTGTGAAATCTGTTACTCTCCAATACGATGGTGACCAGCGGATCGATGTTCTCCCAGATGCCCAATACACGAAGCTACTTGCCGTCGGGAACCTGAACTACCATGGCGGCATGCTGGTGCTGGAGCTTATTCCCCAAGACCAAGCGAATACCCCGGTCCCAGCAATCGGCCAGCGTATCACGTTCGTGGGGCCATTGGTCTATGATACGGAGAACCAGTGGAACGCCATCTACCCGGTCTGGTCGATCCGAGCCGACTAGATGCTGTCTTCTATCGGAATGGTCTTTTCGGATTCAATATCTTTCTAGTTTGAGGCGTTGTGTTCTCCCATTCTCTTTTGAATGGCCGTGGAAAGATTTCGCTAGGCTTCTCAGAACATAGCCACAAGTCGCGATATCAGTAGTATTAGTCCGATCGAGTAGGCTGCTGTCCGGTGAATCTTCAACAGCAGCCGGGCGTTCTTGGTCAGGTCGGCGCTGTATTCTTTCTCGTTAGTCAACACCGCCATGTGATGCATTTCGACCACCGTTATTCCGAGGAAAACCGCCAAGCCCAGGCCCAGCAGGTCTATTCGTGTTCCCTGAATGTAGTAGCTCGCGAGGACAGGCATGAAACCCCAGGCTAGACCAAAGCCGGGGTAGGTGTGGAGCCATTTGGGTTTCTCTATTGGATAGAGGAGGGCGAAGAATCCTCCTAGTATCACAAACACGAGGAACCATAGGGAGTAGGTGATTGACATGTAGACTCCCACGGCCATGCCGGCTAGGACCGCGAGAACGCCGACGGTTCTGATCGCTCTTCGGTTCATCTTTGGGAAGTAGGGGAGGTACTTGTCTTTGCTCGCGGTTATGTCGATATAGTGTGCTCCGATGACGAGGCCGAAGAATCCGGCCAGCAATGTCAACAGATAGCGATCGAGGTGAAACTCGGGAGCCAGCGTCGAGGCGACGGTGACCCAGGAGAAGAGGACCATGCTGAAAGGCCAGCGGAGACCGAACCACCAGACGTTCTTCCTCCAGATTCCGACGAGATCAGGTTCCACAAGGGGAAGAACCGGTTCGCCCATAGTCCAAGCTCTTTCTCGGTTCATATTTAGGAGGTTATCGTTGCTGTCTGTGTCCCGTTCGCCAGTTAGAGGGCTGAGGATCTCGCGACGCAAGAGAGGTTGAGAGAGCGTTCCGATTCGTGAAATCCCCCATTATCAACCCTGATCTCGAATCTGGGAACCCCCTAGCAACTCTCCCGAAATTCGTTCGCAAATGTCGTCAACTTTCCGATGCTATCTAAGCCTGGATTGCGCCCTGATTACCTGGATTCGCCTGTTATCAGTGCCGGACAGGAAATGGTTTCTGGAAAATAGGGGGTCTTAGCGAGTGACCTTCGTATCGTAAGAGTGGTTTGAGGGAAATTTCCGGTCCAGAAAATCGCCTATTGTCAGCCCTGATCGTGATTCTGGGATGCCATCTGATCGTCCGCTGAGAATCGTTCGGGACTCGGCGAAAAAAAGGGCAAGTTTCGCCGTCGAATCTAAGCCCAGACCGTGCCTTGAACAGCCTGTCGTGCCCATTATCGGTGCCAAACAGGTGAATCGTCTCGGCAAAAAAGTGGGGTATTCTTCAGCGGTTTTGCGTGGCGTGAGTGGTCTTCGAAGGACCTTGTGAAAGCAGATCCCGTGGCGCAGCCAATCGTTTCCTTCAAACCAGGAGAAAAAAAGTGCTTTTACTTGCTGGATTTCGCGACTTCCTTTACGGCGCCTTCTAGAATCTCAAGTCCAGAATCTACAAGGTCTCTTGTAATGATAAGCGGAGGTGCAATGCGGAGAGTCGAGTGGCCTGCTGTGATCAGTGCGAGGCCGCGACGGAACGATTTCATAATAATCTCGTGTGCTTCATTGTCGCCGGATTCCTTCGTCTTGGGATCTTTCACAATTTCCGCCCCGACCATCAATCCCTTTCCCCTCACATCGCCGATGATATCGTATTTCTCCTGCATCTCCTTCAAACGCTTGATCATATACTCGCCCTGTTTCGTCGCGTTCTCCATCAAGTGCTCATCTCTGATCGCATTGATGACCTCGAGGGCAGCTGCGCACGACACCGGATTCCCTCCGAAAGTGTTTGCATGGGACCCTCCGTCCCAATCCATGACATCCGTGTTCGCAACAGTCGCGCCTATCGGCATTCCAGACGCCAGCGCCTTGGACGTACAGATGATGTCAGGTTCCACACCCCAGTGCTCAATCCCGAACCAGCGTCCAGTCCTTCCCATCCCAGCCTGCACCTCATCATCAACCATCAGGATCCCGTTCTTGTCCAACAGTTTCCGCAATCGTTTGAAGTACTCAGGCGGAGGCACCACATACCCTCCCTCTCCCTGAATCGGTTCGACGAAGAAAGCCGCAACATCCTCCGGTGGAAGGTACTTGTCCAGAACCTGTTCCTGGATGAAATCGACACAGTACATATCACACTCCGGATAAGTCATCTTGAAAGGACATCTGTAACAATAGGCGAAAGGAACATGGGTGTCACCAGGAACCATCGGGAGAAAGTGCCGACGCTGGACGGGCTTGCTCGCCGTGAGACTCAGTGATCCCAGTGTTCTTCCGTGGAAGGCTCCGATGAAGCTGATGAAGCCGTGCTTGCGGGAGTGCCACTTGGCCAGTTTCATCGCCGCCTCGATCGCTTCAGTCCCACTATTGCTGAGAAATACTTTCTTCTGAAAGTTCCCTGGAGTAATCTTGACCAGTTCTTTTGATAACTGTACGACTTTTTCGTAGTAGAAATCAGTCCAGGAATAATGAATTAGTTTCTCGGCTTGGGCCTTGATCGCGCTTACGACTTTGGGATGTGAATGCCCTACCGCGAGACATACCAGGCCTGAGTTGAAGTCTATGAACTCGTTTCCATCAACGTCCTTTACTATACATCCTTGGCCTGAGTCTGCTGCTAGAGGATAGAATCTGACGAGAGATGGCGAGATTAGGGACTCGTCTTCCTTGAGCAAGGCCCTTGCTTTTGGGCCTGGAGGAGTGACAACGATCTTCGGATATTTTGTGGCCGGCATAGGCGTTGCCGGCGTCTCGCCTGCTATCCTGATAATAAGATTGCGCAGAAAATCCGTTCTGTAAGACGGATTAGTTGCCCAGGTTTATTTCGATTGTAGAGAGACTTGCCATTGACCCGTCATCCCGTTCTACCTGTTCTGTGCCGATGTTTATGGAGTGTATCTTGACATTCTTGAAGAAGGCTCTCCTCAGCATCTCAACCGTCTCAACGGCCTTATTGATGGATTGGCCCCGAGCTCTAACCATGACTTCAGGAACGCCGGTGTTGAAAAGGGTAACGCAGGCAACGACATAGTTCATCGTTGGCTTCTTGCCAATCCTGACGATGTTCGGCGCCATTTCCTCGTCTTCGAATCCATCGTCAATATCCGTCTCGGGCAAGGTGTTTGACATGGTGTCCCCTGTAATGATTGTGCATTTGTTGCCCTTCCTCTAAGATTAACCTTGCCAAACCGGAGACGGGCTGAAGCTAGGACTGATTCGTAGTTGCCCCGTATTCGGTCCATTACTCTCGGGTCCTGCTTTTAAGGGACTGGCCGAGTGAGTGCTCTTCTCCTCGGACGTGGTCAAGGTCTTGGATTCTGCCAGCCCAACAGTCTTCCACATGCTGGAGAGGCTGGTTGGAAAAAGGGTGCTGGCCGTAATTAACCGCGACTTCGGTTATGAAGGTCGGGTCGCGGTTGTCTCGCATGACCCACCAGGAATCTGGCTTACCGAGTCCGAAGCAGTGATCCTCCGCTCTACTGTTGTCAGTCCGATTCCCCAGATTGTAAATAGGGAACCGAAAGGCGAGACTTTCTTGCACCTGGACGCTATTCAGAGGCTTGAGGCGTTTTCGGAGGGAAAGACGAGCGCGCGGCGATAAGATCGCTTGGCTTGATGGTCTGGTGGTCGCTACCTCCAGCGTCACAATCGTCATCGATCCAGTCAAGCTCCGCGCGATCTCCTCAACATCAAGGGTTCTGGTCTCGCACGCTCACAGCGATCACACTCGCGGATTCAGACACAAGGGAATGAAACAGTCAACTACCGAGACCAAGGAGATCCACAGCGTCCTCAACTCTCATAACGTCTCGAATTTCCAAGCCATTGAGCTCAACCGCAAGGTCTCCATAGACGACGTAGAAGTAAAGGCATTGAACGCGGGGCACATGCTGGGATCGGCCCAGTTTCTCGTACGTACCCCTGAATCATCGATCTTGTACACGGGAGACATCAACTGCGTGGACACATTAACGACAAAAGCGGCTCAGCCTCACCGATGCGATGTCTTGGTGATTGAAGCAACTTATGGCTCGCGGTTCTATCATTTTCCGTCGCGGGAGACTATCTATGCCAATGTTGTTGAATGGGCGGTTGACATGATCAAGCAGGGATACATTCCGTGCTTGCACGTTTATGCGGCAGGTAAAGCCCAGGAAATAGTCCGTCTCTTTAACGTGTACACGCATCTACCGGTGATCGTTAATCCTCTTTTGGACGGGGTAAACATGGCGTACCAGAAGGCCGGGCATGTGCTAGATTGGATGTCCGCGGCCTCCGTTGAGGGAGGGGAAGTTCTTGAGAAGAACCCATGTGTCTATGTTACCACTCCAAACGACCGGAGAAGTATTGGCAGGAAGACTGCGCGTGCATTTGCGACAGGGTGGGCTCTCTCCATGAGAGGGCGTAACGCAGCTTTTCCGCTAAGCAGTCATGCCGACTTTGAGCAGCTAGTCTCGTTTATCAAAGCGTGTGACCCACAGAGGGTTTACATTTTTACTGGATTTGCTGAGGAACTGAGACGGCTGATCAAGACCGAATTGGGATTAGACGCGAAGGCTGTGCCTTCGATTAACCAGAGAACCCTGTCCGATGATTACTAACCGCTAATTCGGCCCGTTTCTGTCTTGCTCAAGTGACAGGTAGGAGGAAATATGCTATGAGCGCGAGAGCGACAAGGCCTACGCCTGATATGACCACGAGTTGTGGGCTCAGTTTTATGCCTGGCGTGTCTTCCTCAAAGAAGCGCAAGAGTCCGGCACTTGCTGCCGGCATGGGTGCTTCGTCTCTGCGTCTCTTCTCTCGCTTGCTCATGGACTTGTTTCCTTCTTCATGTGCTCGGGTTAATCCTCTGTAATAAGTCTGGCGCGGCTAGCGTAGCTGGATGTATTCGTAGGCGTCTCTTGTGGACTCGAAAGCATAGTGTACTCTTGTGAACTCTTTTCGGAATTCATTGACGTCTTCACCGACTCTTTTTGGGTTGTCGTTCTTGACAACTATTCGGTGCATCATCTGTGCTATTTCTTTCATCTCTGATTCTTTCATCCCTAGCCTGGTGACTTCTGAGACGCCGGCCCGGATTCCTCCTGGGGCTTCGAAATGTCTTCCTTCTTTGATGTCGTACGGTAGGAGGTTGCGGTTCAGTATAATGTTGGCGTCTTCCAGTTTCTTCTCGATTGTCTTCCCGTCACCGTACTTTGTTATGTCTGCGACTAGGAGGTGGGATTTCGTGAAGCCTTTCTTCTCGCCGAGGACTTTGAATCCGAGCTCGTGGAGAGCTTGGGCAAGCGCTTTACTGTTTTTGACGATCTGGGCGGCGTATTCTTTTCCGTACGCGAGCATCTCGGCGAACATTATCGCTTTTCCCGCGAGGTGATGGAGGTGGTGGTTGCTCACGTTGCCTGGAAAGGTTGCTTTCTTGATCGTGTCAGCATTCTCTGGATGTGACAGTATCAATCCTCCTTGGGGTCCTGGCAAAGTCTTGTGGGTGCTACATGTCATGGCGTCGACGCCTTCGTGCATTGGGTCTTGGAATTGACCCCCCGCAACTAGGCCAGCAACGTGCGCTGCGTCATAGCAGCTTTTGGCTCCGTTTTCTTGAAGGATGAGAGTGAGTTCCTTGATGGGATGTGGGAAGGGAAGCACGGAGCCGCCGAACATGGCTAGCGCGGGTTTCTTTCCTTCCGCGGCTAGTTTCTTGATCTTTTTCTCGGTGGCGTCGATGTCAATGTTCATCTCTTCCGTGTCGAACGGAAAGTACTCGACGTTTAGTCCTCTTACGGCTCCGGCAGTTCCTCCGAACTCTTTCTTGCCCATGCTGATATGGCCGCCAGCGGGGATTGCCAGTGCCATCATTGTGTCGCCCGGATTCGTGAACGTCGTATAAGCGACCAAGTTAGCGCATACGCCGGAGATCGGTCGGACATCGGCGAAGTCGACGCGGAATAGTTCTTTGGCTAGGTCTATGCAGATTTGTTCTACTTGGTCGATGTATCTGCAGCCGGCGTAGACTCGTTCGCCTGTCCAGCCTTCTGCATAGCGGTTGCCGAAGTCGGAGAGGATTGCTTCTTTGACGGCTGGGCTGGGTATGTTTTCGCTGGCGATTAGTGGAAGGGCTCCTGAGAACCATTCGTGGTGGGCTTTTAGGAGCTGGAATACTCGCTGGTAGGATTCCCTCGGTTGCAATGCCATAGGAGGAGGTGGGTTGTGTTCTTGTTTAACGTTTCACAAGCTCTATGTCTTGCGTTCTTCTTCTGACGGCTCAGGGAAATTGGATAATCTCTGCTAGCATTGCATTAAGCTGGTCGCGTATCTCAGCTCTTCAGGTCTTTACTTGTTTTCTGAACTGGCTCCACCATTGAGGGTTCAGTTCGACATATTTGACGAATTTTGCAAGAAGGTCGAGGGTCCGTGAGTCGATGTAGTGTTCTAGGCCTTCTGTGTCTTTCTGGGCCGTTGTCTCTTCGACGCCGAAGAGTTTGAGGAAGGCGACGAGTAGCGCGTGGCGTTCTCCCAGCGATCGAGCCATGCTTTCTCCTTTCTCGGTCAGGGTGATGCCGCCGTATTTTTCGTGGAGGATCAGCTGTTCGGAGTGGAGTCTGTCGAGCATTCCTGTGACTGTAGGAGGTTGGACGTGTAGGTGAGTTGCTATGTCGACTGGTTTTGCGTATCCTTTTTCCCGGATTAGTTCGTAGATGATTTCGACGTAGTCTTCGTTTCGGGGTGTCTGGCCTCTGGCGCTCGGCTTGTGTGCTCGCGCCAGTTTTGCAAGCTGGCTTTTTCCTTCTGGTGCTCGGGCCATGTTTCTGAGACGCTGGGGTTTGGACAACTGGCTGATTATGGATCGGTCAGAGGTGTATGTGTATGTTGAGGCTGTCTCGGAGTTTGCGAAGGATCGGTTCGAGGGGGCCTGGTTCGAGGCTGATGGCGACGATCTGGTTGTTGTGTGGGAATATGACTAGGTCGACTTTCTGGTATTGTATTGAGATGTGTGTGAGGGGTCCGCACTGGTTTTCGAGCTGGGACAGGGTGTCGAGGATCATCGGGGGGACGCTTGCCATGAATTTCCGGTCGTAGGTTTCAGGGGTTAGGCTCATCACGTTTGACCGCATCCTTGACTCTAGGAGTTTGCTGTTCCGGTCTAGGAGGGCGACGTAGCGTATTCGGGAGTCGAGGGCGAACAGCTCGTCGACGAGTCGGGTTTGGGGCCTACTCAAGCGGGAATCATTCGCTTCCACGCATGTACGTTAAAGAAATGCTTTCGCCTCGCATCAGACGTTGAAGGCTTGATTCGGAATCCGATTCAGGTTCGGAGACTGTTCGCGTTGTCTTCAGTGAAGAGAGGCGGATGGGCCAGCGTTAGGCTCGTGGTTTTTGTCACCGCTCTTCATGCAAAGGCGGAAATGTTCTGCTCGGGATGCTTCCGGAGAAACCGCTCATGCCGCGTAAGACCGCTGCGCAATACACCCCTTCTCTAGAACACCCGCTGTCTGATAGTGATTGCAGGCGAGCCAGGAGATTTAGGGCATGATTCTGGCTTGGAGGGCGAGGCGAAAACTGCCGTTTCATCAATCATTCAGGAACGGTTTCTCGGCGAAGGAAAAACGTAGCCTCGGATTTGGATTCATGGGTAATAATGGGCGATTTGTTGGATCAGAGGTTTCCGATCAACCACTCTTGCGTCGCGAGATGCTCTGCGCTATACCCCCCCTCCTTTTTTTGAGAAAATTTCCTGTCTGGAATTGATAATGGGCGAGTCTCGCGGTTCTAGGCAGGGTCCTGGCTTGGACCGAATGGCAAAAAGACGGGAAATCTTCACCGGTTCCCGAACGATTTATGGGCGAGATCTGAGGCATGTTCCAGAATCGCGATCAGGGCTGATTATGGGCGAATCCCCGCCACGTTTCAGATTGCCGCTTGCCATTTCTTGACTTGTCTTTATTGAGCCTGAGGGACTTGGCGAAATCTCGCTTGTAAGCAAGCCCCATCAATATTTCTAGCTGGGGGAACGACAGTGGTTTCAGAGTTCGACGGCCGGAGTTTATATCATGGTTTTTCCGGTCTTCCTGAAAAATACTGCTTGTTGTGTGTCGGTTTCTGTTGGAGTACAAGTGGGTTGTCCTGACTGTTACCACAGTCGGAATTTTCATGGCGACCCTCGACTCTAGCATTGTGGTAGTCGGTCTTCCACAGGTCGTGTCCGATCTGAAGACGAACCTGGTCGTTGGCGTCTGGATCATTACAATTTACCGTCTCATGATCACCGTGCTGCTCGTCGGCATTGGCCGATGGGCGGATATGCATGGGAGAGTCCGTCTCTACAACATGGGCTTCGGGATCTTTACCTTTGGTTCTCTGCTCTCCGGTCTCTCCCCTACAGCTGAGGCGCTTCTAGCTTTCAGACTTGTCCAGGGCATTGGAGCCGCGCTGTTATTCGTCAACAGCGTTGCCATCGTCACAGACGCTTTTTCCGGCAAGGATCTCGGCAAAGGAATCGGGATAAACCAGGTCGCGATCAACGCCGGGACGATAACAGGATACACACTCAGCGGAGTTCTCATCCAGCTCTTCACATGGCGCTCCATCTTTCTAGTGAACGTTCCAGTGGGAATCTTTGGAACCTACTGGTCGCGGAAGCGGCTGAAAGAGATCTCCCACTCTGCAACGGGAGAGAAGTTCGACGCCCCGGGAGCCATCATATTCTCCGTCGCCATCACCCTCCTGCTCCTGGGCCTAACACTCGGCAGCCTCACAGACTTCGCGAACCAAGCCGTGGTCGCTGCGAGCATGCTTTGTTTTGCGATTTTCATCATGATAGAGCGAAAGGCCCGGTACCCAGCGCTTGACCTGTCTCTGTTCAAGATCCGGTTGTTTACAGCGGGCAATATAGCCAACCTCCTGAGCGGCCTAGCTTTTGCAGCCCTAGCGTTTGTTATGACCCTCTACTTCCAAGTAGTAAGAGGATACGACCCTCTGCACGCGGGGATATTTCTCATCCCTCTGGATGTAACTCTGATTCTCGTCGGGCCGATTAGCGGATGGCTCTCCGACAAATGGGGCGCTCGCGGGCTGAGCACACTAGGCCTGCTCATCGCCTCTGCAGGATTCTTCTTCCTCTCCGGATTCGATCTGAACACTCCATATCCTCAGATAGCGCTCTGGCTAGCTCTCGTCGGGTTTGGCATCGGACTATTTCGCAGCCCTAACGCGAGTTCGGTGATGGGCTCGGTTCCGAGCTCAAAGAGAGGAATCTCCTCAGGCGTCCGGGCCACGATAATCAACACTAGCATCGTCGCCAGTATTCCGCTTGTCTTGGCACTCATGACCGCAGACGTTCCCTACGGCAAGCTCGTGAACTTGGGAAATGTGAATCTGGGAGGAGTCGTCCAGCTAGCGGCCGGTGATGTGGGAATGTTCCTTTCAGGACTACAGCATTCGCTAATCGTCTTATCACTTCTAGTCCTCGGTTCGGCGATATTCTCTTTTCTCCGCGGACCTCGAACAGAACCTGAAGAATCTCTTCCTCGTCAGGCATAGTGGAGCCCCGGATGGGGGTTGAACCCATGACCTACGGCTTTTTTGGCTTTTACAAAGCCGTCGCTCTACCACTGAGCTACCGGGGCGAACATCAAGCTGTCTCGGAAACCGCCCAAGATAAAATCTCTCGGCATACCAGCGGTCTAGGCTGCCGGGTTTGCGGCTCGCATTCTGGTGGCTGCCCGGACTAGGGCGTCTACTCCTGGTAGGCTCTGACCTGACAGGAGGGAGAGCATTGCTCCGCCTGCAGTGCTGACGTGGCTGAACCTGTCTTCTATACCCTGGATTGATGCCAGGCCGACCAGATGTCCTCCTCCGATGACCGTGTAGCCGTTGCTCTCTGCCATTGACTCGAGCAGTTCCTTTGTTCCCTTGTCAAACCCGTTCCTCTCAAACACTCCTAGTGGGCCATTAGCCACTGTTGTGGCTGCTCCCCTTACGATCTTTGAATATTTCTCAAGAGTCTTAGAGCCGATATCGAGGGCCTCGTCTTCGATGCGAGTCGATGTTACGGGCTGGTCAACTCTCTTGCCCTGTTTGTCCTCATACGCCAAGTCCGAGGGGACTTCTATGTGATCTCTGTACTTCTGCGTCAAAGTCTTCGCACGATCCAGGAATTGTCTGTAGTCGCGTATTTCTTCATCGTTGATCTTTGTATTTACCTCTCGGGCTTGGAGGAACAGTTTCGCTGGCACTCCACCAAGTAGGACCTTATCCGCCTTTCCCTGCGAGAGTATGTTTTCTATGACTGGGATCTTGTCTTCTACTTTTGATCCGCCGAGAGAGTAGACGCAAGGTCTTTTTGGTTCTTCAAGAAGTGTTGAGACCGCGTCTAGTTCTTTCTCCATCAAGCGGCCCGCTGCGCTCGGCAATAATTCTGGTAGGCCTGCGATCGACGGTTGTGACCTGTGGGCTGTTGCGAAGGCATCGTCGACGTAGAGGTCGAAGAGAGGTGCTAGGCGTCGGACAAAGTGTGTCTTGACTAGTTTTTCGCGTTTGTCGTCGATGTTTTCCTCGGCGCAGAATCTCAAGTTGTCGAGAACTAGAATCTCGCCGGGCTGGACCTTGCTGATTTTCTGGATTGCGTGAGGACCGATGACATCTTCTACGAACTTGATTTTTTGGGAGCAGTACTGAGCGAGGAGGTTTGCATGGGGTTCGAGCGAGGTGAAGTCATCTTTTCCAGGTCTGCTTTGATGTGAGCCGAGAGTCACGCGTGCTTCATCTAGCTCGGAGAGGGTTTTGGAGATGGCCTTGATACGAGTGTCATCTAGGATCTGGTGCGTCGAAGGATCCAGTGGGACGTTAATGTCGACTCTGAGGAAGACCCTTTTGTCTCTCGTTTCTACATCGTCAAGCGTTAGAAAATCGTATTTTTTCAGACGAGGATCCTCCCAGCGACGTCAAGGCCGGTTTTGGGGCCTTGTTTAATGATTTGTCAGGAATGCTTTTAGCCGCAACCTTTCGGCGGCTGTTCTGCCGGGGTGGCTCAGCCTGGTCAGACCCCGAAAGGGGAACCACAGCGCCGGACTCATATCTTCAATGTGAGAGATCCGGAAGTCGCGGGTTCGAAAACACCTGTGTCCGAGACTCCCGCCCCCGGCACTTCTGACGTTGGTGGGATTTTGATGCCGGAAACTCGTGTTTTTTCGCTCATAGCCTTGAGGTCTCAGCTACCGTTTTTCTTGGTGGCGAAATGTTGGAGGGTGGTATCGCTTGTTTCTGTAGGGGAAGACTAATTTGTCTGAGTTGGTGCAGGGGTTCTTGATCATCTTTGGTTTTGGAAGAGTGCCCCTTCTGCCACAAGTTTCTTGCCGCCGAGCTGTTGTCGAAGGAAGAGATTGACGCGGCAGAGGCGCTCAAAGAGAAGGATGCTCTTTTCAAAATGGGAATCACGATCGAAACCGGAGAAAGAGTAGCTGACCATCCGGAGGCGTTTGTCGCCTATAGATTCGCGTACAAGTGCAGGGACTGCGGAAGGGAGTGGAACAAGTTCAAGATTCGAGAGGTGGAGGTTCCTCGCGAATACGCAGATGATGAGGAGGACAAGGCTGACTTTGACGGAGGGAAGGATGATGAGGACGGGAGAGAGGAGCAGTATGCCCGGGAAGAATGATCCGGTTTACAAGCTTGGACGTGGATCATGTTCGGTAGCTTTCTAGCTTCGGCGTAAAATATCCACTTTACCATCCTTCCGGCCAACATACGCGACGTCACACATCTCCAGAAAGAGCCCCGTTTCCAGTACTCCAGGGATATTCCTGAGTTTTTCGTTGATGATATCGGGCCGTCGGAGGTTCCGGTAGTACGCGTCTACGATCAGGTTACCATTGTCGCTTATTACCGGTCCTACCTTGCCGCTAGATGCTTCCCGCAACACGGCCTTCTCTGATGTCTTGCTAATCTTTGCGAGTGTGGCATGGTAGGCGAACGGTGTAATCTCGACCGGGATGGGCTGTTCTCCGCCAAGAGTCTTCGCTAATTTCTTCTCGTCTATGATGATGACTAGCTTCTTGGTTGTAGAGTCTACTATTTTCTCTCTCAGTAGGGCTGCCCCGCCGCCCTTGACGAGATCGAGTGATCTCCATTGGACCTGGTCGGCGCCATCGATGGCAAGGTCCAGTTCGGTATCTTCAGTCAGTGTGGTTGTCTTTAGACCCAGTCTTCTTGCCGCGATCTCCATCTGGTAACTTGTCGGGACCCAGTTGATGTTGAGATGTTCCTTCTTAATTCTCTCAGCGGCTAGGTCTAGCGCTTTGAGGACTGTGGTTCCGCTGCCAAGCCCGACCGTGGTGCGGTCTCTAAGCTCTCGGACCGCTTGCGCTGCTGCGCTGAGCCTTGCTTTTTCCACCCAGCTTATCTTTGTCCGCCTATCCTTCTGTCTCTATTTGTTCGAGTCGTTCCATGGCTTTGAGGACTTCTTCTCTGATGGTCTCGATCTTTTCTTCAGCCTTGTTTCTCGCCTTTTCTCTCGGAGGCTTCTCTTTTGGAGAAGCGTTATCCTCCGTGGGTTCTGTTGGTTCTGTCTTAGCGGGGGCGGGTTTTGGCTCTGCGGGTTTGGTTTCGGTGGATGCTGATATGTTGAGGGATGGCCGGATCTTTTCGATCCGGGATTGTATGTCGAGGAATGTTTCCTGGAATCTCTTGAACAGGTCCTCCTTTGCCGCTTCTAGCTCGTAGAGGTCTACTGTCTTCTTGTAGGTGTCTATTTCTCCGTCTACCCGTTTGAGATCGTTCTTGTAGGGCTGTATCATCTGGTTTTTTTCGGGCTCGTTGATGGTGCCTTTCGCTTCCGCTTCGTAGATCTTGGTGAGCGCGTCTCCTATGATGTCTCTCTCGAGATTAGCTACTCGGAGCTTGTTTCGGGCTTTTGCGATATCTGATTCGGTTACTGTCTTCCGGATTGTGTCGGGTATTGGGAACGGTTCTATCTTTGTCACGGCCTCTGGCGATGTGGCCGGTGCTGGTTCTTCGGTGGTTTTTTTTCTTCCGAATAGGATTAGTTGTATGAGAAGTTGGAACGGGGCTCTGGAGCCCTTTCCCCGCAATAGAAGCATTCCTCTGGTGGTATTCTTCGATGGGCTGGGTTATAGACTATTATAGGTTTAGCAGAATCTGATGATTGTTTGTTACTCGCGCCTTCTCGCGTGATGTCCAGTTAGGTTATTAGTTCTTGTCCAGTCTCTCGTTCGTGTCGGAACTATGTCTCTCGCTTCGCGCTGTGAGAGCTGTGGAATGCCTATGGAAACGAACGAGCAGCACGGCGCTCAGAACCCGAATAACCCGTACTGTATTCATTGTACGGATATGAATGGGAAGTTGTTGTCGTTTGAGAAAAAGTTCGAGGACTTGGTGAATACGGCGATGGATACGCGATGGATGAACAGGGAGCAGGCGGAGAAGAACGCTCTAAAGCAGATGGCTGAGCTGCCCGCTTGGAAAGAACGAGTAGCGCAATTAAAGCAAGGCGCTTCCCATTAGACTGCGTTACTTTCGACATCAAGCTCCCCTAGTGCGGCTTGAAGCATGTTTCAATAGACGTTGAGTGGCTCTACTCTATTAGGATCGCACCGTATTCGAAAGCTACTATTGCTAGGTCGGATATGCTGACCATTCCGTCATCGTTGAGATCTGCGTTGCCGTTCCAGTTGGGCCCATATTGGGTTGATTCGAACTCCATGGCGATGGTTGCGACATCAGTGATGTTCACGGTTCCCTGGTTCGCAACGTCAGGGTTCTTGGAGAGGATACAGCTTGTTCCGTAGGTATCAAGGTTGAAGCTGCAGCCTACTCCTAGAGAATATGTGCCGGCCGGTACGACTAGTACGAATCTTGGCGTGCTCATTGTTTGGGAGTAGTTTAGAGTAAAGTCGAGGGTTTTCGAGAATGTTGTTGTGCCCGAGGTCATGTTGACGGCGGTTACGTCAAGTGTGCCGGTCAGGATTTTGGACGTGCTGTTGAAGTTGAGGGAGCCTGTTATGGTGACGTTGACGTTGTTGAAGGTGCCTTGGAAGATTCTGTGGCCTACTTTGACTGTCTCCGAGATCTGAGGGTTGCCATTGGATGTTACCAGTGTCAACGCGACTCTGTAGATTCCCGGTGTGACATAGGCATGCTTGACAATTACCCCTGTGGCATTTGTCCCGTCCCCGAAGGTCCAGAGGTATGTCTTGATCGGGTTGTTAGTGTTGTAGCTTATGGTGTCAGTTGCGTTGAAGATTACCGGTTGGCCGATCAGTGGCCGGGTTGGGTGAAGACTGAAGAACGGGTGGATGTCGAACATCACGAGTTGCGTAAGGGTGTCCGTCTGTCCGTGGTTGTCTGTGACAGTAAGTGTAGCTTTCCATTGGGCTGGCTGGCCTGGATAGTCGTGGTTGATTGATGGATTTGTTGTGTTGAGAGGTGGGCTCCCGTCGCCGAAGTTCCAGGTGTAGAGAGTTATAGTGCCAAACGGGCTGGTGCTCCAGCTAGCGTTGAAGAATACTAGGTCTCCGATTACCAGGCACATTACGCAGGGGTTGTACGTGAACGCGGCAGTTGGCCCGAAAGGGCGTGGGGACGTGGACGAGTCGGTGGTCGAGGTCGTCGTTGACGGGCCTCGAATGGCTGCCGCCAGGACTGTCGCTAGTAGGAGGAGAGCGACTGTCAGTGCTATGGTACTAGATCTCATTCTTGGTCAAGGTCCGGAATAAGTGTTCGGATATTTCTGTTTTCTCGTGTCTCGTGATGGGGATTGGAGCCCCGGACGGGATTTGAACCCGTGGCCTTTGCCTTTTTGAGGAGTCTACCAAGGCAACGCTCTTGGCTCGGGTTTGGAATCTACCAGGCTGAGCCACCGGGGCAGGCTATTCGAAGGGCGCGGCCCTGACACGTTATATTTGTTGCTAGAACCAGAGCAGGCTTCTTGCTGTTTCGTGGAGGGCGGGGGCGCGGTCGGCTAAGACCGAAGAGCTCGGACCTACCGGCACGAAGGAAGAACGGCCCGGCTAGGGCAGTTGAACGTGGGATTCGCGGCGCTTCACGAAGGGCGGGGCGCGGGAAAAACGACCACCCCGGGGGGTCGCTGGAAAAAGAATGCTTAAAAAAACTCGGTAAAAAAAATAGTTACGGGAAAGAAAAGTTACGAGTTGAGAGAGGGTTAATTGGAGAATGGTTTTCGGGAAGGGTCTCGTGGAGCTTGGGGGTTGGAAGCAGGATGGTTTGCGTTTTTCTGGAGGCTTGTTCTTGCGCCGAGTGATGCTCAAGGGATCAGGGCGTGGTCGCGGGCGAGTTTTTCCGATAAGCTAAAATGTCAATCAACGCCGCCATTAGTGGACAGTGGGAATGGTTGAAGAAACCATTACTCTCCTACTTGCTATTGGTATTCGTGCTTCTGGCGTCTTACCCTGGGCTGATCCCTGCGCGTGCTATCGCAACATTTCCCGGTGTGGTATGTGTGACCAACTCGTCCTCGGCAACATGTCCTTCCTCCGGAGCGAGTACTAGCGTTACGGGAGAGTTTGGTGGGACCTTGACCGTTGCCGTTAACGTACTTCTGGGAACTGATCCTTTCAACGCGTTCGACATTAGAGTCAAAGCAGATTCTAGTATCCTCAATCCTACCAGTGTCGACCTGACAGGTAGTGTGCTAGTTGTGGATTCCGCGACTCTCAAGGCAGAGTGCATCAACGGCATGGGTTCTGGATGTGTTGCACCGCTAGACGGACCCGGGGTTGTCCGGGTCAGCGTCAACGACACCGGCGCTTCTGCCACGGGCGCGAGTGGTCTGCTCTTCGCGGTAACATTTCACGTCGTCGGGCTGGCAACCGATTCGGTCATCGGATACCAGACCGGTTGCAGTGCGCGTTTTGGGCTTTGTCTTCTCCTCACGCATCCATTTACCTGCTTCGAGGGAAACTGCACCACTATTGCTGCCGAGGATCCTGCGTTTGCTGTCTTTGGAAACTTGCCAGCCTTACTTCCGGGATACGCGGTGGCGATTACTCCCTCGTACAGCTTCAACAGCGGGACGATGTCGGGAACCTTCGCGTTCACGGTGGCTAATGATACTGACGGGACAGTGCTATATTCGAAAACTATCAGCGTATCGGTGAAGGTGGATTCGGCCGGCGATGCCAGGTTCATACTTGTAGCGCCTGTCGCGCCCGCCGCGCTTGGTGCGAGTTTCGACGTTAACACTGCTACTGGCGTGGTTAGCGGGTTTGTTTCAGAGAACCCGGACGTTCGCAACGTTGGACTCGTTGATATTCTCGACGTGGCCACGGTGGCATTGGTCTACGGTTCAGTTCAGGGTTCCACTGGCTACAAGTTGTCTCTTGACCTCAACCAGGATGGCGTCATCAACATATTGGATCTTGCTCTATTAGCGTCCGATTATGGCCTGCCTGCTTTTTACTGAGAAGAATTCAACGAGTATCCTCCCGCTTTGCGTCTCCCTCTTATGCCGATACGGCCGGGTCTCAAGGGAGAAGATTGGTTTGAACTGGATTTGGTGGCTCGTCGTCTATTGGTTTTGTGAAGGGTGGGACGCTAGAAGAATCGACGGCTGGAGATTACATGAAGTCAATGGCGTCGAAGTAGAAAGCGATATTGGATATGTCTACGATGTTCACTGCTCCGCTCGCGTCGACGTCCGCTAGACCATTGTAGCCTGGACCGTTGATGGTCGAGCCGAATAGACTGGCGGCAAAAGCCACGTCCACAATGTCCACCAACCCGTCTCCAAGCATGTCAATCCTCCGTGTAACTCCTATTGAGGCGAAAGCGTTTCCGGAGCTTTCTGTGATGACGATGTTCGATGACAGGGTGTAAGGTCTGATTCCCACGCTCAGCAGGAATGAGCGTTGAAGAGTACCGGTCATATTGCGCATCTGTAGATTTGTGATGGTGTAGGTTTTGTTGAAGAGAACCAGTCCTGTGGTTGAGTTGGTGGCGGTAACCGTCGCGGTTCCCGAAAGGGTTCCGAGCGTTGAGGAAACTGCCATTGTTCCGATCGTTGTGACCCTGACTCCATTGAAGGAAATGGTTTGGTTTAACGAGACGGGAATCTCGGTCGAGAGTGTCTTAACAATTGTATCGGCGTCGGGAGATCCGAGCCCGGTTGGATAATCCCAGCCTGTAGTAGCTGTGAAGAAGCCATCTGCGCCTGAGACGACATCATGGTATGATGAGAGCTTGTAGAGCTTGGCGCTAATTGCTCCATAGTTCTGAGAGTTTGCCTGGCTGGCCAGATCTATTAGCGCGGCCCATTGAGGCGACCCTGCGCTGGTCCCGCCAACCTGGTACTCGAAGCCTCCTTGAACTACTAGGACCCCAGTGTTTGGGTCTCCATCGTAGGAAACGTCTGCAATGTCTCTCATGAAATCGCCGTGTCCTTGCTGCCAGGTGGGTTTGGAGAAGATGGTGCTGGCTCCGGCGCTGCTGCCGCTCCAGGATGTCTCGCTCGCGTAGGATGCATCAGTGTTTAGCGTTAGACTTGTTCCTCCCACGGCGACCACCAAGGGGTCTGAGGCTGGGTACTGGACGTTGCAGCATGAAGTTGCTCCCGAATCACCTGAGCTTGCGATCGGGGTTGTTCCGTGGGATGTTATGGTGACAAACAGCTGGTGGGTGGCTGCGATTGTGAATGATCCTGTTGTCGGGTAGGAGGATTCTGCAAGTCCGAAACTCATCGACATTGCTGTCTCTTGGGGAAGAGAGTTCGCAACGTAAGCTATACCGTCGAAGATGTTTCCCAAACTGGAGTCCAACGCCACTACAAGGTCGATGGTGGCTGAAGGCGCGATAGAGTGGGCCCACTCGACATCCAACGCTGTCTCGAGAGCCCAGCCCGAATTGGTCTTCCTCGGGGTGCCATCTGGATAGAATATGTTTACCGTGGCCGCAGGTAATCCTGTTATGGAGTCATAGCTTGACAGGTCGTTGGCGAGCTTGGGGTCGCCGAAGGCGTCGACTATCGCGATTCTGGTCCCGTTTCCCTTTATTCCCTTGGAGTATAGAGGGAGGAAGTTGTAGGCCTTCCTGATATCTGAGGGCACGTATGGGGGAACTCCGGGGCTTGAAAGGCTGGCTGGGCGATAGCTTAGGGGGAGCTGTACTTCAGGGAGCGGTGGGGACTCTGCACCTAGAGCGGGACTGAGAAGAGATGGGAGGCCTGGTAGCAGGATAACGATGATGATAATGGCGGGGAGCTTCTGCATTAGGCGCTTGGCCTGACGGGGGTTCGATCGATGCGTCTTTCTATTAAGCGGATCGGACAGACAAGCCCTCTATGATCTTCGATAGGGCTTAGCGCGTTTTGTTCCGCCTCCTGTGGATCATGATGGCCAGGATGGTGATGATGAGCAATACTAGAGCTCCTCCGACAAAGTAGGCCTTCTGAACTTTGCACTATGCAGGAGCGGACACCTGCATCTCGCCGGTCTCCGTCTCTCTTTTGGGTGCACTGGCTGTTAAGCGGATTGCTCATCACTCTTGAGAACCCTCTCGCCTCTTCGATTGCGATTGGGAAATGTATAGAGTTGCACTGATCGCAGTAGAAGTATTTCTCGCGGAAGTATCCGGTGTTGGAATAACTGTTTATGTTCCTGTTATGCAGCTAGCTTGACCTGTAGAACCTTGCGACCCGCTAGTGTTGCCTCGACGGCTGTATTGATTCTCGGGGTTCTATTGTCCACATCCCTCGTCTACCCGGCGGTTGGGGTTAGGTATACTCCAGGACTGCTGGTTGGCGATAGCGCGTTCTATTCCTTGTCGGGAAACTTTGGATACATTCCCACGGAACCTGTTACCCAGATGAAGGTCCTAGGTGTTACCGGGACCAATGTGTCAGTTAGCTTTGTCAATTTCTACCCTGACGGTCATATTTCTCCAAACCTCTGGATAGACGTGTTTTCAGGTCAACGCTACAATCTCACCTCGACGTTCTTCTTCGCAATCGGGTCCGGGCTGCAACGCGGCGACCAGATCTACAATGGCTGGTCCAACGTTACTATCGTTTCGCAGCAGAGCTTTCCCTGTGGAGGAGTTTCACGGACCACGGTAGGGATCGAGTTCTTTCCTCCGAACGGAAATGTAATACTCATCTGGGATCAGGCGACGGGAGCGTTGTGCTACTATAGCACCAGCAATAATCAGAATGGTGAAAGGCTCGCAGTCAACATGATCAACTCCACCCTGTGGAGTAAACCCACTGTGGCTGACCCGTTCACCGTCGGCGCTGAGATCTCAGCTCTGCTCGGACTGCCGTTGGTCGCAATTATCATGTTCGTCTACTTCCGACGGAGACGGGCTAGGAAATAGAACTGCAGATAGCTTGCTCAATGTCGGGAATGCTTCCTGCCTTGAGATGCCGTGTCGTAGCGTCGCATGGGCTGGTTTTTAGCATGAAGCCCGGGTTGGGCGGGAGGTAGTTGTCTGGCTTTGAGTGGTGTCTCCGAGTCTATCCTCGGCATTATTCCTGTCACTTTCCCCCGTCGTATTGGTTTCGAGCGGCTGGGGCTCTATATTACAAGCACACGGATCATCATCGCTCACGAGTCCAGGAAAGGGCTTGGTGCCCTAGCTCTTGCTCCTTTGTTGGGACGGTACAGTGGATCCACGGACGATTCCGCGAGAGAGCGTAAGCACGGTGGAAAGGGTAAGGTTGATGCTGTAAGCCCTGAGAGGGTTCTTGCCGCTCACAAGGACAATTTTGCGCTGGGTTACGAGGAGCTGGTAAGTGTTGAATTGCGTGAGAGTTATGGTGCGACGAGCATTACAATTCTGACGCGGGAGGACAAGTTTCAATTCTCGTCAGCTACCGCTCTAAGAGACGTCGCAGACCTCCTATCTCGGAACCTCGGAGCAAAGCTCCTGACATAGAATAGAATCTCAGCGTCTCGGCGGCTGAGGACTCAGTTCTCCAGGTCACCATTTCGCTGCTAGACTTGAGGGTCACCCTAGTCTTGGACCCGGCAGCTTGGTTCTTCGGGATCTCGCTTTCGGATGCGAACCTAAAGATGAGCTGTTGTCCGACCGCCTAAAAGTACTTCTCGCCGGTTGTTGCTCCGACAACAGTTGCGACTAGGTAACCTATGAATGGAAATGGAAAGACTGCGGTGAAGATTGTCGTAATCCAGAGTGAAGGAATCAGGATGTTTCCGGGATATGGGATGAGGTTGGAGGTTGCGGGATAGATCAGTATCACAGTCATCAGGATGGCTCCGAAGGCCATTGCAGCAACGTAGCCGAGGAGCGCTCTACCCACGTCCATGATAACAGCTCCGGCGACGAAACATATCACGAGTACGAGGGTGTAGTCGAATAATGTCATGTAGGCTCTCTGGACTAATGCCTGAACATAGGAAGCAGCGATGGCTAGGCTCCAGAGTAAGATAGTGATGGCGAGCCTTCTGTCTTCCGATGCGACGAGCCAGCGGAGTTTTTTCGAGAACGTTCTAGACGCCTCCTCCACCGCCCCCGCCCCCGCCCGACCCGCCTGGAGTCGTTACAATTGTAATCCCGGTCTGTCCGCAGTCTGATTGTCCTCCTGACCCGGTGCAGTCGTAGGACGGTATTACCATTGTCACCTTGTCAAGAAAACTAGAGAGGACGAAGTCGATGTGGAAGATGAACTCTATCTTCGTTTGGGGATTGCTAGCGGCTCGCGCGGCGTCGCTCGGGGCGTTGAAGGATTGGTAGACTACGCTAACGGTATTTCCCGAGTCTAAGGGTCCAGTTGCCGAGTTGTAGGTCATCGCGCCGCCAGTAAACGTCTCGTTGCTGGTTGGTGAAAAAATGGCCATGACGTCATATGTTGATTCAAAATGCTTCAAGAACAGTCCATTGTAACTCGTCGGGTTTTCCGCTGAGAACGCGACTTTGACTTCCAGCGTATAATTGCCCGGACCATTGGTGACAAGCGTCGTCTGAAGGGAGGTTATGCTTGCCCGGATCTGGCTTAGCGCCGGATAGAACTGGTAGTAGTTGACAGTTCCGAAGGCTGCGACGACTAGGAGAACCAAGGTGGCTACCGCGAAGAATATAGTGAACTGGTTCCTTCGGCTAGTCTTCGCAAAGAGCATTCGGCTTTTATCCCTTGTATGCGTTTCCCTGTCGAACCCCCCGAGAGTTAAAAGTTCGCGACCGGCCCCGCGCATGCGGGGATAGACATAAAGGGGCTAGAGACGTACAC
>WNGQ01001533.1_pt1 | contig 23916 bp, 23 predicted proteins | sample 5407661 | NCBI WGS metagenome assembly WNGQ01 (sample SAMN13153382, study PRJNA577476) | soil metagenome | isolation source: 60 cm soil or saprolite under Garry oak tree replicate 2 | place: USA:California | collected 2016-06-15 | reverse complement strand
CCCACCCTGAAATCAAGCTGGTCAGCCGCGACCGTGCTGGAGATTATGCGACGGCAGCGCGTCAAGGAGCGCCGCAAGCGGTTCAAACCGCCGATAGGTTTCATATTGTGAAAAATCTAGCAGAAGCAGTGGAAAAAGCACTGGTGCATTGCCGCGCAGAGCTACAAAAAGGCCCGAAGGAGAAACGTGTTGCAAAAGCCGAGGTTCCAGAAGAGCCTCTCCTGTCCCTCTTGACCTCCGATGAGCAACCCTACTCGGCTCATCAAACGGAGCGGTATGAACGCTATCAACACGTGATGGCGAGGCCCTAGCAAGGGATGAGGGTCAAGGAGATTGCCAAGCGAGTCGGCTTGGGCACACGAACCGTCCAACGCTGGCTGACCTCTGATGACTATCCTGAAACCCAGTATCATACACGACGCCATCGCAGTCGTTTCGATGCGTACGCTGCGTATGTAAAGCAACGCTGGGATGGCGGATGTCATAACATCCAACAGATCTGGCGTGAGATCAAAGCACAGGGATATCCTCATTCCGATCGGGCGAGGCGCTCCCACCTCGAACCACTTCGTGGCAAGAGGAAAGCCGAATTCCCGCAAGCCTCTTCCCTGGACCGCTTTTCCGCAAAAGGGGCCACCTGGCTCTTCATCCGTCCCATCAAGGATCTCGATGAGAAAGAACAGCAAGAGCTGGAGACCATTCGTCAGACCAGCAAGACGGCTGAGACTATCTACCAATTGGCGCAAGCGTTTTTACAGATCGTTCGCCAGCGCCAGGGCGAGCATCTCGACTCCTGGATAAGTACCGTGCGAGCTCATCACATTCGTGAGCTGAACAGCTTCGTCTCTGGCCTTGAGCGGGATAAAGCGGCTGTTCTGGCCGGATTGACGCTTGTTCACAGCAACGGCCAGGTCGAGGGGCAGATTACTAAATTAAAGCTGATCAAAAGACAAATGTATGGTCGAGCAGGTTTTGCCTTGCTTCGCCAGAGGATGTTACATGCGGTCTGATTGGTCTGTACAAGCGAAAGGAGCATCTTCCCGCCCATGCGGATCTTGATCACTGGCAGTTCTGGCCAATTAGGTGCGGAAATAGCCCGACAACTTTCTTCTCAACATGACATCATCGGCATTGATCTGGTGGAAGGAGTGTGGACTCACCACCGGGTCAACATTGTTGATCGAGAAGCGGTGCGAAGCCTCATGAAGGGCATCGATGCCGTGATTCACATTGCCTCGCTGCATACTCCCCATCTTGGGGTCGTTTCGAAGCAAGCCTTTATCGACGTGAATATCACTGGGACGCTCAACCTGCTTGAAGCTGCAACAGATGAGAGGGTTCGACGCTTCGTCTACACCAGTACCACTTCCCTTTACGGCTTTGCGCTGATCCCCAACGCGCAAGCGGTTTGGGTGGCCGAGGAGCTGACCCCTCAACCCCGAGATATGTATGACTTTACCAAGAGGGCTGCGGAGGACCTTTGCCAGCATTTCGCACGCGCATATGGGTTACCCACCATCTGTTTGAGAACGTCACGCTTCTTTCCTGAAGCCGTTCCCTTGATGGCGTTCTATCGGCTCTACCGAGGCGTCGATGTGCGAGATGTGGCCAGAGCACATGTCCTGGCGGTGACCAATCAAGAGATCCTCTTCGACCTCTTCAACATTTCCGCTCAGTCCCCGTTTGAGCCAGGTGATCTGCCTGCATTACTGCACGATGCCCCTTCAGTACTCAGGAACAAGGTTCCCGAAGCGCTCTCCTTTTTTACTCAGCAAGAATGGGCGCTGCCAGAGAGCATTGATCGGGTGTATGTCATTGAACGAGCGCGTCGCTTATTGGGATATCAACCCAGGTACAACTTTCAAGAATCTTTCCCCTGAAAGCATACCTTCGCCGCTTGTCCATCTTTGATGGCGAGGCGGCAATGCTTCCCATAGGATACAGATATTAGCACTTCAAGCTCGCAATCGCTCGTTACTCCGAACTGACTCTTGTCAAGGCCGGTGTGCTCCCTTTCATCAACCGCGCTTCACCAAAGTCGCCGGAGAGCCAAACTCGTCTTCAAAGAGCACGGGTGCAAATTCAACCTGAGTTTGGCGCGAGACCAACCTGAGTGTTGCGCATCGCTCAAGGCTCCAACCCGAGTTCCCGAAGAGCAGCCCGCCAGGCTTCTGTAGCTTCCCGTTGACGCATCACCCCATTTGGGAAAATGGTGCTCAGTTTGTAGCGGAGCGGATATTCGCCCTGAGCATAGAGAGAAAAGACCGCCTGGCGGATGTCTTCGCGCAGTTTCAGCAGGCGTTGTTCCTTCCGCTGTTCACGGTATTCGGCGTGCCGCTGAATAATCAATGCGCATGCTTCGGGAAAATGATACGTGAGCAACGCCGTCGAGTTGTAGCCGAGTTGTCGTCCCACTTGGCGAAGCGATGGGGGGGCGGCGCTTTCAGAAAGCGCTACGTGCAAGTGCCTCAGACAGCGCTCGTGGTCTAGAGGCTGTTGGCGGCGTGGTGGCAGCGGGACAGCCCGGCATGCTCCTTCTCGAAGGACGCGCTCAAGGGGTTCAAGCTTCCCATTCATCACTTGCCAGGGAGTGATCTCGCAACGGTAGCAAAACTTCAAGAGCGTCTCCAGGGTAGGGTCCTGATCGTTGACCCATCGATGAAAGTTCTCTTTGCCCGTTCCAATGGCCTGAGCAACTCTGGAATAGGCTCTTCGCTCTTTGAGATAGCTGGACAGCTGCGTGAAGAACGGTTTCCAGGAGAGGATACCGCCCTGCAGACTGGCGGCATGAAGCTCTTCCAATGCTGAGATCACCCATGTTTGCCAACTGATCAGTTGAGCAGTCTCCTCGTTTTCAGGGAGTGCGCTCGCTCCTCTCCCCAGCCAATGCGCACAGGAGGTACATTCAAAAGGCTGCGTTTTGTTGGTGGCGAGCACCTTCTGACGCTTGTGACACACAGGGCACTGATCCAGGAGAAGGGTTCGGTGAGAGGGACAGATGGTGACCAATTGGATCATCCAGAGCAATGGCTGATAGAGAATCTTCCTGGTCGTTTTCCATTCTGCCAGACACGCTGGACACCAGGCCGGTGTCCGACGGAGAATGCGGATTGGGGGAAAATCGCCCAGAAGAGAGGCAAGCGTTAAGCGATGCAGATCTGCTCGCGCCGTCAATTGTCCCACGACTTCTGCCCAGATACCAGCCAGTTCTCCATTGCCATTGAGTCCCATCGCTGCTTGCAGACAGAAAACGGCGACAAACGGCGTTGGTGAGGGTAACTCTTGATTGATCACCTCGGCCACCAAGCTGCGAGGGGAGACGTGATGGGTCCATCCGAGTCGGTTGATGTATCCTGTCAGGCTCTCACACCACATGGTTTCAAGCGCTTGCGGGACGAGATGGTAGAGCCGACTGCGAGGAGGAAGCTCCCTCACGTCTGGCCGCCTGATACGGACGGCACTTTTGGCTTGCTGCATGTGGCTCATCCCGCTGCCTGCTCGACTTTGGATGAACGAGGGGGGACTTCGCCTTCCTGTGCCTCGCCAATGGCGTCGCGCTGCGGGTCTCGTGTTCCTGGCCTTCCTCGCTTCGCCTGTGTGGTCCGGGGCGTCTGTTCTGGTTGCGGCACAGGCTTTGGCCCTCGTAGCCCTAAGAGCCTGAGGAGCCGTTCATCCGCTCCATCTGACTCAGTCAGTTCAACTTCGCTCTCCAGTGCATTTCGCAGCGCCGCTTCAACACGCATTTCTGAGAGGGCGGTCTTGCGCAAATGCGTCAGCGTGACCGTTTTTGCGCTTTCCGTCAGGGCCAGATGCAGCGCTCGATTCAGATGCAATTTCAGCAACCCGATGCACCCAATGCTTCGAGCATACAGGAACTCCCAGTGCTCAAGGAGGTGTGGTTCTTGCTCCACTGGAAGTTGCCGCTCGAGTGCCCACACCACGCTGCGGAAGATCTGGGCATCAGAATCAATGGCGGCATCATAGCGAGAAAAATGGACATCGATACTCCGACACGCTAATTGGGCGTTCACATGTCTGAAGGGGCGCATTTCGTAAGTGCCAACCAGAATATGACTGACGCCAGTCAAGTTCTCGAAATATTTCAGGTGATCGAGTTGATTCTGGAGGCGACTGCCACTGGCTGCTTTGGCAAGATGATGGGCCTCGTCTACGATGACAGCGAGTGGTTTGCGGTGGATGAGGGCTGCTTCCATCGCCTCTCGCACTTCCCGATTGGGAATTCTGGCTCTGGGGGTATCCACAAACGGGTCATGCAAGCTCCGTAACACCGCTCGGTAGTACGTCGGCCAATCAAAACGGCTGGCCTCTGGTCCCGCTGCGGTAATACTGGCAAACGGCATGAAGCCAGGATCAGCTTGCATGTGCGCCTGTGTCCCGATGAGCAACCGCTCTTCGAGCAGGTGAACCAGCGTGGTCTTGCCTACACGAGCAGGCCCGATCACCAGGACCATTGTTCCCGGTCGCCTCATGCTGGCACCTTCCCCTGGAGGCAAGACCGCCTGCACAATTAGATCCAGGGTATCAAGCAGGCGCGGATGCTCAATGAGGCAGTGCTGCTCAAAATATTCTTGTCGTGCCCCTCTCGGACACGAGAGCAACGAGGCGGGAAAATACTCCAGTTCGTCAGATGGGGGAGCTGCACTCATCGGTTCTTGCTTCATCGGCGAATCCGTTTGAGCACCAGGAGATTGTCGTAGGGATTGGCGCTCGATGCTGGTTTGGGGAACGATGGTTCCTGCGTCTGTGTGGCGGCTTCCCTGTGCTCGATCCTTGCTCCGTTTTTCCCTCCTTCCAGGACAACCAATGCGGCTCTGGTTTCCCGGTCATGGCGCTGCTGGCGCAGGATCGCTTCCACGTTGTCGTTTTCTCGCCGGAATGTGGCTAATCGCTTCTGGGTAATTTCTGTTTGCTCTCGACTCGACGTGATACGGTTGCGTTTGCGCATTTCCTCGGTCAACAACTGGAGTTCTCGCTCTGAGCAGCCAGCAAACTCCGTATACGGACAGCTACAGGTTCTCCACCTCCCATCAATGTAGACAAACCCAACGCTCACGTCAAAGGGGTCGTAGCGGACTTTGACCTGGGTCCCTTCGACCGTTGGATCACGCATGACCTCACACCAGTAATCCAGGTAATTCATGCGTACACCCACCCCTGGCTCAACCTTTGCAGTCCCTTTTCTCGTGGTGGGAAAGGTCGCTTTCTGGAACGCGTCGTCATACTCGATGCGAGTGTTCGCACGCTCTCCATCCTGTCTGATGCTCAGATCATAGGCTTCGCGTGGGGTCATTCCCAAAGCTGGGTGCCGGATGCTTTCATATTCTTCATCTGCCCACTGCCCGACGCGCTCCGCGAGTTTTGGCAACGTCCAGCAAGCCAGGCGTTTGGGGTCAGTCGCTCTGGTCATGCGCCGTGGTTTTTGTGTGGACTGCGTATTGCCCAGCAAGTGGTAGAGAACTGCGGTGTCCAACGTGCCAAAAAGCCGTTCCTGGGGCGAACCAAAGCGCGGTTCGGATGCCGGGCGCTGATGCTTACGCACGTGGTACAAAGCGAGCAACTGCTCGAAGTACACACTCTGAAACTCTGGGCCTCCATCGACCACAATGGCTGTCGGCAGTCTCCCGTAGCGTTTGACGCACAGCCGCAGCGTCATCATGCAGGATCGATAACTGGGTGGATCAAACGTCAGATAGTAGGCAGCAATCCGCCGGGGATGGGCAAGGATGAGCAGTGTCAACCAACACTTTCCCAAGGATTGACCGGTTCGAGAGTCGCACAGCATCAGATCCAATTCGGTGTGATCAAGATGTGCTAAGCTCCAGGCGTAGTTGCCATGACGCAGAAGCGTTTTCTCAGGTTCTCGAATGTAGTCTTTGAACCGATAAGCAGCGCGGCTCCCCTCTCGCGCAAGCGTTTGCTCGTAGGTAGATCGGTGACGTTGCGCCTCCCGGTAGAAGGTCCATTGGCTGACTGGCAACAGATGTAGCTCCTCGGAACGCTTGAGATATTCACCGTAAGCTCCGCGCTTTGGCTTCTGGGTAACGGTATCGTAATGGGTTTCAAGCACCTGGTGAATGAGAGTAATGACTTCGTTGCTAATTTGTCTTCTCCCACCACAGTTGTGGTAGTGAGGAAGCAGACCAAGGAAGCCACTTCCATATTGCGTCTCTCCCTCCCGATACAATTGCTGCCAGTATTGCTTGGTTCGTACAGCAATGGCGGCCCGATCTTGAGCCATCTGAGCTTGCTCCTCATCGTCGTACTGCTCAGGGTGGATGATCCGGTTGCGGAAGAGAGCAATGGCAAGATCAGCATCACTAGCACGCTCAAGGAGTTCTCGACCGAGCTGGGTAAGACCAGAGGGCATCTCGGCTGGAAATTCACCCTCTGGAGAGGGAGGCCCGCTTGATGGAACGGAAGTGCGTGCCTGATGCCGAGAATGCCAGACTGGCGTATGCCACGGCTCTGAGAGTCGGTACGTGGTCAAGTCAACGTACAGGGCATGTTTTGCAATGGCAAGGTTGATGCAATCAGCCGGAATATCAGGTGTGATGGCACGAAGATCAGAAAGCATGATCCCAGGGTGCTCATCGACAAGCTCGTGCAGCCGTCTCAGGCTCTCTTCTGGGAGAACAAGTTGTTCCAGGTGCTGGTAGTAGTCTTCCAGGTACAGGGTATTGTCTTGCATGGCCCAGTTCACTTGATCTCCTGCCCAAACGTGATAGGTAAGTCCATACTGTGCGGCATATGCCTCGCCAGGTGGGCAGTGCCAGGTGCCATGCTCATCCTGCACGTACCGATTGGGCTGCTTCTTGGCAAGTCGGCCCAGTTCTTGAGCCGGTTTGCACTCAACCCACCCTGCCGATGTGTCCCGAAAGAGAAAGTAGTCTGCTGTGTGCAGAGGCTGTTGCAGGCGGCCTCGTCCGTCCAGATATGCAAGGGGAATGGATGGAGGCTGATCCCACACCTCTAAAATCTCTGGATCATGCTCGGCCTGGAGCAAGAACGCAAACTCCACTTTGGTACTTTCTGCTTTGATGATACAGTGCATCTTCTTACTGGGATACCAAACTGGCATATTCCCATGATGCGCTCCTGGAGTCCGGCTGGGCGGCGAACTGCGGATAGATGTAAGCAGTTCTTGTGTTTTCTTGGAGAAATTGAGACGGTGGCAATATGCCAGGAACTCAATACCATCGAGCGGTTTGGCCATGACTGCTTCCTCTCCCACGGTGGATGGTTTTTCACAGCCTAGCACAGCCTTTCTAGCATGGCAAACCCTGCATCTTTTCGCTAGGACTTCTGGCGCAACACTCAGGTTGGTCTCGCGCAACACTCAGGTTGAATTTGCAACGGGTGAGATGTAAGCTTACACTCTGCTAACGGATATAATGACCAAAAATGATGTCAATCCGGTTATGCCCGAGACGGTGGGACACCTCCAGCGCCGCGTCCTTGTCCAGGTCCGGCGACGATAATCGGCCCTTTAGCGGAGGTAGGGGTCGCCCGGACAGAAATTCATAGAGGTCCTGGGCAAATTGGCGGCGAAAACTATGGATATCGAGCAACCCGGAGATCCGCGTGAACACATGAGTCTCCGGCTCGTGCTCCCGGCCCTCAACCTGCGACAACACTCCCTGCTCGCGCCCCAGAAACACCTTGACCTCGCGCCATTTGCCACCCTTGCCCTTCACCACGCGCACCACCAGATGTTGATCGCTGGGACGGACATAGACATCACGTACATACAAATCACGCAGTTCTTCCCGGCGCAAGCCACAGGCCAGGCAAAACTGGATCACATGCTGCCAGTTGGCCAGATTGATATTTTTGTCACGTTTCGCTGGTCGGCGTGAGCGCTTAATATTTTCCCGTTTGCGCAACGGGAGTTCAACGCTTTCCGCCAGCCCGCGATTCTGGAAGAACATGCGCAGCGCCGAGCGTTCCGTCTGCAGCGTCCAGGCGCTATAGTCTTTAGCCACTCGTTCAGTTAGATAGAGCGAGGCTAGCTCGTCGGCGCGCTCATCGATCCGGGCCGGATCGCGTACATCCTGGGTGTCGCGGCACCAGTTGAGAAAACGCATCACAATTTTTTGATAATTCGTTCTGGACTCAAATGCATGCATTCTGCCATCCGTGAACGCAATCAGCGACTCACCACGCGCAGCTGCCTCTGCTTTAGCATCTGACCGCTTCTTGCCATCTGCCATCAACTCGTTGAGGCGCTGGACAGCGGCATATTTGGCTCCTGGTCGTTTTCCCATAGTTCACCTGTTCTTTTTGCTTGTCCTTTCGGGGCCTAGTCCCAGGAAATAGTCCCGGACCAAATCCATGTGGCGTTCCTCCAAACATAGGGCGTGCAGCACGTACCGCACCACCTGCTCTTCGCCATAGCCTAGCTCGTTATGGGCCAGCACGTGGTGGTAAAGGGCACGCGCATATTGGATCCGCAAGGGTTGCAGTGATAGCGATCGTGGCAAGTGAGGGAAGATCAGCTCTTCGGGATCACGGCCTGCTATGGCTGACAATACCACGCGTTCCTGGCCTCTCAGAACCGGAATCTCATAGATAGGAACGTCATCAGGATCGTTGACAGAGATCCAAATGGAGCCATCTTCATACTGTTGGATATCCTCTACACGCAGGCGAGCAAGTGCCCCTCTGCGCAATCCACAAGCCTGCACAAAGCGATGGATGCGTTCCCGTTCTGGATCTTTTTTCTCTTCTTTTGCCAAGCAGCTCTCTGCCTTCCTTTGCTCCTCAAGTAACAATCTAGAGTTGAGAGTTTTCCGAAGCTGTACTTCATCCGTAGAGACCGGTGACGCTCCTCGATCTTCCTATCGCTACCTTACTGTTTATCCGTTCAATAAGACGCTTGCTTGTCTTACTGCTCGGTTCAGTAAACACCCATTCGTGGGCGGGAAACCACTCTCCAATGCCGACTTACTTTCCTGACCAGCGGACTCTCACCGTGGTCAGGCCTGCATTTCAGTAACCGTAATACGAAGCTGTTAGTTGTCATCTGCTTGCAGGATGCTTTCATCGACCGAGGTGAGACGAAACCTCCATCGTTTTCGACCGAGCAAGGCTCAAATCGAGGCCATGAGCCTGGTCTTTTCCCTTCGCGCAGCGCGTCGGAGCAGGACCCTGACTGCCATCCGTGAGAGGATCATCCTCGTCCTGATTGATCATGGGTAGGACGAATTCCGCAATTTCTACTCTTATACTATACCTGACTCCTCCCAGAGTTGTCAAGATGTTCTATGCAATTAATCAAATTTCACACTTATAATAGAAATTGTCCGACACGTCATGACATGGAGTAATGAAAGGGATACGCGGCAAAACACGACATGTCATGACAGATAACCCAGATGCTTGGGGAGCGTGATAGACAGAAAAAGGATATCATAGCAGGACATGTCATGATCTCAACCTTTTGGACCTCAAGTGAACGAAAGTGACAGGTCATGACAAGTGTAGAGAGCTATCTTTATAATTGGCTATGCACAAAGTTCACCTGAGAGTTCAGAGCACGTTCTACCTTTGAAGGTAAACCGTACCCTTCACCAGCATAATCAGCAATCGTGAGCAGACTCTGACCGAGAAGACTGGTACGCAGTTCTTCTGGGGAGTAGGCCGGGTCTTCCAATCCTGGTGCTTATGCTGAGTAATGTCGTGCATGCACTCCCACAACCGGCCAAGAGCAACCAATAGCACACGATCGACAACCTTGAGATAGACGTGCTTAATGCCGATCTCCGGGTAGAGATAGTCAAGATCCTGGTAGTCTTTATGCATACATACCTCTTTCCGTCCGTTTCAACGCTGTTTTCTGACCCACATAGCGTCAGCTGACATCGTACCCACAGTGTACCCGTCGCCTTCCCGTTCAGTTTCCGGGCTCATTCCGCTCTCGTCCCAATTTGCTACCAAACTCATCTCCTATACTTTTGCTGGGTAGGACAAAAGAAGATGGCTCTCCATCCTTCGTAACGAGATACCTGATCATCGTAAGTACCGAATGTCCCGATGTATCGACCAAGAAAAGGAGATTTTCTATGCCTTCATCTCCCGAAGAGAGGAAAGGATATGTAAATGCAACGCAGGCGGCGCGACTCATGGGCATCACAGCTCGCCATGTGTACCGGCTCATCGAGAATGGGTACCTGGTCGCGCGCCATAAGAACAAACGACGTCTCGAAATAGCGCTTGTGGATATCGAAGCCTGGATCGAGGCACATCCACAGGAACGCGATCCGCTGGAGCAACTTAAGGGCATCCAGGAGCAACTTCAACTGGTGTACAAACATATTGACGCACTGGAAACCCGATTCAATGCCTTCAAGGCGTCTATGCAGGAAGAGTTGGCAGCGCTCAGGGAAGAGATCCAGCGTGGCGATTTACAGGAAGCACTTAATCACCTGCTGGCTGTTCTTTCTCGATTTTCAATGCAGGAGTACCTACAGGAAACAGAAGGGATAGACACTAGTGGAAGCACTCTCTCGTTGTCACGTTTGCACATAGATTTGCAAGAGCGGATTCGCCGGTCTCTTTCCGCCCTCGAGCGACGCCAACTTCCGAGTGGAACCGTGACGGTCGCTTCATTCGCAAAAAAGCATAGTGTGAAACCTCGAACTGCACTCGGCCATTGTAAAAAAACACAGGTCTTCACGCAATACCGCCGCCCAAAAGCAAGGATATTAAAGCATGAATGGTGGATTACGCCAGAGCAACAAGCTTTGCTCATTCGCTATTGGAAGCAGCGCCAGCTTCAGTATGAGGAGTGCCAGCAGTGCCCCCATGAAATCAAGGTTGAAGCATTCACGGAGTAGTCAAACACCTTTGGTTTTTTCAAAATATTTAGCAGCTTTATACCGATAGACAATTCTGCAAAGTGTCATCACGGCTAAGCTATCCTTCAAGTCGATAGGCAGCAGCCTGCTTCCTGGCCTCTTGAACCTCTCTGAGAGTTTCCACGCTCGGTTCCCAGTTTCCGGAGGAGGCATCCTTCATCTGGTCAAAATAGGCACTATACACCTCGTCGACCAGATGCGGGCAGCCCAATTTGATGTACAGTATAATGAAGCGGCGTAACGCTCGCTCGCTCATAACGACACGCTCCCCATCTCCACGATTGGACAACTCCTTAAAAATGATCTTAGTGTCGAAGCGATTATTGCAGGCGTGCAGAGCATACATCTTGTACAGTTCTCCAGCTCGACCCCAGCACTTCCCCTGAGTATGCCTCGATTCAATATCGTCGACAAGATGTTTTTCAATAATGCGCTGGCCCGTCTGCAGTTCAAATTCAGCTGCATACCATATTGCTCGCAAAAAACAATCCCGATAATAAGTAATTGGCTCACGCACCCAGGCATTTGCCCGTACTTTTTCATCGAGAGGATGTAGCCTTAACAGGGTCGCCAGAAAGTCGCCACTGTATGCCAGAATCAATGATTCGCAGGCGTCCTTGACATAGTCAGGTACAGAGTTGGTTAGCTCCCCGCGCTTCTGTGCCTCCATGATGATCCGATTCTGTTCCTCGACAGCCTCCAGATCGATCACCATACAGCAAGGAGAGAGTCGCCACATCTGATTTCGGCACTCAAAGATGTCTATTTTGGGATCAAGCAGTACCTTCCCCCACTCGGAATTCAATTGCTCTACTGCCTTTCTGGTCGCTGCTCGAAGAGCCTTTCGGGCGCTTTCAAATAGCCACCTCAACTTCTCGCTAGTTGCTTTCTCATCAGTTCTATCTTGCCCCCAAATTGCCTCAATCAATACATCTCGTTGGATCATGGCACCGCGCATCCACGCGATGGCGGCTAGTAGCTGGATGGTTTTGGAATTGAGGTGGAGTGGCACATCTCGGTTAATACCTCCAGATACATGCAGTTCTAAAGAAACATTCTTTAACAGTTTAATGACGAAAATTGCCATGTTAGGTACATTTGTGGTACAGCTCGACGTTTTGTCTAGCATACATCCTCCTTTCGTTGTTTCCTTGTACCGTCGCTTCTTCGCTCCTGCAGGCGAGATGGGGGACTCCCCGTGCCTCTCCGAGTAACGACTGTAGCATGGAGGGGACGGATTCTGCAACAACATATGTTACTGCAAGATCAACATATGTTATTGTTACTTTGTCCTGGCTTTGCACAACAAATAATCATTGAGTTGGCTCGACCAGTATTTCCATGCTCTCTGAGCATGAGGCGCAGCATACCTGTCGTGCAATGCAGATGCCTTATTTTGAGGATAGTCGGGTTTTAAGGCGAGCGCAAGCTCTTTGTACCGTTCTTTCTTAGGAGTTGTACCGTTCTTTCTTAGACGCCTGGATGCACACTGTAATTTGGCAGCCGAACTGGATCGTGATACGTGCAGCCAGGCAAAGGATCAAATGTACAGAGTTCTGGAGCACCTAGGTCAGAGTTTCGTCCGGTTCAGAGATGTTAACTCGATTTCTAGAGAGGAGTAGGCAGGGCTACTGGCAAGAGAAGAAAACCAAGGATCCTTGATTTCCGCTCTTTACACAGAGTTGAGATAACCAAATGTACTTTCACAAGGGACAGTGGAGATCGGCTGGTTGACCTGAGCCACTTTGCAAACGAGCGGAAGCGCTCTGGAGGACATCGGACCTTAGACCTTCCCTCTGAGAAATTTGCCCCACCAACTTTTCCCATTTGTGGTCTGGGATGTGTGCAGGAGGTACGCCTTAATTGTGAAGGGCACGGTTTCATTCTGGCCTCCTCAATTGCCCCAGCAGATCAAGGTCACTGCACCCTCTCGATGTTTCTGGATAAGCCCCATATCAGGTCACAATAGGCCTGTACATCATCTTAAAGAACGAATTGAAACAAGTGGCAAAAAATGTAGCGTTTTATTGATTGCTTATCACCCCCAAAACGACACCAATCAGGCGGCGTTTTGGGGATTCCGTGCCTCGTCCTCGCCCTCTTCCCCTACACTCGTCCTCACATTCTTGTAAAATTCCTCTTGCCATAAGGCTGTAATCTGATCAACTGTCGCCTTTGCAAGAGGGCAAAATTTCTGTGCCTCAAGATTACAGAGAACATGATCCCTGTTTTGTACACCAACAATGACCGTGCTTATGGCCGGATGGCTTAGACAAAACCGTAATGCAAACTGTGCAAGTGGCTGTGTTGGGTGGACCTCTGATTTCAGGCGAGCAACTCGACTGACTGTTCTGCGCAAGACATCGCCTCGGAACACCCGCCGCCGCCAATCACCTTTCTGGAATTGCATCCCTTCATGCCAGTCTTCGGCTAATGCGCCGGAGGCTAAAGGGCTGCGTGCAATAATGCTGACGTGATGACGCTCGGCAAGAGGAAAGAGGCGCTCAGACGCCCGCTGGTCAAGAATGCTGTACGATGCCTCAATGATATCGACCAGGCCAGCCTCTACCACATCGTTTGCATCGTCTGGACGGTGATCACTGACTGAGATCCCAAAAGTACGAATTTTCCCTTGCCTTTGGAGTTGTGTGATGGTTTCGTGCCACGTGAGATCATGCGCCCACCCAGGACACCACGTTTGAAAGAGCAGGCAATCAAGACTCTCAACTTGGAGCCTGTGCAGACTTCCTTCCACTTGCTCAAGAATATGCTTGGAAGGATAAATGCTTGTAACAGGTGTTCCAGGAGCCGGTGCCCAACAATAGTCAAGTGGGTGGATCTTTGTCAGCACGGTAACCCGTGTTCCATGCTCTTTCATTGCTTGTGCGACGAGTCGTTCTGCTCGCCCATTGCCGTAGAGCGGGGCCGTGTCGATGAGAAGACAGCCCATTGAGAGGGCGAGATGGAGCGCCTCTAATGACCGTGCCTCTGGCTGTGGCCCCCATCCTCCACCGATAGCCCAGGTGCCAATGCCAATACGGCTGCTTGGCAGCTTTGCCTGCCCTAATTGAACGGATTGGGGGTGCTGCTCTACCATAGGTGATGCCTTCCTACGCTTGACTAATAGCCGCCTGTAGCTCTTCGACGACTGGCTCATTCTTCCACTTGGACTGTCGCAATTTTGTATAGATCTCACGGGACCAATTGATATTGCTTTTGCTTTCAAGCTGGTGTGCAATGTGCAGTCCTTTTACTGCGAGCTTCACGCATTGATCGGGCTGATTGGCGGCAAGAAATGCCTCGGATTGCTGCATCAGCAATCGGCAATGATTACGGCTCATCTTTTGGTCAAGCTGACCTTCGGCGGCACGCAGGTAGTCAAGCCCTTTGAGCGGCTCCCCAAGAAGGACGAGGCATTCCCCCCGTGAGTCTTGCAGGGATTGCATAGTTAACTGCACGTAGGCAAAGTCTTCTTCCAGGGGAACAGACTGCACTCGGTCAAGGAGTTGTTCAGCTTGATCTAACAGGCGATAGCACTCTGATGCGTGTCCATTGCGGGCTTCCGCTTCCGCTAATCCTGAGAGCACATAGGCTTTTGTGTATGGTTCGGCATGCTTGGCTGCGTCACGGGCGTTTTGATACAGTTTGAGGGCTTTTTCAATTCGCTCTTGACGCAAAAAGACCAATCCATGACGGGCAAGAGCAGAGGCAGAAAGATCAGGTAAATTCGTTTCAGAAACTATGTACTGGGCTTTCTGAAAATATCCCTCCGCTTCATGGTAGCGGAATTGGTCCCGTGCGAGACTGCCTGCAAGCTGGTAATTTTGTGCGAGCACCTGACAAATTCTCGCATGGTCTTTTCCTCCATCGTCAGCAAGCAGCTCTAGTTTCATGATTTGGTTCAGCAGTCCATCTTCGGTCAACGTGTTCCGACTGGTATAGTACAGTTGCCAGCGTAGCCGCGTTCCATCTTCTAATCCCTCGACGATCCAGGTTTGGAGCCGCGTCATTTTGCGGGTAAAAAGCATTTCAATCTCTTGTGGGTGAAGGCTGGTAGGTGGAATCCCAACAAGAAGAGCCGTTCCAGCGCCAAGGATTTGAAGCGTTTGGCGTCTGTTCATATCGTCGTTAACACTCTCTTCATGGTCTCCATTCAACAAGCCAAGTTGTTCGGGTGTTTTGTGGAGACATGCACATAACCGCTGGATGCTATCGACTCTGATCGACTCTCCACGCTCTGCGCGTTCAATGGTGGACACCGAGAGTTCTGAAAAATCGGCTAGCTGCTGTTGGTTCCACCCTTTTTGCTGCCTTGCCGTGCGTAACAACAGATTGCTCATAGACGATGCCTTTCATCCGCGCTCGGAGGTCATCCTGGTTGACGGTTACGCTTCCTCATTCTACCATGACGCCTACAAATCTTCATTGAGCATTACGCGCTTTGAGTGGTGTCCTGCTGTTTTGCTTGACCAGTCCTTTTGATCGGCCCCTTTGGTCCAGACTTACGCGGAGTCGCTAAGAACTGTTCTAACGAGTCGGTGTAGATAAACCAATCGCGTGCTAACTGAAACCCCTCTACCGTCTCTTCTCTGAGTAAACGAGCAAGATACACCCTGCTTAAGCCTGACTGTTCAGCCGCTTGCGAGGTCGTCACGCATTCTCTGTTGGTCTCAATGTTTTTCAGTACCGCCTTGAGCATTCCCAGAACCTCGTCATATTCAAGATCACATACCGTCATTATAACACAACTTCGTCCTCATAGGGTTTTTGCCCTTGACAAATCAGAACTAATTAGTATAATCATTACTATATAGAGTTATTAAGATCGTAGTTAGTTCTAAATAGTGAAGGATAGCTCGTCACTATTGGCTGGTCAAGCATCTCAACCCGTCAAAAGTCAAGGTTAAGTGAAGGATAACTGACGGGTTCCAGGTTCAATCTTGATCTACACTTCTCACTAGAGATTGCTGAAACGGACCTTTACAGCGGCACTGATAGAGCAGGGCAGCGTAGCCAGCAATCAACCTAGCACAGTTAACGGACAGTACGTCATGAGCGCTGACATGAGGCCATTTTACCAGAGCCTCCTGTTAGTGCAATCGAACAAATGAGCTAACAGGAGGCTATCTTCATGGCAACAACAGCACAAACGCAGCCACAAGAGCCAAAAGGGTTCAAGCCGTTTGAGGCCGATTCCGAATCGGTGCATCATCCCCCCTGGTTCGCCTACTCGCTGGCCATGATCGGCATCATCGGCGGCATCTCAGCCAACATCTGGCAGGTCGTGACTTCGGTCATCGCCTTTTTCACATTGTTCTCTCAGGGGACCGTCTACAAGAGCCTGGATCAGCATGGACAGGCGGCCGCGACCACGGGAGCCCTCTTTGTCAGTATCGGCATGGCGATCTCGTTCCAGTTGGGTGTCCTGTTCTTCGTTTTCCGCGTGCATAAGGAGTTCAAGGAGCAGAAGGTTAAGGTTGGCGACGGGATGCAGGCAGTGAAAGCCACTGCCGTGCAGCTGGTCGGCCATCATCGCCTGCTCTTAGCGTGGAGCGCCATCAGCTTCATTATGGATACGGTCGGTGATTTCACCTTTATCACCGTGCTGACCGACAATTCGTTCCTCATCCTGATGTACACGCTCTCCCTGTACGCCGTGTCCACCATCATCCTCTCCGTGTCGCTGGAGCGGCACTGGGCAGCCAAGATCAGCTTCCAGAACTGGAAAGCCTACAAACTCTATGCCGAACTGCTCGCGATGAAGCTGCACAACGCACGGGAGGGCAAGTGAGATGAAGGTTCTTGAGAAATGGAAAGAAGGTTTCTTCATCCTGGCCTACTTTGGCTTTCTGGCTGTCCTCATCCCCAAAGCCCAAAAACTTGGTTGGGGCTTGGAAGGCACATGCTTCTGCATTTTCGGCGGGTTGCTCCTCGTTCTGCTGGCCTACCTCGTGGTCAAGTTTACCGCCGAGTGGATCTCTGAACGTCGTGAGGCGATGGCCGAGTTCTTCCAGTACATGGGTGCCGGAGCCATGAAGCTAGAGACGCGAGGTGTGGATGGCGTAAGCTTCGCCTCGACCACCGAGGTGGATGCGTTGCTCGCCACCAACCCCTATGCCGTCCCCGAACTCTTCGACGACGACAAATATACCCGCCTGCTCCCCGGCGTCAGAGCAGACGATGACACCCGGTTGGTGGACGAGGCCGAGCTGGATCGCGAGATCGGCGAAGAGGCCAAATCGACAAGCGGCAAGGTTGCTGCCATTATTGGTGAGAACCCGCGCCGCCGCCTGCACCTTGCCGACAACTTCCAACCTGACGCGAACGAGCCGCTCACAACCGGCGTCTTTGTCGTCGGCATCCCAGGATCAGGCAAGACCGTCACCCTCGCCCTGTTCCTGGAGCAATACATCACGCAGTTTCACCTGGCTGTGGTGATTTTCGATATTGCAGGCGACTGGAAAAGCATCGTTGAGGATGGGATATGTCCACGAGGACTCATCGCTTTGCCAGAAGCGATGCCCAGCATGGCTCACGTGGTCAAGCGTCGCATGCAGGTGGTGATTGATTTGCAACAGTGCCGGCGATCTGGCGAGGCATTTATCAACTACGAACTAGCCGGCCAACTCATCGCAAAGACCATCAAGGATCTCATGAACGCGCAATCCGCCATCGATCCACACAAGCGCCTGCCATGTCTGATTGGCCTGGATGAAACACACCTCTGGGCACCCCAGAATCCACCGTCCTACTTGTCGCCGGTGACCGCGAAAGACCTGCTCGATACCCTCACTGTTGTCGCGACGACAGGACGCAAATATGGCGTGGTGCCGTTTTTCGCAGCGCAGCGCATCCCGAAAGTCCACAAGGATGTCATTGCCGGCTGCGAGACGCGCATCTTTGGCAAGGCAGACCTTGACAACGACATCAAGCGGTACCGTGAGTATGTCAGTCCAGACATCATCTCTGACCAGGGTATCCGCGGACTGAGCAAGGGACGCATGGTCGTCTGTATGGGCGGGAAACGACTGATCGTCCAATTCTACCAGCGAGAGAGCCGCCACATTAGCCACACGCCAGGGGTCACACAGGCCCTGAACAACCTTGTGGGGCGCATTCCCCCCGAGCTACTCGCGTCCATCACCCGCCCGGTCGAAGTCACACCACCTGCGCCCGCTGCTCCAGCACACGCCTCCAGAGCACGTGCTTCTTCAACTGGAGGCTTCACTGCAACCATTCCTGCCCAGCTACGCAGAGCGCTGGAACTGTACCGGCCGGGAATGTCTCACCGGGATCTCGCGCGGGCCATGCACCTCGACAAAGAGACGGCCATCGAACTCATGAAGCAGCTCAAAACACGCAGGCTCATTGGAGAGGCGCCAGTAGAGCAGGTCACGAACAAGGAGAGCCCAACTGCAGCAGTGTCTGAGGAAAAACCTGAACTAGCTAACATCACGGTCTTACCAGTGCGAACCGAGCAAAAGCCGCAGCCCACCCTCAAAGACGCGATCACATGCTGGAATGAGCTGGTTGAAGCTGGACAGAACCCCTCTCGGAACAACTTACAAAACGCGCTCATTGCGAAAGGCTTTGACTGCAGAGAGAACTGGGCGCGCAAATTCTATGAGGACATCAAGGGCATGATGAAAGGTCAGCCGAAAGCGTCGGCAGGTGGGTAGGCGGGTAGGTAGGTAGGTGGGTGCTTGGAGAACGCTCCAGCCAGAGCATCTTGAAGGGAAAAAACAGCATCACCCACCCGCCCACCTACCCACCTATTCACCGGGACACAGCAAAGGAGACTCAACCGTGACAAAGGAAACCATCTTTCGCAATTGCATCCGCGGCGTCTTCCTGTTCGCCTACGGCGCTTTCCTGTGGGCGTCCATCCACCATATTGCGACATTCTTCCACAATTTTGAGCCAGAGGGGAGCGGCTGGATGGGTTCTTACACCCTAGCCATCAGCATTGACGTGACCGCCCTGGTGCTCACGATCGGCGTGATGTTCTTTCGCAAGAACATGCCAGGGCTTGCATTTGGCCTTGTCTGGTTCTTCATTATTGCCCTCACTGCCTTTAGCTGGCTTGTCAACTGGGAATACGCTCAACGCTACCAGAGCACCAACCTGACGACAAACGTCATTCTGGAGACCATCAATCCCATCCTGGCCTCCTCGTTCGCGTTCCTCAATCTCGCGTACAGTCTGGTTGCTGAATTCTTCTCTACGAAAAAGCAAACGGCAGAGGAATTGGCGCAAGAAGCTGACCGGCTTGAAGCCCTGACAGAGCAACAAAGCCGCCTGGATGCAGCGAAAGCCCGTATGAAAAAGCCAAGCATGATCCAGCGAGCAAAAGAGCTGGCGATAGAGGCAAAGGCGGCAGCACAGGAGGTCAAAGGCTTACGCGAACAAGCAGCACCCGCCTTGCTACAAGAAACGCTCCCCGAGAAGCTGGAACAAACGCTGCAGTTCCTCGCCGAACACCAGGAATTGGTAGACAATTGGGCGCCTGGAGCAGATACACAACTGGCTGCGTACCTGGGTCTTCGACGTGAAGCTTCCGCGCGATTTTGGAGACTCAAAGCGATGGAGGTATGGCCCGCCTATAGCGCCAGTAAAAGCTGCCAGCACAGCGCTCGAGCAACAACAGGAAACGACGGGGCCAACGATGGAGATGATGCAGATATTTTCGAGGATGAAACGCTGGAGTATACCACGTCGAATCGCAGCCAGAAAACACTGGCGATACCTGGGAAACACGCAACACCTGACGACGGAATGGAGAGGAGTGAAAACGAGAGCAAAACATCCGCACGAGCACCCACGCGAGACGGCTCTAATCCGACGCTCAGTGTCACCGTAAAAGAGGCGGCAACGATGCTCGGTCTGAGCGAAAGTTATGTGCGTGAATTGCGCAATACCAAGAAATTGCGCAGCCCCGGACGCAACAAGAAACTCATCCTGGCGAGCAGCATCAGTGCCTACCAGAAGGCCCGTCAAAAGACAGAGGAAAACGAAGGGGTTTCGCGCCAGGAACACCACCAGCATAGGCACAGCAACGGCCATGCTGAGGCGACGTTTCACCCGGATGAATACGCGAAATTCACAGTGTAAAGCCACAGGGAAGAGAGGAAATACATGGACGTATCAACCCTGTTCGTCCTCGTAGCATATAAGATCGGGTTTTGCAGGTCCCAGTGGATGGTGAGGTGATGGCGATGATATACACCTCTGAGCAGACCTATGCCATCACTCCAACCTATATCGATGACCTTACGCGCACAATCGGGGCCTTGCAGCATCTCCAGGTGCTTATGGCCGCTTGGAACGATCCAACGTTGGCTGATGTCGCGCACCTGGTAGGCTCCATGCAGCAAGATTTCGGTCCAGGTGAGTCGCTGGAACATGTCATCCAGGCATTAGTTGGGTGCCACCTCGCCTCGCAAATGGTGTGCCGCCTGTCGCGGAAGGCACGGCAGGAGATAGCCATATGAACGAGATGCGTACTCCAACCCCAGACCAGCTGACGTCCACCGAGTTGATCCAGCAGGCGTACAAGGAGCTTGCTGCTTTCCCAGCTCCCTACAGATTTTATGATGTACTCGTTTTCTCTTGATATACTTGTATTGCCGTTTGGTTCCCGGATGATTCCCAGGTATTTTCTAAAGGTTTTCCGCCTCATTTCCGGATGCTCTCCAGAAGATTCCTGAGTCCTTCCTGGTACGAGTAGGTATGCTCCTTGCAGAAACGACATTGACAGCGGCAAGCTGCCTTTCACGAAAGCAAGGAGTGCAACACATGTCAGATGAGCACAAAGAAGCCATTCAACAACAAGAACACCTATCATCGGATGTCATAGCATTTTGTGCATTATTTGCACGTATTCTGATGCGTTGTTTGAGAGAGAAAAATCCACGTGTCAGAGGATTACTCTCTCTATCATCTCCATCAGAAAGACGAGAAACAGGAGGAACCCATGATGCAGCCTGATCGTTCTGAACCTCTAAAACGGGCCGCGATCTACACCAGGAGTTACCAGCTCAAGCAGTTAGGTGGTACAAACTCAATCCAGACGCAGATTGACCTCTGCAAAGCCTACTGTGCTCAGCACAGTTACACGCTTTCAGAAGATCAGATTTACTATGAGATAGGGGAAGGAACAGTTGATCCAGATCGTCCTGAACTAGAACGCCTCAGAAGAGCCGCCCAACAAGGCTTCATCGATGTGCTCGTGGTAGCCAGCCTCGAGCGGTTAACCAGGGATGCCAGGGCTGATGCCATGCTCATCGAACAGCTCAAGGCTATCGATCTGGCGACTGAAGCTGCAGAAAAACACTGAGCGAAAAAGAAGAAGACTGCGAACGCTCTCTATGGCCAGGGCACAGACGGTACGGAGAGAGCGGCAAACATGGAAGAGAGGAAAGATGCATGATACAGCTGGATAATTCAAACAACTCCGCTATTATTGTGGTTGGCTATGTGCGGCGTTCGAGCGAGATGCAGAAAGATAACTACAGCATCGATGCCCAGAAGCGAGCCATCCGAGAAGCGGCGAAATTACGTGATCTCCCGGAGCCGATCTTTTTTGAGGACGACGAGCGGAGCGCACGCGGGGAGCAGATCGCCAAGCGCCCCGAGTTTAAGCGACTCCTCGATTATGTACAAGCCAATCCAGGGAAAGTGATTGTGTTCGTCCATACCCTCGATCGCTGGTCACGTAACGTCATGGTCACCCTGCAAAGTTTTCGTATCCTCTCGCTCTCTCGTACCGCGTTCATTTCGTTGTCCGAACATATCGACTACTCGACGCCGGAAGGGATGCTCCAGCTCACCATTCTGGCAGCCTTCGCGGCCTACTTCTCCGATATGCTCGCCAAGCATACGAGCAAAGGGAAAAGCGAGCGGGTGGCGCAAGGACTCTATAATGGCGATATTCCTTTCGGGTATCGTTCGACCGGTCCAAAAGCACCGCCGGAGTTTGACCCCGAAGAGTACCTGGGCGTTCGTCTATTCGGAGAACTGCGCATGAAGGGGGTCGAGGCTGACAAGATCGCTGATGCGCTGAATGAGGCAGGCTATCGCACCGGCAGTAAGCGCTTTGGTGCCCGGCTCTTTACCAAAGACACGGTGACCGCCATGCTACGCAATGAGTTTTATGCGGCCTATGCCCCAGGCGATGACCGGGGCACCGTCAAGTATAAGGAGCAGCGCTATCGCGGGTTGCATCCGGCAATATTCACGTATGACGAGTGGCAGCAGATCCGTGCGATGACCCAATCGATGCACCATGCCAGCACGCGCACAGAACAGGTCAAGCATGTGTATCAATTTGCAGGCTATATCTCCTGTATCCATTGCGGTCTGAAGTTGCGCTGTGATACGGGCAATACGCCTGACAACCGGCGGCAATACTATCGCGATGCGGCCAAAGCGCGTCGTCTTCCGTGTCCTGCTGGCGGCAACCTCATGGTGCGCATCGACTTAGTGGATGAGCAGTTTGGCGATCTGCTCAAGAGCTTGCAGTTGCCTGAGAATTGGCGTGAGGTCATCCGCCGCGATATGGTGGCGCAGGCCCTCGCCGCAGGGGTCACCCCTGAAACCGTGGAGCGGGAGAAAGAACGCCTGAAGCTCAAGAAGTCGCGTACGATCAAGCTCTACAAGGAAGGCTACATCGATGAAGAAGAGTTTCAAGGCGAGATGGCAGCCGTCGAGCTTGCACTCAAACAGCTCGATGCCCCGGAAGTGGACGGAGTCACGTATGGCGAGGTGATCGAGGCAGGGGAGCACCTGCCGGGCATGGCTGCCCTATGGGATGTGGCGACCGTCGAAGAACGCTACGAGATGGTGGCCATTGTCCTGGAGCCGGGTGGCCTCTATTATGATCTGGAGAACAAGATCATCGCCGCACTAAAACCCCGTCCAGCGTTTCTCCCGGTTTTACGGATGCTGAACGGGATTGTTGAGTTTGATGAGACCAGGGGCCTGCTGGTGACAGACCACTGGTGCGAGCGGAACCGACGGGCGTCCGATGATCTCCAAGACGCCCAGCGTGACAGGCAGACAGAAAAGGCCAGTCCGTCATCAGTACGCTTGGCTATTTTCTTGTTCTGTATCGTTATTCAAGAACGGATGCTCCAAGTAGCCATCACAGCACATGGATAACCCAGATAGCCACACATGTGAAAGTCTCTTCAGCTCTTCTTACCGCAAACCATAACAAATCCGTCATATCCCGTTCGATTGAGTTGAACAGACTCCTTATGCGTGATCCTCAAGCCGAGGGAGCTATACATATTAATAACATCCCCAAGTGTTAGATTCACAGCAGGGTACTTGATGCCTTGAAAGGTCCAATAAGTTGCATTCAAGAGATAAACTGATATGAAGAAACCATCTTTTTCTACTAAATTTGCGACCTTCTGATTAAGACGGAACCATACATCTTTATCTGTGGTTAGCGCATCCAAACAGAAACTGTTCGCTACCACTCCATAAGGGCCTAGAAATGAACCAAGTAGTGGATCAGTTGCAGAGGCATCACAACGCGTAATCTGTCTAACACGCTGACGAATAAGGCGATGTCTATTCAGGACATCTTTTTCACTTGGCTTCCTTGTACTTCCACTTTCGCTATATAATGCATAATTGGTATATTTAGTCCAATCGAAAGCAGAGCTGTCTTCTATTAACCACTTACTAACTTCACTTAGACACTCAGTACTATAGTCTGTGAAGTGAATCCAGCTAACCGTGCGTGCAGCTGTGATAAGTGAGTAAATTGTTGGCCCCCCGCCAAATTCAAGTAGAGATCGTCCTTGAAGATCTTTATAGACCCGTGCATAAAAGCGAAGCAACGCTTTGTCACCAGAGTCTAAATCACGCTGATAGAATTGGGTCAAGTAGGCCCGTGGGTTAATTATTAGCGACTCAATTTGTTCGATCTTGGCATATGAAAGAGCCTCGGTGATGCTAGAAAATTTATCCTTGTACTCTTCTCCTTTATTCATATTCTTTCCCTCTCTATCTTTGCACTTTTTAGTTG
>WNGQ01002810.1_pt1 | contig 23921 bp, 21 predicted proteins | sample 5407661 | NCBI WGS metagenome assembly WNGQ01 (sample SAMN13153382, study PRJNA577476) | soil metagenome | isolation source: 60 cm soil or saprolite under Garry oak tree replicate 2 | place: USA:California | collected 2016-06-15 | reverse complement strand
AGAGATCACGGAGGTGCGTGCCTAAGAAACGTGCGCTTGTCATGACTGCTCCCTTGCTCTCAGGGAGATTTCTCTGGGTTTCTTTCGTGTACCTTGTTTCCCCTTCCACTCACCACCCCAAATTTTCGCAGGAATCCCGAACGGGCTCCACAGGCCATTTAGCCTGCGATACCCGTAGTATAGCACAGCAGGCCATTTTATGCAAGTGTTTCCGAGAGGCTCTTTATAGAAGAGCTTTTTTCTGCTGAAAAATGCAAGCAATGTGGCCTCTTTTCTTGTCAATTCCCTTCTGGTGTCTTCCGAGAGGCTACGCTCAGAAACTCCATCACTGCGCCTCTCGGAAAACTGTTCAATTTACACGAGAAACAGCACGGCATCGGCTGGCGGTGGCCCCCCGACCGTTTCCACCTTGCTCACACAGTTCGCACACAGAGGATAGAACCGGACGCTGTCCTCTTTGGCCTCCAGATGTTCTGTCAGCTTGGAGCGTAAGAGCACCAGTTCCTTCCTGTTCAAGAAACATTCAAACAACGAATACTGTGTCCACTTGCCATACCCGAGCAGGATTTTATGGATTTTCGTCCGCCTCTTGTCATCGGGAATATCATAGGCAATCACATAGCAGGTAGTCTGGTTACTTGCCCTGGCCTGCTTTCTCATCCTTCTTTTTTAACCTCCTGCTTCCTATTTGATAAGCAATGGGGGGTACTCATCAATCTCCCCGGTGAGGACCTTGGCAAGTAGTCGCACTTGCAATTCGAGACAGCGGCGATACGTCACTTTATAGCCGAAGAGGGGATGGATCACCTCTTCATTGAGACGCTCTTCCAATTTGGTGAAGAAGACTTTCCTCCGCTCATCTTTGAGCCGATAAGCTCCGAGCTCGACGACGAAATCATCTACCGTGACCATGCGATTGTTCAACAGGGTCAAGACCAGCGAGTCCACGATAATGGGTCGGAATTCTTCCATGATATCCAAGGCTAAGGCGGGGCGCCCATAGAAGGAACTATGCAGGTACCCGACAAAGTGATCGAAGCCCACCACTTGTACCGCGCTGGCTACCTTGTTGGTAAGTAAGGCATACCCAAAACTGAGTAAGGCATTGACCGGATCCGTTGGTGGGCGCCTGACACGACCTGGAAAAGGCCACTGCCTGGGATCACTCAGGAGCTTGCCAAAACAGCGAAAGTAGGCCGCACTGCCTGCCCCTTCCATACCCAGAATCGTTTCCAGCGGTGTGCCTGCAATGCGATTATCCCCGCTCTCCAGCCTGTGAGCAACGCGTGCCTGATCCAACGGCAGGGCTGCCAGTTGGCGCAGCAGCGTCGCCATCTGCTCAATCACCTGCCTGATCTCAGCGTCGGATTGACGGCGCTGGTAGCGCTGCAACATGGTGCGCTGATTGGTCAACTTACCGATGACGAAGCGTCGCGCCAGCTCGCAGCGTTTGGCCATATCCATGTGGGCCCGGTACTGCGCCATGCGCAAGACGGCATTCTTGGAAAATGGGGGTGACAGCCGACCTTTGAACTGTCCAAAATGGCTCAAATAGGTGATCTCGATGTCGCGTGCCAGCAGCAAATGCACAGCCGAAGCTGTCAGCGTCACCTCACCCAGTACCACTACCTCATCGATCTTGACCAGCGGGATACGCTCTTTGCGAGCAGGCGAGAGGACTGCCCCATTTTTCCCCTGCTTTTCTGGAATTTGCACCAGCAGGTAGTCTTCGCCTTCACGGCGCACCAGGGCATAGTCTTCAGTCAGGTAAAGCGTTGGCATGAAAATGCTCCTTATTACTTTCCCTTCTTCGATCGAAGAAGTCGTACTTCCTCCGGCAGGCACAGCGGCAACAGGCTACAATTGGGACATCGCGCCGCCATTTTGCCAGCGAGCGGTGGCGGCGGGGTCTCAAGGGCCGCTACTTTCAACGCCTGGGCAATAGTGGCCCGTGTCTTATTTCGAAGCTCTGTGGTAAGTTTCACTTGGACTCTTCGGCGTGAGCCAATATAGAAGATGTATCCGTAAGGAATGAGCGGTTTGCCCGGCTGCCTTTCTTCCAGGCACAGTGCCTGCGCACAGAGTTGGATTTGATCGTTGAGCCAGGTGCCCAGGTGCCCAAGTTTGTACTCCACAGGAACAAACACACCTGCTCTCTCCTCAACTACGTCGGCAAAGCCGCTCAGGTGCAGTGCTTCACTGGAGAGGTACAGCCGCGTGGTCTGCATCCCCCCTTCTGCCGTCGTGTGGGTTCCTGCCTGGTGAACTCGCTGGTGGGCCAGCGTCCCTTCCAGCACAAATTCGTTGACCAGCATCTCTCCCTGTACGAACTGGTAGTAGAACTTTCGTGGACAATACTCCAGCGCATTGAGCGAAGAGATCGGAAGCATCTCCATTCCTGATGTGTCAATCATTGTTTGCCTTTCTGCTCATAACTGCTCAGGGCTTCTTGCCGCCTACGGCGGCTTGCCTATTCTGTTGGTTGTGAGTTTTACAGCCTGCGGCTGTAAAACTCACAACCAACCTGAAACCTCTGCGAACTGCCGCAGGCAGTGAGGAGTCAAGAAGAGAGAAGAACTTTTCAAAGAGAGTGATGGGTGCCTGCTACCCTCTCAGGATGCTCGTTTGCCGGTATGCTCGCAGCTGGACCCCATCGTGAGTGGCAAAAGCCCTTCTCTGCTCTCCGGCGCGATGCCAGTAGCGGCCCAGGAGCCAGTCACGTTCCTTGCCGGGATGGCGCTTGCTCGCCCAGTTGATGAGCCGCTGCTCCACCAGGTCATCGTACCGGCTCATGGTTGTGGCTGGGACAACTCCGTTGTAGTAGGCTGCCCATCCCACGATCAGCGGATTGAGCTCCGCGATGACCCTCATCTGCGGAGCGGTTTGCAACTGCTGCAACCTTTGATCAATGGCAGCCAGGTGGCGCTTGCTCGCTTCCCGGCTGGGGTTGATAATGGTCTTCACCCCCGGTGAGTGCTTGTGCGGGGCAAGCCTGCTGTGTCCTGTCACCCTTCGCGGCGCGAAGGGTCTGTCTGCCTCCTCGATTGTCACCCTGAGCGAAGCGAAGGGTCTGTCGCGACTAGCAGGGAGCTGCTTCCCCTTCGGTTCCTCAGGGCTTCGGCTCACTGCGCTCAGCATGACAGTGCTGTTCTCTACTGGCTCCTGGCGAATATTGAAACCCAGGAAATCAAAGCCGACCTGTCCTTGATAGGGCGTCAACGTATGCGTGAAGCGGGTTTTGTCAGCATGGAGATGTAATCCCACCCTTGCTAACCAGTGCTTGACGCGCCTGACTGCCTGTTGCAGTTCTTTGAGATCAGCGTGCAAAATCACGAAGTCATCTGCGTACCGCACTAGCAGTGGTTGTTGCCTGTCATGACCATTGGCAGCGCCTTCTGTAACCACCGCTTCCATTCCATGCAATGCGACATTCATGAGCAGGGGCGAGAGCACTCCTCCCTGGGCTATCCCCGTTTCGCTGGGGGAGTAGGTGTTGCCATCCACCACCCCCGCTGTAAGCCAGGCGTTGATGGCTTGCCTGAGCGCGGGATAGGTCTGCAGCTTGTCAAGTACCACCGCCTGGTTGATGGAATCGAACGCCTCTTCAATATCGGCGTCGAACACAAAGCTGGGTTGTCGTTCAATCGCCACCAGAATGGCTGCTATCGCGTCATGGGTGCTCCGACCGGGACGAAAGCCGTAACTATGAGGTTCAAATCTCGCCTCCCATTCCGGTTCGAGCGCCAGTTTCACCAGCGCCTGCTTACAGCGGTCGATCATCGGCAGGATGGCGAGCGGGCGCCGTTCTGCTGTTCCCGGCTTGGGGACCCATACCCTCCGGACCGGCATGGATGGCTGGTAGTTCCAGTATTTGGGATGAATGGCCGATGCCATCGCCAGTCGCTCTCTGGGACCAAGGGATTTGACGCCATCGACTCCCGCGGTATTCTTGCCCTGGTTCTCCTCGGCAACCCTGCGCACTGCCAGCAGACGGGCCGCTTCCGATTCCATCAATCGCTGCTGCAAGGTGTGAACTGCCTGTTTGTCACCTCGCTGACTGGCTTGAAAGATCTGCTTTTGCATGCGCACCACCTGCTGCTCCAATGAGCCCCAGGGCAAGCGAGCCTGGTTCGCAGGCCCGGGCGCCTGTGGTGGGCGCTGGCTTCCCAATAGTTTCCTATCCTTCATCTAACGTGCCTGCCTCACTTTCAACGCATATAAAAGGCAAATCAGGGCCATTCAAACTGTAAGGGCAATAGTCTCGTGCATATTGCGGCTGCGCCGCAAATGGTCCTTTTATACACGTTTTGTGTGTTTTGCGTGCGCTTCAGCGCACGCAAAACACACAAAACGTGTATTACAACTTCCGGTCGCCTTCGGCGACCCGCCTGTCAGATGTTACAGAGAAAACACTGCTTGTTCCTTTGCTGCACGCTCTCTCTATCCTCGTACATACCCATATATGCGTTATTCTCATAGACCAGGACCGGCACATGCCTCCTCGCTTCCGTATATTGATTGATCAGCACTTCTACCGCCATCGTCGCTAAGAATGTGTTCAGCGTCTTGACCGCGGGCTCTTTGATATCCTTCCCGGTAACATACCCCCTCTTGACCAACGCTTCTCGAATCGTCTTATCTGGATGCCTCTCACTTGCAACTTTAATGGGATTGATCCGGTTGAGGCAGTGTAAACACAGGTAGTCTCCCACTCTGGCCGTAATCACCTCTCCGCTCATGTCTTCAATTTTGTTCCCTTTCACGCTGATGTTTACTCCCAACGAGAGTAAGGGAACAAAGTACTTTACGGATAACTCCTGAGTCCTTAGCCTGCTGGAATGATTATCGGTTGCGACAATCATCCAATCAGAGAGCGCCAGAACGCTTTCCGTCTCCTTGTCGTGAACATCACTTTTGCATGCCACAACAGTAGCCTTTGGGTTGATGTTGGTGAGATGTCTCTTGACCACATCAACTTTATAGCGCTTCTGCTTGGCATCCTCGTAGTATGCTCCAACAACGCGGTTCAGGTTCGACATTTCCAGGATATCGGGATCGATGAGATTGATCTCATGAAACCCCATATGGATGAGATGCTCTGCGACAACTGATCCCAAACCACCAACGCCAACAATTGTGATGACCTGGTTATGCATAATTGTTCGCATCACATCCAATCCAAGCGCCAATGTACTCCGATTGAAAAAACCCTCTACTCCTGTCACCGCCGTTTTTTCGTATTGCTCATCCTTGTTCTCGCGAAAGTCAGCACTGGCGATGTTTTCTGGACTTGTTTGAGTTTTGAGCAGAGCCTTTCTCGCGACAAGAGAGCCGCTGCTGAATGTCCAGACTCGTGCTGAGTATTTGCTTTGCGAGAAAACAATACTCGCGTAGTGAATACCTGCAAACTTCTGGTTCAGAAACTGAAAGAACGTTTGTTCATCACCATCATCTGTTGCCGAGAACGCGACTCCCCCCTGGGAAAACGGATGCGTATGGACATCGATTATGGTATCGACATCGTACCTGTTGGTCAGTTCAACTAATGCCTTGTGGATGAAATCTTTTTTGATACGTAAAAAGGCAACATTCTGCTGACTGTAGTCTGATCGCCCTGGGAACAGGAGATCGATGACATTGATCAGTGTGTAGCCATCGATCTTCTGTGTCTTTCCAAGCAGAACCGCAAAATGTTCTCTGGAAAGGTCTTCAAGAATCCTTGCCCTCAAGCAGGCAAGATCACCCTGTTTAAACTTGATGAGGTATCGAGATTGTGTGCTCATTCATCTGTCCCCGACAACACTTCACTGATCAAAGTAAAGTACGTCCAGAGGCTATCGCCTTTCCGCCAATCACCAGGACGCATTACCGGAGCAGGTTGCCAGGCTCCAGCGTGAATATAGACGCAATACCACTTCCATCCCTGCGTTAACGGATCGCTACATGCTTCATGATAGGCAGTCTGATAGAGGTGCCCATTGACGGAGAGCGGTATCTCCTCCTTGAGATAGAAGCCGACAGGGGGCAACTCCGGATACTCCGTAGGAAAGATGATCAGCAGATCGGTTGTTCTGGCAATGTGATGCCATATTGGCGGCAGTACATATTGATTGGCAATCATCCAATCTGCGTCATCTTCGTCGAACGACACGCCTCTCTTGAACAACTTCTCCGCAATATCGTAGACTTGCTCGTCCCCTTTGTCCGATCAGGGATCGTGGTGATCTTGACTGGATTGCCGTGTCTATCAAACAGCTCCTCCGGTTTATAGGTATAACCGGACTGAATAGGCCTGAAAGCCAATCCTTGTCGAATGACTGGTCGCCGGCCGGGCCTAGGATTCACCTGTTGGATCAGATTCTGACCGGTAATGCCAGCGGGTGGAACTTGAATTCTTCTGCCGTTTATGATTGCCATGAGTACATCCTCCTTGTAGTTAGTTGATGGTAGGCTCACAAACCCAGTTCATCTATGTTGTCAGACATAGGAACACCTGTCTCGTTGCCCACCTCGTCTTCCGTTAATTTCACATCATCCTCATCCAGATCGCGCTCTTGTGGTTTGATGAGATCCTGATATTGTTCTGCTATGCTACTCTCACCCTGCTCACCATTTTGTGATTGGACAAGGTCTTTGTACTGTTCTGCTATGCTACCCTCATCCTGCTCACCATTTTGAGCTGCCAGGTAGCCTTCATAGTACACAGCCAGGTTGATAAAACCCGAACACTTGCGCCGAATGTCTGTCCCGGCTGTCTCCGCAAAAGCTGCCACCTCGACACGCACACCGGATTTCCGTACTTCTTGAATGAGTGAGACAAAATCAGAGTCACCGGACGCCAGCACAATGATGTCAGGTTTCACCTGGTACACCACCTTCAACATATCCATGGTGATCTCAACGTCGAAATTGCACTTGTACGTCCCACCGGCGATAGTGCCCACCTTGGTAGTGACGATGTATCCAGAACGCCATAGCTCCTCTATTTCCCTATCCAATCGATGTTCGTTCCTTGGATTGATTGGTACATAGCAATGCGCATCGACGAGAAATCGCTCCTCGCCCACATACTGCAGCAAGTTGTGATAGTCCATACGATACCTTTTCTCCCTGGCCGCCCTGTTGATGTTCGCGTAGTCCAGGAAGAAGACAACTTTTTCTTTTTCCATAAGATTTCTCCTGTTCTGAATATGAATCCAACACCCTGTTCAGTTCTGTTGTACTTGAAGCACCCTCCCTTCCAGTGTTAAACTGCTACATGGAAGGAAGGTTGCATTCTTCAATCTGAGAATATCCGAGAAAGTTGTTAATGACATTGGTCAATTTTGTTAATAGAGTCATTAACAATCCTGGTGAGGACTATGACACAAGGTGGCCGCCCACGCCGTGAGGATGAGAAGCCAGACAGTCCATTTGGAAAGGCCCTTAAAGAGCACTTACGGCGTATCGAGGATTTCACGCAAGCAGAATTAGCGAGAGAGAGTTTCATTCCTGAGAAAACGCTCTCGGAAATGGTAAAAGGCAAAAGAACAAGTGGAACGGCTCTCCGGCGAGACTTGCACGCCATCATCAAAGTACTCTACCAGAAAAAAGCGCTTTTTACTCTGGAAGAGGCTAATCGGTTAATCACAACAATTCCTGCGATCAAAGAATTAGATGAGCGTGATCCTTATGACGCGGAAATCATAGAATTGTTCGACACACCAGTGGCCGAGATAGAACGAGTTGCCCCCATCGAAGACCGCATACAAGGTATTCTTCGCAATAATGCAGTTGTCGATCACACGCAACTTTTCGGTGTGGATACCTATATTGAAAAAAATAAAAGATGATATCTCTGCGCCGCAGGCAGCGTGGATTATCAGCCTCTGTGGTGAGGGGGGGCTAGGTAAAACCGCCATAGCGTATGAGGCCGTGATTCGCTATGCGGCATCGGCAGGGTTTACCAGGGTTGGATGGGTTTCGGCAAAAACACTCCAATTGTTACCAGATGGGGTGCTCTTGAGAGATGGAAGCTCCGAACTACACTGGAGCAATCTCGTAAAAAAATTAGCGGACCAGCTCGACATCCATCTCGGCGATAACTCGAGCGGCTGGATTAGTGATTTCCAACGCGGGATTCGTTCCCTTTCCCAAGGAGAACGCTGTCTGCTCATCGTGGATAACCTCGAGACGGTGGACGATGTGGATGAGGCCATTCAGTACCTGGGGAGCAATACTCTTGTCAATCCCCACAAGATACTCCTCACGACCCGCCATGCTTTACTGGGGAAAGTGCAGTACCTTGTTGAGCGGCGCGTCAAAGGGCTTGAGTTCGAACCCGCTTTACGCTTCATCCGCTCCTTTGGTAATAATGTTATCGAAGAGGCAAGTGACGACGAACTTCGACCCATCGTAGAGGTTACCGAGGGTAACCCCCTATTAATCAAGCTGTTCGTCACTCGTCTCCTCACGAGCCACTTGCCGCTTGCCTTCGTCCTCCCGGAGTTACAGGCGATCGATCAACGTCTTGGAAGGAATATTATTGACTATCTCTATGCAGAATCTCTCTCGATCCTTGAACAACACTGTGGCATGGACGCGTCGCACTGGATCCTGAATGCCTTTTGTCCACTCGGTGCTGGAGATAGTGTGAGTTATGAGGCACTACGTACCTATAGCGGTATAGAAGATGAGGAGATGTTTCGAAATACCCTGCGGGTTGCTTGCGACCTGTCATTGATTCGCACTTCGAAGCTGAATTCCCTCTATTCCATTCATAGCCTCTTGTGGAAATTTGTTTGTGAGACCTGAATATAAGCACATGCTTGATAGGGAAACCGATGTTATCGATCGACGATGCGACTATCGAACAAAAAATTCAAAACATCTACGCCACTAAAGCAGGCTTTCGCCAGGCGAAGGATAGGCGCAGCGCCTTTGAAAGAGTATTGCGTGATTACTACGAGCGGCTACGTACCTCTCAATCCCCTTCCCAGGAAGATATAGCGCAATCACTTCATGCGCTCTATGGGGCTTTAAACACACCGGAACTGGTAGATCAACAGCTCCTCATCAATTTCATCTCGGTCATCACTCGTTTTGTGGAAAACGCTGGAGTGGGCTACGCTTTCAGCAAAGCGTTCATGGACAAGGCCATAAGCGTGTATCGCCTGGCGGGATTTTCGCCTATCGAACTCTACCAGGAAAAGGCGGACCTGCTGCGCCTCAATCAAATGGAGAGCGCCGAGCGCGAGCAGGCGCTCATGGAAGCAAAGACCTATGCTGAAGCTACAAATAACGCAGAGACACTGCTGAAAGTGCTCTTATCTTGCGCCGTCTACTACACAGAAGTGAGTCACTATCAGAAAGCGCTTCAAGTCTGCCAGGAATGTGAACAATTGATCCAGCGCAATAGCCAACTTCAGAAGTATCAGCCCAAGTTATTGACCTTTTTTGGGATGAACTACACTCCGCTTTTCAAATACCAACCGGCAAAAAGCTACCTGCTGAGGGCAAAAGCGTTATTAGACGCTGAACGAGACAGGTGGGATGAGGCAGAAGGCGATGACATCTGGGTGAGTACAATGGAAACCATCCATCACTACCTGGGTCGTATCGCCGAGGGAGAGGGGCACGTTGAGGAAGCGATGCACTACTATATTGAGGAGTATCGCTATCTACAGATGTTCGCCCAAGAACCTCGCGCACGTATTGCCTTCCATCATTTGCGACTGGCTGAATTACTCATTTCAGCCTCATTAGTTGAACAGGCGCGCGAACATCTGCTTCTGAGCCAGGAAATTTTCGACGCTATCCAATTTTCTAGCTCAGGTCGCCTGCAGGTGAGCCTTGCCTGGGCCGCACTCTACAGTAAGGAAGGGAATTACGTAAGGGCACGTGAATATGTCCTTGATGCAAGAGCAGAAGCTCGGAACAAGCACTTTCCACGCGGCGAACTCTGGTGCCTGGTCAAACTCTTCTGGTTAGAGTTAGGCCATTTTTACCTGTATCGTGCTATCGTCACCTTTATACAAGCGCTGGGAACCTGGCGTCACGGAGAACTTCGACGCAACGAAGGGTTCAGATTGTTCGGCCATTACCTCTTACAGGTCCTCTCCATACCTTTTAAATTGTTGAAACGCACGCCCCATACTGTGATGGGAGCCGGAACCCTCAATGCGAGACTTAACACTTGCATTTGCCCTCTCCACCAATTACCAGCCTCTTCCTCAAAACGGTGCAACGGGATCGGAGTATCGTAGGGGCAGGGGAGGAGTGGATGTGGGGATGGGGCCCTGTGATCACCGTCCGCTGTCCATTCTACACCCATCTCCCTCTTTGAAATATATTGACCACAAGGGTTTCCCTACTATGGATGGCCTTCGCCAACCCATGCGCTCCGAAGCATAGTAGGGGCGATGGCTTGTCCTCGCCCAGCCTCGGGAGCCGATTCAGCTTCCTCTCATTACTAAAGCCAACCAATGCACTCGGAAGCATAGTAGGGGAATCCTGTCTGGGAGACAGGTATAATGGCTTGTCCTCGCCCAGCCTCGGGGGCCGATTCAACGCCATCCCATCGCTTAAGTCCGCGCCTCCGGAGAACTTCCCTCCGACGTAAAGGAAGAGAGAGAAGGCGGCACAGCATACGAGAGTGAGTGCACGCTTTCCTCAACAGCTTGTAGTAACAGCTCCGTACTGTCAAAATCGCCCCGGAAAAGCGCACTTCCGAAGCGCACGGTGGCGTGCCAGCATTTGTCACCCTCTCGTGTATAGGTGAAACCAGCAGGGATAATCGCTACTCGCGTCTTCCCATCCCGCTCTGCCAGCTCTGCCAGCTTGACGAATCCACGCCGGAAAGGGAGAAAAGAGTCGAGATCGGTCTTGGGTGTGGGGTGAGGATCGATATTGGCATAGCCTTCTGGAAACATGACAAGCATTTCCCCGGACCGGAGCAGTCGAGCTGCAGCCAGCATCAGCCGCCGGAGATAACGCCGGGCGAGGACAGGCGCATAGACCCATGGCTCGTCTTCCTTGTGCTTGCGAAACTCTTCGCCGCGCAGGACAATAGGCCAATCTGGCAATGAACAGGCAAACTCTATCAAGAGACGCAGTGCTCTTGATTGGAGCCAGTCCAACGCAACTATGATATGCAAGCGCCGGGGGATGATGCGCACCAGGACATGGCCATCGTAATACCAATGGTAATGTCGCGCTACGAGCAGCACCGGCCCGGAGCGTGGAATATGCTCCAATCCTTCAGCGTGCTGGATCAGCTTACTTCTGAAGAGTACCAGGCTGCCGGCCCGCATCACCAGCCACATCACCTGGCTTAAAGCCGTGCGACCCCAGGTATCATGGAGAGTGCGCGTTTCTTCTCCCGTATGTCGTAAAATGGTTCTCATCTCTTACCTGTTAAGCGGATTGTGTGGATGTCACACGTGGTCGTGTGATGATAACGCAGCACCTGTTGCTCGCGATCGATCTCAACGGTGCCATCCGAGACCTCCACAGCATATCCCCGAGGATACTGGTAATTGGGCACGAATAGCTCGGTTGGCGGTGTGACCGCCGCGTCGTGCCGGAACGCAAACGTAAAGACCCTGGACTTGTAATCAAACGCCATGCGCAGCGGTTCCCCTGCCACTGCGCGAGCATAAGGCCGAACGATCGCTGGGAGCGCCCGCCCACCCGAATGGATGTCCCCAGGGTCCGTTTGCTGATCGCGACTGAAGATCGAAAGATCTTCGCCATTCCACTGATCGCCATGTTCGTTCGTGTTGTCGGCAGTATAGTTCCAGAGTGTGCCACTCAGCAGCGTATCCTCCAGTGCCCGCAAGCTCCGATTCATCGCTCTGATCTGCTTGCCAAAATCACCGGTGCGGTAGGCCTTCTTGTGCTGGAGATCGAATGGAATGCCAAACTCACCGATGAGCACCGGCGCGCCACCCAGGAACTGGGACGCCTGCTGTTTGTAGGTGGCTAATTGTTTGGCAAAGGAGGTACGAATGCGGCCAGGGCCGATGACTAACTTACTTGCCAGCGTGTCATAGCCGAGGAAGGGGGTATATTGTTTCAGGTACAGAACGAACCCATCGTACCAGTGTGGCGCGTAGACAATCTGTGATACATCCTCTGTCCCCAAACAGGGTGGAGTGTGGCCGAATTCAGTTTCGAGAAAGATGAGCGCATCGGGATCGACCGAGCGAATTTCGCGTGCGAAGCGATTGGTGAAGGGGCGATAGTAGTCCTGGCTGAAATTCACCTGCCTTCCATTCATCATACTGAAGTAATTGGAGCGAAGCAGGCGCGGCGTCCCGTCTGCTGCCACCTCCCATACGCCATGCTTCTGCCACACACAATGACTCCCGTCACACCAGACGCTTACCCTTTTCGGGTTGACCACGCAGCGACCGGTGAGCTTTGGACCCATCACGCGCTGTTCCCACACCTCGACTTCTTGTGGGTACCCTGCACCAAGCAGCATCGACTGGAACACCGTTGGACATTCGCCGCTCTTGAGAATACCCTTATACGCGTTGGCATCTCTACATCCAATAAAGCCACTGAGCGGCTCGTTCATAGTGCCGTAGCCAATGACGTTCGGCAATTCGTGGACGCGCAGCGCAACCTGTTTGATAGCGCCTGTGTAGTGCCGCTGGAGATAGTCCTGTACCGGTTCCCCGTCTACATCCAGTGTGGGCGCGAAGTCATTGCCGCCGAAAAAAAGCGTGAACATCGTCGCGGCGGCCAGCTTCGCTCCGTTGGTGGGCCAGACCATGCGTGGGAGAGGACCGCCCCGAAGCTGGTGGGCCAGTGCCGCGCCAGCTTCCTGGAATTTTGTGATATCCATCCCAATGGCCTCAAAGGTCCACCCGGGTGCGCCATCACCACCGGTGAAACGGCTCCAGACATCCTGGTGCGGATCGATGAACACCTGAATGCCATACGCATCCGCTCTCTTGATGATCGCGTAGACATAGTCCAGGTACGCCTGATCGTAGATTCCAGGTCCTTCATGCTCAATGGCCTCCCAGGTCACCAGGAAACGCAGGAAGGTCAGGCCCCATTCCCTCAAGCGAGCAAAATGCTCATCCGCTTCCTCCAGCGGAAAAGGGCGCCCGGCGAACGAGACCGAGCGGTGCTCAAAGAACCCGTCGCGCATGTGGGTAGCGCCATTGGGCCCGAAGGGAACTTTCGAACTGCCGCCCAGATTGATGCCGCGCAGGATCCGTGTCCGCCCCTGCTCATCTTTGAAATAGGAACCCTCTATATGAATCATCGCTCTACCTTTAGCTCTTCGTCAACCTACTCCTCGCTTGTCATCCTGAGCGCAGCGAAGGATCTCAACTTCCTCTTCCTCAACCTGCAACCCACGGAAATAACCCTCGCAGCGCTGGCAGCAATTCCTCAACCGCCTCACGTCCCGCCGCGACAAGCTGAGGACCTTTAGTAAACTGCAGCAGCGAAACACTCCGCGTCTGAGGGCGAATCACCACGTCGGCCTCGAGATCACTGTGCATATTGATGGTAGCTGTGCTTACTTCGTACGCACGCAAGAGCACATCGACAATATGCGGCGAAAGGGATTTCCTGGATGGAGTATACTTTGCCTCCTCCATCCAGGGAGTCGCGCTCTCGAGTAAGAGCGGCTCGCGGTCATCTACGTCTATACTCAGCAGGACATCAGCGCCCATTTTACGGACTGCTCGAGTCGGCACCGGATCGTGTACGCCCGCGTCTATCAGCATATGCTTCCCGATTGTGACAGGAGGAAAGATTCCTGGTATGGAGACGCTTGCTAAAGCAGCTAGCCAGAGCGGGCCGCGGTCCAGTACCACTTCCGTTCGCATTGCCAGGTCAAGTGCTATCATTGCAAAAGGTGTCGAGAGGTCTTCGAAGCGCAAATCCCCGCACCGTTTTTGAAGTTCTCGCTTGAGTCCTCTATTGGAGAAGATGGACATGCGGGGAAACCCCCAGCGTACGATGTGGCGATGTATGTCTAAAAACAACGCTTCACTCTCGGCAATAGACTTTCCCATCAGGTACAGGCTGGCGGGAAGGACGCCGATACTACAACCTGCCAGGTAATCGACTGGAATACCGTAGTGCAGCAATCGTTCTAGCACTCCGAGATGGGCAAAGCCCCGCGCTCCACCACCTCCAAAGGCAATACCGACAGTCAGACGGGCGATATGCCGGGCTACGAAATCCACAGCCTTGGTCAAATCGGAATGCGGAGCTGCCTCGCTCAATGCTATTTGTTGCTTCCAACTCTGCTCGAGCAGGGGAGTATCCGCCGGAAGAAGCCGTGTCACGCTACAACCCAATCGCTTCGAGTAACGATCCTGTACCTTGATTATGGGAGGTTCAGGAACATGGGCTATATAGATGGAATACGGCAACGAATTGGTTCCCGGCCCAGGAGTCAATGGCAAAGCAGCAGCGGACTCTCCCTCTGTCTCAACCACATCACTGGAGATTAGCAGGACTGCTCTCGCACAGTTCCCTGCTACCGTCTCTATCACTGTGGGCGGCGTCGTGGCTGTTGTTACGGGCAAGAGGTAATCGTAGAATACCGCCAGCTCTCTCAGAGTCGAGCGTATATCGAAATCGCCTGACTCACTAACTCCAGAGGCTACCTGCCCGGTAGAGATTGGCAGCAGCGTCGTTATGGCCGGGTAGTGTCGACCATCAGTCATCACCGTAGGTGCCTGGTGCTTGCTCAGTGAACCAGGGTCGCGCGCGCACTCGAGAAGACTGGGGCGCATCTGGCCGCTATGTGTTGCGAAGTGCGCTGCCAGCATCGCATCTTTCTCACCCATATCTATCAGCAGGACGCGCTTACGACTGCGTACGGCGAGTGCATCCGCGATATGAAAGGCCAGCGAGTGCTCCAGGGGAGCAGCAGGGTTCTCCACGAGGGCGAGCCAAACCGTTTCGACTGTATGGGCCGGGCCGAGGCGCCGGTTCATGCGCGCCAGCCGCTCTACCAGAATAGCATTGATATTGCTGAGCAGCGTTGGGCAGGCACTCATCAATCTCATAAAATCCAGGTGTGTGAGCGACCAGAGAACTGTATCCCGCTCCGCACGAACGCTGGCGCTCGGTGGCTCGCCGGTAATGAGCGACATCTCTCCAAAGCATTCGCCAGGGCCTAACTGAGTGATGATATAGGATTGCGTCCCGCTGGGCTCCCGCTTCCCCGTATCCCTATCCGGCCAGTCTTGTCCTCCAGGCGCAGCAAATGCCTCTCCTTCCTTCCCTCCCCCGGGCACACCCTCCTGCAGCACAACGCTCACCTGGCCAGATGCAATAATGTACAGCTGACCCTGCCAGATACCTCGTTCAAGAATGCGCTCCCCTCGTTTGCAATTCACAGGCTGCAAGAGAGCAACAATCTCAGCTATTTCCTGTGGCTGCAAGCCATGGAACAGCTTACTGGCCCTCATCACTTCATCCAACGCCACATTTTGTCCATCCTGATGCTCTGGTGTCTGCAAGTTGCACCTCATTGGGAGTATCTCTTCGGCAAGGGGCAAGGGGACGGCCGTCCTCCTGCCGCGGTCTACGGGGCTCCGCCCCCAAGTGTCCCCCATAAGCGAGGACGTAAGGGGGTGCAGGGGGCGAAGTCCCTTGCCGGGGTCTGGGGTGTCCCCAGTTTCTCCTTCTCCTCTCGCCGCCGCAGGCGGCATGAGTGGGGTCCCTGAAGAGTTACAATTTATGTTATTCTATAATAACATAGGAATGAGATCTCATACAAATGGAGACAAATAAAAGCCCATGAATTCTGGTCAAACAGTAGCCAGCACGCAGTGGAAACACCCCCTGCAACACCTCCCCCTTATCACCCTCACAGCGTCTGCACTGGTTGCACTCTGGCAAAGCTATCGAGCACACCGAACCGTCCGGGAAACACACCCACCTCGTGAGGTCCTCTTGCCAGAATCGCCGCCACACGTCTCCATCATTGTGCCGGTACGCAACGAAGAGGCCACCATCGATGCCTGTGTTGCTTCTCTCCTGTCGCAGGATTATCCAGACTTCGATATCACCCTCGTCGATGATGGTTCAACCGATGCGACTCCGCACCTCCTGGCCGAATGGGCCAGGCGGGATCACCGTGTACAGGTACATCGGGTCAACCAGTTGCCCGACGGCTGGGCAGGGAAAGTACACGCTCTACACACCGGTGTCATGCGCACAAGTGGTGAGTGGCTCTTGTTTACTGATGCCGATACCCGTCACGCTCCACACACGCTCCGTCTCATGGCCGGGCACGCGCTAGCCCAGCAAGCCGATTTGCTTTCCACGCGCACCACACTGATGACCCTGAGTGGACCGCTCATGCCTCTGCTCATGCCCATAAGTGAGGTCCTCCTGGCCCACGGGTTGACCCCGGCAGAAGTGAGGAACCCTGCATCGCCACGCGCATTCGCTTTCGGCCAGTATATCCTCCTGCGGCGCGAGGCCTACCTGGCAGCAGGCGGGTACGCGGCACCCGGCATCCGCATGACCTCCGTCGATGACGTCGCCCTGGCCGTACACTTCAAGCAGCACAGGCAGCGCATTGAACTGGTGAATGGGCGCGGCCTGATCACGAATCGCCAGTGGACGACCTGGAAGAGCCTCCGCCAGGGGTGGGTGAAGAGCTGCTACGGCGAGCTTATCCGCTCCCACATGGCACTCTCCACTTTGCCGGGGGGCCTGGCATTCATTGCTTACGGCCTCATACCCCTCGGTGTCCTCCTACATGCTCTCTATTCAGGAAAGATACTCCGCTTGCCCACCCTGCTAGCGGGGATAGCGCTGCTAGCGCAGATCGACGCCAAACGCTGCTTTGATCGTGAATACGACCTGGCATTCCCCTGGTCGTTAGCGGCTCCTGTCAGTTGGGTCGCCTGTGGAATCCTCCTGCTCGACGTGGCACGCCTCATCCTGACCGGACGTGGGGCCGACTGGAAAGGACGCCAGCTCATCCTGTTCCCCGGTGTCTCCCACTGGACAGGTCGTCCTCACGCTTAGGCATGGTTCAAATGAACTTGATAGTGCCTCAAGCACCAGAAAGGTCCGGCCCTGTCATCCTGAGCGAAGCGAAGGATCTCGCTGCCGGCCGCGATAGACCCTTCACTTCGCTCAGGGTGACACGGTACGACTGTTCAAACGGTCAAGAACCTTTCGTCCAAATTGAACCTTGCCTTAGGGTAACAACTTCGAAGCAGTGGCCTACTAGGAGTCCTGTCGACCCACCAAATAACACGAGTCAGGCTGGATGTTCAAGAGCTCCAGCCCCCCGCGGAGACACAGAGACTCGCGGTTTTTAAACTGTTATGCTACACTACAGAGGAAGGTCAGAAGAATCTGGTCAATCCGGGTGCAACTGAAATGATGAGTTTTCAACAAGCAAGGATACGCAATGAAAGCAGATGCCCTTCGCCGCCACAAGGGAGAACTCATGAAGATGGTACCTATTCCAGTCTGGCTTGACGATGCGACGGCTGCTCTTGTCGAAGAAACGGTGAGCCTGCTGATCAAGCGTCATGCTGACATCTTGCTTGCGGTGATTCTCTTCGGTTCTATTGCCCGGCATGAAGAGCGCCCTCCTGACGACGCCTGTCCAAGTGATGTGGACTTGTTAGCCATCTTTGACACGACGGATCGACTCGTCAGGCCCTATCGGGAAGACATCTTTGCTACCATCATCGATGCGTGTGCACTTCACCTTGATGCCCCGCGTGAGGTTAATGTGCTGCTCTCCGACCGGACGATGCAGACCTGGGACTCCATGTTCCTTGACAACCTGGCTCGCGACGGTATGCTGCTCTATGCTCGTGGTTCTCTTCCCAATCCACTCGCTGCGAGACAGTCTTTTCAAGGAGTTCTCGACAAGCCTGGACATTGAAATCGATGTACGCCAATTGTACCGGCGTTTATCTATTCCCGCAGTTGTTGAAGAAGTTGAGAAAGAGGATATGTCGGAATCGGAGCCTGGAAATAATTAACGAGTGGACACCCCTCCCGCCGACGAAGCAAGCGCCCTTCTCTCCTCTCGAATTGAGACATCATCGTGCTATATCCTTGTTCGATCAGTACCCCTCGAGAGGAGCGGCCACCTCGCTATGGATACGCAAAAGTTCTGGGATCGTCTCAGGATTTCGCCGGCCCATACCGCACTCAGTCGCGACCCCAAAATCTGCAACGACCCTCTGCGCCGCCTCGATCCTCCTCTGCGTCCCCTCTACGCCATCGGTGAAATGCACCAACCCCAGGTACAGCTCTGTTTCCGGATGCAGTTGCAAGCGCCGTAATGGGGCAAAATAGGCATCGTCCGTCCGATTGCGCGGCACGGGCATATGAATCCAGTTGATCTCCCGCCTGACCTCCGCGGAGATCGCATTCGCGACTTCGACCAGTTTTGAGGCATCCACAGGCTCTACAAAGTGCTTGTGCCCGGCATCGCCGTAACAGAGGTGGTAGCCCAGTTCGACTTCTGCCGGAACGCGATGACCAAGCCGCACGAGACGTTCGACCACCATCTTCTTCGCGTCTTCGAAAGTACTGGGCGTCGCAAGCTCTAAAATACCAAATTCGACCGCAACATCCCATTGGATGGCGAGCTCATGATGCGGGATTGCCGCCGCGATCTGGTCAAGCTCAGCGAACATCGCCGCCTCATATGCAGGCTCAATCACTGCCTGGTCGCTGGGTTCGATAAATGCGAAAACCGGAGCCAGCGGTGTGGGGAGGCTCACCTGGAAGCGCGTCCTGCCAGAGATCAGCCCCTTCTGCTTCAATTGCAAGAATACGGCGTAAGACGCCCTGGCCGCATCTGCGTAGCCGAGCCGCTCAAAGGTGATCTCACTGGAAGACAGCGGCGCACGCCGCTTGAATCGCGGTAGCGGAGCGTAGCTACTGGGATCGGGCGGGATTTTCTCAAAGTGGGGATTGCTCCCGATGAAGCGGGACTGCCATCCGATCCAGTTGGTCCGCTCACCCGTCTCACCATCTGGCATACGCCGCAGACGTCCACCCAGAATCGAACTGGTCGTGCGAAAAACGTCTTCGGCATCTCCCAGGGGAACGCTGCCCACTAGATGGACACCGCGAGGTTGATGTTCAGTAGAGCTTGTAGGTTCATCGGGACGTGGGTTAGCCATGCGCTCCTCCTCATAAAAGGTCAATAACAACAAGAGGTATGCCGTAGCATATCACAAAGATTGCCAGGATGGCTATTTGGTATCTTTTTCAGGCTTTCCCCAACCCCCTCCACCTGGAGAAAGGATCGTCAAGCGGTCACCAGGCATAGCCTGAAAATGTACCTTCCCTGGCAGAACCTTCTCCTGGCCTTCGTGCTGTAAACGGTTCTCGCCTCGCACCCCAGGCTCACCCCCTTGAAGACCATAAGGGCTTGTGCTTCGTCGCTCAGTCAGTAACGTGACTTCCGTCGGCACTTCAAAGGCCAGCTCTCGCACCAGCCCATCACCTCCTCGCGATGCCCCCTTGCCACCAGAATGATCACGCAAGCAATACTTATTCACTCGCATGGGGTAGGCATATTCAAAGGCCTCGACAGGAGTGTTGAGTGTATTGCTCATGTGCGTATGAACGCCTGAGAGGCCATCGAGTCCTGGTCTGGCACCCATCCCACCCCCCATTGTCTCGTAGTACGCAAAGGGTTGACCTGTACGGGGATCAATGCCCCCCGCGGTGATGTTATTCATCGTTCCCTGGCTTGCCGCGGGAACGATATCAGGCATTGCAGTAGCTAACGCTCCAAAAACAACATCCGTAATCCTTTGAGACGTTTCGACATTGCCCTGAGCTACTGCCGCGGGCTGGCGAGCATTTACGACGCTTCCTTCTGGCGCGATGACTGTGACAGGTGCAAATGTACCGTGGTTCATTGGAGCGTCCTCTGGCATAAGACAGCGCACAACGTAATAGGTGGCTGACTTAGCAACCGCGGCAACTGCATTCACGTTGCCCCGCGTTTGCTGCGCACTGCCAGTGAAATCAACGGTGATCGTGTCCCCTTGCACTGTGACCCTGGCCGTTATAGGGACAGGCTCATCAACGATTCCATCATTATCAAGGTGGTCGGTAAACTCATAGTGTCCATCTGGTATCGCTTCGATGGTTGCCCTTGCGATTCGTTCAGCGTAGGCAATCAAGGCATCGATATGTTCTTCTGTTGTTGAGAGACCCCATCTATCGATAAGTTCTTGCATGCGTCGTATAGCGGTGCGATTGGCCGCAGTCTGCGCGGCGAGATCACCCCGGCGTTCATTGGGAGTGCGAACGTTCCGCAGGACTACATCTAGCAATGCCTGGTTGGGGCGATCTGCCTCCCAGAGCTTAACCGGCGGAATGATGATTCCCTCCTGGTAGATCTCAGTCGCCATGGGCATTGAGCCAGGCGACATTCCTCCAACATCGGAATGATGGGCGCGATTGGCCGCAAACCCGATCAGACGTTGTTCTCCATTGACCTGTACATAAATCGGTGCAATGAGTGTAATATCCGGTAGGTGAGTTCCACCCAGAAAAGGATCGTTTAACGCAATGATGTCGCCAGGAGAGAAATGATCGAAGGTGTCGAGTGCGGAGGCAACAGAGTCGGGCATGGAACCGAGATGGACTGGAATGTGCGCCGCCTGAGCAACAAGCCGGCCCTCAAGATCAAAGAGCGCACAGGAAAAGTCACGCCTCTCCTTGATGTTTGGTGAATAACTACTGCGAGTGAGAACCACGCCCATCTCCTCTGCAATAGCAGTCAGCGCACTTCTAAAGAGCTCCAAGCTGATCGGATTCACTGGATTAACTGAGGCTTTTTCGCTCATATGAGACTTATTCCTTTTCTACACGCTCGGCGATGAGATTTCCAATAGCATCGACCCGTGCTTGCCACTCGGGCGGTAGGACCGTTGTCGTATCATACTGCGTTACGATAGCCGGTCCTTTAATGGTTACTCCTGGCACCAGCTTCTCTCGTTCATACACCGCTGTATCATGAGTAGTTGCATCATCTGGTCCTGCAAAGACAACTGATCGACTTTCTGCGGGTGTCGCAGTTGCCCCTTTATGCCCTTCTTGCCGTTCTAATACTGGGCGCGTAGCCGCTCCACGTGCCTTCAGTCGTACATTCACCACTTGAACGCGCTCACGTGGATCGTTGTAGCCGAATCTTTTCTCGTGTGCCTCGTGAAAATGCGTGACTGCACGTTCGATGTCTCCCTCGAATGGTACGCTAAGCTCATATGATTGTCCCACATAACGTAAATCAAGTGCTGGCTCTAGTGTGACCTGCTCGGAAGAAAAACCTTCCTGTGCAAGCTCGGCTCGTCCCTGCTCCTCTAGCTCGGAGAGGGCTTTTTCCACTGTCTCATGTGCCTCTTGTGAGTGGACCATAATGGTGCGGACGTAGTCTTTTATGATGTCGGCGGCCAACATTCCAAGGGCAGAGAGCACGCCTGGCGCCTTCGGGATAAACACGCGGGGAATCTGCAATGCCATTGCGAGTTCACATGCATGGAGAGGACCGGCGCCACCAAAGGCGGCGAGTATGAATTGGCGCGGGTCAGAGCCTCTCTCAACTGAGATGACGCGAATAGCAGCCTCCATATTGGCATTCACGATGCGGATAATTCCCCATGCCGCCTCCTCAGGACTTGTACCCAGACGCCCGGCAATGTTTTCTACGGCTTTACGGGCTTGATCTGTATCAAGTGACATTGTGCCACCAAGGAACGCTGTCGGGATGAGTCTTCCAAGAACAACATTGGCATCAGTCACCGTCGGCTCTGTTCCTCCACGTCCATAGGCTGCCGGACCAGGATCAGCGCCGGCCGATTTCGGCCCGACGCGCAGTGCTCCGCCAACATCGAACCAGGCGATGCTGCCTCCGCCAGCGCCAACTGTGTGGATATCAATCATTGGTAGCTTCGTGGGATACCCCCCGATCTTACCATCTGTAGCCTCGGTGATTGCGCCATCAATAAGCGCAACATCAGTCGATGTTCCGCCAATATCGAGGGTGATTGCACGATTAAAGCCAGATGCTTCAGCCACAAATGCTGCACCAACTACCCCTGCTGCTGGACCTGAGAGAAGCGTGCGAGCCGCCTCTTGTCTTGCTGTTGCACTCGAAATTGAACCACCATTCGATTGCATGATGCGAAAAGAGATATCCTTGGGCAGCACCTCTTCCAGTTTCGCTAAGTAACGGTCTACGAGTGGGCCGATGTATGCATTGAGAACGACTGTGCTGGTCCGTTCGTACTCGCGGAACTCGGGCACCACCTCGGATGAGACTGAGACATAAAAGCCTGCCGAGCGTGCTGCCTCGGCTACCTTGCGCTCATGATCTGGATTGGTGAAACTAAAAAGGAGACAAATAGCAACCGCTTCGACATTCTCTTTCTGCATGTGCTCAATTGCAGCCTTCAGGGACGCTTCGTCGAGTGGAGTCATCACCTCGCCGCGTTCATTGAGACGCTCAACAACCTCGAGGCGTAATGATCGAGGTACCAGTGGAGGCTCTTTCTGAACTTTGAGGTCGTAGAGCTTTGGGCGCGTCTGCCGGCCGATCTCAAGTACATCACGAAAACCAGCAGTCGTGATCAGACCTGTGCGTACCCCTTTGTGTTCAAGCACCGCGTTGGTTGCAACAGTCGAGCCGTGCACTAATGTGCTAAGGTTCTCCCTGGCGCCAAGGTCGGATAATCCCTGAAGAATTGCCTGAGAAGGATCATCGGGCGTAGACAGTACTTTATGGACTCGAATTTCGCCCTCTTGAAGAAGGACTAGATCGGTAAATGTACCTCCAGTATCAACTCCGACAAATAGCTCTGCCATCCGTATCCTCCTTACACTAGCCACAAGCGACGCATCTTCCTTGCGTTAGCCACAAGGCTACCTTTCATCCTTGCTGACCGAAGGTAGGTACGGAGTACCGTTGCAAGGATGCTTTCAATTTGTGCGTAGCCGAACGTGGCGTAACGCATTTACAACCTGCGGAGACGTGGCGTAGTGGATTACAAACCTCCCTCCAGGATCGCTCAATCAAGAGCGACGAACGCCTTCCCATTGGTCTGCGGTAGAAAAATCAACCAGACCTTGTGCAAAAACATATTTTCTTTTACCACGTGGCAGCGCTATAGAGAGATACAGCTTACACAGGAGGGATAATATGCAAGTTACAAGAATCGATCGAACGAGGGCAACTCGAGGCAATCCAGGCTATTTTGATGGGCTAGTTTCCATAAGTAATCACCATTGGCGGTGGGACCAGTGAGAGGACTTCCTTTGGCGTCATCAACCTTATTTTAGCCTCATGCTGGTAAAACAACTTAAAACCACCATAGAGGAAATTGTCGTACTTTTCCATATCCTGTTGAACCCACTCACTGTATTGAAACCTCTTATCCTTAATATCGCCTGGATAGCCACCGACGCTATCAACATGAATCACGACATCAACACGCGGATCGTAGATCAGGTTACGTTTATCCGCAATCTCTGCCTGCCCAGGATCATAAGGTTTTTTTAAGTCATCCCCATCGGAACGATACTGGTGAATAATCAGAATCTTTCGAGGTACATGGTACTGCATAGGAATTCCAGCAACTGCTTGAATGATGGGATTCAAATCCGATGCACGCACATTGCTTAAATTTACCCCGGGAATACCATCACGACGAGGAAACATCCATTCAGGATCTATTGCCATATGCACGAAAGCATACTTCTGCAGGTATAGTAAAAAGAATTTAACCTCGTCCATTACAGGGGATTGCCCAAAGTTGAGATCCAGAAACAGGAGAAGATCGTGCGTGCTACAGAAATCTATATAGGTCTGGATAGTTCCAGCATCAACATGATGGCTGTAGCTTTTATTTGGGCCAGGAAAAGCGTCAGGTACACTTACTACGAGATCAATTCCA
>WNGQ01002366.1_pt1 | contig 23927 bp, 22 predicted proteins | sample 5407661 | NCBI WGS metagenome assembly WNGQ01 (sample SAMN13153382, study PRJNA577476) | soil metagenome | isolation source: 60 cm soil or saprolite under Garry oak tree replicate 2 | place: USA:California | collected 2016-06-15 | reverse complement strand
GGGCTCGGAGCCGTGGTCTATCTGATCCTTTGGATCATGGTCCCCGAAAGGACCGGCGCGCAGGGCGAGCCCCGCCCCTCGAAGCGGCTGCATCTTTCGAGTTCCGACCGCAAGATCGGGGGCGTGTGCGGCGGCCTCGGAGAACGGTTCGAGATCGATCCCGTCCTTTTCCGGGTCGCGTTCATCCTGCTCGCCCTCGCGTGCGGTCTCGGGATCCTCCTCTACATCGCGCTGTGGCTCCTGATTCCGCGTGCCTCGGCCGTGCCAGTCGTGAACGGCTAGCTCGGGTTGCCGGCAAAAGCGAGCGTGATAAACTAAAAGCCCACAATTTCGAAAGGAGGTGATCCCGTGAGAGACCAACAAGGCAGGACCGGACTATCGACCTCGAACAGCGGATCAATCCGCAGACTTGGGATTTCCGCCAGCCGTTAGGCCGGCGTGCCTTACAGCAGTACCGCGCCCCGGGGAGAAATCTTCGGGGCGTTTTCGTTTCCTTGGAGGACCCTATGAGGATCGCAACGCTGATGGTCGTTGTGCTTGCCGGCTGTGCCGCCCCGGGCGGCGAGCTTGCCGAAGCGAGGGGCAGCTGGGACGGCGCGACTTACGACGAGGTGGTGTTGCGCTGGGGCGCACCCGCGCGCAGCACGAAGCTCAGCGACGGCCGCTACGTGTACACATGGGTGTCCGACAGCGTGGGCTCGCGGGGAAGCTCCTCGGTCGGCTTCGGGATCGGCGGCGGCAGAGGCGGCGGAATAGGCATCGGCACCGGCATCATGTTCGGATCCGGCGGCGGCGAGCCGGTCCGCTGCGAGCGCACGCTCGTATTCAAGGACGGTCGCGTCGACGAGCAGACCTGGCAGGGGCCGGCGGAGCACTGCAGGAGCTTCGGTCGCTAGAGTTGCGGGTGTTCGCGCGTGACACCTTCTCGCGACGCAGACCGCTCGCCCGGGCGTCTGCGCATCGACAAGTGGCTGTGGGCGGCGCGCTTCTACAAGACGCGCAGCCTGGCCGCGCGGGCGGTGGAGGGCGGCAAGGTGAAGCTCAACGGCGAGCGCGTGAAGCCGGGAAAGGAAGTCAAGGTGGGCGACGAGATCGAGCTGCGCTCGGGGGAGCTGCACTGGATGGTGGAAGTGCGCGGCGTGGCGCTGAAGCGCGGTCCGGCGGCCGAGGCCGCGCTGCTGTATGAGGAGAGCGACGAGAACCGGGCGAGGCGCGAGCACATGATCGCCATGCGCCGCGCCGGGCCGCATCCGGCGCATGACACGCATGGCCGGCCCACCAAGCGCGATCGGCGCATGATCCGGCGCTTCACGGGCGCCTGAGCGCGAACGCATGAATCACCTGATCGCCGAATACGGACTCGCGCTGGTTTTCGCGAACGTGCTGCTCGAGCAGCTCGGGCTGCCGATTCCCGCGGTCCCGGCGCTCGTCGTCGCCGGCGCGCTCTCGGCCGAGGGAGAGTTCTCGCCTCTCGCGGTATTCGGCGTCGCGTTCGTCGCGTGCATGATGGGCGACGCGGCCTGGTACCTCGCGGGCCGGCGCTACGGCCGCCGCGTGATGAAACTCCTGTGCCGCGTGTCGCTTTCTCCCGATTCCTGCGTGCGCCAGACGGAGTTCCGCTTCGAGCGCTGGGGGAAGCTGACACTGGTGCTCTCGAAGTTCATCCCCGGCCTCTCGACCATCGCGCCGCCGCTCGCGGGCGCGACGCGCCTCGGCTGGCCGTCGTTCCTGCTCTTCAACGGCGTGGGCGTGGTGATCTGGGCGGGGGGTGCGATCGGCGCGGGGATGCTGTTCCACGCCCAGATCAACGAATTCATAGTCGGCTTGGAGGGGCTGGGTACGCTGGCGGCCGAAGCGGTCGGCGTGCTCCTTGGCGGATACATCGCGCTCAAGTGGTGGGAGCGGCGGCGCTTCTACAGGATGCTGCGCATCGCGCGGATCGGCGTCGACGAGCTGCGCGCTCTGATAAAGGGAAACAAGCGCCCGGTGGTCGTCGACGTGCGCTCCTCCAGCGCCCGCGATCTCGATCCGCGTTTCATTCCCGGCGCGCTGGCGATGGACGTCGCCGACGTCGAACGCCGGCTCGAGCAGTTGCCGGCCGATCGCGAGATCGTTTTCTACTGTACCTGTCCCAACGAAGCCTCGGCGGCGCAAGTCGCAAAGAAACTGATCGGGCTCGGCTACACCAAAGTGCGCCCCTTGCACGGCGGCCTGGACGCCTGGATCGCCGCCGGGTACGAGGTCGAGCATCGGGAGCAAAGGGGAAAGCAGGGATCGCCTGGCAAGAGGGAGGCGAGATGGCCAGAAAACTGATCGTTCTCTTCGACGGCACCTGGTACAACCGGAAGAGCAGGACCAACGTCATTCGCATGCGGGAGGCGATCGCCTCCCGCGGCCCGGACGACCCCTCGCAGCCCTGTTTCTACGACCCCGGCGTCGGCACGCACTGGTACGACAAGATCACCGGCGGCGCCTTCGGCCAGGGACTCTCGGAGAACATCCAGCAGGGATACCGGTGGCTCGCGCAGAAATACCGGGCGAACGACGAGATCTACGTCTTCGGCTTCAGTCGCGGCGCCTACACCGCGCGAAGCCTGGTCGGGCTGATCCGCAAATGCGGCATCCTGAAGTCGGCGGACGAATCGCGGGTCGGGCGGGCGTACGATCTGTATCGCGACAAGAGCGTCGCCCCGGACCACGCCAAGGCGGTCGCGTTCCGCGCGAGCGAATCGCGCGAAGTGCGCGTCAGGTTCATCGGCGTGTGGGACACCGTGGGCGCGCTCGGCATCCCCGCCTCGCACGTGCCCTTCGGCCGCGACCACTACCGCTGGCACGACACCGACTTGAGCAAGATCGTCGACTACGCCTACCATGCCGTCGCCACGGACGAGAACCGCGAGGACTACGCCGTCGCGGTCTGGACCAAGATCAAGCCGGAGAACATCGCGGTCGAGCAGAAATGGTTCGTCGGCGCGCACGCGAACGTCGGCGGAGGCTACGACAAGCATCCGGCCGATGCCCTGCCGAATCTCGCGCTGCGGTGGATGCAGGACAAGGCCGAGGCTGCGGGGCTCAAGCTGCGCTCCAAGGAAGAGCCCGGAGCGCAGGACTGCCTCGCCGACATCAACGACTCCTTCAAGGAGTTCATGTTCGGGGCCTACAGCGTGCTGAGGAAAAGGTTCTGGCGCCCGTTCGGCAAGGGCGTCAACGAATCGGTCCACGAGAGCGTATGGCAGCGCTGGAAGGCGAAGCCCGAATACCGCCCTGACTCGCTGCGCCAGAACCCCGGCAGACCTGCCGGCTGAATCAGCCGCTGCGGTGAACGCGGGCGAGAGCCCGCGTCCTCATGCGCGCGAGCACCACGGAGAGCACGACGCCGACGATGCACACGCCGCTCGTCGCGAGGAAGCCCCAGGTGAATGCGCCCGCCGTGTCCTTCACCACGCCGAGCGCATAGGCGAAGACGAGCGCACCCAGGTTGGCGAACATGTTGCAGAACCCGGCGGAGATGCCGGCGACGCGCGGCCCGAGCACCTCGACCGGGACGTAGAAGAGCGGTCCGAAATAAAACTGCAGGAAGACCGCGTTGACCGCGACCACGAGCACGAGCAAGGGGATCGAGTCGACGGCGACGAGCAGCGCCGAGGTGCAGGCGAGCACGGCGAGCGATGCGCCGATCACGAGAGGTGGGTTCCTCAGGCGGTCCGAAGTGTAGCCGCCGAGCGCGTTGGAAGGTCCGGTCAGCGCGAAGCCCATCGCGGTGATGAATCCGGCGGCCTGGAGAGACAGCCCCCGATCGGCCACCAAGAGCGAAGGCAGCCAGAAATTGAACGAGGTCGTGACCCCGAAGCGGATAAACTGGATTCCGGCGCAGATCCACATGATCGGGTAACGGAAGAGCCGGAACGCATCGAGCACGCCCACCGGGTGCCCGGGTCCCGCGGCGGGCTTCTGCCTGCCGAAGGCGAGGTACACGAACGCCATGCCTATCCCGAGCGCCGCAAAGGCGATGAAAGGCGGGCGCCACCCGTAATGTCCCACGAGGAACGGCCCGATGAGCGAGAGCAGGATGTTCCCCGACACCCCGCCGATCACGTAGACGCCCATCGCGGTCGCCTTTCGGTCCGCGGGAAACCAGGAAGCGACGAGCGTCAGCCCCGGCGCGAAGATCAGCGCGCGGAACGCACCCGACACGATCTGGTTCGCGAGCGCGGCCGGATAGGATTGGATCATCCCGAAGTTGAGCGAGAGCAGTGTCGAGCCGAGGATGCCGATGAAAAACACGCGCTTCGGCCCGAAGCGGTCGGCGAGGTAGCCTCCGGGGATCTGGCCGAGCGCGTAGGTGAAGGTCGCGGCCGCCGACAGCATTCCCGCCTGCGCGAAGCTCATGTGCAGATCTTCGCGGATGAGCGGCAGGAAGAGCGCGATGCCGCCGAGCGACAACATGTTGAAGCCCTGGCAGAACACCACCAGCGAAACGGTGAGCGCGGCGTCGCGCCGGCTGGGCGAAGAGGGAGAGGAAGGCTCGAGGGACACGTGGCGGATCAAACCCGAATCGGTTCCTCCTGCATCAAGGCGACCTGCTCCTTCAGCTCGAGGACGCGGTCCTGCCAGTAGCGCTGGGTGTTGAACCAGGGAAACGCCGCGGGGAAGGCGGGGTCGTCCCAGCGCCGCGCGATCCACGCCGAGTAGTGGATGAGGCGCAGGGTTCGCAAGGCCTCCAGGAGATGCAGCTCGCGCGGATCGAACTCGTGGAAATCCTCGTAGCCTGCGAGGACGTCTGCGAGCTGCCGCGCCATCGACGCCCGGTCGCCCGACAGCAGCATCCAGAGGTCCTGGATCGCGGGACCGGTGCGGCAATCGTCGAAGTCCACGAAGTGCGGCCCGTCGTCGGTCCATAGCACATTTCCGGCGTGGCAGTCCCCATGCAGGCGCAGCGCACGCACCTCGCCCGCGCGCTCGTAGCTCGCGGCGACGCATGCGAGCGCCAGGTCGACCGCGCTCTTCCACGCGGCCAGCAGGTCCACCGGAATGAAATCGTGCGCAAGCAGCCAATCGCGCGGCTCGCGGCCGAAGCTCTCGATGTCGACGACCGGCCGATCGGCGAACGGCCGCGTCGCACCTACGGCGTGAATGCGCCCGACGAAGCGACCGAGCCATTCGAGCGTCTTGCGGTCTTCGAGCTCCGGCGTGCGCCCGCCTCGGCGCGGATACACCGCGAAGCGGAATCCGCCGGATGCGTGCAGCGTCCTCCCATTGGCCGCGAGCGGCGCGACCACCGGAATTTCGCGCTCGACGAGTTCGAGCGTAAACGCGTGCTCCTCGAGAATCTGCGCGTCAGTCCAGCGTGCGGGACGATAGAACTTTGCGACCACCGAGGCCTGCGGGTTCGGCCTCTCTTCCCCTTCGAGCCAGACCTGGTAGACGCGGTTCTCGTAGCTGTTCAGCGCGAGCAGCCGCCCGTCGCCTGCAAAGCCCGCGCTCGCAAGCGCGTCGAGCACGGTATCCGGGGTGAGCCCCGAGTAGGGCGGTTCTGCGGGCATCGCGCCATTGTAAGGGCCGGGCGCGCCGGGACCCGCGGCGCCGAAAACGAAAATCCGCCCGAAGGCGGATTTTCCGTGGAGCGGGAGGGCCGCCCGAGTCTAGCGGGACAGTCCGTTCCCGACCACCGCGCCGATCACCGATCCGGCGGCGATTGCGCCAGGGCGACCGTTGCCGACGGCGCTCCCGATCGCCGCACCGGCGATCGCGCCGCCGATCGTGCCCCAGGCGGGCTGCGCGTAGTACCCCGGTGCCGGGGCGGCGTAGTAGACGGGCGCCGGAGTGTAGTACACCGGACCCGGGCGATACACCACGACGGGGCGAGGCACGAACACGGGTGGCCGCACGATCACGACGCGATGGCCCGGGTAGCCGAAATGTGGCCTGCCGTAGTAGCCGTGTCCGTAGAAGTATCCGTCGTGCGCCAGCGCAGGCATGCTCACCGCAAAGGCGGAAACGGCCAGACCTGCAAGGCTCAATGAACGGAACGTATTCATGGTTGCTCCTTTCCTGGAGGTTACGATTCCAAGAACGGTCCGCGCGGGCGGGCTGTTGACCCCGAGGCGTGTAACGGCTTGTAAGCCCTGTTTCGGCGGTTACAGGCAGACGGAGATTCGCGGGAGAGCGAATCGGGCGGTCAGGCGGGTTTCCTTGCCGGCTCCTTGGGTATGAATCGCAGCGCCACGCCGTTGTTGCAGTAGCGCAGGCCGGTCGGCTCGGGCCCGTCGTCGAAGATGTGGCCGTGATGCCCGCCGCAGCGCACGCAGTGGTATTCGGTGCGCTCCATGAAGAGCTTGCGGTCGGTCGTGGTCCCGAATACCCCGGGTATCGTGGTGAAAAAACTCGGCCATCCGGTGCCGCTGTCGAATTTCATCGCCGAGGTGAAAAGCGGCAGGCCGCAGCCTGCGCAGACGAACACCCCAGGGCGCTTCTCGCGGTCGAGCGGGCTCGTCCCCGCCCGCTCGGTGCCTTCGTGGCGCAGCACGTCGTAGGCCGCGGACGACAGTCGCTTCTTCCATTCGGCGTCCGGGAGCTTGAGCGGTTCGGCGCTCGCGGCCACATCGGCGCCGTCGGAGAGCAGCATCTTCCAGTTTTTTTGCAGGTCTTCCACTTTCACGGCTCCTTTCGCGGGCTTCTGTCCCCACCCGGGTCGAACGAAACCCGCCAGAGACAGTGCCGTCAAACTTCGCAACCAGTTGCGACGATCCATTTTTTACCTCCGTAAGCTGACAGTATAGACCGGGGTTCGCGATCCCATACATAATGAGGTCCCATGAGCGGTCACGAACTCTGGCTCGCTGCCGGGCTGCGCACGCCGTTCGCACGCGTGGACGGCGCGCTCGCGCGGCTCGATGCAGTCGAGCTCTCGCTGCCGGTCGTGCGGGCGATGACCGGATCGCAGTCCGGCGTGAAGCCGGATCTCGTCGTCTGGGGGACGGTGATCCCCAACCTCGGCTACTCGAACATCGCGCGCGAGGTGCAGATCGAGGCCGGCCTGGATCAAACCATCCCGGCGTTTTCCACGGTGCTCGCCTGCTCGACCAGCATGGTCGCCGCTTTCGAGGCGGCAGGAATGCTCGGGCACGGCGGCAAGGAGCTCGCGCTCGCCGGGGGCGTGGAGAGCATGAGCCGCGTGCAGATCGGGCTCTCGCAGAATTTCTCCGACTGGCTGAGGCGCTTCTCGCAGGCGCGTTCGATGGCGCAGCGCCTCGCGCTGTTCAAGAACCTCCGGGCGCGCGACATCCGCCTTCACATTCTCGCCGTGGCCAACCGCGCCACCGGCAAGAGCATGGGCGAGCACTGCGAGGAAATGGCGAAGACCTGGAACATCGCGCGCGATTCCCAGGACAAGATTGCGCTCGCCAGCCACCACAAGGCCCTCGCGGGCCAGAAATCCGGATTCTTCGACGATCTGATCGTCCCGGTCGAAGGCATGTCGCGCGACGGCTTTCCGCGCGCGGACACGAATCTGGAGCGCCTGGCGAAGCTGCAGCCGGCATTCGACAGAAAGAGCGGCAAGGGCACGATCACCGCGGGAAATGCCTCGCCGCTTACCGACGGCGCGGCGGGTCTGTGGGTGGCCACCGGCGCGGGGATCAAACGCCTGCCCGGATCAATCACGCGCGCGCGCCTTGTCGATTGGGAGGTCGCGGCGGTGAACGTCTTCACCGAGGGATTGCTCATGGCGCCGGCGTACGCGATTCCGCGCATGCTCGCGCGAAACGGGCTCGCCTACCGCGACATCGCCCTATGGGAGATCCACGAGGCGTTCGCCGCGCAAGTGCTGTGCAACGTCGCCGCGCTGGAGAGTGCGAATTTCCGGCGCGAGAAAGCCGGAGTGGAAGCGAACCTCGGCGAGTTTCCGTGGGACCGGCTCAATCCCCACGGCGGCTCGGTCGCGCTCGGCCATCCTTTCGGCGCGACCGGCGCGCGCATCCTCTCGCAGGCGGTGAAGGAGCTCGCGGCGATGCCCAAAGGAAGCCGGGCGGTCGTGAGCATCTGCGCGGACGGCGGGCTGGGCACCGTGGCGCTGCTCCAGGCGGAATGACAGCCGAAATGAAATCCGCCGCGGAAAATCTCGTCGAGATCTCCGGCGTCGAATTCTCCTACGGTACCAGGAAGCTCTTGAAGGGCCTGAGCCTCAGGATTCCGCGCGGCAAGCTCGTCGCGATCCTGGGTGCGAGCGGGTCGGGAAAATCGACGCTGCTTCGCCTGATCGGCGGCCAGGCGAAACCGGACCGCGGCACCGTCAAGGTCGCGGGCCAGATTGTCCATGAGCTCGACACGCACGAGCTCTACACGCTGCGCCGCAAGATGGGGATGATGTTCCAGGCGGGAGGGCTTTTCACCGACATCTCGGTGTTCGAGAACATCGCCTTCCCGATGCGCGAGCACACCGAGCTCCCCGAGAGCGTGCTGCGGAGGATCGTGCTGATGAAGCTGCACGCGGTCGGCCTCCGCGGAACGCAGGCCCTGGCGCCGAGCGAGCTCTCCGGCGGGATGGCGCGGCGCGTCGCCCTCGCGCGCGCGATCGCGATGGATCCGATGCTCGCGATGTACGACGAGCCTTTCGGCGGGCTCGACCCCATTTCGATCAATGTGATCGCGAATCTCATCCGGCAGCTGAACGATTCGCTCGGGGCGACCTCCATCGTGGTGAGCTACGACGTGAGCGAAGCCGTGAAGCTCGTCGACCGCGTCTACGTGATCGCCGACGGCGTGGTCGCGGGCGAAGGAACCCCCGAGGAGATGCTCGGCTCTAAGGATCCCTACGTGTACCAGTTCATGCACGCGCAGCCCGACGGGCCGATCGCCTTCCACTATCCCGGGCGGCCGATCGGCGAGGAACTCGGGGTGAGGAGCCCGGCCCGCTAGCGAATCGACGCTCGCCGCCTCAGTCGGCCCGGATATTCTTCTCGCGGATGACCTTGCCCCATTTCACCGTCTCGGACCTGATGAGTTCTCCGAACTGCTCCGGGGTGCTCGCGACGATCTCGGCGCTCTGCGCGTCGAACCTCGACTTCACCTCGGGCGAAGACAGGATCTTCGCGAGCGCGCCGTTGAGCTTTTCGATGACCGCGCGCGGCGTGCCGGCGGGCGCGATGGCGCCCACCCAGGACGTCGTCTCGAACCCAGGGTAGAAGTCGGCGATCGTCGGCAGGTCCGGGAAGTGCGGCGAGCGCTCGCGTCCGCTGGTGGCGAGGCCGACGAGCTTTCCGGACTTCACGTTCTGCCCGATGGCTCCTCCCGCCTGGATGAGCATCACCTGCACCGTGCCCGCGAGCAGATCGTTGATCGCGGGCCCGCCGCCCTTGTAGTGGACGGCTTCCAGCTCGATTCCCGCGGTCTCCTTGAGGAGCTCGAACGCGAGGCGGCTGGAGGAGGCGGGGCCGGCCGAGCCGTAATTCAGCCTCGCGCCGTTCGCCTTGGCGTAGGCGACGAACTCGGGAACGGTCTTCACCTTGAGGCTGGGGTGCACGACCAGGATCTGCGGATAGCGCGCCATCAGCATGATCGGCGCGAAGTCCTTCACCACGTCGTAGGGCAGCTCCTTGTAGAGGTGCGGGTTGGAAGCGAAGGTATCGAAGGTCATCATGATCGCGTAGCCGTCTGCGGGCGCTTTCGCGAGCTGCGCGGTGCCCACGATGCCTCCGGAGGCGACGCGGTTCTCCACCACGAAAGGCTGACCGAGGGTCTCGGCGAGCTTGGGGCTCACCAACCGAGCCGCGATGTCGGAAGCGCCGCCCGGGCTCGAAGGGACGTAGACGTGAACGGGCTTCGAGGGGTAGTCCTGAGCCGCGAGCGGCGGGGCCAGCGCGGCGAGCAGCGCCACGGCGGTTGCGCGGATCGGATTCATGGTTGCGGCTATGATACCGCGGTTCAAAACGGACAAACTTCGCCCTTGCCGTTCCCGACCCAAAATTCATCCGGCGCGCGTGCGGGCATTGGCGCGCCGGTCCCCCGCAAGGAAGACGCGAGGCTGCTCACCGGCAAGGGCTGCTACAGCGACGACGTCAATCTCCGCGGTCAGGCGCACGCGGTCATGGTGCGCTCGCCGCACGCCCACGCGCGCATCGGGCGAATCGACACGAACGAAGCGATCGCCGCGCCCGGCGTGCTCGCGGTGCTCACGGGCGCGGACGCCCTCGAGGACGGCCTCAAGCCGATTCCTCACCGGCCGTTTTCCGTGAGCCCGCCCGATGTGAGCCTGCAGAACCGCGACGGCTCGGAGATCTTCATAGCCCCGCACCATCCGCTTCCGGCAGACAGCGCGCGCTTCGTGGGCGAGGCGGTCGCGATGGTCGTCGCCGAAACCGTCCAGCTCGCCCGCGACGCAGCCGAGCTCGTGCGCGTCGACTACCAGCCGCTCGCCTCGGTGACGCGCGCGGCGGAGGCGTCGCGTTCAGGCGCCCCCCTTCTGTGGGAAGAGCGGGACTCCAATGTCAACATCGACGCTGACCTCGGCGATGCGGCGGCGACAGAAGCGGCTTTCGCGCGCGCCGTCCACGTCGTGCGCCTGGAAACCCGGGTGCAGCGCGTCACCGGCGCGCCGATGGAGCCGCGCGCCGCGGTCGGCGCATACGACCCGGCGGGAAAGCGCTACACGCTTCACGCGGGCAGCGGCGGGGTGGTGCGTCAGAAGCGGGAGCTCGCGTGGATTCTCGGCGTCGATGAGGAGGCGGTGCGCGTGGTGGCCCGCGATACCGGAGGGAATTTCGGCACGCGCAACAGCTTTTTTCCCGAGTTCGCGCTGGTCGCGTGGGCGGCCAGGCGCCTCGGCCTCCCGGTGAAGTGGACCTGCGAGCGCGGCGAGGCGTTTCTCTCCGACTATCAGGGACGCGACCTGACCGTGGCGGCGGAGCTCGCGCTCGACGCGCAAGGCAATTTTCTCGCGCTGCGCTCCTCCAACCTGAGCAACGCCGGGGCGCACTCGGTCTCCCACGTCCCCCTCTCGAAGGGCGCTTCCATCATGACCAGCGTCTACCGCATTCCCGCCGCGCATGTGCGCGCCCGCGCCGTCCTCTCCAACACGCCCCCCACGACGCCGTACCGCAGCGCGGGCAGGCCCGAGGCGATCTTCGTCATCGAGCGGCTGATCGACCTCGCCGCGCGCGCGCACGGCTTCGACCGCCTGGAGCTGCGGCGGCGCAACCTCATCCCGGAATCGGCGATGCCGTACCGGAATCCGTTCGGACTCAGCTACGACAGCGGCGCGTACAGCCGCGTGATGTCGTCGGCGCTTGCGCTGGGCGACTGGGACGGTTTTACCGCGCGCCGCGCCGAAGCGCGCAGCCGCGGAAAGCTGCGCGGGATCGGGCTCGCCAACTACGTGGAAGTGACCTCGGGCTTTCCCACCGAGCGCGCCGAGATCACGATACGCCCCGGAGGCCGCGTCGACGCCGTGATCGGCACGCTTTCGAGCGGCCAGGGGCACGAGACCAGTTTCGCGCAGCTTCTGGTCGAATGGCTCGGCGTTCCGTTCGAGAGCGTCAATCTGATCACCGGCGACACGGACGTCGTGTCCGAGGGCGGCGGCTCGCACTCGGGCCGCTCGATGCGGTTCGGGAGCATCGTCCTGGGAAAGGCTTCCGACGCGATTCTGGAAAAAAGGAAGACCGTCGCGGCGCGCCTCCTCGAGGTCGCCCCGGCGGACATCGAGTTTGCCGCAGGGCGCTTCTCGGTGAAGGGCACCGACCGCTCAGTCGGGATTTTCGAAGTCGCCGCGGCCCAGCCGCTCGCTGCCGCGCACACCGAGACCATCCGCGTCGCCGCATTTCCCTACGGGTGCCAGGTGTGCGAGGTGGAAATCGATCCGGACACCGGCGTGGTGGAAATCGCGCGCCTCGCGGCCGTGGACGACGTCGGCCGCGCCGTCAACCCGCTCATTCTCCACGGCCAGACTCACGGCGGCATCGCCCAGGGCGCGGGCCAGGCGCTGCTCGAGGAATGCCGTTACGACCCGCAATCCGGACAGATGCTGTCGGCTTCGTTCCTGGATTACGCCATGCCCCGGGCGGATCATTTCCCGCCGTTTTCGACCGAGCTGAGCGAGCTGCCTTCGCCGACGAACCCGCTCGGCATCCGCGCCGGAGGCGAAGGCGGCACGACGCCCGCGCTCGCTTCGGTTGCGAACGCGATCGTCGACGCGCTTGCGGAATTCGGCGTGGCGCACATCGAGATGCCGGCGACGCCCGAGCGCGTCTGGCGCGCCATTCGCGCGGCGCGCCGGCCCGCGAGCACAGGGTAGCGGGTTATCATTGCCGCCGGACAGCATCAGAGTCCCACGGAGGAACGCGATGAACTGCGAACGGGCTGGAACCGGTATCGGGTCGAAACCGGCAAGAATCTTTTGCGCCTCGGGCGCGGCGCTGCTCTGCGCGATCGCGTCGCCGGTTCTCGCCGCCGACCCGGCCGACACCATCCTGGTGAACGGCAAGATCGTCACCGTCGACGAGCGTTTCACGATCGCTCAAGGGCTGGCGATCCGGGGGCAGCGCATCGTCGCCGTCGGCAACAACGCGGACGTGCTCGAGCTTCAGGGCAAGGGCACGAAGGTGATCGACCTCAAGAAACAGACCGTGATCCCGGGGCTCATCGACAACCACGCCCATTTCATCCGCGCGCCCGAGCACGACGAGTTGCGGCTGGATGGCGTCGCCTCGCGCAAACGGGCGCTTGAAATACTTGCCGCGCGTGCGCGCTCCGCGCCTCTAGGCGAATGGATCGTGACGCTCGGTGGCTGGTCCGAGGAGCAGTTCACCGACGACCCGCGCGGGTTTCCCCTCGACGAGCTCGACCGCATCGCCCCGGCCAACCCGGTCGTGCTGCAGGCGGTATACAACCTGAGCTATCTCAACAGCGCGGCGCTCAAAGCCGCCGGGATCGACGCCGCCACGCCCGACCCGCGCGGCGGCACGATCGAGAAGGACGCGGGCGGCACCCCGACCGGCGTCGTGCGCGGGGCGGGCGGCGTCGCCTTCGTCGCGGCGAAGATTCCGCTGCCCGACACGGAGCAGTGGATCGCGAACGTCCGCAAGTTCGTCGCCGGGCTGAACGCCATGGGGATCACGGCCTGGTACGACGCGGGAGGACGCGGCATGAGCGAAAAGCACTACGCCGCGTACCAGACCCTCGCCGACCGCGGCGAGCTGAACGCGCGCGCCTTCTGGACCACCATCCGGCAGCCGGCGACGCCGGAGCAGGTCGGCAAGGTGCTTGCGGAAATCCAGCAGCACCGGCCTTTTCAGGGCAACGACTATTTCGAAAACATCGGCTGGGGCGAATCAATCTATCAGCCCGCGACGACCAACCTGCTGCGGAACGATTTCGTCGTCAAGCCCGAGGACATGCGGGAAGTGCGGCGCATCATGCAGGCGATCGCCGAAAGCGGAATGTTCATGAACGCCCACGTCGAGATGGAAAACGCGATCGAGGCCTACCTCGGCGAGCTCGAGGAGATCAACAAGGTCGAGCCGATCAAGGGTCTGCGCTGGGTTCTCTCGCACCTGGACCAGGTGAGCGATGCGCAGCTCGCGCGCATGAGGCGACTCGGAATGTACGCGGGGCTGCACAGCCGGCCGCTCATCCAGGGCGCGCTCATGCACAAGGTGCACGGCGAGCGCGCGTGGGACATGCCGCCGTTCAAGCGCGTGCAGGACAGCGGGATCGTCTGGGGGCTGGGGTCGGACGCGACCGCGGTGACGACCTCCAACCCCTTCTATACGCTGTGGTTCGCCGTGACCGGGCGCATGGTCGGAAGCCGCAAGGTCAACCGCCAGACCATCTCGCGCGAACATGCGCTCATCGCGCACACGCGCAGCAACGCTTTGTTCGTTTTCCAGGAAAGCAACCTCGGCTCGCTCCAGCCCGGCAAGTACGCTGACCTGCTGGTGCTCGATCGCGATTACTTCTCGGTGCCCGCCCAGCAGATCAAGGACATCAAGCCGCTCATGACGATGGTGGGCGGAAAGATCGTGTACCGCGCCAGATAGAAGCCGGCTAGACCACCACCCGGATCGCGGCACGCAGCTTCTCGGCCATGGTCTCGATCTCGGCCTTGGTCGAGATGAAGGGCGGCGCCATGGCGATGATGTCGCCGGTGAAGCGAAACAGCATGCCGTCCTCCATGGCGCGCTCGAAGACCTTGAGCGCGCGCGCGCCTGGCCTCGCCTGCCCGTTTTCCCGAAGGGGCTCGAGCTCTATCGCGGCGACGAGGCCGATGTTGCGGATGTCCGCCACACCCGGCTCGCCCTTCAGCGAGTGCACGGCCTGCTCGAGCACGGGTTCGAGCTCGCGCACCCGCTCGAAGGACCCTTCTTCCGCGATTGCATCGAGCGTGGCATGCGCCGCGGCCGCGGCCACGGGGTGGCCGGAGTAGGTGTAGCCGTGAAACAGCTCCACGGCCGTCTCGGGCCCGGTCATAAAGGCGTCGTAGATCGCGGGTTTCACGATCACCCCGCCCATGGGGATGACGCCGTTGGTGACGATCTTGGCGAACGTGATCATGTCGGGAGCGACGCCGAAGCGCTGCGCGCCGAACGGCTCGCCCAGGCGTCCGAACCCGGTGATCACCTCGTCGAAGATGAGCAGGATGCCGTGCTTGTCGCAGATCGCGCGCAGCCGCTCGAGATAGCCTGCCGGCGGCACGATCACCCCGGCCGAGCCCTGCATCGGCTCGACGATGACCGCGGCGATCGTCGATGCGTCGTGCAGCGCGACCAGGCGCTCGAGCTCGTCGGCCAAGGGCGCGCCCCACTTCGGCTGGCCGCGCGAGAACGCCATTTCGGCGGCGTTATAGGTGTGCGGCAGGTGGTCGACCCCCTGCAGGAGGAGCGGCGCGAACATCTTGCGGTTGGGTGCGATGCCGCCGACGGAAATCCCGCCGATGCCCACGCCGTGGTAGCCGCGCTCCCTGCCGATCAGGCGAGTGCGCGCGGCCTCGCCCTTCATGCGGTGGTACGCGACCGCGATCTTGAGCGCGGTGTCCACCGCCTCGGAGCCCGAGTTGGCGAAGAAGACCTGGCCCATTCCCGCGGGCGCGAGTCCGACGATCCGCTCGGCGAGGGAGAAGATCTTCGGATGCCCCATCTGGAACGCTGGGCTGTAGTCGAGCTCCTTCACCTGTCGCGCAACGGCCTCCGCGATCTTCGGATGGCCGTGGCCGAGCGGGCAGCACCACATGCCCGAGACGCAGTCGAATAGACGCTTGCCCTCGGCGGTCGTGTAGTACGCGCCTTCGGCGCGCGCGAGGATCCTCGACCGCGGGTTTTTCTTGAGATAGCGGTTGTGGGTGAAGGGCATCCAGTAGGCCCCGGTCCGCAGGCTCGTGGTCTGCTCCATGACCGCAGTTTCGTGTTTCATGAGGCACCTCACACTTTATCCGGCAGAGAGCTTACACTGGCGCCCAGAAATTGGAATGAGCGATACGGAAAGCGGCCGGGCTGGGCGGCCGTCCGGGCTCGGGAGCGCGAGAAAAGGAGCAAATCCTATTATGTATTCCAATATCGTCGTCGTCTTCAACTTCATCATCAGCCAGTGGAGCCTCACCCCGCAAGCGTTCAAGGAGGCGGTGCTCGCGGCGGCTCTCGCCAAATGCGTGCTCGCGGTGATCTGGTGGACGACTCGAATGCTGGTCGCGAAATTTCCGGCCAACGCCACGCTGTCGGTTTTCCAGGGTCTGATCAATACCCGGGCGGCCAAGCTCGTCGTGCTCATTCTCGACATCACGCTGATCGACGTGTTCTTGTTCTTCGCCTGCGTGGCGCTTCTCGATCTGCACCGCGGCTTCTCGGTGTTTTCGCTGTGGACGGCGGCGCTGTTCTCGTTCCTGCTGGTCTACATGGTGACGGTCGCGCACTCGGACATCAAGAAATACTAGCGGGCCCGGCATGCCCCTCTCCCACATCGAGCATTACCTCGTACTTTCGGACGAAATCGACGCGACGCGCGACTGGTACCGCGACGTGCTCGGCATGCAGGAGGGCTGGCACCCGGACTTCGGCTTTCCCGTCTACTGGATGTACCTCGACGGGGTGGACGTGGTCCACGTCGGCAAGAGCGCGAAGCACGCGAGCGACAACCAGAAAGCCTACCTCGGGCGCCTCGCGCAGGATACCGGCGCGGGCACGGGCGCGATCGACCACATCGCGTTCCGCGCGAAGGGTCTGAGAGAGACCCTGTCGCACCTGCGCCGCCACAAGGTCGAATTCAGCGAGCGCCGCGCGAACGGGCAGGCGCTCTACCAGCTGTTCATGTACGACCCGAACGGCATCAAGGTCGAGTTGAATTTCGACGCCGCCGAAGCGCAAGGCATCGAGCCGGAGATCACCGCGGAGAAACTGGCGGCGCGGAAGAACCGGTAGCGTTCATCCGACCCGAGCATGCGCCTGATCACTTTTTCCGTGCGCGGCACGGGCTCTCCACGGATCGGCGCGCGAGTCGCGCGCCAGGTGCTCGATCTGACCGCCGCCGCGGGCGTCGCCGGAGAGCCGGCGCCGCCCGTTCGCATGAGGGACCTGCTCGCCGCGGGCGATTCGGCGATGGGGCGGGTGCGCAAGCTGGCGGCGGAGGCGTACGCGGACCGCGCGGGGTTCGCCGCGGCCCTGCTCGATGAGCGCGAGATCCGCTACCTGCCGCCTGTACCCGACGCCGACAAGTTCCTGTGCGCCGGGAAGAACTACCGCACGCACCTCGAGGAATTGAAGAGGAACGATCTGCTGACCGAGACGCCGCAGGAGCCGACCGGGTTCATCAAGCTCAACTCCTCCCTCTGCGGCCACGGCGCGCGGGTCGCGCGGCCCGAGGGCATCGTCAGTCTCGACTACGAGCCGGAGCTGGTATTCGTCATCGGCAGACGAGCTCTGGGCGCCAGGAAGGAGGACGCTTTCGACCATGTCGCCGGCGTCACGATCCTGAACGATCTCACTTGCCGCGATCTGCAGAAGCGCGAGGTCGCCTCGGGCTCGCGCTTCTGGACCGCCAAGAACATCCCTGGCTTCGGACCCCTGGGGCCCGAGATCGTGACGATGGACGAGATCCGCGACCCCTACAATCTGTGGATGACCTGCTCGGTGAACGGCGAGGAGCGCATGCGCGTCAACACGCGCGACCAGATCTGGAAGCTGCCCGACCTCCTCGAGCATTTCTCGCGCTACATCCCGATCGAGCCGGGGGACATGTTCGCGACCGGAGCCCCAGGCGGAGTCGCCGTGGGCAAGCCGAACGCGGCGGAATTGTTCTTGAAGCCCGGCGATGTGGTCGAATGCTCGATCGAGGGCGTGGCGACGTTGCGCACCCATATCGTTTCGCCCGGAACAGTCGAACGCCGACATGCAGGCTCATTCAGGTAGGAGGAAGCCATGAGAGGAATCGCAAAATCAGTACGCGGGTTCGGGCTCGCCGCGCTCGTCGCATCGGCCCCGGCCGCGGCGCAGGTGACTCTCAACGCGAGCTCCTGGGTTCCGCCCGGGCATCCGCTTACGGCCAACATGCTCGCGCCGCTGTGCGCGGACATCGAAAAGGCGACCGCGGCCCACGTGAAATGCAACATCCTGCCCAAGGCCCCCGTCGGGGCCGTGCAGACTTTCGACGGCGTGAAGGACGGCCTGATGGACCTCTCGTTCGTCACCCACGGCTACACGCCGGGCCGCTTCGCCCTCACCGACGCGCCCGAATTCCCGTTTATGGGCGACACGGCGGAGGTCACGGCGGTCGCCTATCAGCGCATCTACGAGCGCATGCTCGCCGGGGCGAACGAGCACAGGGACGTCGTCCTGCTCTCCGTATTCACCCACGGCCCGGGACAGATGTACAACACCAAGCGCGCGATCGGCGCGCTCAAGGACCTCGACGGGCTGAAGATACGCGTCGGCGGCGGCCTGGTGAACGAGATCACCAAGAACCTGGGCGCGGTGCCGATGCTCAAGCCCGCCCCCGAGAGCTACGAGCTGCTCTCCACGGGCGTCGCCGACGGCCTGTTCTTCCCGAAGGAATCGCCTCTGTCCTTCAAGCTCGTTCCGCTCATCAAGCACGTCACCTACGTTCCGGGCGGCCTGTACAACGTGAGCTTCGCGTGGATCGCGAATCAGGCGAAGTGGAATCAGATTCCGGAAGCCGACCGCAGGGCGATCCAGCCGCTGCTCGGCGAGGCGCTGGCGCGCCGCTCCGGCCGGGCGTGGGACGCGGCCGACGCGAAAGGCGAGGCGGCGGTGCGCGAAGCCAAGATCCCGATCGTCATCGCGAGCGCCCAGTTCCGCGCCGAGATCAAGGCGAGGACCGAGCCGCTCGAGCGCGAATGGATCGAGAAGAAGGCGAAACCCAAGGGCGTCGACGGGGAGGCGGTGCTGAAGGCCCTGCGCGCCGAGATCGCGAAGCTGCAGAAGCGCTAGTCGGGCGCTGAAAGACGCGCCGCTGTCATTCTGAGGAGCCCTTCGCTGCGCTCAAGGGTAAACTCCGCGACGAAGAATCTGCTTTTCCAAGCGACAAAAGCAGATCCTTCGCTGCGCTCAGGATGACAAGAATGGAACGGCGCCAGCCGCTCGACTGGTTCGACCGTGCGGTCGTGCCGCTGCTCGGCTACGTTGCCGCGGCGGTGATGCTCTGCCTGATGCTGCTCACCTGCGTCGACGTGGTCGGCCGCTATTTCCTGAACAGGCCGCTCACCGGCGGCTTCGAGCTTACCGAGGTGCTGCTCGCCGCGCTCATCTTCGCGGGCCTGCCGCTCGTGACGCTCCGCGGCGATCACATCACCGTCGACCTGTTCGATCCGGTGACGCCGGACTGGCTGTTCCGCATCCAGCACGCGCTCGCGTCGCTGATCGGCGCGGCCTGCACCGGCTGCCTTTCCTGGCGCCTGTGGCTGCGCGCAGAGGACCTCCAGCGAGCCGGCGAGACCACCTCGCAGCTGCAGTTCAGGCTCGCGTGGCTCACCTACGCGATGGCGATCCTTATGGCGCTCACTGCCATGGCTCTCATCGTGACGCTCCTGCGTCGGCCGCGTCGCCATATTCCGGGGGAGACCGAGGGGCCGCTCGCATGACCGAGGGGCTGCTCGGGCTCGCCGCCTTTCTGCTGCTTGCCTTCCTCCGTGTCCCGATGGCCTTCGCCATGGGGATCGTGGGCTTCTTCGGCTTCGCCCTGAAGGTGAATTTCGGCGCGGAATTTCGGCGCGGCGGCGTCGATGATCGCGCAGACCACCTACGAGACCGGCCTCGCGTATACGCTGTCGGTGATCCCGCTGTTCATCCTCATGGGCAATTTCGTGGTGCGCGCGCGCATGTCCGAGGAGCTCTACCACGCCGCTTATACCTTCCTCGGCCACAGGCGCGGCGGCCTCGCCATGTCCACCATCGTCGCTTGCGCGGGTTTCGGTGCGATCTGCGGCTCATCGATCGCCACGGCCGCGACCTTCGCCAAGGTGGCCTACCCGTCGATGCGCAAGTTCGGCTACAAGGACACGCTCGCCGCGGGCTCGATCGCCGCGGGCGGCACGCTCGGCATCCTGATCCCGCCTTCGGTGATCATGGTGATCTACGGCATCATGACGGAGACCAATATCGGCAAGCTCTTCGCGGCGGGGATTTTCCCCGGCATCGTGGCGACAGTGCTCCTCTGCCTTGCCGTCGCCTGGATGACCCGGCGCGATCCGCAGGCCGGCCCGCCGGGCGAGCGCAGCTCCTGGGCGGTGCGGCTCGATGCGATCAGGCGCGTATGGCCGGTGGTTTTGCTGTTCCTCGTCGTGATCGGCGGGATCTACGCCGGCGCGTTCACCGCGACCGAGGGCGCGGGAATCGGCGCCGGGGGCGCGCTCGTGTTCGCGCTCGCGCGCCGCTCGCTCGGCTGGAGGACCTTCGTCGAGGTCCTGATCGAGAGCGTGCGCACCACCTCGATGCTGTTCATGATCCTGATCGGCGCGCTCATCTTCGCGAACTTCATCAACTACACCACGATGCCTTCTGACCTGAAGGGCTTCGTCACCCAGTTCGCGCTGCACCCGATCCTCGTGATCGTGGCGATCTGCGCGGTCTACGTGGTGCTCGGCACGGCGATGGAAGAGCTGTCGATGATCCTCCTCACGGTGCCACTGTTCTTTCCCGTCGTCACCGCCATCGGATTCGACCCGGTCTGGTTCGGAATCATCATCGTGATCGTCGTCCAGATCGGCCTCATCAGCCCGCCGGTGGGGATGAACATCTTCGTGGTGAAGAGCCTGCTGCGCCACCTGACGATAGGCACGGTGTTCCGCGGCGTGCTCGCCTTCAACGTGGCGCTCGTCGCGCTGCTCGCCATCGTCGTCGCCTTCCCGCAGCTCGCCACCTGGCTCCCGGGGTTTATGAAATGATGCACGCAATGGATCAACCCGAGCCGATCGAGAAGGCGGGCGTCGACGAGCTGCGGGCTCTGCAGCGCGAGCGGTTGCGCTGGTCGCTCAAGCACGCGTATGAGAATGTGCCGCACTACCGCAAGGCCTTCGACGCCGCGGGCGTTCACCCCGGCGATCTGAAGGATCTCGCCGACCTCGCCAAGTTTCCGTTCACCACCAAGGCCGAACTGCGCGCGAATTACCCCTTCGGCATGTTCGCGGTCCCCATGGACAGAATCGTGCGCGTGCATGCCTCGAGCGGCACCACCGGAAAGCCCACCGTGGTCGGCTACACCAGGGAGGACATCGACACCTGGTCGGCGGTGATGGCGCGCTCGATCCGCGCGGCGGGCGGGCGTTCGACCGATATCGTTCATATCGCCTACGGCTACGGCCTTTTCACGGGGGGTTTGGGCGCGCACTACGGCGCCGAGGCGTTGGGCGCGACCGTAGTCCCGGTGAGCGGCGGCATGACCGAGCGCCAGGTGCAGCTGATGTGCGACTTCAAGCCCGGCATACTCATGTGCACGCCGTCCTACGCGCTGGTGATCGCCGACGAGTTCGCGCGCCAGGGCCTCGACCCGGCGCAGTGCTCGGCGCGCGTCGGGATCTTCGGCGCAGAACCGTGGACCGAGGGCATGCGCGATGAGATCGAGAGGCGCCTTGGCCTCGCGGCGTTGAACCACTACGGCCTTTCGGAGGTGATCGGGCCGGGAGTCGCAAGCGAGCACCTCGAGACGCGCGACGGGCTGACGATCTGGGAGGACCACTTCTACCCCGAGGTGATCGATCCGCAAAGCGGCAAGGGGCTGCCCGACGGCCAGGACGGCGAGCTGGTCCTCACCTCGCTCACCAAGATCGGAATGCCGGTGATCCGCTTCCGCACGCGCGACCTCACGCGCCTTTCGCCCGGCACCGCGCGCAGCATGCGCCGCATGGCGCGCGTCGCCGGCCGCACCGACGACATGCTGATCATCCGCGGCGTCAACGTGTTCCCTTCGCAGATCGAGGAGATCCTGCTGAAGCAGGAGCGGCTTTCGCCCCACTACGTGCTCGAAGTCCGCCGCGACGGGCACCTGGACGATCTCGATGTGCTGGTGGAACGCCGGCCCGAGAGTCCGGGCCCCTTGTCGGTTGCGGCGAGCACCGCCATCGAGGAGGATGTGGAGCGGCTGATCAAAGGATATATCGGCGTGACAACCAAGGTGCGCGTGGTCGAGCCCGGGACTGTTCAGCGCTCGCAGGGCAAGGCGGTCCGCGTCATCGACAAGCGACCCAGAACTTGACGTTCACTGAAGCATCCGCTCGAGAGGAACCGCCGCGCGACACCGCGGATTTTGCCGGCGATTGCGCGCGCTACTCGCGATTCTGGGCGAGCAGAGCGGCGCTGCTCGCGCGCCTGCCCGCAAAGCCCGCGCGCAACGCGGAGCAGGCGGAAGCCGCAGAGCAAATCAAGCGCGAAGCGCGCACGGCACGCAGCCGCTTCCTTGCCGCTCATGCCGAGGCGGTCTACGACCGGCTCACGCAGAATTGCTCGCGCTTCGTCCGCGTCGAGCAGCTCGTCTACGATGCGGCGACGCTCGTGCCGGGGCTCGTTCCCACGCGTTCGCAGGTCGCGGCGGAGGCCGCGCTTATTCAGCGCGACAAGGAGGGGCATGAAATCGACCAGGGGATCCTGGTCTCAGCCGTGCTCGCGAATCCGAATGCCGGTCGCCACCTGTGCCACGCGATGCTGCTCCCCCACGCGGGGACCGCCGAACGGCTTCCGGAGCTGGGAAGGAAGGGGCGCGTCGATCTCGGCGCGGCAGAAATCTTCCGCAAAGGCAAGGCCGCGTACGTGATCCAGAAGAACCCGCGCCATCTGAACGCCGAGGACGCAAGCACCCTCGATGCGGCCGAGATCGCGGTGGACCTGGCGATCCTCGATCCGCACGCGCAGATCGGCGTGCTGCGCGGGGACACCGTGCAGATGGGCAAGTACCGGGGACGCCGCGTGCTCGGCAGCGGTATCAACCTCACGCATCTCTACCAGGGCAAGGTGCCGTTCATCTGGTACCTGCAGCGCGACCTGGGAATCGTGAACAAGATCTATCGCGGTTTGGCGCGGCCGGACGCTCTGCCGGACGACGTCAACGGAACGACCCTGGAGAAGCCCTGGATCGCGGCGGTCGAGGGATTCGCGATCGGCGGCCACTGCCAGTACCTGCTCGTCATGGACTACGTGCTCGCGGCGCAGGACGCGTTCATGAGCCTGCCCGCGCGCAAGGAAGGCATCATCCCCGGCGCGGCCAACCTGCGCCTGCCGCGCTTCGTCGGGGACCGCATCGCGCGCCAGGCGATCATGGCCGAGCGCAGCTTCGAATGCGACAGCGCGGAGGGACGGCTGATCTGCGACGAAGTCGTTGCGGGAGGCGACATGGACCGCGCGATCGAGCGCACCGTCGAAAAACTCACCGGATCCGGCGTCGTGAGCGCCGCCTCCAACCGGCGGGCCTTCCGAATCGCGCAGGAGCCCCTCGATCTGTTCCGCGAGTATTTCGCCCTGTACGCCCGCGAGCAGGCCTACTGCCACTTCAGCCCGGCGCTGATCGAAAACCTCGAACTGAACTGGAACGCGAAGAGCCGCAAGCTGGACTGAAGCGTCAGTTGTCTCCGGACTCGTTGTCCGACCAGCGCCTGCGAGGTCCCGAATAGGGATAGTCCGCGGGGTCGTCCGCGCTCGCCTCGTCTTCCAGATCGTCGAACTTATCCAATTGCCGGAGCAGCGATTGCAGGCGCAGCTCGGCCGCCGAATCCCGGTCCGCCTGGCTGGAGAGGCGCTTGGCCACGCTAGCCGCGCGTTCGTAGTCGCGCTTCGTTCTGACCGGCCGCGCGTACCCGTTGGCTTTCCTTCGCTTGGTCATGACTATCCTTTCCTGCCGGCCCCGATGGGCTCTTCCTCGTAAGTGTAGCCTTTACTTGAGGACCGGGGTCGACTGCTGCCGCTGCCGCGCCCGTTCCCGCAAGGCGCCGCGCGCGAACCAGGCGAGGCCCGCCAGGATGAGCAACCCCATGAGCCAACGGATGGCGACCGCCAGCTGCGAGGCGTCGAGCGCCGGCCACGGGAACTTGCTCAGCCGTTCCGCGCGCTCGGTCATCCAGTGCCAGGCCGTGTGCCCCACAAGCAACGACAGAATGATGGTTCCCAGACGCTCCGCGACCAGGAAGCGGAAAAGGATTTCAAGCGCGGGGACGAGGAGCACCAGCACGAGCAGCTGACCGAGCTCGACACCGAGGTTGAACGACAAGAGCGACGTCAACAGGTGGGACCCGGCGAATTGCAGCGTTTCGCGGAGCGCGAACGAGAAGGCGAACCCGTGGACCAGCCCGAACCCGAAGGTGATCAGCCAGCGGCGCCCCACGCTGCTGCCGAGGACGTTCTCGATCGCCATGTACAGGATGGAAATCGCGATCAACGTTTCGATGAGCGGCGGAAACCATAGCGCGTCCGGCCCAAAGTTGTACGCGGAAGCGATAAGCGTGATCG
>WNGQ01001531.1_pt1 | contig 23948 bp, 24 predicted proteins | sample 5407661 | NCBI WGS metagenome assembly WNGQ01 (sample SAMN13153382, study PRJNA577476) | soil metagenome | isolation source: 60 cm soil or saprolite under Garry oak tree replicate 2 | place: USA:California | collected 2016-06-15 | reverse complement strand
GAGCCGAACAAACATGACGATCGAAACGGTTTCCCTCAATCGGTCGCACGAAGGCGTGCAGGGTGTTTACAAACACAATAGTCGCGAGACCGGAACCGGCATGACCTTTTCGGTCTATGTCCCTCCGCTTCAAGACGCCGCGAAGTTGCCGGTGGTGTGGTATCTGTCAGGCCTGACCTGCACCCATGCCAACGTCACGGAAAAAGGTGAATTTCGGAAAGCCTGCGCCGAACTGGGTTTGATCTTTGTCGCGCCGGACACCAGTCCGCGCGGTGAAGGCGTGCCCGGCGATCCCGCTGGCGCCTACGATTTCGGGCTTGGTGCCGGCTTCTACGTCGATGCTTCAAAAGAACCGTTCGCGCGTCATTACCGGATGTGGAGCTATGTCACCGAAGAGCTGCCCGGCGTCATCGCCGAACATTTTCCCGCGGATATGAGCCGGCAGTCCGTCCTTGGGCATTCGATGGGAGGTCACGGCGCACTCACGATCGCACTCTCCCATCCCGATCGCTATCGCGCCGCCAGCGCGTTTTCCCCGATTGTGGCGCCTTCGCAGGTGCCCTGGGGCATCAAGGCGCTGACTGGTTATCTCGGCGACAATAGAGACGCATGGCGCAAGCATGATACGGTCGCGCTGATCGAAGACGGCGCCCGATTTTTTGATTTCCTGGTGGACTACGGCGATGCCGACCCGTTCCTGGCCGAGCAGCTTCGCCCGGAATTTTTGGAACGCGCATGCGAGCAGGCCGAAATTCCTCTCACTCTTCGCCGTCAGTCCGGTTACGACCACAGCTACTATTTCATCTCCACCTTCATGGAAGATCACCTGCGCTGGCACGCCGCGCGGCTGAAAGCATAAGGTTCGGTCGATGATCTCACTGCGGAGCGCCATAGTTCGGCGCGAGCAACCGGTTCCGCAGCAAATAGCTCGTCGCGTGAGACCAGGATTCGTCGGTATTGCCGCGCAAATCCACGCTCATGGATGTCACGAGGTTGCTGGTGTGGGTATCGCGCAAGTAGACATTCATATTGAGAATGAGGTTCGAGACCTTTTGAACTACTCCCGTGATGGCGAGGTCCGCGTGCCGAGCCGTTGGGCGTATTGCACATCGCAGCCACCGCAGGCCTGCAAATTGCTGCCGTGCGCTGCAACATTGACCGGCATGTCGAGAACGGCGAATTCTCCGGATTCCGCCAGCCCCTTGCGCAACTGATCTCCGGCGTCATCAGCCGCTGTTGCTCGTCCTTTCGTGGCCCATCCACTTCGCCCTGCGGGCTGGTATCCACCAGCTCAAAGTTGAACACGGCGACCTTGAGCGGGTCGGCGCGTGCCGGTATCGAAGCCATTAGCGTCAACGCGATGAGGACGAAGATGGATTTCAAGATCGGAACCTGCGAAATCCAAGGTGGCGTAGCGACAAAACGTCGGTTGCAAGGTAAGACAATTCCGTCATGTTTCAAGCCGGAAGCCCCTCTATCGTCGGTACAGTCGAGGAGGAATGTCAGGGAGGATTGATGATCCGATTGTTGGCCGGTGCGATCGCTTTCGGCATGCTGGCGACCGGCGCGCTTGCGGCCGACCCTGTCGAGATCGGTATCGGCTATCTTCATCGCGGCGGCATCAAGCCGACACTATCGCTGGTCGAGCAACCGGCAGAGAACGATGGTATTGCGGGCGCCCGTCTCGCGATCGAGGACAACAGCACCACCGGCAAGTTCCTGAATCAGCACTACACGTTGGAGGAGGTCCGGCTCAAGGACGGCGACGACGCAGCCAAGGCGGCCATTGCGCTCGCCGATCGCAACATCGGTTTCATCATCGCCGATCTTCCCGCGGATGCGCTGTTGAAGGCCGCCGACGCCGTGCGCGATCGCGGAACTGTTCTGTTCAATGCCGGATCGATCGACGATCGCCTGCGCGAGGAAGACTGCCGCGCCAATGTGATCCATGCGGCGCCGACGCGTTCGATGCTGGCCGACGGTCTTGCACAATATCTAGTCTGGAAGCAGTGGAAGCGCTGGTTGCTGGTGGTCGGTTCGCATGACGAGGATAAGCTTTATGCCGCGGCGCTACGCCGCGCCGCCTCACGCTTCGGCGCGAAGATCGTCCAGGAACGGGTGTTCGAGGACACCGGCGGTGCCCGTCGCACCGACAGCGGCGTGACCCTGATCCAGCGCCAGATGCCGGTATTCACCCAGCAGGCGCCTGCCTATGACGTTCTTGTCGCTGCCGACGAAAGCGAAGTGTTCGCATCCTACCTGCCCTACCGGACCTGGGATCCGCGACCGGTTGCCGGATCCGCCGGCCTTGTTCCGAAGAGCTGGGACCCAGCGCAGGATCAGTGGGGCGCGATCCAGATGCAAAACCGCTTTCTGAAGCTCAATTCCCGACATATGACGGCGCTGGACATGCAGGCATGGACGGCGGCGCGCATGATCGGCGAGGCGGCGTCACGCACCAATTCCGGCGATGCAAAATCGGTATTTGGCTTTCTCAAGGGACCGGATTTTTCCATCGCCGCGTTCAAGGGCCAGCGATTGACATTGCGGGACTGGAATCTGCAGCTCCGTCAACCGATCTTATTGGTAGACGGCCGCATGGTGGTTTCGGTCTCGCCGCAGGAAGGTTTCCTGCATCAGGTCTCGGAACTCGATACGCTCGGCGTCGATCGGCCCGAGACCAAATGTAAGTTGCATTGAAGATGGAAAGATCGCCGATGTGGCATCGTTGTTGGCTCTCCGGAATGCTTGCCTGGCTTGCGGCCATCACGCCCGCGGGGGCGTTCGTCGCCTATGTGTCGAACGAGAAGAGCAACACGGTGTCGGTGATCGACACCGAGAGCTGGACGGTGACAAAAACTATCAAGGTCGGTCAGCGCCCGCGCGGCATCGAGTTTACCCGGGACGGCAGGTTCGTGATGGTCGCAGTCGGCGATGACGATACCATCCAGCTGATCGATGCGACGAAACAGGAAGTGGTGGACACTCTACCCTCAGGGCCCGATCCCGAGCTGTTTGTGCAGGATACCACCGGTAAAGTCTTGTATGTCGCCAACGAGAATGACAACACCGTGACCGTCATCGACCTGGAAAAGCGCGTGCGGGTTGGCGACGTCCAGGTCGGCGTTGAGCCCGAGGGCATGGCCATCAGCCCGGACGGCAAGATCCTGATCAACACGTCCGAGACCACCAATATGGCGCATTTCATCGACACCGCGACGCGCCAGATCGTGGCGAACGTGCTGGTCGACGGGCGGCCGCGCTTCGCCGAATTCAAGCGCGACGGTTCCGAACTCTGGGTCTCCTCGGAGATCGGCGGCACGGTGTCCGTCATCGATCCGGCGAAACATGTGGTTACCGGCAAGATCACATTCGACATTCCGGGCCTGCGGCGCGAGGCGATCCAGCCCGTCGGGATCGGTATAACAGCCGACGCCAAGACCGCGTTCATCGCGCTCGGGCCCGCAAACCGCATCGCCGTCGTCGACGCCGCCAGCCATCAGGTCACCAAGTATTTGCTGGTCGGCCAGCGCGTCTGGCATATGTCGTTTACCCCCGACGAAAAATTCCTGCTGGTGACCAATGGCGTATCAAACGACGTTTCCGTGATCGACGTCGCAGCGCTCAAGGTGATCAAAACCATCCAGGTCGGCGAGCTGCCCTGGGGCATCACGATCGCGCCGCAATGACCGATTTCGTGAACCCGATCGCGCACGATAGTACACCGGGCCTCGCGCCAAGTTTCGATCCGGCCGGAACGGCGCTGTCGGTTGAAAACGTCAGCCATTCCTACGGCACGCGCCGGGCGCTGGACGATGTCAGCTTTACGGTGGCCCAGGCGAGCTTTACAGCCCTACTCGGCCTCAACGGCGCCGGCAAGAGTACCCTGTTCTCTTTGGTCACGCGACTGTTCGGCGTGCAGGCCGGACACATCGGTATCTTCGGTCATGAGATCGGGCGCGATTCGGGCGAGGCGCTGCGGCGCATGGGCGTGGTGTTTCAGCCGCGCACGCTCGACCTCGATCTCTCGGTCACGCAAAACCTGCTGTATCATGCCGCACTGCACGGCATCGATCGGCGCGAGGCGCGATTGCGCGCCGGTGAAGTGCTGGCGCGGATCGATCTCGCCGACCGCGCCGGCAGCAAGGTGCGCGACCTCTCGGGCGGTCAAATGCGGCGGCTCGAAATCGCGCGCGCATTGCTGCATCGGCCTCAACTGCTGCTGCTGGACGAGGCGACGGTCGGCCTCGACGTCAAGGCGCGCGCCGACATCCTAACTCATGTCCGGCAACTGGTGACCGAGCAAGGCATCAGCGTCCTTTGGGCCACGCATCTTCTTGACGAGATCGTGCTCGACGACGACCTCGTCGTTCTGCATCAGGGCCACGTGCTGGCGAAAGGCCAGACCGCGCGCATCGTCGCCGATGCGGGCGCACCCGATCTCAATTCCGCTTTCATGAAGCTGACCGGAACCGCCCCGCAATCCGGAGGGGCCGCATCATGAGCCTGATAATCGCCAACGACCGTGCGGCAGGATTTTCGCTTGCACAATATTTCACCTGCCTGAATGGCATTGTCTGGCGCGAGGGCCTGCGCTTCATCCACCAGCGCGAACGCTTCGTCTCGGCGCTGGTGCGGCCATTGGTGTGGCTGTTCATCTTCGCCGCCGGCTTTCGCCAGGTGCTCGGTATCTCCATCATCCCACCTTACGAGACCTATATTCTTTATGAGGTCTACATCGCGCCGGGTTTGATGGCGATGATTCAACTGTTCAACGGCATGCAGTCTTCGCTCTCGATGGTCTACGACCGCGAGATGGGCAATATGCGCACCTTGCTGGTGAGCCCGCTGCCGCGATGGTATCTCCTGTCCTGCAAACTGCTCGCGGGAACCGCGGTCTCGCTGCTTCAGGTCTACGCCTTCCTGCTGATTGCATGGCTCTGGGACATCGAGCCACCGCCGATCGGCTATCTCACGGTGCTGCCCGCGCTGATCCTGTCCGGGTTGATGTTAGGATCGCTCGGGATGCTGATTTCCTCAGGCATCAAGCAGTTGGAGAATTTTGCCGGCGTCATGAACTTTGTGATCTTTCCGATGTTTTTCGCTTCCTCCGCTCTTTATCCTTTGTGGCGGGTGCAGGAGGGAAGCCCGATGCTCTACTATGTGTGCCTGTTCAATCCGTTCACCCATGCGGTCGAGCTGATCCGTTTCGCGCTGTACGGAAAAATGAACTGGGTCTCGCTGGCGGTGGTTGGCGGTTGCACCGCGGTCTTCATGATCGGCGCGGTGTTCGCCTATGATCCGTCGCGCGGCCTCAGCCGCCGCGGGCCCGCGGGAGGTGAGACATGAGATGGCGGATCGTGATCTACACGGCTCTCGCGGTCGCCGGGTTGCCCGGCCTCGGTTTGGCGGCTGATCCGCGCTATCCCGACTGGCCGTGCGCCCAGGCCAAGGTACCGGATATCTCTCTCGCCGCGGTGTGGGCCGGTCCATCGCTCGATGATGCCCAGAACAAATGGAAGGACGACGCCAAGGTAAGCGCGCTGGTGCCGAAATTGGCCGCAAGGCGCACACCGCTCGACGAGGCCGAAAGGACGATCAAGGAATTCCTTGCCGGTTTGTCGGCGGAGAAGCTCGCGACGGGCAAGCTGCTGTTTGCCGGCCTGTTCGACACGCTCAATTCCCAGCGCGCATCGGTCATGGGTGGGCTGGAGCGGGTAACCCGCAAACAGCGCGAAGCAGCAGAAACGATTCGCGCGGACACGCTCGCGCTGCAGGCGCTTCAGGATGCATCCCCGCCCGATCAACCCAAGATCGACGAACTCGGCAATCAACTGGTCTGGGAGACACGGATCTTCGAGGACCGCCGGCGCGTGATCAAATTCGTCTGCGAGGTGCCGACGGCGATCGATCAGCGGCTGTTCGCGCTCGGCCGCGTGATCCAGCAGGAGATGGAGTAAATCGCCTCCGAGCGACGTGCACCCTCCGAACTTGATCCAGCAGCGGAGTACCGCTTCGGGGTAAGAAAACGCGTCAAAATAAACAAAAGAAAATGCTTCCAAATTGACATGACCCTTTAGCGAGATCCTAAAGGGCAGCTGGTAATCCCCTTGCGGGAGAATTTCATGAACGACCGCATAAAGATTTTGTGTTCCAAATGTCGCAAGCCTTTCAGCGAAAGGGCGCAGCGACTCCGCAACGGCTATCAGGTGCAATGCCCGCATTGCATGAAGCTGATTACTTTCGACAGCAGTTCGGAAGATCCTAATGTCAGGCGCCCGCTAAAGGCGGCGCGGGATTTTCGGATAGCGGCGGAGGAAGCGGTCGTGCTGGCCCGGATGGCGGCCCAGGCGCCTAAGCGCGATCCTGTATTCTAGCGCGCCATACGAAGCCGACTACCGATCGCCCATTGATCGAAGATAGAGCAGCGCGTCGCGAGCTAGCGTTTCTCCTCGCCCCGGCGTGGCTCCGGCTGCGATTCCACCATCGGCAGGCCGGCGCGCTGCCAGCCATCCGTCCCTTCGGGATACCAGGCCACATTGAAATACCCGTAGGACAACACCCGCTTTGCCGCATTCCACGACATCCAGCAATCGGCCTGGCAGTAGATCACGAGAAGTTTTGCCTTGTCACCGCCGGACGCCCGGGCAAGTCCCTGCTGCAGATAGTCTTCGGTCGAAGCGGCGAGGATTCCGTAACCGGTGTCCGGCAGCCAGATGCTGCCGGGAATGCCAAACCGCGGTTTATCGCGCCAAACCGTGCCCGCAGGAAGGTTCGGCGGCTTCGGCGGACGCGGTAGCACGTCGATGAAAACCCCCGTCCCTGCACGCCAGATGGCTTCAGCCTCCCCGGTCGCAAGGACCCGCGCCCCAGCGAGCGTCACGGGAACGGGCGCGCGATAATTGTCCGTACGATACCCTTCAAGCTCGGGGGCGCTCTCCTGCGCATGCGCCGTAACCGCGAAGGCCAGCGTGGCGAGGGCAAGGCCCACAAACTTCCGCATCATGGGTGTTTCGTCATCGTCTCCGCGGTGATCAGCTGATCGCTTTCATCCAGCAAAGGCACGCCGAAGTCGAGCAGGATCTTGTTGATGGCCGGCTGGTTCTCCTGGATCAGGCGGTTGAGCTGCCGCTTCCAGTTCTGGTCGGCCGGCCGGACGCCCATGCCGATGCGATAGGCAAGCCGTGGTCCCGACGTCTCCTTGATGAGAGGCGTGATATGCAAGGGCGGACTGGCCTTCTTCGCATAATAGCCCGCCATCGGCCCCCAGAGGATGCCGGCGTCAATTTGACCCGAATTCAAATCTTCGATCATCGCCGCTGCCGATGAATCGAACCGAGTATCGATCATGAGTGGGTACGGTTTGGCATTCGCCATCAAACCGTTGACCGCCATGTTGGTGGCGGGCGGCGTACCGGCGACGATGCCGATATGCTTGCCCTTGAGACGCCCGTCTTCGAGCGTCGCAACGTCATCGAGGCCGCTGCCCTGCTTGGCGATCAGCGCATAGGCGGTGCGGTAATAGGGATTGGTGCCCTGGACGAGGTCGTCACCCTGCGGGAAACCCATGATGACGTCGCAACGATGGGCGCCAAGTGTCATCCGCACGAACCCGGTCGCCTGCGGAAAGTACATGTAATCGAGCTTCTTCTGCAGCTTCTCCGCGAAAAACTCGGCAAGCTTGTTCTCGAACCCCTCGCCCTTCTCGTTGGAGAATGGCAGATTGCGCGGGTCGGCGCATACTCGGAGCACCTTGGGATCGACCAGCTCGATCGACAGATCGCCACTTTCAGTCGTCTGCGCTCGTGCGACTTCCCGACCGATCAGCATTGCAACCATTGCAAGTAGTGAAATCAAGAGCCAGCTGCGCAGCGCGGCATTGGTCATCGCCGTCTTCTCCTTGTTGGGCGGCCGGTCGGACATCAGCACATTCCAAATGATCATCGCTTGCCCATGCAGGCATCCTCGGCCTGCTGCGCGGCGGGGGGCTTGTCTTCGTGCTTGGCGGGCCGCACGCGCCCGGTGGCGTCGTGGGCGCGGGCGCGCAGGTAGACGTAGAGATCGTCCATGTAGCAGGCGACGTTCGGGTTGTCGCCAAAGGCCGGCATCACGTTCTCCTGCGACGACGAGACGTTCTTGCGGCCGCTGGCGACGACGCCGAGGAAGTCGGCGTAGCTCATGGTCTTGAGCGACTCCTTCAGCGCCGGGGCGTAGGTCGATCCCATGCCGTCGGGCCCATGGCAGACGTGGCATTCCGAATGATAACGGCGGTACCCGGAATAGGTGTACCAGTCGACGGTGCCGTCAGCCGCGACCTTGAACGTCGGACTGCCCTCCTTGTCCAGATATTTGCCGTCCTCGGATTTGACCGCCGTCGGGTCGACCGCGTCGTCGGCTAACGCAAGCCCTGCCGATGCCACGAGGGCGATCGTGGCAACCACCCACCAGTTTCTACGCAAAGCATTGTCCTTCGGCATTCGATGGCAGAACGTTCCGGCGCATGGCGGATATCCCATGCGCCGGAACACTGTTCCGATCAGGTCACTGCGGCAGCGCAAACACCGTGAGGTTGCCGCCGAGCGCGGTGTAGTTGCTCAGCGCCGCGTAGCCGCCGACCGCGCCGAGACCCGCGGTCGGATCGGTCAGCCCGGCCGCCAGACCAATGCCGGCCCAGCCGCCAACGCCGGACAACACCGCCACATACTGCCGGCCGCCCTGCTCGTAGGTGGTGACGTTGCCGATGATGCCGGACGGGGTCTTGAACTTGTAGAGTTCCTTGCCCGTCTTGGCATCGACCGCCTTGAGATAGCCCTCGAGCGTGCCGTAGAACACCACGCCGCCGCCGGTGGCGAGCGCCCCCGACCACACCGAGAACTGCTCCTTGTTCGACCAGGCGATCTTGCCGGTCTTGCCGTCCCACGCGATGAAGTTACCCATGTGGGTCTCGCCCGGAGGCGGATACATCGACAGCGTCGCCCCGACATAGGGCTGGCCCGCGGTGTAGCTCACCTTGAACGGCTCGTAGTCCATGCAGACATGGTTGGTCGGCACGTAGAACAGCTGCGTATCCGGCGAATAGGCCGCCGGCTGCTCGTCCTTGGTGCCGAGCGCCGCCGGGCAGATCCCCTTGTTGTTGTGGTCCTCGCCCTGCTTGTCGGTCGAGTATTGATCGAGGACCTTGGGACGGCCGTAGGTCGGCGAGCTCTTGTTCATGTCGACGCCGGAGGTCCAGTTGACCTTCGGATCGTACTTTTCGGCGACCAGCAATTCGCCGGTGGCGCGGTCGAGCGTATAGCCGAGCCCGTTGCGGTCGAAATGGGTCAACAGCTTGCGCGCGGCGCCGCCGACCTGCTGATCGCTCAGGATCATTTCGTTGACGCCGTCATAGTCCCATTCATCATGCGGCGTCATCTGGTAGACCCATTTGGCCATGCCGGTGTCCGCATCGCGCGCGAAGATGGTCATCGACCACTTGTTGTCGCCCGGACGCTGCTTCGGATTCCAGGTCGAGGGATTGCCCGAACCGTAATAGACAAGGTTGAGCGACGGATCATAGGACATCCAGCCCCATGTGCAGCCGCCGCCGATCTTCCACTGATCGCCCTGCCAGGTCTTGAGGCTGGAATCCTTGCCGATCGGCTTGCCGAGATCGGTGGTCTTTTCGGGGTCGACCATGAGCTGGTCATCCGGCCCTTCGGAGAACGCGCGCCAGACCTGCTTGCCGCTCTTGAGATCGTAGGCGGTGACGTGACACTGCACGCCGAACTCGCCGCCGGAGATCCCGATCAGGACCTTGTCCTTGACCACCAGCGGCGCCGAGGTTCCGGTCGAGCCCTTGCTCGGATCGCCGTTCTTGACCGTCCACGCAACCTGGCCGGTCTTGGCATCGAGCGCGACCAGCGTGGTGTCGGCCTGGTGCAGGAAGATCTTGCCGTCCCCATAGGCCACGCCGCGGTTCACCGTGTCGCAGCACATCACCGGGATGACGTTCGGATCCTGCTTCGGCTCGTATTTCCAGATGATCTTGTTCTCGTTGGATAGGTCAAGAGCATAGACCTTGTTCGGGAACGGGGTGTGCACGTACATCGTGTTGCCGAGGATCAGCGGGCCGCCTTCGTGGCCACGCAGCACCCCGGTCGAGAACGTCCACGCCACCTGCAGCTTGCCGACATTCGACGCGTTGATCTGATTAAGTTTCGAGTAGCGCGTGTTGGCATAGTCGCCCGCCGGCATCACCCAGTCCTTCGGGTTCTGCGACATCTTGTTCAGTGCATCATTGGCATTGGCGGCGCCCGCGGCGAATGCCGCTATGACGCCAAAACAGGTTGCGAGTAGCACCTTGCGCATAACAAAGCCTCCCATGTGGTTCAGTTTTATTGATTTGTGCGATGGGCAGATGCCCAGCGTCAGTTCTTGCAGTGGGGATATTCTTCCGACGGCGCATCATAGCTACGATGATGTAGCAATGCTGCCGCGACAGTTTTTTCCTCCGGATATGGGCCTTGGGTTTCCCTTGGGTTTCCGTCGGGACGGTCCACTGGCCCTATTCTTTCCTGCGTATTCCTATCCGGTTCGGTAATGGGAAACTTGCCCAAGAGGGAACCACGTTTGCTCGAAAGCGAAACCCAACCAATATTTTAGCTACCGGCGGTGATTTTCGCCGGCGTCGCCTTCGACCTTCGTAGTGTCAGCCCCTTGGAGCGCGTTTCGAACAGCATCTTGCGCAGCACCATATTCATGTTCCCCTTGACGACGCTGAAACTAAATCGGAGGATCATCAAACGGACGTCGGGACGAAGCTGCTCAGGCTCCGACGACTGCGATAATTTGAGGTAAAAGTCGCTTCATTGTGACCCAACGCCTCTTGCGGCGAGCAGTCACGTTTTGATCTCGAATCAGTGGCTGGATTGGATAATGTCCAATAGCGTCCGTTCTCTTAGCACCTCCGGATTGGCACCGAAGAAGCAGATCCAGTGCTGGACCGACGCGCTGTCGGAACTTTGCGGTCGATTCGATATTGATCCGATGGAGGCCTCTTCACTAGAAGGGCAGATCAACTACACGACTGTTTCGAAGCTGAAGCTCTGCCAGATCGAGGCCAGCCAGCATCGGCTTGCACATCCCGTTTCGCCGGCAAAATCGGCCGAGCATCCCTACGTCAAGATACTGTTTCAGACCTACGGAATCTCTCATTTCGAGCAAGGCGGCCGCCGCATCGAACTGCTGCCCGGCGACTGTCTCGCCTATGATGTATCCTGTCCGCATACGATCATCAGCCCCTCGCTAACGCGGCACGAAGTGGTCATCGTACCCAAGGAACTGCTGCAAGAACGCGGCTTCCATTTGGAGAAGATGGCGCCGTGCAAGCTTTCGGCGCGCACCGGCACCGGCCGGATCGCCTATGACTTTGTCCATGCCGCATTTGGCGAAGCCGCGAAACTATCACCCTACAACGCAACCGGTGTTGCCGATTCGTTGATCGATCTCCTGCTGTTGCCTCTCCGCGAAGCCGGCACGATGTTCGACCGTGGCGGTCCACTGGCCATGTATGTACGGGCTCAGGCCTTCATCCGCGAACATTTGCGCGACCCGGATCTCAGCATCGACCAGATCTCGGCGGCATTGGGCTGCACCAAACGCTATCTGCATATGTTGTTCAGCGATCGGGGCATCACCGTCAGCGACTATATCTGGCGGGCTCGGTTGCAGAACTGCCGTCAGGAACTGGAGGCCCAGGGCGGAAAAACAATCACAGATGTCGCGTTTTCGTGGGGCTTTTCAAGTTCGTCGCATTTCAGCCGTGTCTTCCGGAAGTATTTCGGTATCGTTCCGTCTTCCATTCACAAAGCGCAGCACGATAGCCTGTCCCCGGATGTCTCATAGGTCACGTCGACCGCTTACGCCGAGACGCGCGACATTGGCCGACATTCAAGTTACACAAGCACATCTCGGAGTGCGCATTGCCAGGATCGTTTTCGATCGCCCCTACCAACAGAACCTTTTATCCCGGGATCTTCTGCTGGCGCTGCAAACAATAACGAACGATCTGGCCTCGAACCCCGAGATCCGGGTCCTGACGCTCACCGGCGAAGGGACCGAATGCTTTTCGACGGGCATTCTGACGCCGGCGTTGCGCGGACAGCTTGCCAAGGATCATGTTCTGCGATTGATCCGGCTGGCCAACGAGACCTTCGATGCGATCGAAGCCTTGCCGCAGATCGTCATCGCCGGCCTGAACGGTTACGTTCGTGCCGGCGCTGTTGAACTCGCGCTTGCCTGCGATATCAGGCTCGCCGGCGATCATGTCCGCCTCTCCTCGCCGGAGGCAAAACGGGGCGGATTTCCCGGCGCAGGCGCGCCCGGTCCGGCTTCCGAATATCGTGGGTACCGCTCGAACACTCGAGTTGCTTTGCACGGGCCGTGAGATCGATGCGACTGAAATGGAGCGATACGGTGTGGTCGAATTTGTGGTTCCGCGAGACCGCGTTCGCGCGGAAATGGATGCCCTTGCAGAAGTCATTGCAAGCAACGGGCCCCTGGCTACGCGGGGAACCAAGCGCATTGTAAAGCTGAGAGAAGCGGCAGGGTCTCGCGCGGCGCGAGCTTTCCGACGCGCTCCGTTCGGCGCTTGAATTTTCGCAGGACGTCGATGAAGGTATTGCCGCGGCACGGGAGGGAAGAAAACCCCAATTTACCGGAAAATAAATCAGGGCCTTCGGCGAGCCGCGGGGGGCCTGCGGCCGTCACTCCAAAGCCGACCTCCTCCTCCGCCGCGTTATTCGTTCTCCAGTTCCTTGAACGCCTCGCGCGCCGTCCGGAAGCTGTCAATGCCCGCCGGAACCCCGCAATAGACCGCGACCTGAAGAAATATCTCCTTGATCTCATCCTTGGTGAGACCGTTTTTCAACGCGGCCTTGACATGCAGCTTCAGCTCATGCGGCCGATTGAGCGCGGCAATCATCGATAGATTAACGATGCTGCGGGTGCGCCGATCGACACCGGGCCGCGCCCACAACGCACCCCAGCAATACGCCGTCGACCATTCGGCCATTGTACGCGTGAATTCGTCGGCGCCCGCAATGGACTTATTGACGTAGTCTTCGCCAAGAACTTCCTTGCGAACCTTAAGACCCTTTTCGAACAAGGTTTCTTCACTCATGGCTTAACCTTCCCTGATGCTGGAGTTGAATGGAATTCTTCGGCCTCGCCTCGGAGCCGGACACAAAAATTGCGTCGATCATTGCCGACGGCCGCTGGACGAATTCACCAAGGGCGCAATATCCGGAAGTGTCTCCAGACGCCAGACAGCTTCGATCAGCCGCTCCGGATCGCATCTTGCTTCGCCCGACCGCGCGCACTCGTGCAGCTTGGCTTCGATATCGGCATCCGAAAGCGGCGCAGCGAGGCTTCCTCTCGCGGACATGACCTCTTCGCTGAGAATTTTCCCGGACCGGGTGCGAATGCTGACGCGCGCGGCCCCATCCGGCAAGGAAGTGTCCAGTTCCGCCGTTACTTTCTCGCGCAAACGCGCGATTTCGGGCTGGAACACGACCGGCTCGGAAAATTCCAAAACTCCCGCCGCGCCGCGCTGAAGCACGCATGCCACGCTGTGATGAATACTGACGCGCGCGTCGCGCTCGGTGATCACAAGGCGATCGCCGCGCGCAAGCAGCAGCGCCGAGCCTTGCACCTTTACGGACAAGATGTCGTCCACAGCTCCGCCCAGTTGCGCTCGAAGCTTGAAACAGGCATCGATGACGGCATGGAATACGATGCCGGATGGATAGGGCTTGTAGGTATTCTTGGCGATTTCCCAGGTCTCGCCGAGACCGCCGGTCAGCGCTTCGAGATCAGGCTGGTCACCCATCGCCCGCGCCCATCCAAGCGGCCCCTCGATCGCGCGCGCGCAGGCGGCATAGCCGCCTTCGGACAATAGCCCCGAAAACAAGCCGTTGCGCGCAGCATTTCCCACGCTGACATTCTTGGCCCCGCTTGAAAGATTCTCGACAATTCCGGCCGACTGACTTGCGGCGATCCCGATCGAATTGGCGATTCCATCCTCGGAGAGGCCGAGCAGCTTTGCGCAGGCCGCCGCGGCGCCGAAAATGCCGCAGGTCGAGGTGATGTGCCAGCCGCGCGCATAGTGTCCCGGTGAGACCGCGTTTCCGATCCGGCACTCGACTTCCACGCCGAGGATAAAGGCCGTGAGCACGTCGCGCCCCGATAGATTGCGGGCCTGCGCCAGCGCGAGAACGGGCGCCGCCACGGGCGCGCTGGGATGAATGATCGTATCGAGATGGGTGTCGTCATAATCGAGCAGATTGGCCGAGATCGCGTTGACGAACGCCGCGCCGAGCGCATCGAGGCGCTCGGATCGGCCAATGATGCTGGAGGTGCGGTTTCCGCTGAACGGCGTCAAGACCTGCAGCGCGGAGGTCACGGCAACATCGTTCGACGAACCCAACGCCGTTGCGAAAAAGTTCAAAATCGATCGCTTCGCTTCATGGCTCTCCCCAGAAACATCCTGCCATGAGTTCGTTGCAACAAGATTTGCCAGCGCGCCGCTCACGCTTACGACTTGCTGTTGCGGCATTTCGCGCATTTCCCTGGTTTCGTTTTTTTAATCCTAGTCCGGCTGACCGCGATCTGTCGACCCGGAATCTTATGCTTGACAGATTAACTGACAATCTGGACATTCGCCGCGGCTGTGGCGACGCCGGAGGTGGCGTACACCAAACCATAATCAAGAAACGCGCCCGCGCATCGCGGCACGGCTGGGGAGTGAGATATGTCCGATCAGGTTGTTGGCTTTGTTGGTCTTGGTCGTATGGGCGGTCCGATGGCCGGGCGCCTGCTCGATGCGGGCTATTCGCTGTCGGTCTACGACACCCAGAGCGAAGCCACGAAACCTCTGGTCGCGCGCGGCGCCCATCTGGCGAAATCTCCCGCCGAGGTCGCCTCGTCAGCCGACATCGTGCTGGCGAGCCTGCCGACCCCCGACATCGTCAAAGCGGTCGCGTTCGGCCCCCAGGGCATCATCGAGGGAACGCGCGCAAATATTCTGGTCGACTTGTCCACCACCGGGCCTGGCGCCGCCAAGCTGATCGCTGACGCGTTAAGACCCAAGAACATCACGTTGGTCGATGCGCCGGTCAGCGGCGGAATCAGGGGCGCCGTGGGCGGTTCGCTGGCGGTCATGGTGTCGTGCCCGAAAGCGACTTACGAAACAGTCCAGCCGATTCTCAAAAACTTCGGCAAGCTGTTTTACACTGGCGAGAAGCCCGGCCTGGCGCAAACCGCCAAGCTTGCCAACAATCTGATGGCCGCCGCCGCCGTCGTGATCACCTCCGAGGCGGTCGCGATGGGCGTCAAGGGCGGTCTCGATGCCCGGGTCCTGATCGACATCATCAACGCCAGCAGCGGACGCAACAGCGCGTCGGAGGACAAATTTCCCCGCGCCGTCCTTCCCGGCACCTTCGATTTCGGCTTCACTACCGGCCTTTCCTACAAGGACGTTCGTCTCTGCATCGACGAAGCCGAAGCGATGGGCGTTCCCATGGTCTGCGGCGCGGTGGTCCGGCAAATGCTGGCGATCACCAACGCCAAGTACGGCGCGTCCTCCGATTTCACGTCGATTGCCAAGGTTCTGGAAGATTGGGCCGGGGTTGAAATGCGCGGCTAAACGCCAACCAGCGGAGTGCGGGACGTCGATCGAAATAATGCGTGGATCGGGCACATCGGACGGAATTTCCGCGGCGCGCCAAATGGCGCGCGCGGCGCTGTCGGCCGATATCGGCGACTTTGACCTGGACGTGACCGCCAAAGCGAAAATATGTCTGCTGGACTTCCTCTCCTGCGCCTTTGAGGCGAAAGATCACGCCTGGAGCAAGCAAGCCATCGGACTGGCCCGCCCCTTCGATGGCGGCGCAACCGTCATCGGCACGCAGGTGCGGACCACGCCGGGCGATGCCGCCTTTGCCAACGCGACGTTGGGGCACGGTCTGGTGCGCGAAGACATGCATGCCGGCAGCATTTGCCACCACGGTGTCGTGATCTGGCCGGCACTACTGGCGTTGTCGGAACGCAGTTCGTTTTCCGGAGCCGTCCTTCTTGCCGCTGCCATCGTCGGATATGAAGTCGGCGCGCAGACCGGCAAAACTCTTTTCACCGCGGATCTCGCACGCCTCTTCCGGCCGACTGGCATCGTTGCCCCGCTCGGCGCCGCGCTGGCGGGAAGCCGTGCGCTCGGTTTGTCCGAGGACGCCGCGATCTGCGCGCTCTCGATCGCGGCCAATACGTCCTCGGGCCTGAACGAATGGCCGCATACCGGCGGTTCCGAGATGTACTTCCATCCGGGCTTCGCCGCGCGCAATGCTATCGCGGCCATCGAACTCGCCGAAGCCGGCGCGTACGCATCCGAGACCATTCTGGAGGGCGAAGCCGGGCTTTTCGCTGCCTATCGGCGCCAGCCGATGCCTGGCCGCATCCGGCTGTTCGAGGGCGAACAGCCCGAGATCATGGCGGTTTACAACAAGCCGGTCCCCGCCTGCAATTTCGCGCAGACCGCAGCCCAAGCGGCGCTGCAAATCGCCCGTGAATCGACCCGCTCCGGTGAGATCGTCGCAGTTGCGGTGCGCGTCCCCGCCGCGGCCATCCGCTACCCCCGGCTGCGATTCGACGGGGCCTTATCGCCACGCGCTTCAAGCCAAGATGAGTATCCCGTTCAGCGTTGCCGCCACGCTGGTCCGAGGTACGATCGAAGAAGACAATTATGCTGGCATCGACGACCCCGAGATCCTGCGGCTGATCGAAATGATCGATCTGGCGGAGGATGCTGGGCTCACGGCTGCTTTTCCGGCAGCCCAAGGCGCCGAGGTGACGGTCCGCCTGCACAACGGCGAAACCATCCGCCGCCGCCTGGATGACGTCATAGCCGCAACTCCCCAGGAAATCCGCGCACGCTTTCGCGAAGCCGCAACGGTGGTGATCGGTACGCAGCGCGCGCATGAACTGGAACAGCTTGTTGACAATTGTGAACGGCTTGCGGATTGCAGCGGCATCGCGGCTCTCTGCCGGCTGGACTTGCCGCAGGCTTCGGAATTCAAGACCGGCGCCGCTCTGAAAACGGCGGGCGTCCCCGCGAGAGGTTCGCAGTGACACAATTTCTGGAAGGCTTTCTGCAGGCATTGTTCGCTGGCCTGCTGATCGGCGCGATCTACGGCCTGATGTGTGTCGGTCTTGGCCTGATTTTCGGAGTCATGCGGGTCATCAACTTCGCCCACGGCGATTTCATGATGCTCGGCATGTACGCGGCATTTTATTGCTTCACCGCGCTCGGCATCCAAAGTCTCTTTGGCAACACCGCGGGACCGTTCGTCGCCATTCTCATGGCCGGCCCGATTTTAGCGCTGTTCGGCTATCTGGTGCATCGCGCCTTGATCTCGCGTGTATCGGGCACCCGCACCTCGCTGCTCGAGGGGGACGGGCACTATGCCCAATTGATTCTGACGCTCGGAATTGCGCTGATCCTGCAGAACGGCGGCCTGATTGTTTTCGGCTCGGTGCTGGCTTCGATCCGCACCCCGCTATCCAGTTCGGCCTGGGAGCTCGGCCCGTTTTTTGACATCAGCATCTTTGTCAACAAGGCGCGTGGCATCGACGCGGTGGTTTCGCTGACCACGATGACACTGCTCACGCTGCTCATCACGCGCTCGCGGCTCGGCAAATCGATGCGCGCCGCGGCCGATAATCCCGTCGCGGCAACCTATATGGGCATCGACGTCGATCGCGCGCACCGTTTCGCCTTTGCGCTCGGCACCGGCGTGACCGCGATTGCGGGCGGCCTGCTCGCCACCAACTATCCGTTCCAACCCTTTGTCGGCCTCGAATACGTCATCGTCATGTATGCCGGCGTCGTTCTCGGCGGCATGGGAAGCATCACCGGCGCCTTCTGGGGCGGTATGACGATCGGGCTGGTGCAGCAGATGTCGACGATCGTGTTGCCCACACAGTTGCAAAATGCGGCGATCTTCGTCGTGTTCCTTTTGATCATCTTCTTCCGCCCGCAAGGATTTTTCGGGCGCATGGTCGAGAGGACCTGATGATGCCGAGTTTCCGGTCGCTCGCTCCCGTCATCGCTTTCGCGGTCGTCTATGCGGCCGTATCGCTATTGGTTACCAACTCCTACTACCAGCTGGTGATGACGCTGGTGCTGGTGTGGGCGGTTTTCGGCTTGTCCTGGAATCTTCTGAGCGGCTACACCGGGCTGATCTCGTTCGGCCATGCGGCCTTTTTTGGCATCGGCGCCTATACGACCGCGCTTGGCCAGATCTACTTCGACCTGTCGCCCTGGCTTTTGATCCCGATCGCGGCGATGCTGGGAGGGCTCGCGGGATTGCTGGTAGGCTTTCCTACGTTCCGGCTGCAGGGGCATTACTTTGCGCTGGCCATGCTCGCCTACCCGCTCGCCATTCTCTATGTGTTCGAATGGCTAGGCTTTCAGGAAGTCACACTGCCGATCAAGCGCGACAATCCCTTAGCCTACATGCAATTCAGCGATGGGCGCGCCTACACTCTGCTGGCGCTGGCGATGCTCATCGGAACGATCCTGCTCTCGCAATGGATCGAGCGTTCGCGGTTCGGCATGGCGCTGCTTGCAATCAAGCAGAACGAGGCCGCAGCGGAAGCGGCTGGAATCAATACGCTAGTCTGGAAGTTGCGCGCCATCACGCTGAGCGGCGCGATAGCCGGAGCGATCGGCGCCTTTTACGCGATTGTTCTGCTGGTCGTGACCCCGCAATCGGTGTTCGGCATGCTGGTCTCCGCCCAGGCGCTGACGGTCGCCATGTTCGGCGGGGTCGGAACGGTCTGGGGGCCGGTGATCGGCTCCGTCATTTTGATTCCGCTCGCGGAAACGCTGAATGCCGAGGCAGGCACGCGCTTTCCCGGAATCCAGGGCGTTATCTTCGGGCTCGCCATCATCTGCGTGATCCTTGTCGCGCCGGAAGGGCTGTTCTGGAAAGTGCGCGACCTCGTGCGCAAACGGCGAGCCATCGCATCCCCCGAGCCGCTATCGGCGCCACAGATTTCCGATAGGCCCCGTGAACCCGCGACCGTCTTATCGGCGTTGCCGAACGCTCCGGCGAAAGTGGGGATACCGCAAGATATCGCCCTCGAAGTGCGCGGCCTGTCACGCTCCTTCGGGGGATTGAGGGCCGTGCAGGATGTCAGCTTCCGGCTGCGCCGAAATTCCATCCTCGGCATCATCGGGCCCAACGGCGCCGGCAAAACCACCCTGTTCAATCTGATGAACGGCTTCCTGCGGCCCGACGCCGGTGAGGTGCTGATCGACGGACACAACACCGTCGGCCGCAAACCCCACGAGCTATGCGAGGCCGGCATCGGACGGACATTCCAGATCATGCGGCCGTTTCAACGCATGTCGATCTCGGACAATGTTGTGGTCGGCGCCTCTGTCCACGCGAGGACCGCTACCGAAGCCGGGAAACTGGCGTCCGAGGCGATTGCAAGGGTCGGTCTTTCCGCGATCGCTCACCGCATGGCCGGCGAACTCACGACCAAGGAGCTGCGGCTCATGGAGCTCGCCCGCGCCCTCGCCGGCCAGCCGCGTATCCTGCTGCTCGACGAAACGCTGGCTGGGCTCGGACATGGCGAGGCTGACGAAGTCGTTGCCGTCATCCAGCAACTGGCGAAGCAGGACGTGACAATCGCCATTATCGAACACACCATGCAGGCGATGGTCCGGCTGGTCGACAGCTTCCTGGTACTCGACCACGGCGCGGATCTGGTCGAAGGCGAGCCGGAAACCATTACCCGCGATACCCGCGTGATCGAGGCCTATCTTGGAAAGAAATGGGCGGCCCATGCTCAGCATTGAAGGTCTCAGTGCCGGCTATTCGGCGATCCCGGTTCTGAACGGGGTCTCGATCAAGGTTGAAGCAGGACAATTCGTCGCCATCGTCGGCCCGAACGGCGCCGGCAAGACAACGCTGTTCAAGACGATTTCCGGCATCGTGAAACCGAGCGCGGGGGCGATCACGTTCGAGGGCAAGGACCTTCTGGCGGTCGGAGCCTCCCAGCGCGCGCATCTCGGGATCGCTCATGTGCCGGAAGGACGCCAAGTATTCCCCTCGCTCACCGTGATGGAAAACCTGGAAATCGGCGCGATGACCGAGGCGGGCCGGCGCGACTGGAAACAGAACATCGAGCGCATCTTTGAATGGCTGCCGGTACTGGCCGAGCGCCGCGCCCAGTTCGCAGGAACAATGTCCGGCGGGCAGCAGCAGATGCTGGCGGTCGGCCGCGGCCTGGCGTCGTCGCCAAAGCTATTGATGCTAGACGAACCGTCGATGGGACTCTCGCCGGCAATCGCGGATTTCATTTTCGAGCGGCTGATTGAGATCCGCCGGCAATCCGACCTGACGATCCTGCTGGTCGAACAGCGCGTCGCGGAGGCGCTTGAATCGGCCGACCATGGCTACGTTCTGGAAGCGGGCCGCGTCGTACTGGAAGGCAACAATCAGACCCTGCGCGCGGACGATCGCGTGCGCAGGGCCTATCTCGGAATGTAGAGCAAACCAACAAGCAGAATCGGAGATCAGGGAAATGAGCGAGGAAATGGGCCAGCACTTAAACCAAGGCAACAAGTCGACAACGTCGCTGACGCGCAGAACCGTGCTTTCGAGCGCCGCAGCCATGGGGCTATCGACCGTCGTCCGGGCGCAGCAACCGGGCGAGGTCAAGGTCGGACTGATCGTCCCGCTTTCAGGCATTTACACCCGCCCCGGACAGGTCATGCGCATGGGCGCCGAGATGGGCATCGATCACATCAACTCCCAGGGCGGCATCAAGGCCCTCGGCGGCGCCAAACTGAAACTCGTCGTGATCGATTGCGGCGACACCACCGAGAAGGCCAAGAATGCAGCGCAGCGCATGGTCGCGCAGGAGACCGATCTCGTCGCGGCCACCGGCGCTTATCTCAGTTCCTTCACGCTCGCCGTGACCGAAGTGACGGAGCGCGCGCAATTGCCGGTGCTGACCCTCTCCTATTCCGACCTGCTGACCGAACGCGGATTCAAGTTTATTTTTCAGACTGCGGCGCCGGCCAGCGTGCAATCGCAACTCGGTGTCCCCGAATTGATGAAACTCGCCGAAGCGGCCTCCGGCAAGCGCCCCAAGACCGTCGCCATGCTGATGGACAATACCGCCACGTCGGTTGCGACCGCCAAGGCGCTGAAGGAAAAAATCTTCGCGCAGCTCGGTCTCGAACTCGTGGTCGAGGAAGTCTGGACCCCGCCGCTCTCCGACGCCACGCCGCTGATCCAGAAGGTCAGGTCGGCGCGACCGGATCTCCTGCTGTTCATGCCGAATGCGGTCTCCGACGCCAAGCTCGGATTGGAAAAAATCAACGAGTTCGGCCTCGGACAGGGCAAGATTCCGACCGTGTCCTTCAGCATCACGATCGCCGAACCGGACATGCTGCAAAGCGTCAGCCCGGATGTCGTCCAGGGCATCATGACCGTCGTCGCCAACTGGGGCTCGAAGGGCCAGGAAGATATCATGGCCGAGTTGAAGGCGAAGTACAAAGAACCCTGGATGACGCAGAACGTCATCTCGACCTACGGCGATATGTGGCTGATGAAGGCCGCGCTTGAGAAAGCCGGGAAAGCCGATCGGCTCGCGGTCGCCGACGGGTTCCGGACCCTGGATGGCGGTCCCTCGAAATATTATCCCGGCGGGCAATTGAAATTCGATGAGAAAGGCCGCCGCGTCGGCGCCGGCGTTGTCATCGTCCAATGGCAATCCGGCATCCCCGTCACCGTCTATCCGTCCGATCTGGCAGTGGCGGCGCCGTTCTGGCCAAAAAAATCCTGACCGAAAACGAAGTCAGAAACATTCAGGGAGGAACAAGAAATGAGGCGGATCACGAACACGACCATCACACGACGAACGCTGCTGGCGGGAGCCTCGGTTGGGCTGCTCCCGTCCCGGGTTTGGGCACAGCAGCCGGCCGAGGTCAAAGTCGGCCTGCTGGTGCCGATCTCCGGACTCTATGCGCGACCGGGCGCGGTCATGCGCGAAGGCGCCGAGATGGCGGTCGATCACATCAACGTACAGGGCGGCGTCAAGTCGCTCGGCGGCGCCAAGCTGAAACTGGTCGTGCTCGACTCAGGCGATACCACCGAAAAGGCCAAGAATGCGGCGCAGCGCATGGTCGCACAGGAGCCCGATCTCGTCGCCGCCAGCGCGGCCTATCTGAGTTCGTTTACATTGGCCGTCACCGAAGTCACCGAGCGCGCCAACCTGCCGGTTCTTACCCTGTCCTATTCGGATTTGATCACCGACCGCGGCTTCAAATATGTGTTCCAGACCTCGGCTACCGCCGCGTCGCAGGCCAAGCAGGCGTTACCGCAGATCATCCACCTGGCGGAGGCCGCGTCCGGAAAGAAGCCGAAGACCGTTGCGATCATTACCGACAACACCGGCGCATCGGTCGCTTCGGCGAAATCGATGCGGGAAGGCCTGCTGGCGGCCAACGGGCTCAATTTGGTTTCCGACGAAACCTTCACTCCGCCGCTCGCCGATGCGACATCGCTGGTTCAGAAGATCCGCTCCACCAAGCCAGACCTGCTGTTCTTTCTGCCGACCGTCATTTCCGACGCCAAGCTGTTGCTCGAAAAAATGAATGAGTTTGGCCTCGGCCAGGGCAAGGTGCCGACGATTTCGTTCGGCATCGCCATCGCCGAGCCGGACATGCTTCAGACCGTGAGCGCCGAGTTGCTGCAGGGCGTTCTGACCTGCGTCGCAAGCTGGGGAGCCAAGGGTCACGAAGCGCTGATCGCCGAACTCAAGACCCGCTACAAAGAACCATGGATGACCCAAAACGCCATCTCGACCTATGGCGACATGTGGGTCATCAAGGACGCGCTTGAAAAGGCCGGCAAGGCCGACCGGGTCGCCGTGGCGGATGCGTTGCGTGCGATGGATGCCGGCCCGTCCAAATACTATCCGCTTGGCGAGATCAAGTTCGACGAAAAAGGCCGCCGGGTCGGCGCCGGCATGACCATCGTGCAGTGGCAATCCGGTGTGCCGGTGACGGTGTTTCCGCCCCAGCTGGCGCTGGCCCAGCCGTTCTGGCCCAAAGGCTAAAGCAAACAACAGCCGCATAACTGAGAGGCAGAATCATCATGGACAAGACCACCTACGACCGCGGACTGACGATCCGCAAAAGCGTTCTCGGCGATGAATTTGTCGACAAGGCGATCGCCTCTGCCGATGATTTCAACCGGCCGATGCAGGACCTGACCACGGAATATTGCTGGGGTTACGTGTGGGGCCGCGACGGGCTTTCGCACAAGACGCGCAGCTTCCTCAACCTCGCGATGCTGTGCGCCCTCAACCGCCCGCACGAACTCAAGACGCATGTGCGCGGTGCGCTGACCAACGGCGCGACGCGCGAGGAGATCCGCGAAGTCTTCATGCAGGTGGCGATCTATTGCGGCGTCCCTGCCGGCGTCGACGCATTTCGCAACGCGCGCGAAGTCTTCGCGGAACTGGATCGAGAGAAATAGCGGATGGCAGACTTCATGCTGAGAGGCAAATGGGCGCTCGTGACCGGCGCTACGGCGGGACTGGGCTTCGCCGTGGCCGAAAGCCTGGCGAACGCCGGAGCCAGCATTGTCCTTCACGACCTGGTCGAGCCGGGCTCCGCAAAGGACAGACTGCAATCCCGCTTCGGAGTGGACACACTCAGCGTCGCAGCCGATCTATCGCAACGCCCGGCGATCGAGGCCATGATGGACGGGTTGCTCAGGCGCATTGGTGCGATCGATATTCTGATCAACAATGCTGTGGTTCGGCACTTTGCGCCGGTGGAGCAATTCGCTCCGGCCCGGTGGGAAGAGGCGCTGGCGGTCAATCTCTCCGCG
>WNGQ01010058.1_pt1 | contig 23950 bp, 18 predicted proteins | sample 5407661 | NCBI WGS metagenome assembly WNGQ01 (sample SAMN13153382, study PRJNA577476) | soil metagenome | isolation source: 60 cm soil or saprolite under Garry oak tree replicate 2 | place: USA:California | collected 2016-06-15 | reverse complement strand
TTTGCCGAATTATCCGAAATGGCACCAACCCGAATCCGCTACAGCCGACCGCGTCTTGTGTGCCTTCACTCGGAACCGCAAGATCGCGTGCTGGCCAATTTGGGCCGGAGTGGCTTCGCACCCCCGGCCAGCCGCACCCTGCCCGGGCCCGCCAGCTGTTGGGAACCAACAACCGCTGCGGCTGCGGATCTTCTGCGCCGCCAGGTGCATCGTGCGAGGCGGCCGGCGCCTGCTGCTCCGCCCGCCGTCCCCATGGCCCTGGGCCAGCAAGATCACCGTCGGCACTGCGCGACTCCAGGCCCTCGCACCCGGCTGACCAGCCGAAACCATTCCTGCGACCAAGGAAGGACACCACGGGCCCGTGGAGTTCCGCCCACCCGGCACGACAGCCGGGCCACCAGGGCTGACCGGCAACTGGAAAACTATCCCGAGTCCAGCCTCAGGCCCGCAATCCAAGATCACGAATATCCAGGCTAGCTCCCAGATCGGTATTAACGGCGAGCACATACAGCCTGGGCGTCGGCGATGCCGGCCGAGCGGGTAGTGGTGAAGTACCCGGTGCCAGGCACGATGCGCGAAAGCCGACCGTTCATGGCGCAGATCCGCTGTATGTCTCGGCGCCCTGGCGGTATGCGGCGATAGCCGCGGGGCTACTGAGGCGCCAGTCACGCTTCCGGTTGGCGTCGAACCACACGAACCCCAACAGCCCATAAGCCCGGACACCAGCGAACAAGTTGGCGATCTTCGCTGGCTGGGCCGTGGCGCCCGGCGCGGCTGTCTCGGAGATGAGTATCGGGTCAAGGGTCAGCTTGCGCACTGCCTTGATGGTCGGCCCGAACAAGGAAGCGAACGTCCAGGACGGCTTATGGTAATAGCCGTCGATCCCTACCCAGGTCACATATGAGCTGCCAGGCCACCAGGGGCCCGGGGCGAGAATGTCGCCGCGCTGATCGATGACGTTGATCGTCCACAGCCATGTCACGTTGTCGGCACCCTGCTGCCGGAACACATTCACGATGTGCCGCCAGGCGGCCACGAACGCAGCCGACGGTGTGTGCCGGTGGCCCCAGGAGTACCAGTGGCCGTTCATTTCATGCCCGAAAGACAGGATCACCCGGGCACCGAAGGCCTTGACTGCCGAGGCGTAGGAGCGCAAGTAAGCGTCATAGTGCCCAGAAGCAATCGCTCTGAGACTGATGTCAGTCGGGTCGATCTGCACGAGCGTCACCGCATGGTGCCTGGCTGCAGTCGCCGCGAATTTGACCTGAAACGGCTCCATCCATCCGCTGTAGTACGAGACCACTCCCAGCCTAACTCCAGTAGCCGCGGTGAATGCAGTCACCCCGGCGTACGAATTAGGTGCCGAGGGCGTAAATACCCCGAGGTATGCCCCTGGCGCGCGCGGGAGAGTGACCGGATGCGGCGCGGCCTGGGCCGGGGCCCTGCCGTTGGGGTCGGCGGTCAGGGTGATCACGGTCAAAGCGATCGCGGCCACGGCAATGATCGTTGCCCCGATTGTCATGATCAGCTTGAGCCTTACCTGGCCGCTCTCTGGTCGTGGCGTTAGGCGAGAGCCATCCTGATTGTGACGCCTGAACGTGGCCAGCCTCGCCAAGCGTCGGCAGGTCAAGGTGCTGGTGCTGTGTCGCAGCGGGCATTGCCGGTGTTGCCCTGAGCGCTGGGAGTCAGCGAGAATTTCAGTGCCTCCTGCTCGTAGTGCTTCGCCTCAGGGCTGAATCCCTCAAGGCCGATGGCTTCTTTGCCACCCTGCGCGCCCGGTAGTTCCATCCGGCTTCGCGCCACAGAGCCGAGTCCAGAACCTCCTCGCTCGTCGACGATGTGAGCGCAGGCGATCGTTCATGACGGAGGCCTCTCGAACGTCTTGGCGCCCTGGCGGAATGCGGCGAATGCCGCGGGGGTGCTCAGGCGCCAGTCCCAGTTCTTTTTAGCATCGAACCACACGAACCCCAGCAGCCCGTAAGCCCGGACACCAGCGAACAAGTTAGCGATCTTCATGGGCTGGCCTGCCGCGCGAGCGGCGCCTGTCTCGGAGATGAGTATCGGGTCAAGGGTCAGCTTGCGCACTGCCTTGATGGTCGGCCCGAACAAGGAAGCGAACGTCCAGGACGGCCGGCGGTAATAGCCGTCGATCCCTACCCAGGTCACATATGAGCTGCCAGGCCACCAGGGGCCCGGGGCGAGAATACCGCCGCGCTGATCGATGATGTTGATCGTCCACAGCCATGTCACGTTGTCGGCACCCTGCTGCCGGAACACATTCACGATGTGCCGCCAGGCGGCCACGAACACCGTCGGCGATGTGTGCCGGTGCCCCCAGGAAAACCACCACCCGTTCATCTCATGGCCGAAGCCGATGACGACCGGGTGGCCGTAGGAGCGGATGGCGGCCGCGTAGGAGCGCACGTAACCGTCGTACTTGCCTACTGCGATGTCGGCCAGGGAGATCGCGTCCGGGTCCACCTGAATGGCCGGTATCGCGCCGTTCGCCCAGGCCTCGTCCGCGAAACGGGACTGGAAGGGTACTGACCAGCCGCTGAAATACAGCACAAGGTTGGGCCCACGGCCGATCGCCTTGGCGAATCGGCTGACCTCGCTGTAGGACTTGGGCGATGTGGGCTCAAAGTCGCCCAGGTAGCTGGCCGGCTTGGCCGGGAGAGCCGCGTGGGCAAGACCAGGTGGACCTTGGGAAGGCCGCGGCAAGGGCGCGGCCGCGTGCTGCAGAACAGAGCAGGCAGTAACTGCGATCAGGACGCCGGCACCCGTCAAGATCCGGGGTAGGCATCTGGTCTTCATGAGACTGTCTTTCGGGGCGGAATGAGGATTCGCACGGCGCCTGCGGCGTAGCACAGGCCAAGGGCCAGGACGATCACAAACTGCGCTGACCGGTACTCGGCAGTCCGCCAGACTGCGAGGCTTAGCCATGCCGCCGCCGTCCCGAGGTTCCAGACAGCGACACCGACCCGGAATCGCCGTACTTGGCTGACCCCGCTGCCGGACGCTTGCCAGGCCATCGTCTTGCGACGTAGGTAATCCCAGATGGCCAGCGCGTGTGCCCAGCCCCGGACGGTCAACAACGGCACCACGTCACGCGGGCGGTAGTTACAGATATTCCATAGCGGAACGAGGACCATGCTGGCGCAGATCGCCACGAGAATCAGGCGGGAGTTCTCAGGCGTAATGGTATGCGGGCGGAAGAGTAGAAGGCACAGCGGGAACAGCGGGACTGCGAAGATCGCCAGCGCTGTCTGTAGGTAATAGCAGAAGCCAGATACATAGGTGAGCCGCGCCCGCAGGGTCATCGGAACTGTCCAGAGCCGTGATGTCAAGATGGTGCTGGTCGAGCCCGTGCACCATCGGTACTGCTGGCGGACGAAGGCATCCACATTGTCCGGGCACATTCCGGTCGCGAGAAGGACCGGCACGTAGATGACCTTCCAGCCATTGCGGCGCGCATCTAGGCCCGTGTGCACGTCCTCGGCATAGGCGATCAAGGTGGTGCCGCCCTCGGGCTCAAGCGCTGTGCGGCGGTACACGGCGCACGTGCCCACGCAGATTGAGGCGTCGAGCCGGTCGCGGGCGACCTGGACGTTGCGGTAGAAGACCTCCTGGACCGCGCCGGCTGCGCGCTCGACCCATGTCTGCTGCCTACTCGTCCGAAAGAACTGGGGAGTCTGGACGACCGCAATCTGCCGGTCGTCGAAGTACGGAAGGGTCTCCGCGAGGAAGTCCGGGCGGGGTGCGAAGTCGGCGTCGAGGATCAGAATGAACTCGCCGATGGTCCGGGCGAAGGCATACCGGAGGTTGCCCGATTTCTTCATCCACGGGCGATTATCGCGGATTACATGGCCGAACCCGAAGCTGGTGGCCAGCTCGCGTGCATCCGGATCGGCGGCGTCGTCGAGGACATAGGGCCGGGCAATGCCTTGATATGCCTGCACCAACTCCCAGACACCAGTCCAGGTGTTGCGCAGGACCTCCAAAGGCTCACCGCAAACCGGCAGGTAGATGTCGACGTCCGGGTAGATGTCTGGGGCCCATGCTCTGACGCGCCGCTGATGAGCGAGGAGGTCGAACCCGCGCCCGGCAAACGACAACGGCAAGGACAGCCCGAACGACGCGACGCCGGCTGCAGTGAAGATGGCGAACGGCCACATGCCGCTTGAATACTCAAACCAGGTCTGGCTAACGGTCGCGGCTAGGAACCCGAGCGTCACTACGACCGTGAGGTATCCCAGATTGCGTTTGATGTAGGTGTACTTCTCGTCGTCCCTCGGGGGCACCGGGAGCACGAGCCTGTATCGGTGTAGTCCCGGCGGCCGACGTTTCGGCGGCCGACGTTTCGGCGGCGTTCGTCCCGGCGGCCCTGGCTTCACATTAGTGGCGTGGACCACTGTCACTCCGTAAGCGGCCATAGCGCCAGATCTCAAACGGCTTGCGCGGAGTGCCTGACGGTATCCTGTCGATCAGTCGCCAGCCGTCAGCCGCTGCCAATGCGCGAGTAACAGGGCCATAGATGGCCGGGTTCTCGTTAGGATCGACCTCGACCACCCGGAAATAGTGACTTGCTATCGCCTTCGTGTAGGCCGGAAGCCCGTGCAAAACCCGGCTCTCGGGGCCATCCCAGTAATAGAACGAGAACGCTCCTATGAACTTATCCGAGATAGTCTGCCGCAGGAGATAGTAGTTGACGACGTTATTCTCGGTGACGAGGCATGGACAATGCGTCTTCGCAAGGACGGGAGCAATATCGCTGATCATCTCGGATGAGCTAGGCCATTGCCGGTAGATCGCGTTGGCCTGCGGAATCCCCAAGAACGCCGAGATGCCGACCGCTGCCGCGACGACCCGCCAGCCCTGCGCCTTGTTGACCTCGGTAGCCCGGCCAAGGGCGTAGCCGGCAACCATCGCAGCGAACCAGACACCGAAGACGACATGCTTGTGCAGGCTCGTCAGGATGTGAATCCGGGCTTGTTCTGCAGGGGCGAGCAGGATTGCCACCAGAAGCGTGCTGCACAGCAGGCGCGTTCGGATGCCCTCACTGAAACTGATGCCTAGCCCGATGACTGCGAGAACGAACACGATCCCGACCCAGTTGAACGAGGACTCAAAGACAGTCAGCGTCGATGCCGGCGTCCCGCCCGCTCGCCGTAGCAGCGTCGTGAACAGGATTCCCCGAACATAGGCGTGACCGCCAAGCTGGAATGCGGCTATGGCGAGAGCACCGAGGGTATAGCCGATGAGACGAACTCCCCTCAAGGCCGACCGCAGCAAGCTGGCGTGACTTGCGGTTAGCGCGGCTAGGATAATGATGACCGGATCCCAGAGGACGCTGGCGTATTTAGCAGCGTCTGCTAGTGCCATCACGAGCCCGGCGGCAAGCAAGAACGGCTCGCTAAGCGGGCCTTGAGCCCGGATTACAAGCCAGCTTGAAAGCGCGAGCAGGAAGATGGACATCGAGTCGAACGTCGCGAAAGCGCCCAGCACCTGCACGGGGCCGAGGACGGCGAACACCGATGCGGCGGCTAGGGCCGCCTTGCGGCCGAACAGGCGGCCAGTCGCTGCGTAGAGGAGAGCGGTGGAGGCGAGCATGAAGGCCATTGACAACAGACGGGTAAGCACGAGGCCGCCATAGGCGTCGGCGATAGCACCGACTACGGGGTATATGACGGGCGCACCAGAGAAATACGTGGAGAAAGCGGGGATCGTCGAGCCGTTCAGCAAATGAGCGATCTCCATGTGCCCGGCCCACAGGTACAAGGCCTCGTCCATGAATGCCGTGTTAGACCAGACCAAACGCAGCGCCAGCGCTGCCTGCACAACGAGGATGCACAGCAGCAGCACCCGCGGTTCGTGCCAGGCGGATTTTCGCTCCCGGCTTGTATGTGCCCTGGTGGCAGGCAAGCGACCGGAGGTCACCGGGGACGGGTGCACACCAACCACTGGCCGGTCCATTACAGGCGTCGGCGCGACGATGACCTGTACCGGCTGGGCGGCCGTGGCGCTGACGGCCTGGTCTGGTGTTGAAGCCGGCGGCTTAGGCCACGGCGCACGCGGTCCGATTAGGAAAAGTGGCCCGGGCGGCGCTTTAGCTTCCGCAAGGCGGATTATCGCGGTGAGCCCGGCCTGCTGCGCCGACGCGAAATCACGGTCGATCGTGTCCGCCGAGCCGTTAGTGGCGTCGGCCGTGGGCTGGGACCCGTTTGCACGCTTCTCCTCGTTACTGGCAGGCGGAGGAAGGATCCAGGCGTTCCGGCGCCGTCGCCGGGTTGCGGGCGGGGCGGTGGCTGGTGGTTCTGGTGTTGTTGGCCGGGTGGTGGTGGTCACGGGCGGGGCTCGTATCGCCAGATGACGTATGTGCCGTGGGGGGAGCCGTAGGGGATGACGGCGATGGTGTGGTAGTGCGGGTTGCGGTGGAGTTCGTCGGCGAGGTGGTGGTCCAGGGGCGTGGTGTCGGCGAAGTTCAGCGCGATGAGGGAGAAGTAGCCGGCGGTGATGTACTCGTCGAAGACGCCGGTGTTGCCGGGGCCGGTGACGCCGGCGGTGCTGGACGGGCCGCCGGTGCTGGCCCCTGATGGCAGGACGATGTTGCGGGTGCTGGACCATCGTTTCCACTGGCTGCCGGCGGGCAGGTAGTACTCCGCGATGGAGGGGTCCTCGACCAGCAGGTGCCCGGTGCTGTGGCCGGCTAGCGGGCGGAGTATCGCTATGAAGCTGGTCGCGTCGGGCCAGTCGGTGTTGAACGCCCGGGACTGGGCGGCGCCCAGGGTGAGCGGGAAGGCGAGCGCGAGCACGCAGGCCCCGCTGGTGAGGGCCCGGTCCCGGCCGGCGGGCGCGGCCGCGATGAGCTTGCTGGCCGCGTAACCCGCGGCGATGGCGGCGAACCAGGCGCCCAGGCCGATGTGCTTGTTCAGCGAGGCTGCGGTGTGCAGGCGGCCCTGCTCCAGCGGCCCGAGCAGCGCGGCGCTGGCCAGGACCGCCAGCAGCCACGTCTGCGCGCGGTCGGCCCGCCCGGCCCAGCTGATGATGATGGCGCACAAGGCCAGGACGGTGACCAGCCCGGTCCAGGACCAGGAATGGCCGAGCACGGTGAGCGCGGAGTCGCTGCCGGCCACCCGCGCCAGCGTTGTCTGCTGCACCCCGGTGACGTAGGAACTCCCGCCGATCAGCAATCCCGCGGTGAGCAGCGCGGCCACGACCGTCAGCAGGGTCAGGCAGCGCCCGGCCGCGAGCTTGCCGCCGGGCTTGGGGAACGCGGTGAGCAGCGCGAGCGCGATCACGACCGGGTCGAACAGGGCCGAGGAATACGCCGCGGCGTTGGCCAGTGCCAGCGCTGCTCCGGCCGCGAGCATCCAGCCGGTCGCGTCCTGCCGTTCCCCGGCCCGGACCACGCACCAGGCCGCGAGCGCGACGAGGAACACCGACATGGCGTCGTAGGTGGCGAACGCCCCCAGGTGCAGCGTCGGGCCCAGGGCGGCGAACAGCGCGGCGGCGAAGAACGCGGCCCGGCGCCCGTACAGCCGGCTGGCGGTGCCCCACAGCAGCGCGGTTGCCCCGAGCATGAAGGCCAGGGACAAGATCCGGGCCGCGGCCAGGCCCCCGGCGGCATCGGCCAGCGCGCCGATCGGCGGGTAAAAGACCGGCGCCCCGGAGAAGTAAACCGGGAACGGCGGGATCGGCGTGCCGTGCAGCCAGTGCGCCCACTGCAGGTGCCCGGCCCACAAGTACGCGGCCTCATCCTGGAACGCCGTGTCGGCCCGCACCAGCCGCAGCGAAAGGACCGCCTGAACGGCCAGCACGGCCAGCAGCGGCCACCAGCCCGGGACAGCCAGACCGGGCCCGCGCGGCCAGCGGAAACGCCGCCCCGCGGCCCGTTCCTGCCGGCCCGCGGCCGCCCGCGCCGCGGGCCCGGAAGCCTCCGCCTGCTGCGGCTCCCGGACAAAATCCGTCCCGCCCGGATGATCCAAAGGTTCGCACCTGCCCGCGATCAGGGGCGTAGGGGCGTCTCTGCGACACCCCCGCAGCCCACGTACTGTGCCGCTACCGTCACATTCCGTGCCGATACCCCCCCAACAGGAATACCGCATTTGCCGAATTATCCGAAATGGCACCAACCCGAATCCGCTACAGCCGACCGCGTCTTGTGTGCCTTCACTCGGAACCGCAAGATCGCGTGCTGGCCAATTTGGGCCGGAGTGGCTTCGCACCCCCGGCCAGCCGCACCCACCTATGACTCCACGGCGGCGAGTGACTCCACAGCGGCGAGCTCGAAACGCCTGGGCCCAGGCGCGTGCCGGATCGTTGCACATTCGTTACGCGGCGACTTCGTGACAATGAGTCATTTAGGTTGAATATGCAGTACATCGTGTGCTGCGCTGTCTTCCAGGGAACGCGTCCTCTGCACGCGAGCCTTTGGGGGTTGGTTCATGGGAGAAGACAGTCGTGTCCCGCCCCTGTCCCGGCGCGTGCCAGGTGCGACGGACAGGGACCGGCCGAGGCCCGCAGCGCGGAGCGTGCCACGGAAGCTGCCGGAGTCTTTACTGCGGCGCATGCAGGCCGCCATTGATGCCGCCGCGGCCGATCGGACAGCAGACCGGGAGCAGGCAGTATCTGCCGAGCCCGGGGCTGTCCTGTCTCGGCGGGTCCCAGATGCGAATGGCATCGCAGCCATGGACGCCGCGACGCAGCCTATCCCGATCACCTCCGGATCTGCGCTCAGCGGCATGCTGAGTGCTGCGGTCGAGATCAGCGCTCAGCCGGAGCCGGAGGTGGCGGGGCCGGACCTGGCGGAGCCGGAGCTGGCGGGACCGGACCTGGCGGAGCCGGACCTGGCGGGACCGGGCCTGGCGGCCGGGCCGGAGCCGGAGGTGGCGGAGCCGGAGGTGGCGGGGCCGGAGGTGGCGGGGCCGGAGTTCGAGGCCGGGCCGCGGCTCGCGGCGGGGCCGGACCTGGCGGGGCCGGAGTTCGATGCTGGGCCGCGGCTCGCGGCGGGGCCGGACCTGGCGGCCGGGCCGGAGCCGGAGGTGGCGGAGCCGGAGTTCGAGGCCGGGCCGCAGCAGGAACTCGTCAAGAAGGCACCGAACCGGGTGCCGGCCACTGGGTTCCGGCCCGTGCCAGAATCCCTGGAGCAGCAGGCCATCGGGCGGAAAGCACTGGCTAGCCGGCGCCGGCGCTACCGCATGGCTGGCATGGTTGCCTTGGTGATCATTCTCTGCACCGGATCGCTGACATACGCGCTGTCCAAGCACGCGGCGCCGGCGCCTGCAGGCGGGGGCAGCGCTGACGTGCCCGGCGCCGGGCGGGCGACTCGCAACCTCGCGGCGGCCTGGACCGCCGCCCAGATCAGCCGGACCGCTACCGTGGCCTGTGATCCGGTCATGTGCCGAGCGCTCAAGGCACACGGGCTTCCCGCTAACGACCTGCTCAAACTCCGGCAAGGGACGGCCGATCTGCTCCGCTCCGATGTCATCGTCGCGACACCAGCGCTCCGCAGCCAGTTCGGTAGCCGCCTCAGCTCCGGCTATGCGCCAGCAGTCATCGCGAGCTTCGGCTCAGGGAAGCAGCGGATCGAAATCCGGGTGATCGCCCGGCACGGAGCTGCCGCATACATGCGGGCGCTCAGCGCCGATATGCGAGCCAGGAAGCAGTCCGGAGCGCAGCTCTTGCGCAGCAACCGGATCGTGGCCTCGGCCGCGGCCAGGAGGCAACTCGCCGCCGGGCAGGTCGACTCCCGCCTGCTGATCACCATCGCGGGGATGGCCGCACTGCACCCAGTATTCATTGTTAAGTTCGGCGACCCAGCTCCTGGCGCCAGCGCGGTCAGCCCGCTCCGTTCCGCCGACCTGGCGGAGGCCAACGCCTCGCGTCGTGTGCTCAATTCCATCTACATACAGTCAATGCTCGCCTTCCTGCGCGGGCTCAACGCTCCTCTTCCTGACTACCCTGCGGCGAGCGTCGGGCATCGGCGACTTGCTAGCGGCTTGCACGTCATCCATATCGAATTTGCCGCGCCGAGCCCTCTCGGGCTGGTGAGCCCGCAAACCCCGTGATCTGATCAGAACGCACCGTGACGGCATGCTCAGGACGCCACCGCCGGATCCGCGCAGATGCTTGGTTTACGACCAGTCCGCGCCAGAGCTGGCGGTCACAGAGCTGGCGGGTCACAGGGCCGGCGGTCACAGGGCCGGCGGTCACAGGGCTGGCGGTCACAGGCGGCTGACGTTGACCACGATCGCTTCCTGGGTGGATCGGGCGATCACCACGACCGCCTCGGTATCCGGCGAGCGATTCTCTTCCCGGTGCGGCACGTGCGGCGGCACCCAGATGTAGTCGCCGGGGGCCGGCGCCAGCCGGACCAGCTCGCCGGACGCCGGGTCGCGGAAGACGAAGGCCGGGCTGCCGGACACGACGTAGATCCCGGTCTCGGACTCGCCGTGGTGGTGGTCGCCGGAGGACGCGCCGGGCGGCAGCACGGTCCGGCCCATCCAGAGCGACTGGGCGCCAACTAGATCGCCGGAGATCGCGGCCGCCCGGGCCATGCCGCTGGTCTGCGCGGTCGCGCCGGACAGGTCGCCGGCCCTGATCAGCCGCAGCCCGGAGCCAGCCAGCCCGGAGCCAGCCAGCCCGGAGCCAGCCAGCCCGGAGGCAGCCAGCCCAGCCGCGTCGCCGGCGGCCGTCGACCTGGGCGCCGTCTCGTTGCCGGGCATTAGCTCCCGGCCGATTCGGCGTCGCCGGCGACCGGCTCCAGCGTCAGCGAGACCGAGTTGATGCACCAGCGCTGATCGGTCGGCACCTGGTAGCCCTCGCCCTCGAACACGTGCCCCAGGTGCGAGCCGCAGTTGGCGCAGCGCACCTCGGTGCGGACCGAGCCGAGCGAGCGGTCCTCGATCAGCACCACCGCGTCGTCCTTGGTCGGCTGGTAAAAGCTCGGCCAGCCGCAATGCGAGTCGAACTTCGCCGCGGACCTGAACAGCTCGGCGCCGCAGGCCTTGCAGCGGTAGACGCCCTCGGTCTTGGTGTCGGTGTACTCGCCGGTGAACGGGGCCTCGGTGCCCGCCTGCCGCAGCACGCGGTACTCCTCGGGGGTCAGCCGCTGCCGCCATTCGGCGTCTGTCAGCCGGACATTCTCCATGCGTGCGAGATTACCCGGACCGCGCCGTCCGCACGATGCGCCCCGTGCCCGGCCTCACCCCGTGCCCGTGCTCACCCGGTGCCCGGGCTCATACGTCCCCGGGCTCACCCCGTGCCCGTGCTCACCCCGTTTCCAGGCTGACTCCGTACTGCGGCTCCGGTTCAGGCTCGGCCTCCGGCACTGTCGCCAGGCGGAGCTCGACCTTCGCCACCCGCCCGGCCGCCCGCACGTCGGGCAGCACGGCGGTGAGCGCGGCCAGGTCGGCGGGCGACGCGGACACCACCAGCTCATTGACCGGCGCGCGCATGGACAGCCTGGCTGCCGACTTCGCCGCCCGGACCGCCGCGATCGCCCCGGAGGCCACCGCCAGCATCCTGGCCTGGCTGTCGCCAGCCGAGACGGCCGCCGGAAACTCACCAGCGTCCGGCCACGGAGCGCGGTGCACCGAGCCGGGCTGCCACCACGACCACACTTCCTCGGTGACGAACGGCAAGACCGGCGCGAACAGCCGCAGCAGCACGGAAAGCGCGAGCCGCAGCGCCCCGGCCGCGGAGGCGGCGGCAGCGGCGCCGTGCGTGCCGTAGGCCCGGGCCTTGACCAGCTCGACGTAATCGTCGCAGAAGTACCAGAAGAACTGCTCGGTGAGTTCAACCGCGCGCGCATGGTCGTACGCCTCGAAGGCCTCGGCGGTCTGCCGCGCCACGGCGGCGAGCCTGCCGAGCATGGCCAGGTCAAGCGGCTCCGTAATAGCTGCTTTTGATCTAACTGGCCGGTGTCGAAGGCCGTGTCGGTGCCAAGCCGGGCGCTGCCCGCCCAGTAGCGGACCGCGTCCGAGCCGTACTCCCGCAAGATGGCCATGGGCGTGACCACGTTGCCCTTGGACTTGGACATCTTCTTCCGGTCCGGGTCGATTATCCAGCCCGAGATCGCCGCGTGCCGCCAGGGCAGCACCCCGTGCTCGGCATGCGACCTGAGCACCGCGTAGAACAGCCAGGTCCGGATGATCTCGTGGGCCTGCGGCCGCAGGTCCATCGGGAACACCCGGCGGAACAGGTCGTCATCCGCGCTCCAGCCGCCGGCGATCTGCGGCGTGAGCGAGGACGTCGCCCAGGTGTCCATCACGTCCGGGTCGCCGGCGAACCCGCCGGGCTGGCCCCGCTGCCCTTCCGCGTACCCGGGCGGCGGGTCCGCGGCCGGGTCCACCGGCAGCGCGTCGTCGGCCGGCCTGATCGGGGCGTCGTAGCGCGGCTGGCCGGCCTCGTCCAGCGGGTACCAGACCGGGATCGCTGCCTGCTGACCAGCCAGTCGCCCGCCAGCCCGTTGACCCAATTCTCGTAGCGCGCGCGCATGTGCGCCGGGTGCCAGTCGAGTTCCCGGCCGCGGGCGAGCAGCGCTGCGCGCAGCCCGGCGTCCCGGCTGCCGTTCCTGATGTACCACTGCCGGGAGGTCACGATCTCCAGCGGCAGCTCGCCCCGCTCGTAGAACTTCACCGCGTGCTCGACCGGCTCCGGATCGCCGCGCAGCAGCCCGGCGGCGGTCAGCAGCCCGGCCATCCGCTGCCTGGCCTGCTTCACCGTCGCTCCGGCCAGCTGCCGGTAGGCGGCGCGCCCCTCGGCGGTGTCGATGCCGGGCGGGGGCTCGGGCAGCAGGCGGCCGTCCCGGCCGATCACCGGCCGGGTCTCCAGCCGCAGGTCCCGCCACCAGAGCACGTCGGTCGTATCGCCGAACGTGCACACCATCGCGATCCCGGTGCCCTTGCCCGGCTCGGCCAGCCGGTGCGCGAGGACCGGCACCTCGACCCCGAACACCGGGGTGCGGACGGTGCCGCCAAGCAAGGCGGCGTACCGCTGGTCGTCCGGATGCGCGACCAGCGCCACGCAGGCCGGCAGCAGCTCCGGCCGGGTGGTCGCCACCAGCACTTCCGCGGGACGCGGGCTCGGGCCGCTTCGATCAGGTACGCCGTCGGCCACGGGAAAGGCCAACCGGTAGTACGCAGCCTGCACCGGCCGGTCCTCGAGTTCGGCCTGCGCCACCGCCGTGCCGAATGTGACGTCCCACAACGAGGGTCCCTCGGCCAGGTAGGCCTCGCCCCTGGCGAGGTTGCGCAGGAAACCGCGCTGGGCCACCGCACGGGATCGCTCGTCGATCGTGCGGTACTTCGTGGCCCAGTCCACCGACAGGCCAAGCCGCCGCCAGGCATCCTCGTAGGACTGCTCATCCAGCTCCGTCAGCCGCTGGCATAGCTGCACGAAGTTGCGCCGGGACACCGGGATCGCCGTGCCCGCCGCTGACTTGCCGCTGGCGGGCGCCGTGGAATCGGCGGGCGGCTCGAACTCCGGGTCATAAGGCAGCGAGGGGTCGCACCGGACGCCGAAGTAGTTCTGCACGCGGCGCTCGGTCGGCAGCCCGTTGTCATCCCAGCCGACCGGGTAGAAGACAGCCTTGCCGCGCATCCGGTGGAACCGCGCGACGGCGTCCGTGTGGGTGAACGAGAATACGTGCCCGATGTGCAGCGACCCGCTGACCGTCAGCGGGGGAGTGTCGATGGCGTAGACGCCAGCGCGGTTCTGCGTCCGGTCAAACTTGTACTACACGAGCCTCTTCCCACCGGCGCGACCACCTCTCCTCGATGCCGTCAAGCGCGGGCTTGGCTGGCACGTCGCCGGGGCGGGAATCTGGGCTCATGGTTTCGATGGTAGCGCGTCGCCGCGGCCGCCGGTTTCCTATTCCTGACGGCTCCACTGCGGGCCCACCGACCGCCATTCAGCCTCCCAGCCAGCGAGCCTGCCGCGGTCCAGCACCCACCGGACGACCGCGGCCAGGGATGCCAGCGCCGCGGCGAGAGCGGTGAGGGCGATCAGCGCCGCGAGGACGACGCGATCCCGGACCTGGCCCGCGGTCAGCGGCGGCATCCGCACGTGCCCCGCGCGGTCAAACCACACCGGGATCGTGCTGCCCGCCCTGGTCCCGGCGGCGGCCGGGACCTTGCCAGCCCGCTGCCGCCCGGCCGCGGTCCAGCGGGCAGGCGTCCAGACCAGCCAGGAGTTCGAGCCGTTGTCGGACATCATCGGCCCTGGCGCGGCCGCCAGCAGGACCGCGGGGACCCGGTGCCAGGACCGCTGGGCGTCCCGTGCGGCCGCGCTGCCCGCGTGCACCCACGCGCTGGCGGCCCCGGCGACCAGGGGGCCCAGGGTGAGGAATGCGGCGATCGCGGCGGGCAGCAGCCACGCCTCGATCAGGTCCGAGCGCCGGCGCAGCGGGTTGTGATCGGGCCTGAGCCTGCGGGTCAGCCTCGTCCACGTCATTGTGGGCGTTGTCATAGCGTTCACCCCATGCGGGAATCCGGCCGACGAACGCCTGCTCGGCGAGATCGGCGCCGAGACGCATCATGAGCGTTCATGAGGCCGGCTCCCCATCTGATTGTCTCCCTCCCGGCAGTGCCGCCGCCATACCCCGGCGCGGCGAATCCGCTCGTCCGGCACCGCTCGCTGGCCGGCTGCGCGCCCGCTCAGGCTGATAGATCCGGCTGCGGGCCCGCTCAGACCGAAGCCGGGCACGAACGCGGCGGCAGCCGACCCTGCGGCTTCATCAGGTCGCGGATAAGCTGGTAGTTGACGTTCATCGATTGCATGTTCTACTAGATCGATCACATGTTCTACTAGATCGATGGACGATGTGAAGCGGCCGGACTGGTGGTGTTACCCGGTCGCGTGCCGGAGGGGGCATCCATGGGGGCCCGGCCTGGTGTCGGTGAGCTGGACGCCGTGCGGGTGCGCCGGCGGTGACGGGCACCTGCGGGTGCACTGCCGGGAGCAGGGCTGCCGGGAGACCTGGTACAAGCCGCCGCACGAACCCGGGACAGAGGTGATCGGCTACCCGCCGCCGGTCCGCGGAGCCTGACCGCCTCGGTCATGCCCACCGTGCCAAAGGGGGAACACCAACGCGCCCACCATCATGATCGCCGAAAAGGCGGCCGACCTGATCCGCTCAGGCTGATCCGCTCCGGCTGAGCCGTAGGGCGGCCGCTCAGCGGCCTCGATCTCGGCAGTCAAACGGAATCCGGCGGGTCCTGGTCGCGGCGCAGCAGGGACTGCAGCAGGGCGCGCAGTTCGGCCGCGGCGTAGGGCTTTGCAAGCACCGCCTGGCAGCCCGCCGCGATCGCCGCGCGGGCCTGCTGCGCTGCCGAGTTGCCGGTGACGGCAACGACGGCGGGCGGGCGGCCGGATCGGGAGTCGCGCAGTTCCGCGGCCAGTTCCATGCCGTTTCCATCCGGCAGGCCCACGTCAAGCAGCAGCACGTCGACCGGCCCGTCCGCGAGCACGGCCCGCGCCTGCGCCAGGTCACTGGCCTCTACCAGGCATGCGCCCTGCAACTCCGGCTCGGCGCCCCTGGACACGATCGCGCGCACCAGCGCCCGGTTCGCCGCGTCATCCTCGACGAGTAGAATCCGCGCGCCCGCATGCGCCTCGGTACCGCTCATCAGGCCATACCGTCTCTCGCGATACGGGCGGACATCGCAGCAGCGTCCGCGCACCCTGGGCCACAGCTCCTTAACCCTAAGTTACTGACAACATACCTAAGGTGGCGATCATGGCACGTCACCGCCGCTGCGCAGCCGTTACTCAGTCAGCGGTTAACATCCGTCCGGCAATCACCGGACAAATATGAACCACTAACCTCGACGGCCAGGCCGAACTCGTCGGTGCATGGCTTCGCGGCCCGGAGATGTCAGATCCGGCTGGGATACTGGGGTTGTGCTAGAGGTTTCCGGCGGGCAGCTGATCGGCAGGGAGCGCGAGCTCGGCAGGCTCGTCGCCCTGCTCGATCAGGCTGCCGCCGGCGAGCCCATCGTGGCGCTCGTCAGCGGCGACGCGGGTATCGGCAAGACCAGGCTGATCGCCGAGCTGGCCGCCCGGGCGGCTGAGCGGAATTTCACCGTGCTGTCCGGCCGGTGTGCCGAGCTTGGCGACAGCGTGCCCTACCTGCCGCTGGCCGATGCCCTGCGGAACGCGACGACCGGCCCGGCGGCGGCCGCCCCGCTGCTCGACGCGCTGGCGGCGCGCCCGGTGCTCGGCCGGCTGCTGCCGGACCGGGGCAGCGTCCAGCAGCCCGGCGCCGACCTGCCGGGGATGGCTCAGCAGCAGCTATTCGGCGCGGTGCTCGGGATGCTCGCCGAGATCGCGGCCGACCGCCCGGTCCTGCTCATCCTCGAGGACCTGCACTGGGCCGACCGGTCCACCCGCGACCTGCTGACGTTCCTGAGCCGGGTGCTGCACCGTGAGCGGGTGGCCGTCATCGCCACCTACCGGACAGATGACCTGCACCGGAGCCATCCGCTGCGCGGCGTGGTCGGCGAGCTGGTCAGGCTGCCGAGCGTGACCGCGGTCGAGCTCGGCCCGCTGTCCGCCGCCGCCATGGCCGAGCACCTGACCGCGCTGGCAGGCCAGCGGCTGGAGGCAGCGGCGGTCGATCACATCATCAGGCGGGCCGAGGGCAACCCCTACTACGCCGAGGAGCTGCTGGCCGCTTCCGCCGATGGCAGCGAGCTGCCGGCCGGGCTTGCCGGGCTGCTGCTCGCCCGGGTCGAGCGGCTGTCGCCGGCCGCCCAGCAGGTGCTGCGGACGGCGGCCGTGGCCGGGCGGCGGATGGACGACGAGATCGTCAGGCAGGCGTCCGGGCTGGCCGCGCCGGAGTACGAGGAAGGGGTCAGGGAGTCGGTCGCGAATCAGCTGCTGGTCCAGGACGGCGACGAAGGGTACGCCTTCCGGCACGCGCTGATCCGCGAGTCGGTCTACGCCGACCTGCTGCCCGGCGAGCGGACCAGGCTGCACGCACGGCTGGCGGCGCTGCTCGCCGACGAGGCGCGGCTCGCCGCCGTGCCGGGCTCCGCGGCCGAGCTCGCTCATCACTACCTGGCCAGTCACGACATTCCCGGCGCGTTCGTCGCATCCGTGCGGGCGGGCAGGGAGGCCGAGCGGCTCGCCGCGCCTGCCGAAGCGCACCGGCATTTCGACCAGGCGCTCGCGCTCTGGGACCGGGTCAGCGAACCGGAGAAGCTGGCCGGCCTTGACCGCGGCTGGCTGGCCTTTGACTCCGCCAACAACACGGCAGCCAGCGGCGACGTGGCGAGGGCCGTGCACCAGCTGCGCAGGCTGCGCGATTACCTGGACGCCGCGGCTGATCCCGTGCTCGTCAACCGGGTGGGCGAGCGGCTTGCGTACTTCCTGCTTGAGACCGACGAGGCCGCCGCCGCGGCCGAGGCCGCCAAGGCCGCGGTCGACGTGCTGCCCGAGGATCCGCCGCGCTGGCAGCGGGCCCGCGCGCTGGCCACCCATGCACAGACCCTCCTCTACACCGAGAACGATGCCACCGCACGCGCCAGGGCCGAGCAGGCGCTGGAGGCCGCCCGGGTCGCCGCGGCGCCGTGGGTAGAGGCGGACGCGCTGGTGACGCTCGGGCTGCTGGGTGAGCGGACGGGGAAGGCCAGCGAGGCAGTCCGCCTCTTTACCCTGGCGCACCGCCAGGCGCTGGACGCCGGGGTGCTCGGCGTCCAGCTGCGGGCCGCGTTCCAGCTAGCCAGGACGCACCTGGAGCGCGGGGACCTCGCGAACGCCAGCAAGACGGCGCACGAGGGCCTGCTGCTGGCCGAGGAAGCGGGCCTCGGCCTGGCGCCCTACGGCCTGGACCTGCAGTACACGCACTATCTGGCGCACTACGCCGATGGCGACTGGGACCACGCGCAGCAGGTCGCCGACAAGTTCGTGGTCCGGGTCACCAGCGTCGCCGAGGCCAGGCTCTCGGCGATGGCGCTGTTCATCGATGTCGCCAGGGGCAGCCCGAGGGTCACAGAACGCCGTGCCTGGCTGCGGCCGTTCTGGCCGGCCGACGGGTTCGGTGCCTACATCGCCCGCGGCCTGCTGGCCGAGCACGCGCTCTGGCAGGGCGATGCCGAGCGGGCGGCGCGCGAGGCAGCCGAGATCGTCGAGTCCGAGGTGAAGTACATGGGCGGCTACAGCCCGCCGGTCATCCGGGTGGCTGCCATCGGCCTGAGCGCCCAGGCCGACCTGGCCGCCCAGGCCAGGGCAGCCGGCCATCCGGCCCGCGCGGCCGCGGCGGTCGACGCGGCCGGCGACCTGATCCTGGCCGCCCGCGAGGGGGCGGCGTTCCGCCGCCGGCCCAAGTACGTGCTCGGCGTCGAAGGGCGGGCCTGGCTGGCCCGCGCCGAGGCCGAATGGCGCCGCGCGCAGGACGACAACGACCCGGCGGCCTGGCGGGCGGTGGTGGACGCGTTCGGCCCGGGATTCGTGTACGAGAGCGCCAGGTCGAGGTGGCGGCTGGCCGAGGCGCTCGCTGAGGCGGGCCGGCGAGACGAGGCACAGCAGGAATGGCGGCTGGCGTTCGAGGCGGCCGACCGGCTCGGCGCCCTGCCGCTCCGCGCTGAGCTTGACGACCTCGCCCGCCGCGCCCGGCTGCGGACCAGCGGGCCCGACGGTACTGGCGGGGCCAGTGCGGCGAGCGGGACAAGCGGGGGCGGCCCGGGCCAGGGCCGCGGGCCGTTCGCGAGTCCGCTGGCCGGGCTGACGGCGCGCGAGCGGGAGGTGCTGCTGCTGCTTGCGGCGGGCCGGAGCAACAGGGAGATCGCGGCCGAGTTGTTCATCGCCACGAAGACGGCCAGCGTGCACGTGTCCAATATCCTGGGCAAGCTCGGCGCCGCCAGCCGGACCGAGGCGGCGGCTATCGCGCACCGGGAGGGTGTCGGGCTCCCGGCCAGGCTCCGCTGAGCCCGGAGCCCTGGCCCCGAGCGCCTCAGGCCTAACGGCCGGTCAGGCCCCGGCGGGAGCTAGCGCGTCGAGCAGTTCGCCTGCCCTTTCCGCGGCCGACGCCGGATCCGCGTCCGGGGCTCCCACTTGCGGATCCCAGTTGAGGTCATAGAACAGCTCCGTTACACCCCGTTCAAAAAGCCAGGCAGTATCGTCGCGGATCTGATCGGCGCTGCCGGACAGCAGCAGCCGCCCGCCTCCGTCCCTGGCCTGGACCGGAGCGCCGGCCCGCACCACGCCGCGGCAGATGATCCGCAGCCTGGCCGGGTCGCGGCCGGCCGCCTCGGCGGACTCGCGGACCACGGCGATCCCGTCGCCGATCCTGGACAGGTCGGTCCGGCTTGAGGTCAGCCACCCGTCCGCGATCCGGCCGATCCGCTCCAGGGCCGGCCGGGCCATCCCGCCGAGCAGCACCGGCGGGCCGCCCGGCTGCACCGGCCTTGGCGCCATCCGGCCGCGCGGGACGCGGTAGAACTCGCCGCTGAATTCGCTGACTTCCTGCGTCCAGAGGTTGCGAAGGACGGCGATATACTCGGCGGTCCTGGCGCCGCGGCGGGCCATGTCCGCGCCGGTCGCGGTGAACTCCTCCGGCATCCAGCCGATGCCGAGGCCCAGGTCATGCCGGCCGCCGGAGAGCACGTCCAGCGACGCGGCCTGCTTGGCGAGATAGGCGGGGGAGACGAACGGCAGGTTGACGACCGCCGTGCCGAGCCGGATCCGGCTGGTCACGGCCGCCGCGTAGGTCAGCGCGGCGTAGGGATCCAGGACGCTGCGGTACACCGGCTCCAGGCCCGATTCCGCCGGGACGATCAGGCGCTGGAACGACCAGAGCGTCGCATACCCGGCCTGCTCGGCGCGGGCCGCGAAGCTGGCCAGGTTCTCCGGGGTAGCCCAGGCGCCCGACACCGGGGCGCCGAAACCGATCTGCATGCCGTTCACCCTTTCAGACGCGACCAGGCCCGCGGCAGTGTTCCCCGGCTGCTAGCGGGCGGCGAGGGCGAGTTCGGCGGCGTCCGCGGCGCAGCCCCAGGATAGCGAGACGCCCGCTCCGCCGTGCCCGTAGTTGTGCACCACGGTCTGGCCTCCGGCCAGGCGTTCGGCTTCCAGCCTTACCGCGGGCCGCACCGGCCTGAGGCCGACCCGGTGTGCCACCACGTCGGCGCCGCGCAGGCCGGGCTCGATCGCCGCGCAGTCGCGCAGGATGCGTTCGGCGGTGGCCGGGTCTGGCTCCAGGCGCCAGTCGCCGCGGCCTTCGGTGCCGCCGAGGACGACGGTGTCGCCGTGCGGGAACAGGTAGATCAGGTCGGCCGAGTCGTCGCCGAGCCCGATGAAGAACTCGGTGATGCCGGGGTTGGCCGCAACGACCACCTGCCCCCGCACCGGCATCAATTCAATATCTGGAACGAGGCTGCGGGCGCCAATGCCGGCACAGTTGACGATCACGCTGGCGCTGGTGTGGCTGGCCGCCTCCGGCAGCGAGCCGAACGCGCTGGCGCGCGCTGCCGCGTCCTGACCGCCGGCGGCGCGGAACCTGGCGAGGAGGTAGGACAGGTACACCGGCATGGTGATGACCGGGGCGGTGAACCGCCAGCCGGCCGCGAATCCCGTCGGGATCTCGTCGCCCGCGGATAGCCGGAAGTCCGCGAGCCCGGTCACCCAGTCCGGCGGGTCTTCTTGCCTGCGGGACGCCTGGCGGCCGGTGAGCAGGCGCACCGCCGCGGCCGGCTCGGTGGTGAGGTCGAGCAGCCGGGCAAGGGTGACGGCGCCCCAGCGGGCGACCCGGTCGCCCGGCTCGACGAGATGCGGTCCCCAGATCGCTCCGGCCACGGCTGACGTGGTCCGTGCCGGCGGCGCGGCGGCGCTGATCTGCACCCTGGCGCCCGCCTCGGCCAGGCAGACCGCGGTCGTCAGCCCGGACACGCCCGCCCCGATCACCAGGACGTCAGGCTCGCTGCTCGTCATGTAGTGACCGTAACGCGCCTGCATATGGAGCATGATCAAGCACGTCATCACTGAGGCCCGATATAACAGAGTTGTCCCGTTTCCATGCAGTCCGAATCGGGGTGTCCCGCGTCTTTACTGTGTGGCCTCATCTCGTTGCCGCGAGTCCACCGGCCACGCCAGCCCAGCCTGCCCTCAGCGTGCGTACGGCCGGACTGGAAGAAAACGGGGAACGGGGAACGGGGAATGAGAGTTCTGACTGGTGCAACTTCAACAGTACTCGGGCTGACCGTGCTTATCTGGACGCGCTGGATACACCCTGGCGTCCGCGCCCAGGGAGTACCGCCCGCGGCAAGTCACCGTGCTCTTCGCATCGGCGTCCCGGTGGTGATCGTCCTGCTGGCCAGCGGCTGCGCAGGTCACAACGCCGCGTCGCCTGGGGCGAACCTGCGCGCCGCGAGTTCGGCAACGCCTACGGCAACGCCCATGACAGGCGCAGAGCTTGCCTGGGTCACCGGGATTACGAAGGTGCATGACAAGATCGACAAGGCATTCGCGCCGCTCAATATGACCATGACGCGGGCAAAGCTGATCCACCTGGAGACCGCGGCGGGTAGTTGCAGCCGCAGGCTGCGCCGCATGGGCTCGCCCGGCACTCGCCTCCAGCAGGTCTACGAAATGGTCAAGAGGGCGTGCCGGACCTACGACAAGGCGGCCCGCTGCTTCGCGAGGGCCGCTAGCGCCGGTGACGCAGCCGGCGCCACCATCGTGGGTACCCCCCAGGACCGAATCATGCGGCGGTCCCAGTCCTGCGGCTTTGCTGCTCAGGGGAACGCCAGTAACCGGCTAGGCGATGCCCTGGCAAAGGCCCAGCTGATCGAGTCCCAGGCTCATTGACCCGCGGCTTGCCACGCTGGCATGTCGCGCCGCGCGCCTTGCGGACCACGGCGCCGTGTGCACTTACCTAGCGCCTGGATTCGTCGCTAGCGGTATGACCTGAACGGCACGTTGGATAGCTGCCCCGAACCTGCTGCTCGGCCGACTTCGCCGTGCCGCGGCCTCGCCGACCTCGAACCTGCTGCTCCGCGGTTCCGTCCTGCACGCTCCTCGCCCCACCTTTCCGCGGCTCTTGGGCAGTCCGCATTTCAAGATCTTTCGAATCCTTTTCCGGCTTGCTCTCGGACGGGCGCTATTTTGTCGGCGGCAGTCGATAGCGTTAGCGAAGAAGGTACAGCCAGCAGCTAATAGCCGGGAGGAGGGCTGATGCAAGAAGAACCCATCCGCCCTCCCGGGCCGCCGGCCGGATCCCCGTCGGCAGCGCCCAGTGGCCGGGCCGCCACGCCGTCCTCCGCCGGTCCCGCGCCCGCGGCTGGTCCCGCCGCGGCGGCTTTCGCGGGCGAGGATGACGAGCCGTTCGCCGCGGCGGCGCTCACCGGCGCCGGTGACGGCGGCGATGATGATCCGTTTGACGCGGAGGCGTACTTCAACCCCTTCTCCGGCCCGCCCGAGGGCGACGACGCGTGGCTGGCGCGGGTAGCCTCCCCGGTCGCCGATGAGTACCTGGCCAGCCTGAAGCCCCCGGCGGGGGCGCGGGAGGTGCTGGCGGCCGGGTTCACCCACCGCGACCATGAGCCGGGCGCGCGGGGGTTCGCGGCCGGCGGGCCGCTGGATGTGATGGAGCCGGGCGCTGTTCTGGCGGGGTTCACCGATGACGCGATCGACGATGGCCTGAATGTCCTGTCCGATGATGAGCTGGTCGGCTTGATGGGGGCCGCGCGGCGGCTGGCGTCCCGCGCGGCGGGCATCGAGCTCGCCGCCATCGCCGGCCTGAACGGGCGCCGTAATGCCCATGCACGCGCTGTCAGTGACTGGCGGCAGGCCGAGCACGTCGCGGATGAGGTCGCGGTCGCGCTGACGTTGACGTGCCGGGCCGCGGACAAGCTGCTGGACCTCGCGAACGGCGTCCGGCGGCTGCCCGCGGTCACCGCGGCGCTGGCGGCCGGGCGGGTCGACCTGCCGAAGGCCACCGTCTATGTGAACGAGCTGGCCGGGCTCGGCGACGTGCCCGCCGCCGCGATCGCCGCCGTCACCATCACCGACGCCCCCGGCCTGACCACCAGCGAGCTGGGCGAGGTGCTGCGCCGCGCCGTGCTGGCGCACGATCCCGAGGCAGCGCGGAAGCGGCGGGAGAGGGCGCAGAAGGACGCGCGAGTAGAGACGTGGGCGGAGCAGCGGGGTACCGCGGCGCTGGCCGGGCGGGACATGCCGCCCGCCGCCGTGCTGGCCGCCGATCAGCACGTCGACGGCCTGGCCCGCGAGCTGAAGGCCGCCGGCGCGCCCGGCACCCTGGAGCAGCTGCGCGCGAAGGTGTTCCTCGCCCTGCTCACCAGCCAGCCTCTGTACACCCTCCTGCCCGGCAACGAAATCCAGGACGGGGACTGCCAGGGCGGCTGCGGCGGTCAGGGCGGGAACGCGGACAGCAACAGCGACGGAGACTGGGACGGGCCCGCAGACAGCGGCGGTCAGGGCGGGAACGCGGACGGCGGCAGCCCCGACAGCCACGGCACGGGCGGCAACGGTGACCGCCCCGGCGACGACGGCGACGGGGACAGCAATGGTGACCGCCCCGGCGAGGACGACGGGGACGGCCCCAGCAACGGGAACCAGGGCGGCGGGTCCCGCCGCCCCGGGCCCGGCACCGGCAGCGGGCCGTCCGGCGGCTGGCCAGGACCCGGCGGCGGCCAGGCGCTCCCGCCCGGGCTGGCCGGGTCAGTTAACCTGACCATGCCGCTGGCCACCTGGCTCGGCCTGTCCGGGCAGCCCGGCGACGCCGCCGGGCACGGGCCCCTGAACGCAGACACCAGCCGCGACCTCGCCAGCCTCCTCGCCGCCCGGCCCGGCAACCGGTGGTGCCTGACCATCATCGACCCGGCCGGCCACGCCGCCGGGCACGGCTGCGCCCACGCCGGACCCGGGCCACCCGGCCACCACAGTCACCCGCATGAATGGCTCGCCGGGGTCAAGATCAGATGGCTCGAAA